>Ga0154020_10011673_pt1 | contig 10014 bp, 2 predicted proteins | sample Klosneuvirus_201_FD_109709 | JGI IMG/M metagenome (GOLD analysis project Ga0154020, IMG submission 109709) | Active sludge microbial communities from wastewater, Klosterneuburg, Austria - Klosneuvirus_20160825_MG | ecosystem: Engineered > WWTP > Aerobic digester > Activated sludge | place... | reverse complement strand
TTCCGCAATGGTTTTAACCCCGCTTCCCAATTCAAGGGTTTGAGAATTTTGAAAGCCTTCAGGTCCCGGCTTATAAATCTCTACACCGTAATCGGTGCCTGCATAAAGCGTCCTTTTTGAGTCCTGAGACTGATACAAACAAAAGGTGTTGCTTTCATTCAGGAGATTAATTCCTCTTTTGCTGTATTCCAATAATCCCTTGGCCGTACCAATTAAAAGTCGATTGTTTAGGGGAAGCAGGTACCAGGCCTGTTTGTCGAGGGTTTCAAGGAATTGAAACTTGTCCAATAAACTGTCATAGTATTGAACTCCTTTATCAGTGGCAATATATAATCGATTGTTGAAATAGCAGGCACTTTGCACGGGCCCGGCAATGCCATTGTCTCTTGTATAGTGGAAGAGCCGGGAATTGATTTCAACAAAACCAATCCCGTAATACAAAGCTAGCCATAGGTTTCCGTTTAAATCCTGAAAGGCAGATTTGATGTTGTCGTCAAATATCCCTTTTTTTGAATTGAACCTTCCAACGATGTTCAGGTTTTTGTCGAGTTCAAAGGCGCCTTTTTTATTGGTGGTTACAATAAAATTCCCGTTTTTTAAAAGGTGACCATTGTTGGCTTCTGCAGCTATTATCTCCTCATCACTTTTTACATTCCCGGCTTCAAATTTTAAATTCAAAGGATGCAATGAATCGTATTGCACCAGAAGGGTTCCGATGGTTCTGAATCCCAGCACAAATTGAGCAGAACCTAGTGGATAGCAATAGAACAATTTTTCTTCTGATAGGTTTTCTGTTCCGGGAACAGGAATAAACTGTCCCTTATCAAAAAGGGAGATGGAGGAACCTACATCTATAACATAAAGGTGTTTGCCCAGGCTAAAGGCCCTGTTGTGCAGTCCATTTTTTGGCTCAAAAACCCTGACCTTAGCATTGGCGTATTCGACCAGTTTATCGGCTGCTAAAAAATAGGTGTTTGCACCAATGGTAATGATCTGGCGAATGATTTCTTTCGGACGTTGATTTTCGGGAATGCTATGCAATAAGGAAATGTAGATGTATTTTCCTTTTTGATTTTTTACAATTTTGGCAATATCTCCATCGGCTGTACCTACAACAATTTCGCCTCCCTGAGTTTTGGCAATACAAAAGACAGACACTTCATCATTTCGTTTGCATTGGTCCCAATTGATACCGTCGAATACGAGTACCCCATTGTTGTTTGCAATAAAAATGAGCCCTTCATTGTTTTGGGTGATGCCTGAGTTGTTGCCGGATTCCTGATACTCCTTTGGAAGGTAATTTCTTACAAAGTAATTACCGGTCTGTGCCTTGACTTCTTCTGCTATAAAAAAGAGAAGGCAGGAGAGAAACAGAAATTGACGAATGAATAACAATCGGGTTAATGTTGAATAATTATTTTTTGATAAACAGCTGTTTTACCATTAACACTGAGCGTCAACAGATAAATGCCGTTGTTCAAATCTCTTGTTTCTAAAATGTAACTTGCTCCACTAAAAGAATCTTCAAACATTCGTCTGCCTGCAAGATCCATGATTTGCAGCTTCACGTTTTCTAACTCCCCTGGCGTATTGATGTTCAGCACATCATTGGCCGGGTTGGGGTAGATGCTGAGGTGTTTGATTGACTCGATTTGCTGTTCAATACCTGTCGGAAACTGCCTTTCATTGGTGTTATTACTTTTGGTACGACTCTTGACGGCTGCCGTTTCACTGATTTTTAAACTGGCGTTACAATTAAAACCATCTGCATAAACAAACCATTTCATGTTTCCTGTAGCTGAAAGAGCGGCGTACTGAGGGTCGCTCAATTGATTGCCGGCCGCAACTGCCACTGTAACGGTGATTCCGGAGATCACATTCCTTCGTGTGAGTACATAATTTAAGGTCTGTAGTGGTCCAACACCTTCTATGGCATAATAGTTCCAGCTAAAGTTGCCGGTGAGGTTATCGGTAATCTTTACACTTTCATGGAATGGGCTAAGTGCGCTTAAATTGCCACAAGTGTCAACGTACTGTAATTTGTAACGGTGCAATGAGAAATTGGGGTTGCCGGTAATCGGTCCAATGCTTCTGTTTGTATCAACGTAAGCACTGAAAGCATTTTTTGGGATGCGCCCGATAGGTGTAAACACAGAAGCACTGGATTCCCTGTATACGATAAATGTATCAGCCTGAGGGAAAAGCGATTTGTCCCAGTAGATTTCGTTGTAATTACTTAAACTGTCAACTGTGACCAAACAGATGGATGGTGTGCTTAATGATGTGGTGTTTAGTTGATAGTAAGCTGTATCCGTGCATCCTTCAAAGTTCATTCCTACAACTGTATAGTTGCTGGTCACGGTTGGGTTAACCACAATAAACTGACTCATGGCACCGGTGTTCCATGTAAAACTCAATGCGCCAAGTGCTGATAAAGTGGTTTGAAAACCTGCACACACCAAACTGTTTCCTGAAATGGACACCGTAGGGCTTGGATTCACCGTTACAACATATACGGCTGTGTTACTGCAACCGCCGGGTCCGGAAGAACCAACAACAGTGTAAGCACTTGTACTGATCGGGCTGATGATAATGCTGCTGTTCTGAGAGCCATTGTCCCATGTATAGCTAGGCGCTCCACTTGCTGTTAGAGTAAGTGAATTCCCAACACAAAAGAAAATGCTGCTTGGTGTAATGCTAATGTTTACGGGGGATGGTATAGAAACTGTACTGATTGCTTCTGCTTTACAACCATTACCTGCTGTTCCTGAAACTGTATACGTGCTGCTGAGTGAAGGTGTAACCACAATGCTCGAACTATTTGCGCCGGTACTCCAGGAGTATGTGTTTGCGCCGCTTGCCTGCAGAGTGAGAGAAACACCTGAACACAAGGAACTGCTGTTAACAGTAACCGTTGGATTTGGAATCACTACCACTGAAGAAACAGCCGGGGCATTGGATACACAGCCAAAGATATTAGTGCCTGTAACCGAGTAGGTGGTGTTCAGGGAAGGGCTCACAACGGAAGCACCACCGGAAATTGTATAAGTTAAAGCCCCAGTCGGAGTAATCGTAAAGTTTTGTCCATAACACAGGTTGCCGCTGTTTACTGAAATGCTTGGTGAAGGATTTACGCTCAGGGAAATAACTGCGGTGTTCGCGGAAACACAACCTAAACTACTTGTGCCTGTTACCGAATAGCTGCTGTTTACAAGTGGACTCACTGTATTTGAACCACCGCTATAGGAATAGGTGGTTGCACCGGAAGGCGTAATGGTGAAAATCTCACCTGTGCAAATTGTACCGTTTGAAGCTGTTACTGTTGGTGTAAGGTTTACGGTGAGATTACTCACGGCAGTATTACCGGCTAAACAACCCATAGAACTTGTGCCGGTAACGGAATAGCTGCTGTTGATTGAAGGAGTGACCACACTCAGGCCACCGGAAATGGTATAGGTGTTTGCTCCGCCCGGAACTAAAGTAAATGAATTCCCTGTGCAAAGGCTTCCGCTATTTACTGTAACAGTAGGTGTGGTGTACACCGTAACCTGACTTACTACACTATTGTAAGCCGGGCATCCTGCCGCGCTGCTTCCTGTTACTGTGTAATTGGTGTTTGTTATGGGACTTACCGTTGCGCTTCCTCCGCTAATGGTATAGGAAGAGGCGCCAACAGGAAGGATAACAAAACTATTGCCCGAACAAATTGAACCGCTGTTTACAGAAATGGTAGGGGTTGTGTTAACGGAAATTGTTGCCACGGCACTGGTGCTGCAATTGCCTCCAGCTGCTGTAGTGCCGTTCAAAGTGTAGCTTGTTGTTATTAACGGACTGACTGCATACGTTGTGGTGGTTGGTCCACCTTCCCATGTGTATGAAACGGCACCACTTGCAGAGAATGTAACCGTATTACCGGAACAGATAACAGTGTTGTTCGGCACAATGATAAGCGTTGGCGAAACGTTCACTGAAATACTTTGTACGGCCGAATTGGTGCAACTGTTGGTTTCTCCAACCACAGTATAAGTGGTGTTGGTAACAGGATTCACAGTATAAACAGAAGTGGCAGGTCCACCTGACCATGTAAATGTTGCTGCTCCCTGTGCGGTTAAACTGGCCACGCTGCCTTGACAAATTACTGTGCTGCTCGGCAGAATGGTGAGGCCCGGCGTGGCGTTAACCGAAATGGTTTTAACTACTGAGCCTGTGCATGAGTTGGCCGCTGTGCCATACAAAATGTAATTGGTTGTGGTGGCAGGACTCACAACATAAACTGAACCGTTTGGTCCTCCTGTCCAACTGTAGCTCAAAGCACCACCTGCGGTTAAAGTTGTAGAGTTACCAGAACAGATGATGGAACTACTGGGAGTGATGCTCAATGTTGGTGAGGGAATTACCGAAATGCTCTGTACCGCATCATTTGTACAGCCATTAACAGCTGTGCCTGTGAGGGTATAATTTACAGATGAAAAAGGGCTGATTGTAAACACCGGTGTTGAAGGACCTCCTGTCCAGGTGTATGTATTCGCCCCGCTTCCGGTTAAGGTTGCTGTGGTCCACGAACACACCATGGAATTACTTGGGCTAATGTTAAGAGTAGGTGAGGCATTTACAGAGATGCTTTGAGCTGCTGAATTTGTACAGCCATTTACCGCCGTGCCCACTACAGTATATGTGGTATTGGTCATGGGTCCTACAACATATACCGTGGTAGCCGGTCCGGCAGCCCAGGTATAGGTGTTTGCACCACTCGCTGTTAAGGTGGTTGTTTTTCCTGAACAGATGACGGTGCTGCCGGGTGTGATGCTAAGGGTTGGCGGTGTATTTACATCCACCGAATAGGTTGTTGTACTGGTACAATTGCCGGGGGCTGTTCCGGAAAGTGTATAATTTGTGTTTATAAGGGGACTCACAAGATAAAGGGGAGTCAGGGGTCCGCCACTCCAGGTATAGGTGTTAGCACCGCTACCGGTAAGTGCAAGAATGTTACCTAAACAGAAAAGTGTGCTGCTGGGTGTAATCACCAAAGTAGGGGTTGCATTTACTGAAAGCATCTGTACGGCAGAGTTCGTACAGCCATTTAATGCTGTTGCACTCAAGGTATAATTTGTTGTGGTGATGGGATTTACCTGATAAGTTGTAGTGTTTGGACCTCCACTCCAGGTGTAGCTATTGGCGCCACTTCCCGTAAGGGTGGAGGAGTTGCCGGAGCAGATCACGGAACTGCTGGGGCTGATGGTAAGTACAGGTGTTGCATTCACAGAAAGTGCTTGGGTTGCGTTATTCGTACATGTATTTACTGCTGTTCCGATTACAGTGTACGTTGTATTTACTGTTGGACTCACCACATAAGCAGCTGTTGAAGGTCCGGCGATCCAGGTGTATGTGCTGGCACCACTTCCTGTAAATGTGGCTGATTGGCCCGAACAAATAAGCGTTGTACTGGGCGTGATGCTTAATACAGGCGTTACATTTACTGAGATAGTTTGTATAGCTGAATTGGTACATGAATTTAGCGCTGTGCCGGTGAGTGTATATGTTGTATTAATAAGTGGATTAACAGTATATACGGAAGTGGATGGCCCACTTGTCCAGGTGTAACTGTTGGCACCACTGCCTGTTAAGGTGGCTGTATTTCCAGTACAAATTACAGTGCTGCTTGGGCTAATGGTTACGGCAGGACTCGTATTTACAGAAACGGATTGTAGGGCCACATTGGTGCAGGCATTTGCAGCAGTGGCCGTGAGTGTGTATGTAATCGTTAAAGTAGGACTTACCACATATGCGGCCGATGTTGGTCCACCGCTCCAGGTGTAGGTTGAAGCACCGCTGCCGGTAAGTGTTGCCGATTTACCTGAACAAATAAGTGTGCTGCTTGGTGTAATAGTTAATACCGGAGTAGCATTGACTGAAAGAGATTGAACTGCAGAGGTGGTGCAACCATTGCCCGCAGAACCGGTTAGCGTGTAGTTGGTTGACGTTATGGGATTCACTGTATAAACTGCTGTGCTTGGCCCTGAAATCCAGGTATAAGTACTTGCTCCGCTACCGGTTAAGGTGGCCGTTTTACCTGTGCAAATAACTGTGCTGCTTGGGGTAATGGTAAGCACAGGACTTGCTATAACCGAAACAGATTGTATGGCACTATTTGTACACGTATTAGCGGCTGTGGCAATTAGGGTATAATCGCTTGTAGTAAGTGGACTCACAACGTAGGCCGCGGTAGCCGGGCCTCCATTCCAGGTATAGGTGTTGGCGCCGCTTCCGGTTAATGTTGCGCTCAAGCCGCTACAGATAAGAGAGCTGCTTGGTGTGATCGTTAAAATTGGAAGCGCATTCACTGAAACACTTTGAATCGCACTGGTGGTACATCCATTTGCGGCGGTGCCCAAAAGAGTATAAGTCGTATTGGATAAGGGACTCACAACATAAGCGGCGTTTGTTGGTCCTGCACTCCAGGTGTAGCTGCTTGCGCCGCTTCCTGTTAAGGTTGCCGAATTGCCTGAACAGATTACTGTGCTGCTAGGGGTGATGGTGAGTGGGGGAGCGGTTATAACTGAAACCGTTTGAACAGCTGATGTGGTACAACCATTCGCGGCTGTTCCATTAAGCGTGTAATCGTTTGTTGCCACCGGACTAACAGCATATGAAGCTGTGCTTGGCCCGCCACTCCAGGTATAGCTGCTGGCTCCACTTCCGGTTAAGGTGCAGGTGTTGCCCGAACACAACAAGGTGCTGGTTGCCGAAATGCTCAGGGAAGCGATAGTATTTATGCTAACTGTGGCGACGGCAGTATTGGTGGAAGGACAACCGCCACCGCTGGATCCGGTGATCGCATAGGTAGTTGTAACTACGGGAGAAACAACAAACGAGCCTCCGCTGATGGTATACGTAAAGGCTCCGGAAGGCGTAATGGTGAAAGGACTGCCACTGCAAACGGTGCCTGAATTTACCGAGATGGTTGTGCTCGCATCGATGTTTGTCACCCCGAGTGTGGTGGTCAGTTGGCATCCCGCCCCATCGCTAACCGTAAAAAAATACGTTCCGTTTGCTGAAGGGGTGGCGTTGCTTATAACTGGATTTTGAACTGAAGAGGTAAAAGAGTTCGGACCAGTCCAACTGTAAGTTAGAATTAATCCCGATGAAACGGAACCGGTTAAGTTAAGGTTGTCGCCCTCACAAACCACCAAAGAATTTGAACTTGCGCTCAGGCTGGTGATATCACAATCTTTGAATTTTGCCAAAAAGCCATCTTCGCCACCCCCGCCATGACTTGGTTGATGCCCGGTAGGACTTGCCATTACAGCGGGTGAACGTGTGGTGCCTCCAATTAGAATATTACCAGTAGCATCAAGAGCAGCCGACCAGCCCTCATCAATATCACTTCCACCATAATACGTGCCCCATTGCCGAACGCCACTGCCACTGAATTTAACAAGAAAAGCGTCGTAACTCCCACCGCCATATGAAGCTTGGTAAGCTGGACTAGTGGCAATGCTTGTGCCTGTTGTCGTGCTGCTATATCCTGTAATGTAAACATCTAAAGCAGGATCTGTTATGCAGGAATAAGCAATTTCATAGCCGCTGCCACCATAATAGGTTGCCCATTGCCGGACTCCACTTCCATTGAATTTCGCTAAATATGCGTCGTAGCTGGCAGGAGAAAGGGAACTCTGGTGAGAGCCGGCTGTTGCTATCGACGTCCCATTGTTGGAGCCGGTGTATCCTGTGAAAAAAACATTGCCAGCGCCATCCACTGCACAGCCATAGGCGTATTCATCTCCGCTTCCCCCATAGTATGTTCCCCATAGCCGAACACCTGATGCGTCGAATTTCACCAGAAATCCATCGTAAGACCCTCCTGAACTTGCCTGATGGCAACCCGCAGTTGCAATAATTGTTCCCACATCAACAGTGGAAAGCCCGGTTAAATAAACATTTCCCGAGCCATCGGCTGCACAGCCGTATCCGGATTCGTTTCCACTGCCTCCGTAATACGTGGCCCATTGACGAACGCCTCCGCTGTTGAATTTTACCAGAAAGGCATCCGAAGTGCCACCACCAAAAACATTTTGATGCGCTCCACCAGTGGCGATGCCCAGGGTTGAAGAGGATGCCCCTGCAATAAACACGTTGCCGGAGCCATCAGTTGTACAAACGAAAGCCACTTCGCTTTCTGTTCCTCCATAATACGTGCTCCATTGCAACAAGCCATTGGTATTGAATTTAGCAAGAAAGGCGTCCGTATTGCCTCCAAGTGTCGTTTGATGAGCGCCCGGTGTAGCTATGTCAGTACTTGTTGGAGTTGAAGACTGTCCGGTAATATATACGTCGCCTGAATTATCGACTTTGCACCCGTATGCAATTTCATCCCAGGTACCTCCAAAGTAAGTACCCCATTGGCGAATCCCACTGCTGTTAAATTTTACCAGAAAGGCCTGGTAACTGGCACTTATCAATGTACTTTGATGTGCTCCGGCTGTGGCAATTGAAGTTCCATTACCGGATACTGTCCAGCCAGTTATATAGACATTGCTGGAACCGTCTGTAGATATCGATTTTACATTATCAATGTTGTTCCCTCCGTAATAAGTTCCCCATTGCCTTACGGCGGGGTCGATAACATAAGGTAGTGCAGGATCAAGGTGTTCAATTTCAAAACTGATGACATTGTTATGAATTTTCCATTTGGCCTTAAGTGCCCTATTGTTCTGCAAAACCAGGGGAGCTTGCTCAATAATCTCGCCATACGGTGTTTGCATCACCAATTCACCTTTTTTATTGACGAACATTTTTTTGAGTCCCTTCACCATCAAACGGATCTGGTGGTAGTCTGCTCCGGCATTTACCTCGTAATCGTATTTTAAGCGGCCGTTTTTATGGTACCACTTCACGGCGATGCCCGGATAAAGAGCGTTGTAGCTGATTTCTTCAAAACTTTTTACTCCCGTGAAACTGTATTCGCCATTGTTTCCGAAGTAATTGCTGGTTTCATTTAGTGCGTTTACTCCCATGGGTAGCGCCTCAGGGTTCGCTCCAAGCCAAACCATGTCTGTTCTGTAGATGCTGGTTTTCTCGGGACACTTGTCTTCGGTTTTGGTCCGTGGGTCAACCACCGTTTTCCAGCTCTCCACCTTATACAATTGGTAACTGAAGCCATTTTTACCAAAATGATAGGTCATTTGCCCATCAAAGCCGCTGTATAACACATCCGGTCGCGGAGCATTATTCTCATCATGCACCTGGCCTTTGTTTTCAATAAAGGAAAGGGTTTTTACTAGCGTTGTATTGGTTTTAGATACTGCAAGGGAGAAAAATAAAAAACTCAGTATACTTAAAAACAGGCTTCTTTTCAGTGTGCTCATTTAGAGTGCAATTTGGGTTCAGTTCGAGGCCGGAGATTTGCCGGAAACCCGATAAATCGGGCCTAAGCAAAGATAGAAATATTCCTTTTCCATCGTGGCTTCAAATGTTAAAACGTGGTATACGAAGCAAAACGATTTTGGTTGCTCGAATTCGCTTTTTCATCGACAGGAATTTAATGTTAAATTAATCCTATCAAACCCTTAACTGAGAGAAAGCTGTTTGTTTACAGATGCAAGGCTTCTTTTTTTGCCAGAAGATGAGCTTCTGTTTCTACGTTATCTTCGTCTTTTATGCAACAGTCAACCGGACAAACTGCGGCACATTGGGGTTCATCATGAAAACCAACACACTCAGTGCATTTGTCGCTGACAATATAATAAACGTCCATGCTTTTTGGGGTCTGTGGGGCATCGGCATCAGTTTCGATCCCACTGTTGTGCCCCTTAACAGCTCCTTTAACCCCGGTACCGTCGGCAAAACGCCATTCAGCACCGCCTTCATAGATGGCGTTATTTGGACATTCAGGTTCACAAGCCCCGCAATTGATGCACTCGTCAGTTATTTTAATTGCCATTTTCTGCTTAGTTTTGCGTTTTTAAAACAGTCTGCAAATATACGACCTAATTCCATGACAAAACAACAAAGAAT
>Ga0154020_10011672_pt1 | contig 10014 bp, 9 predicted proteins | sample Klosneuvirus_201_FD_109709 | JGI IMG/M metagenome (GOLD analysis project Ga0154020, IMG submission 109709) | Active sludge microbial communities from wastewater, Klosterneuburg, Austria - Klosneuvirus_20160825_MG | ecosystem: Engineered > WWTP > Aerobic digester > Activated sludge | place... | reverse complement strand
TGAACAGAAGCGTCTCTGGCTTGCTTCTTACGAGTCGGCGTGGCGGGCCGGTGAGCCGTGCCCGGAGCCAGGGTCAGATTGCATGTCCGCCGCCAAGGTGGATTTCAATCCGGTCACCAAAGAGGTGACCGTCACGGATGGACGTGGGGTACGGGTGGATACCACCCAAGCCCGATACGACTTCCTGCAGGAAGTCGACCAGTACATGAAGAATGATGCGGGCATCAAAGCTTTCATGGAAGCGGTCAATCTGACCATCGGCTGCACGGCCGTGGTCATTGCCGCACCAGCAGCTGGTGCTGCGTTTGTGAACGGGCTTACCGTGGCTGTGATTGTCACCGTCGGTGACTACGCCGCCAAGTACACCAGCTCGCTCGCGGGTTGGTTACTAGCCGCAGGGGTGATCTCCTACGGTAGCGTCTCGGCGTTCTTGGCGGCCGCGGCCAAGAAGCTGGGCGGTGGAATGAAATGGCTATACGACCAGATGTGGAGTCTGGTGTACGGCAATCAAGCGACAGAGACGGTTCCCGTCTCCGTTTGCGTAAACTAACGATAACTGTTCTGATCCCCTCAAGGGATCGAGCGGTTGTCGTTGGGTTAACTGGAAAAACACGAACATTCGTGTTTTTCCTTAGCTATCCTACAAGGAACACCCATGGGAAGACGAAATAAGAAATTTGTGGCGAGACCTCGAACGTCTTCGCCTGTTGAACGAATGGATAGCATGCCGGCGCCGAATCACAATCTCAGCGTATCGGTGAAGATGGAAGGCCCCTATCCCGAGGACTTGCGTAGATACCCGATACTGAACCTGCAGCTACCGGAGACGGAAGGCTGTGGGCACGCGGACCGGTTGGCTTTTTACGCCAAGCTTCACAAGTTAGCACACTGGACAGACAACTACCGGCCGCTGGACCTGTGTGACAGCTGCAGTAAGAAAGCCAATTCTAACTTTGTGACCGTGCCGCCGTCACCTACTTGGATGGACCCGGTAGTGTACATTATGATGGTTGAGCGTAGCCCGGAGGCCCAGGAGGCGTTGGCCGCGTACGCTCAAAAACCATCTGGATCGACCAGACGGGCGTTGGAGGCTGTGCTGCTGGAGTTGCTCCAGACGGCGTATCATGTGTTTGTGGAGAAGAAGTTCGCAGAGGCACTACCGCAGTTTACGCGGTGGCTGGCTGCCAACTTCCTGCAGACCAAGGAGGATGAGCGTGAACAAAGAAAGCGCGACGCATCACGTAAGAGTGAATCCTCGTCTCCTGCTGAACCTGCATCTTCTGGTGGACGAGTGCCTTTGCCACGACTTAGAAAATCCAGCTAAGACGCGACACGGCGAGTTACTTCGTCATGCCGTAAACCTTCTCACGTTCTCCGCCTCGGACCTTGTTCGTATGGCGAGGCAACCGAAGGTGCTGGAGAGTAAGTATGTGCTGTTGAATGCTATAGACCTAAGACAGATGGCCCGTGAGATGGGCATCAGTTACTGGTCCGCGGATATACTATCGTTTGTCGAGGGCTGGTGTCCTCGTGATGAAGTGACTGATACTGTGTTACAAGTGTTGGTTCGTTTTACGAAAAAGGAGCTTGGACGAATATGATTGAGATTAAGTCAGAAGTAGTACCGGCTATGTGCCGTCGTGAAGGCGAGGCCATGGTGGTGACCGTTAAGGCATTCACGACAGATGGATCGTACGCCCATGCGACCCTCAACGACGAGGAAGCGAAGGCTGCCGCGGTAAGTTACGCGGCGATGAACGGAGTGTCGGTGCCGCGGATGGAAGACAGTCCGATGATCTACCCGGTGGACAAGGACGACAAGCCGATCGAAGATCCAGCAAAGCAAAAGCTGGCTGCGTACGTTGCGGAGTATCGAGTTGCCCCACGTCTTGTATAGGGAGTTGCACATGTCAGACTCATGGCGAGATCGAGTTAACACAGAACAACTGGAGTTAACGCAGCGAATCAAGCGGCTGACGCCGTTTATTGAAAGCGAGCAGTTTCAAGCTCTGCCAGACAAGCAGCAGCACCTACTTCGTGAGCAGCTACAGCACATGCTTGGTTACGAACGAGTGCTGCTTGCCCGCCTGGAGATGACCTGTGCTGAGTAAGCTTCTGGAGTACCTTGACCTGCGAGAGCCTCTGCGAACGGAACTCCTGGAGGCCTACTTCGGGGAGGGTAGCTTCATTAGCGGAAGTGCTCCGATGTCTTCGCACGATGTCGGAGCACTTTATTTACTCAGAAGCAGCCATGCCTTATGTTGGTTCGCATCCAAGGAGTGTTGGTTCAACTTCATCCGTAACGTCTGTCTGCTCTTGCAGCCGTGCAGGGGCAGGGAGATAACTGTAGAAGATGACATCTGGACGCCACTGGTGATCATGGATGGCACGTTACTAATACGGCAGCTAGGCGAACACTCCCAGGCCATTTGTCTGCAGTCAGGCGCCCAGGTGTCGGAGGATGACGTAGGAGCTCCGTGCTTCATGGTCACCATTTGTAGTCCGATCTTAATGCAGCGAGGCGTCGATGAGTTTACTGAATACTGTAACCGGCCGCAGCCTTCTAATTAAGCAAACCGCTGATGCGTCTCTCTCCCAAGCTATTGTGTCACCTGAAAGTTTTGCGACGACATTACTCGTTGTCGCGATGGATGTGCTGGATAAAGAAATGCTCGGGTGGACGCCGCAAACAATAAGCATGGAGTTACAAGATGAACTGGGCGTGAAGATACCGTCCACTAATCTCAGTCGGCTGCTGACCGCCATCAACCTCTACACGACCGATGACTTCAGTTTCCGTGTCTCGCGATTTATTCACCTGTCCAACATTTTGGCTGGTGATGACTTCGACGCGGAGGAGTTTGATCCAGCTGACGCCGATGAGATGGCCTGGGCTGTAACCGAAAGCAGTTTCATCAACCCAGATCACCTGGAGCGGTTTAGCGATGAGATTCAGGGTTACGTGTGCTTCAAGTGCAAGGAAGAAGGACTGTCCCGCCTGCCGGGAGTATTGTCGTTCGCTCAGAAGTATTGGACATCCAACAACTACGCAGCCGAGTACTTCAACACTGATCCGGACATGTTTGCTGCCGTACAAGGCAACCTGGATCAGCCGCTGCGAGAGGTAGAGCAGTCTGTGCGAGAAGCCGCGGCTCGTATGTTTGAGCAGTTGGCAGCCTTGAAGCTTCGTGACGGTAGCACTGAGAAGCTTCTTCAACGACTGCGACGCGGCTAGAGTTTACTCGGCAAGCGGCTTAGGATTGGGCAAGCGACACAAGCACCGATGGGTCGATGCCGGTACGGAAAGCAGCTCGCTTCACCGGAGTTTCGCCAACCGAGCTCATTAGGTCGTCGAACAACTCCGCGTCAGTTGGGTTGAGCGTAGAGGCTACGTCCGCCAGTTTCTCCACGCTAAGCGATAGGCCCTCACGCACGGTGTCGGTAATCTGGTCGCCGAACACCGTACGCAGCAGATCCAGAGATACTTTCTCAAGCTGTGGTCGCATGTAGACCGAACCAGCACTGGTCTCGAAGCTGTTGTCGCGAATGTCTCGCATCTGCCGTCGGGTAACGCCGAAGACAATGGACTCTGGCGACGGAATGGTCGAGCTGTATTTGTTGAGCAGACCCGACGTCCGGTCTACCTGCTCGATCGTCTCAGCCAGCTGGTGCAGCTCAGACGTCTCCATAAAGACATACGGCTTATTGCGGATAAGCGAGGCCAGCTTAGTAACGCCGTCCGCAACCTCCGCCGGAGCATGGTTGGCCCGCAACAGTTGAGCTCGCTTATCCAGTTCGCCCGCGATGGTTAGCGGAGCGGTCATGCCGCAGCCGGCACACTGCTCCAGCGTATCCTCGAAAGCGTCGATAGCCGCGCCGTAATCAGCGGCCTTATCAAGGATGCGAGTGGCGATCTGGCAGCGGTCCTGGAACGGGTACTGCTCACGCAAGGCATCGAGATTGGATACAAACCATTCCGCCGCGGTCTTGACTTCCAAGGCATTACGCAGCGGGAACTCGCGGGTAACAACGCCGTCGCTGGACTGCTTAACTAAGGCGTAGCTGGAATCAGGCAACGTGGTCGCGTTGGCTTCCTTAACCAGCGAGGCTTTCTTCTGAACCATCGTTTCGAACTCGGGCATGATGCCCCAGTAGGCCGCGAACTTACGGAGCTCGTCACCGACGCGAGCTCGTTGTTTTTCGGGAAGCGATCCGCTATTCTCAAGGAAGTAGCCGATAGATAGCAGAGTGGCCACCTTGTTGTGACACGCGAACTGCTTACCGATCGCATCCGCGTACTGACCGCGGCGTGGGGGAAGTTGCAAAACTTCCTCACTAGCTTCCCGGACGAAAGCCGGTAAGTCATAGGTAGCCGCGATCTTCCGAAGTTGCCGCAGAGTCACATCACCGTGAAAGTCGAGTCGAGCCATCATGAAATCCTTGTGTGGAAGTTTGAATCAGTACGTTAGTTGGCAACGTTTGCTTGATGTACTGAGGATACCGTACGAATCCGCTGTGTTACCAGCCAAAGTTCGCTGCCCGCTGTGTAGCCAGCCTTCCCTAGAGATTTTCCAGGATTATAGCGGTGCCGGTCAATGGCATCACTGTCTGCGGTGCAAGTCCCATGGCGACCTAATACAACTAGCTTCCCGAGTATGGAAGCTGTCTGTCGTGGCTACCGTGTTCCGGCTTTACGACCATGGCTTTAGTATACCGGCTGAGTGCCGTAACGAGCAAAGCATAACCGAGTACATGAATTATTACTGCGGCCGGCAGAGCAAGATGGCGGCTGTCGTAGCCAAGTCGCAGGAGACTCTGCTAAAGACAAGTGATGCATCGAGCGTTCTCGGACGAGCTGGCTTACTGGTGCTGGCCAACAACGAGAAGAAGGTAATCAGCCAGTCGGTAGGTACGATTGTGCCGCTCGTGGCAGCCAAGATGCTGGAGCTTTCCCGCCCATCCGGAAAGCAGCAGGGCCATTTCAAAGGACCTCGCTGGACAGCCGCTCTCGTGTTTCCCTACTACGACCTACCGCAGCGACTGGTGGGTATCCAGTTTGCCGGGCGGGATCTGGAACCAGCGAACGGAGATACCCCATTCGTGCACCTGCGAATCGGCAAGCCACCTTACGAGGGTGGACTGTATCTTACGGAAACCACACGCCTGGCGACGGACGTTGTTTTTGCGTTCAGCGATCCGCTGGAGGCCGCTAAGTACCAGATTCGCCTGCGAGCCCTGCGTGGTCGCCATGTCAGCGTCACGGCGTGGAGACACGACGAACAGGCGTTTACGCGACACAGCTGGTCATTGCTTAGGTCCCGCAAGATCATTCACGTCGTAGATAAGTTCGACCATCGTGTACTGTCGCAAGCTGTGCTAAGCGACGGTCGTATCTACGTCGCTCCGAAAAAACTCACCAGCGGCAACAGCTGTACGGACGCATTGCGTATCGCAGAACGGGCATCACGCCACTGGGCTGCCTATTTCGATGCCTGGGCTGGCGACAAAGAAGATCACGTTGTGCAGGAGTTGCTGATCCAGCTTCAGGCTTCGCATATCGATATCTCGCAAATGAAGCGTCGGTTGCGTCCCGAGCTGTCCCGGCGAGTAGCTAAGCTGCTGAGCCTATCAAGTAATTTCAAAGCTATTCCATTCGGAAACAAACACTTACTTGAAGAACGGCATGACCAGTGGTTCCTGATCAACCAGCATTCCGGACAGGAGAAGCTTGTGGCCAACGCGGTACTTCAAATTGACGAAGTAATCGCCACAGAAGGAACGACTTTCTACAGAGGCGTAATCCGCCAGGACGGAAAGTCGTTGCCGTTCTACGTCAATAAACGTTTGCTGCGACAATCGCCCGCGAACTGGATGGAAAACTACATGGCTGTTCATGAGTTCGGTGACGTAACGCTGGCTCCGGTAGTCGAACGACAGTTAGTGCCGCTGGCTAAACAGATGCACTCGCCGCTGGTGGCGATGGGATGTACCCAACTTGGATGGAGTAAGGCTCAGCAGTTGATGGTGCTATCCGAGGTTGGACTGAAGCCCGGCGGGAAGATCATGCCGGTGAACCTGATCACTCGCAACAAAGCCAGCTCCGCCTTGTTGCTCGCTGATGTTATCCCAGGCGACGTTGAATCGTGGACAGTACCGTCCGCCGAGAACCACGCGTTTTGGGCCGTCTGGCTGGCTATAGCCTGCAACATCTTATCCCCGCTTGCAGATAAGAAACGGCGAGGGCTGTTGACGGTGGGTGAGGCGGCCTCCGGCACGCTGGCCACCGTCGGGGACATCTGCGGGTGTGCCAACATAACCGCTATGCCCACGCAGCAAAGGATCGATTCCGAATTCATGCACAACTGGCCCTGCGTTGGCAACACAGCCGGCACCTGGACCCCAAAGGAATTACGTAAGCTGCTGGACGCTACCGGCGGGGAAAGAAATGTTTGCCTGCGGGCGTCAGAGAGTGCTGCCAAGATCATGGCCATTAACGGTGACTTCCATGTTCTGCGTACCTCAAGGGCGCCAGACGCTCAAGGCTACCGTCGCGAAATGACCCAACGCCTGCTACCTGCGTTTCTGAAATGGGTTATGGCTGCTCCTTCATCCAGGTTCCGTGTGATCGGTTCTCCGGTGGACGCCGCGGCGGAGTCAGTCAAAGCTTGGTTGCTGGACGCGTTCTCGCTGGGAGGCGGGATCATCGATTCCGCGAAGTCCCATCTACGCTTAGCCTCAAGTATTAATCGGTCGAAAGAACTCGCGGATCTACTGGCGGACTGGATCGTTAGTGGTGAGCTTCCGGTAAGTTCCCAGTCGTCCAAAGCTGGTTCACATATTGTTATTGAGCGAGAAGCGGTAGTCGTCACCTCTCAGCTGCTAAACCGTACCTGTCACCGGCTGGAGCTACCTCGGCTGCGACCGAACATAGTTACCAACCAGCTGAGGTCGGATGGCTATCTCGTTAACGAGCTTACAGTCGATGGCTTCGATGCGTGGCTGATATCTCGCAACATGATTCAAAAGCAGCTTGATACGGCCGGGTATGCCACCGGACTCCGCGTTGTTGGTTAGGCGTTGTTCCAGCCCTCATCCACGATGTCGGTATCGAGCTGACTGAACCAACCCGCCGTTACCGTGTCGATCTCAAACTTGGAACTGGCCGCGACGTTCGGCCAGCGTCCTGTCTTAAAGTAGAGACCGCAAACACCCATGTTGACCGCCTGTGCAAAGTCGTCCGACTTGTTCGCAGCTTTGATGATCGTATAGATCTCACGTCCCATGCGCGTGTCGACCTTGTCCTCTACCAGGGCCAGGAAGTCATTAATCAACCCTCCCGTCTCGGCCGTCTTATCGTAATCGAAAAATCGTATCTGGCCGTGCTTAATCAGCTGGCACGTTAGTGAGAGGCTACGAGGCTTGTCCAGTTTGTAATGTGACCGCCAATGCGATTCTGTTTCCGGTACGTACTTCATCAGGTGCTGTGTTGCGGCCCGCATGTACCACACCGGCAGCGTTCGCTCCATTGGCCAACCAGCCTTGATCACCGCCTCTTCGCGGTACGACCCAGCGCCGCAGTAATCATGGATAAGATACTCGCAGCGGAAGGCTCCCAGTAGCTTTAAGACCAGCTGTGCCTCGCCGTCACGGTCATGAGGCGTTAAGGAGCGATGGCCGTAGATCACGTCGATCTTACCGTCTGAGCGGAGCCCAAGTACCGCACACGCGGTTAAGCTATCACCTTTAATACCACCACCGCCCCAGTCAACCGCGAGAGCCCGTGTGATGTAGCGATTGTTGATCAGACTGCGACGAGCGATATCGAAGTCGTTCTTGTGTAGTCCCTGCGCCGCCTCTTTCAGTTCTGTCTCGGAAATTAAGCGGGCACCTTGGTTGTAGGATTCGCCACAGATTTCGTTGTAGTATACGTTGATCGGTGTATTGAATTTGCCTTCCCGCTTGGCACAAAGCTGTCGCCACTTATCTACGTCGCAGCAGTGCATAGGCATGATCTGCTGCGGGACGTGGTAACCCGGGAACGTCATCACTGCGTCAGGGCGTTCATGCCACCAACGACCCCACCGAGGATTCAGCGGCTTACGGCAGCGAGCCCGGGCACATAGTAGTCCAGGCGTCTCTTCGCTGATATCCGCGTGGCTAGGTCCCGTCATCGCGTCGAGATCATAGCGTAAGGCGGCGATGTTGTCGTACTTGCAGTTGGGGCAGGATATTAACCACTCGGCCGCGGAGCTGTCATCGAACAGCTGCTGAATGACGTTTTCGGTAGTCTTTGGCGTTCCGGTGAATACCGAGATCCCTTTGAATCGGGAACCACCCATCGTTTCACGAATGATGGGGAAGAACGACTCGTTCATATCTTGAATTTCGTCGTAGCAGTTCATGTCGGTATTAAGACCACGGACACGATCTGCGTCTGAGTAGGCATACGAAAAGTGCATCGTGGAGTAATTCGGGAACGAACGTTGTAAGACGTTTGCGGTCGTTCCGGAACTCTGGAACAGTGCCCGGATGGGTGACTGATCGATAAATGCTTTGACGTAGTTGGTTGAGTAACGACGTACAGTTTCGAACTGTGGAGCGACAGTTAGAACGTTGAAGAAGGGGATCGTAGCACAGAGGGCTATGGACCGCTCAGCCTGACTGGTGCTCTTCGAAGTTTGTCTACCGCAGCACAGAATAAAGTTTTCCGCCAGGTGCGTATTGAACATCGGTTCAAACGGAAAATAGTTCTTCAGTGAGAGCGGCTTACCCCGGAGCGAGAAGAACAGCGGTAGCAACGTCGAGTAGTTTCGCAATGATCCATCGATCAGCTGGTTCAACGCCTTCTGGGCGTCGGCCATAATACTACCGGGTATTGAATTACGCCTGAGGCTCTCAATCTGTGATCGAATCGCTGTCACATCAGCTTCAGTCATGTTGGACTCAACACGACGTGATGCAGTGATTACAGTAGGGGCTGGAGCTGCGGCAACCTTCTTGGCCCGCTTATCAGACTTACGTTTTATGGGGAGCGCTACCATGCCTTTTGATTCCTCGTCGTCATTACCGTTTCTTCAACGCCTGGGGCTAATACCCTCGGAGTTGGGCGTGTTTCCCGCAATGGACTCTCGCATGTTTCCAATACACAGGTACCCGCTATCGGGTACCGCTTTACACTCTAGCGTATTTATCTTGGGAGAAGGAGATCCTGCACCCGACAGAGGCGAGACCGATGAGTGGCCTCGTGATCTGTCTATTAATGGTTAATAGAAATGCACACGCCTAATGATTTGAATCGAGCAGCCGTGATTGGTGTCGGTACCATTGCGGGATTACTTACCGCGGTACCGCTTTTTGGTTTAGGTCCACTGATCGCAATTGGACTTGCTGTCGTTGCGACCAGTGGTAGTTGCCTGGCCTATGACCAGGCTAAGCTGTGGTTGGAGCTCAAGAAGGAGACTGACAGAAATGAGCGAGAACGGGTTAGAGCATTACGACGGAGCCTTCAGGCAATTAAGCGTAAGCGACTGGGTAATCGTCGTACTGGCGACACTCCAGGCAGTAAAGGTACTGTATAAGTCGCGGCATCCACTGCTCGTCTGGTTGCGAGCACGTATCGAGGTATCCGGTCCGGCATGGCTGCAGGAACTGATCGAGTGCCCGTGGTGCCTGTCCGTCAACGTAGTTCCGGTTATCCTCTTGTTGTGGATGGTATCCGACCACCCGCACATTTACGGCTGGGTAGCCGACGTGGCTAAGCTCATCCTGTATACACTGGCGGTCTCACAAGTTGTCAACCTACTGTACCGCAAGGCTTGGCGGTTCGAGCACAGGGGTAGATTTAGCGAAGAAGGAAAGATCAACAATGTCCAAAAACAAGGAGTCACCGAGGCAGAAGTTCGCGAGGTTGCTGGCCGAACGGAAGAGCCAGACTACGGCGTCGGCAGCTGTACCGGGCACGGTTGTTACCCACGCAAAGCAGAACTTACTGAAACAATCGAAGAAGACACTGAT
>Ga0154020_10011671_pt1 | contig 10014 bp, 16 predicted proteins | sample Klosneuvirus_201_FD_109709 | JGI IMG/M metagenome (GOLD analysis project Ga0154020, IMG submission 109709) | Active sludge microbial communities from wastewater, Klosterneuburg, Austria - Klosneuvirus_20160825_MG | ecosystem: Engineered > WWTP > Aerobic digester > Activated sludge | place... | reverse complement strand
TATTGCAGCAATAATATTGGCTTGTATTGCAGAAGAAATTCCCGTTGTAGTTAAGGTCGACACACCTGTTATATTATTGCTACCATCTATCAGTACGTCAGTGTTTGACAATAGCGTTCCTGTGGTTCCATTCCATTTTGCAATAGCATTATTTGTACTGGAACCAGGGCCATCAACCGTATTTCCTGCCTGGTTAATGTCTAGTTTTTGAGTGAAAGGATTGAATACGGTTGTAATAGCCATGTTTAATAGTAGTTAGCGGATGTTCGACTGTCCCATGTCTGGTCATAATTATCAGAAGACCACTTGAAGGAAGTAATATTCCCAGAAGCGTCTACTACCTGTTTAGCAAGCATAAATACTTTTTGAGCAGTATCTACTGATCCAGAATCTTTTGGGAGATAAAACCCGTAATATGTGGTGAGTGCTGTACTAGTGAAGTCGGCAAGATGAGAATTCTTGCTAAAATCAATAGGTACAAAACCGGAGAAAGCCATAGTCTTATGTGTTAATAAATGAAACTACGCTGCAGCCCGTATAATTTGATAGTTGATTACTGTGTCATTACCTGGGTTTGCACTGAACGTTACTGTAAGTGTGTTATTCGTAACAACAGCCTGCAAAACAGTGACGTCAGATGTTCCGTTATCTACAATTTGTACAAAAGCAAGATCTGTTGCAGCTACTGCACCAGTTACTGTGAACGCTTCTGCCGCCGCACCTCCTACAGTTGTCACTTTAGCAGCGTATTTGATTACGTGTGAAGGAGTAATACCTGAAGCTAGTTTAGCAAGCGTTACTGCTGAATCAACGATATCTGCAGTATTAATTTCATTTGCTCCAATTGGCCCTACGTATTCTCCATTAGATGCGTCGATCAGCAACGTCTTTACATTAGTTGCATCGGCGACTTGGTAGAGTCCTAGGTTGCCGTCTATCTCTATTCTTCCTGTTGGCATAGTATAAAATATTAAGTAAACAAAGTGAGGAGCTGTAGTTTAAGCAGCTCCTCAAACAAACTAGAAGTCAATTCCTACAACGCCCAACCAGTCAACAAATCCAAACGCAATTGCCATATCAATTTGATATTCTGGGCAACCTGTGTTTTGAGATATAATTCTCTTTACTTTAGGCATTTGTTTTACTGTACAAATAACTCCTCGAGATCCGTTGTATCCTTTGTCAGCCATAAGAAGACAAGCAGAAGAAGAAGACAAAAGAGGCCATACAATCAACTCAAGTCCCATTGTGTTTGTGAAGTTGAAGTTGTTGTTTGCGCTCTCTGGCTCACCAGTACTTCGCACGATCTGCCAAGCATTCATTTCTTGATCTTGAGGGACAAGAAGTCTCTTTGCCTGGTATCCTGCAATATTTCCATCATGTCCAGGCATCTTTTTCAAAGCAGTATATGCGTTGTTAAGAGATGTTTTGTTAAGAGATCCTGTGATTCTATTGTCATACGTTTCCCCTGTGATACCAATAACGTTTGTATTAGATACAAGAGAAGTAGATGTGCCTCCAATAGTGAATCCATAAGGAGTAGAAGAAGAAGCAGCGTTGTCAATATATGACGCTCCCATCTGGTCTATCTTAAAATTAAACTGTCTTCCCTTATCCATAGCAGCCATAGCAATAGAGCCATAGTTGTCATACATAGTAGAGAAGTCAGAAAGCTGCACAGACTCTTTAAAGAGCTGCATAGAGATTTGGTTAAGACCAACCTCATTGATATCGGATTTAGCATAAGCACCACCATCATTTACTTGAGTAACTGCGTTATTTAAAGCAAGGATAGAGAACTGCTCATCTTTTCTTTCAGGAACTTTGATATCAAAAACATCTTGATATTTTGTGATATATGCCTTCGCGCCAGACTGGAACGATTCGAGGACTTTCTTATCTACTTCAGCGAGTAAATTATTAGCAATAGTTGCCATAAACTAAGTGTATTAGTGGGATAAATTAAGTGTTGCAAGTAATCAAAGCAAGACATTTACCATCAGTGGTATTGTCGTATGACAAAAGACGGATGAATCCGTTTGTTGTTGTTGCTTCGTCTAGTTTATAGTTTCCAGACGTTACATCGAGGATGTAGCTAGAAAGAAGTTTAGAAGTTGCAAGAGATGCAGGAGTTTTTGCATAGATTTCAACCAAAAGATTTTGCATCCACTGTACTGTTACATAACCGTCAGCAGCAGCTGTCTCTGTAGATGCAGAAGTTGCCACACCTAGAATAACCGCTGTGCTATCACATGCGTCTGCTGCAGCTTTTGCGTATCCTGCATTGCTCCCGTCCTTAATTACGAGGTACCCTTCCTGAATAGAAGCTGCAGTACCTGCTTTCACCAAAAATCCACCCTGTGCAGGGTTTCCACCTGTAGAATAACCTCCAGGAAGTGCCGCCACGTCTGTTCGGGAACCAGAAAGGTCACCGATCACTCTTATAACCTTAGCCATAAAATTTAGTATAAATAAATGTAAATTTTACAACTACTGATTGTTCGAGTGTCTTCTTAGAACAGGATTACTTTGACAAAGGTATATCTATGAACACCGCACCTCGTGACAGGTCTACTACTTCATCTTGAGTTGAAGCTACGGTAGTGGCTGTCTGGTTTGGTAGTACAACGCCGTTTCCTTTTTGTGGGATAGTAGCGCCATATGCCATAGATAGTATTTGGTCTTGAGAAAGAGTCTTATGTACCTGTTTGAGAGCATTCACATTTGTTTGGAACATTGTGTATGTATCACCCTTGAGACCTTTTTGAGTAGCAAATGTGTTTACGGTTTCGGAGAATGCAGTAGTAGCTTTCTCTTGTTCCTTCGCAGCTAACGCCTTTGCAACCTCTTGCGCTACGATCTGAGCAATATCACCTTGCGGCGCTGTTTCAGTAGTAGGAGTTGTTGTTTCTGGAGTGAAAGCAGCCATAAATGATCGATACGGTTCTTTAAGCCGTTTTGATTTATTAGCTTTCTCGCTATAGTCAGGGTGTTTCTCAAACCAAGTTTTGAGTTCTTCCTTTGTAATTCTGTTATTTGAAAGATCGTCGAGCTTCTCAGCAATTGTGTCTAGCATTGCAAGGTGCATTCTTTGGTTAGCTTTCGCTAATTCAGAACCCTCGCTGTCTGTGCTGTCTTCCTCTTCTTCTTCTACAGGTTCAACCTTTGTTTCAGTTGCTATAGGAGCGTCTGGGGCAGTTGGAGAATCGACGACCTCTGTATCCTCTATTTCAAGTTCCATGGCTATATCGCCGGATGGTACACCTTCATAAGGGACTAAGTTCTCGCCTGAGTCATTTGGCATGTTGGCAGCGTAATTTAGTAAAGATCAAGGGGTTTCCCCCACCGTCGTAGTAAAAATATACTTACTAGAATAATTGTAAATAGTATTTACAGAGAGTTATCTGTGGAAAATCTTTGTTTCTTTTTATCCTTTTCTTGCATTTTCTGCTGTCTTTCTGCTTCAGCCATATCCATATCTCGTAATTTATATTCAAGAGCTTTCGTGTCTGCTTCAATATCTTTTGCGAGAAGTTCTTTATATGCAGCAAGCAACTCTGGAGTAGTAGCAACTACTGCTAATCGGAAACGTTCAGTACTCAACGTGTTCTCGACTAATACTTCTTTGAAATCGTCAGGTAAATTTTTCATATACGTAATATTAAAATAAAGACCCATTCTCACTCGGGGTAAAATCCATAACCTTTACAAGTTGGCCGTTCTTGTCTTTTCCATCAAATAAATCCTTGTCATACATTCTATCAAGATGTTTTTTCTCTTTATGTAGCTGATTCGCTTTCTCTACCATTTGGCGCTGCAGAGATTTATTGTCGCCATATTGCACCTCTGCAATGTCTGCATCCGTCATACTGGCCGTCTCTATACTTTGTGAAAGTCGATCTTCACGAGAAACGAACCGTTCTGTTGAAGATGTATGTCTCCCCGCCCATCCTTGACCAGTAAGACTAAACGAAACGCTGTCTAACCTTCTCAAGTCATATGAATTACATTCTGGGCATAGTTGTTTCCCTTCGATCTTCTCTACGTGAAATGTGTATCTGCATTTATTACATCCAAACTTTCCTGAGTTCCATATACTCATATGTCAAGGGTGAAAAACATGTAAAATAAGATAACTGGTTCAAAATTTACGGGCTTTATACTTTCGTTATATATTCCTACAATATTAAAAGTATATGTCATTATTGTATACTACTACATTAGATAGGCTGGTTTTTCTCCTGACGGTAGTTCAACCTCTGTGTGATTTACACATTTTGCATTACTACAGTAAAACTTATCTGTAATTTGTTTGAAGGTACCTTCTGATTTATGCTCACAAACTCCTGAGCAGTTCACAATTGGATATCCACAATCAGTACAATACATATCCTTTCCTATAATACAGTTGTGTTTAATTCTATTTTGCATAGATACATCTAGCATAAGTATATTATTGAGGTGTTAAATTCCCAAGCGCCACACTTCCAGCACCCTCAGGTTGTGCGATCATCTGGCCCGCTCCCCCTTCCATAGAAGCTACTTGATTCGGCATAGCGCCAGACATTGGCTGTCCCGGTTGCATTGGTTGTCCGTTTACAACTGGTGTCTGTTGTAGCGCCGCCATTTGTGGAGAGAACGCAGCTGTTGTTTCTGGCATATGTGAAATAGTTACGTTTTCCACTGCAGAATTATAGTGGTAATCCCAAGCCTGTTCCATCTTAGGATCTGGTTTTTCACCTTGTGCATCTTTCCATTGCTTAGACATCTTCCATGCTATTAAGAACTTAATTCTTCTCATAGAATCATCTCTACTTTCTGTATTAGGTACGTCGATATTATGTCCGAACATGATTTCCTCTTTAAGGAGAGAGAACTGATCCACATAATCATCAGACTCTTGCTTCAACGCTTTCATCGAATTTATATCAAGACCTTCCATACATTCCTCGATGATGTAATCCCACTGTATTTTCTGTGCAAGGTCTGGCTGTAGCTGTGCTATATTAGAGAGAAGAGGCAAGAACTGCATAAGCCGTCCCATCTTTTCCACCTTATTGGCTACCTCACTACGCTTATCTCGTACAGTCACCTTCACTTCTGCATCTAATACAGACTGTGTCATATCAAAGTAATCCTCTTCACCACTGCGAGAAATGAACGTAGGTTCTACATCCTCACTTTGACGCACTATAAATCCTTTAATCTTTACTCGTTTAGCTTCTCCACTCTCATCAATACAATTCATGTATGATCGAGTGATGTCTAGCATAATTTCAGTAAGAACTCCTTCTGCCTCTACTTCATTAACATGCTCTACGTACTCGTTATGAGCGTTATAGGACTTCTGTTGTGCTATTACCTGCGTAGCTGTTTGATCTGCTTCTGGCCCAGTTTCTAGGTTTCTCAGATCCGTTCTACTTGATACAGTTATTTTATTCTGCAATAAGTTCTGCATATTGTAGAAATTCGTAGCTGCGTTTCCTGAGACTATTGGTGTGATTGCATCCGCAACCTTGCCTGATAAATTACCACCAGCAGTCCATACACCTCCAGGTTGTACGACGTGTATACGTGGATTAAATCCAAAATCACCACTTACTGCCAATACCGGTTGTAGTGTAAGCTTAATATTCATCAGCTCTAAGTTGAGCAAAGTATCTTCCATGTAGATGTAAGGAGCCAAAACCTCACCTATACTCTTTCCCCATGGGCTGTCCTGTCTTGGTTCAAACTGGTACTGAATCACTGGGATACGATCTGTTCCTCTGTCTGCAGTTAGCGTTCCTTCATAAATACATGTAAGGTTGGCCACAAGGTAATACATGTTATTTTCTTGGTTCATGTACTCATACACCCACACACCTAACGCCTCAGACTTCTCAGTTGTTTCTTTGTAATTGAATGTGTAATAGTTAGTTCCTAGTACGTCGTTAAAGAAGTTTACCGGTTTTACTTTATTAAGATTCTTTGTGCCTTTAATAGAAGAGAAATAGGACTGAAATGTATCATAGTCAAACCATCGTTTATTCACACAGTCTCGTGCCTGCTCTAGTCTAAGAGCATCATGCAATTGGTAACATGATTCATCCATGAAGAACCGTCTTGGATCGATACGTTGTGTAGCTATATCATCAAACACCTTTACTTTCTCACCGTTTAACGTCTTTACCATATCATGGTACATCACTGAACGGAATCCATTCCCCCACTGGAACATGTCATAGGTACACTGTCGCTTTACTTTCTTCTCATGAATGGAATCTTTAATACCATCTAGATATGCTTTCAATGCTATCGCGCCGTATTTATATTGTTTCTTTGCTGCCTCTAGTTCTGCCTCCGGCGGGTTCTTCATAAATATATCTATCAATGAATTCACCGTGTCACGTAATGTATTAGTACGAATCGGAGTACTGTAATAGTCCGCATACATGAGCCAGTTTGTCGGTTCATCCATTAATTCCCACACTGCCTCAAGGCGTTGTGAGTAATCAATTTTACTTGTGACCATCTTTGTATACCGCTGTTGTACAAATGTGGCTGTGTTGTCTAAATCCTTTGCTTTCTGTGTTAACGAGAAGTTTTCTGCCATGGGTCTAGCTGTGAAGAAGTAGAATCGGGAGAGGCAAACAGCGCATCTAATTCTTCGTCAGCCGTCTTCTCTCTGATTACTTTCGGTGTACCATGAAGGACGTTGTACGTAAATACTTCTTTTTGTGGGATGATATGTTTATGGGTAGCAATGAGATAGCGAAGGGCGTCGACTATGTGGTCATCTCCAGTAGTATCAAGGTCTTCCATATGCCCGTTTCTTTCATCGTAGACTTGTATAGGGATAGTACGAATAAGGTCTTTACACGTTGAAAATATCTTTATCTTTTTTACTTTGAGAGACTGTTTAATAATAGTCCATCCTATTACACGATCATTCATCGCAGGTTTAACCACAAGACGCTGTATATTCTCTCCAGTTCCCACAGGCAACGTCATTCTATCCGCACCGGACGTAGGCGAATCTTTCTTAGCCCATATACTAGGATCAGCAAATATTCTATCTGGTATTTCTATACTCATAATCTTATCTCGAAGTTCTTCATAGGTTAATCCGTTCTGGTATAGTTCTCGATAAATATACCACGTCTCATCATGATACTTTCCCCAAACTACCGCACTAGGAGCATTGTATCCATAGTCTAGACCGCAGTACGTAGGCAGAGAATCAAACCACGCTTTGTCTTCTGGAGTATTAAACGGTTCTATAACATGATATTCTCTTCTAAACTCACTAAAAAATTGTCCCTTGAACACATCCCAATCTCCCTCCATGTAGGCACGTCTCATTTGTTCAGGGAGAGCGCCAAGCTGTTTTGCATACGACTCATCAATAAACGAGTTGTCAGAGTATTTCGCTTGCACAAAATTAAACTCACTAGGGTCTAACTGTTCATCAGTAAAGTCTTTGTCTATCCATAGCTTCTTTATCCAGCCATGACCAGGGCCTCCCGGATTTGTAGCACCTAGAAACTTTGTGTCTGGTATACCTGGCCAGCGCATACGCAGTATAAGAAAATCAAACCTGTCCCGTGTGTTCTTACTCGTTTCATCAATGAGAATTGCAGCGAACTCACTTGAGAGGTATTTACTAGGATCATCAAGGTTACGGAACGCTATAACACCACCTCCATATTCAGGACTCATTCTGAACTCATGGTCTTGTTTATTTAGTGTACCAAGATATGCAGGGAACTCATACGGTATCTTTGAAAGCTGACGTTCTTTTAATGCAGGATAATCTTCACAAAATAACCCTACACGTACACCGGTAAGATTATATTTAGCACAGTAATACATCACAAGGTAGAGAGCAGCCCAGCGTAAGAAATAACTTTTCCCTCCACCAGCAGCACCGCCATAAAGGAGGTACTTACTCTGCATCATTAAATCAAGTGCTTGCTTCTGTCGTGGTTGTAGGTTTGCCAATTGGGAGAACGGGACTTGTTCCTGCATCCAGAGTTATGTTAATAGATTTTCCTTGAGTTGTAATATCTGTCTCATTCTTTTCCTTCCAATCGTAGTTGTTAATAAGATTAAACTTTGTCATCCCTGCATTTAGTTCATTCTTAAGCCCTCCCATATTGATTCGCATGAGAAGTAATTCATCAATTTTTATAATAGTGTCCGAAATCTGGTTATTAGACTCAAATTTTTTAGCCCACTCACTAAACCTTTGACGTGAGTATGTTTTATGCTCAAATAACTGTCCAATATATACAATGTCTTTGTCTTCTTTAAGTACTTGCAATAAGCTTTGTAACTCTTTCAGTACAAACTCCTCTGTATAAATCGTTGGCTTCGTTACCATTTTCTCCTCTACTGGTTGTATATCGGGCATAATTATTTAGTTTTAAGAAATCTATTTCTAAAGTATTGGATTCCTTCTATGTAATCGTTTGGAATAGCAGTCCCTCTTACTTGTGCATCGTCTGCATCAATTAAATCACATTCATTCTCACACACAGTGCATAGTGGGTCAAATTGTTTTCGTGTATGGTCTATATATACTATAGGCGTAGCATGACAACATACACTCATCATATTTGTTGTATTTGACATAGCTATTTAGTTATAGGTTAGCATAAAATCTCTCTTTTACAGCATCATTTGGGAATGGAAGAGGGATGTAGTCGTTATCAATAACGGACTGCACATAGTCTTTGTATTCTCCTGATTCATAAGAATCTACTCTATCCTGTAGTTCTTGCTGTAGTTGTGTATGTGAGATTAACATTTCTTACCGCCTTTTTTCTTTGGCTTCATGGCTTTTAGTAACAATAAATAGTGATTGTAGTGTCTCTAGTATATACCTATGATATATATTGTCTATGTTTCATAGTAAATACACTTCAATTCTTGGGTGTTCTTTATCAACATAAAATTCATCTTGAAATGAAGTAACTTGTTTCATTCCGTCTGTGTTAATTAGTCCAGCACTCACCATCCCATCTAATATAAATTTCTTGGCAAATGCTACATTGTCCGGGTCTTTCTTCTTATCCTTCACAAACCATCTGATAAATAACTTAAATTCACATGATACTTTTGCATGTTTACATTGGTTTTTTACCTCCCATACTATGCGTTCTGTTTCTGTTTTCTTAATCTTAGCACCATTGAACTTATTGCCACGCTCTGCATTGATATAGGTATTTAAATCAGTTAATTCTCCGTCTAGTAAAAACTTTGCGAGTATTTCATTCATAGATTTTGCATATAGAGGTCTAAATCTGGCTCATTAGGCGACGGAACGTAAACGCCCAACTCTTTACTAGCCCACATCCTAATTGTACTCATAAGTTGTTCAAACTCAATAGTAGAAAGGTCTGACGTGCTTCTTACAGTAGGCGGCATACCTGGTTTTATACCGTCTACTTGTAAGAACTTCCATTTCAAAGCGTCGTGCATCTCATCTTTATCGTATCCACAGTAGTCTCCAAGTAGCGGAATAATAACACCCCAATAGTATTTATTCTCATTGAGTGATCTTGTTTTTTTCCTCTTACTAATCGTAGTTATATACTCACCTACAGGTAATGTATAATAAATAGAGGCAAGAGATTTCCCTACAAAATATGCACTGCCTACCTTTTCTACGGTAAATGGGAAAGAAAGTGGTTTCATTACTAGTGGTAAACAATTTCAACTACTTCATGCTCTTGAAACGATACTGTCCGCTTTATTATTTCAAGAATATGGTTGAGTGATTGAGAATTAAAATTATTTAACGGATCACGTCTCTGCATTGCGCACCATTCTTTAGTTAGTGGATTCATATCAATAAGCCAATCAGCATACTCTCCACACTCATGACCTTCGCACAAATAAAGTGTGTGCGGGTCTACTTGTGTTATATGAAGTAACATAGATTATGGTTTAGGAGGAAATAAAACAGTTTTCATACATTCCATCATAATCTCCGAAAGAGACGTATTTTTCTTGCGTGCTTCTTCTGCT
>Ga0154020_10011670_pt1 | contig 10014 bp, 9 predicted proteins | sample Klosneuvirus_201_FD_109709 | JGI IMG/M metagenome (GOLD analysis project Ga0154020, IMG submission 109709) | Active sludge microbial communities from wastewater, Klosterneuburg, Austria - Klosneuvirus_20160825_MG | ecosystem: Engineered > WWTP > Aerobic digester > Activated sludge | place... | reverse complement strand
GGGTGCGCCCAAGGGCAAGCCGCCGGCCAAAAAGCCCCCCGCCAAGCCCGAGCTCAAGTCTAAGGCACCGGCGAAGGCCCCGCCTCCGCCCCCCAAGGGGAAGCAACCCGCCAAGGCTCCTCCCCCCAAAGCGGCGGACAGCAAGGCATCCCCGGCGGCAGACCCCAAAAAGGTCGTCCGTAAGGGCATCACGATCGTCGCCCCCAAGCCGACCAAGAAGGCATCGGTCAAAGCCGCGGCCATCAAGATGCCTCACCTGGGCAGCCCCCTGATCAAGCCCGGCTCGGTTCGCAAGCCGCTGATTTCTTCGGGCCCCAATGCCCCCCGCCCCAAGAACCTCTTCGCCGGCGAAGGCAAACCCAAGAAGAGCCCCTTCGACAAGCGCGAGCTGGCCAAGTTCAAGGCGATCCTCCTCCGCAAGCGGGCCGAGCTTGTGGGTGATGTTTCGACCATGGAGACCGAGGCCCTTATGGGTCAGTCCGGCTCGTTGTCGAACGTCCCTCAGCACTTGGCCGAGCAGGGATCGGACACGTATGGCCAGTCCCTGTCGCTCGATCTGGCCGCGGCCGATCGTCGGCTGATCAAGGAAATCGACGATGCGCTCAAGCGCATCGATGTTGGAACCTACGGCGTATGCGAGTTGACGGGTAAGCCGATCCGGGCCGAGCGCTTGGAAGAGCTGCCCTGGGCCCGCTACTCGATCGAAGCCGCGCGTGAGTTGGAGCGTCGTTCGACCTCGCCGGTCCCATGAACAGCAGCGAGCCGAAAAGCCCCAGTTCCCTCAGCAGCGGGCGGGCGTGGGCGGTTCTCATTGTGGTAACCGTGATTGGTTTGGCGCTGGACCTGGGTTCCAAGTGGTACGCCTTCGCCCACATCGCCCCACACCCGGTGATTATCGATCGGGCCCGCGTGCTCGAAGCGCAAGCCAACAAGCAAAGCCTCAGCAGACTGATCCCCGATGACATGGTGCCGCGCACCGTGATCAAGAATGTGCTGGACTTCTCGCTGGTGCTCAACCCCGGCGCTGTCTTTGGAATTGGCGCGGGAAAGCGATGGTTTTTCGTGGCATTCACCGGCGCGGCCATGGCTTTGGCCGTCTGGATGTTCGGCGCGTGGACCCGTCCCAAGGATCGCTGGTCGCACGTGGGGATAGGCCTGCTGGTTGCCGGCGGGCTTGGGAATCTGTACGACAGGCTCATCTACGGCTGCGTGCGGGACTTCATTCATCCGCTGCCGGGCGTGCGGCTGCCCTTTGGCTGGTCGATGCCCATCAGCGGGGGGCGCGAGATCTGGCCGTACGTTTCCAACATCGCCGACCTGTGGCTGCTCATCGGCATTGGGATGCTGATGGTGTACCTGTGGCGTCAGGGCGCGAAGCGGAAGCAACCGGCGAAATAATCAGCGGGCCGCGGGCATTTGGCGGAGGCGGCCGCGGATGCTGTCGAGCATGCCGCGGACTTCTTCGGCCATGCGTGAGTTGGGGAACTGATCGATGATCTGCTCGCCGAGGCTGGCGGCGCGGTCCCACTTGCGGTCCTGGACGGCGAGCTTGAACTGGACACCCAGGTTGTCGCGGGCCTTGCCGATGACGCCGCGGGCGACCTCGCGGTAGGGACCGGCTTCATCTTCGGTGAGATAGGCGTCGAGCTCTTTGAGCATTTCCATGGCATCTTCGATGCGGTCTTCTTCGGCGGAGCGGAGGAAGCGGCGTTCGAGGTCGGTCTTGTAGAGCATGCGGGCCTGCTCGACGCGGTGGCGGAGCCCTTCAACGCGCGGAGAGTCGGGGTAGAGGCGGCCGATTCGGGCGGCCTCTACCGCGGCCTGGTCCCAGCGGCGGCCGGTGATGAGAGCATCGAGATGGGAGATCGCCTCGTTGACCTTGCGCTGGACGGTGTCGAAGCGGGCCTGCTCGATTCGGGCTCGGAACTCTTCGGCGTCGGAGCGATAGCCGAATCGTTCGGCGAGTTCTTTGACGAGCACCATCGCGGCATCCCAGTCTTCCGCGGCGATGTCTTCCTGGATGGCTTGGCGGAGGAGGTCGCGGTCGTGCCGGCGGTAAAGCACGCGGCGGGCTTCATCGGAGAGCGAGCCGTGTTCGACGAGGCGATCGACGGACTTGGCAAGTTGATCCATCGAGGCGCCCGGCGTGGTCCGATGGCGGGTCGCGATCATCAGAAGGCCCAGCGACGCCATGGCAACCGTGCCAACCAGTCCGAGGAAGCCCGCGGCGATATAGATGCGGCCGGGTTCGCCCAGCGTGGATCCGTAGTAGAGGAAGCCGCCGGATGCTCCGGCGGTGACGACGGCCCAGGCGATCACGGCGCGGTTAAGTACCGTGTCGCGGCGGCGGTTGGCGGATGGGTCTTGCGTGAGAACTCTCCGTGCTCAACTTCCGGGAGTCGGGTCGCCGCAGTTGCGGGTGACGGGAACCAGGCAGAGGAACTTCATTCCTTCGCCGGAAGCCTTGAACTGATGTTCGTGATCGGCGGGGACGTAGATCACATCGCCGGCGCGGATGGGGCGTTCGGCTCCGTCGAGGAAGACCGTGCCGCCGCCATCGACGATGAAGACTTCGTGTTCGTAGTCGTGACTGTGGCGGGGGGAGTTGCCACCCGGTTCGACGATGAACTGGCGAAGAGCGAAGTTGGGGGCTTTGTCTTCGCGGCCGACCATGACGGCCATTCGCACACCCTTGACGCCGGACATTTCGACCGGTTTGGGTGTGGCTTCGGAGAGGTTTCGGATGAGGCCGTGTTTCAGGCCGTCTCTGCTCGCCATGAATCTGACTCCGCTTGGCTCTTGGTTTCCTGACCTTGGGCCGGTGGATTCTATAGTTGGTGCAATGCAACCCGATATTTCAACAGATGCGCGGCGGAAGGACACCCGTCCGACCATCGAGACCTTTGAACTGGGCCCTTTCCTGACCAACTGCTACCTGATTTACGGTACGCAGCCGGGGCCGTGCTGGATCGTGGATGCGAGCTTTGAACCTGAGGAACTGATCGCGCGGGTGCGGCAACTTGGGCTGGTTCCGCAGGCGCTGGTGCTGACGCATGCTCATGTGGACCACATTGCGGGGGTGGATGAGGTGCGGCGGGCGTTTCCGGGATTGCCGGTTTTGGGGCATGTCGCGGAGAAGGACTGGTTGAGTGATCCGGAGCTCAATCTGGGGCGGCCGATTGGGATGGAAGTTACGGCTCATGGGCCGGATCGGTTGATGGCGGAGGGGGATGTGCTGGAACTGGGGGCGCAGCGGTGGAAGGTGTTTCACACGCCGGGGCACTCGCCGGGGGGCGTTTCGTTGTACAACGAGGTGTCGAAGGTTGCGATGGTTGGGGACACGCTGTTTGCGGGGTCGATCGGGCGGCACGATTTTCCGGGGAGCGATATTCGTGTGCTGGCGGATTCGATCCGGAAGAAGCTGTATTCGTTGCCGGATGAGACGAAGATTTATCCGGGGCATGGGGCGACGAGCACGATTGGGATTGAGAAGCGGTCGAATCCATTTGTGAGGGCGTGAGGTTTACATCACTGAACCGAGGCCGAAGCAGCGGCGCCAGGTGCTGACTTGGCCCAGGTGCATCATCATGTGGGAGGCGCCGTAGAAGATCATGGTGGCGCCGACGGTGGGGAGACGCTCGCGCATTTTTTCATTGGGGTTGGGGGCGAGGAAGACGGAATCGGCGATCGTGGGGAGCAGTTCGAGGGCGGCGCGGTGGGAGGAGAAGAAGGCTTCTTTCACGACATCCATTGCGGGGTAAATCTTGCCGGTGGGGTCATCTTTGCATTCTTTGCCCGCGGCGTAGAGGTCGGAAAAGTTGGCGGGCGCGGCGATTTTGGCGCCGTCGAGGCCGACGAGCGTGAGCCAGCGCGAGGGGTAGAGGGCCAGGTGGCCGAAGTTGAATGAGGCGTGATTGGCTTCGATGGTTTTGCCGCCAATGGTGGGTTTGCGCGCGAAGATTTCGGCTTTGACATCTTTGAGAAGGAGCTCGGAGAGACCGAGGCCCATGCGGACGGCGGCGGAGATGTCTTGCGCGAAGTGGGACATGGAGTGCTCCTTGAGGGGGAGGCAGTGTATGTCGCACGTGCGAGAACCATTGGGGTAGACCGCGAAGCCGACTGGGGTGATTGCGAGACGGGCGACTCGTCCACCCTGCCGGGTGGGGAAACAAAACAAGGCTTACCAGGGGTGCGCTCGCAGAGCCTCGCGACCCCTGGCAACGTTCGTGCGCCCTGCGGGCGAAGAGGTAATGCCGCCGCGCGCGGGAGACAACACTGATTCAGGCGCCGATGTAGCGGGCGTAGAGGGTTCTAGCGAGGTCGGGTTTGGAGGTGCCTTTGATGATCGCGCGGCCGTCGGCGAAGATGGTGAGGTTGATGGGGGCGCCATCCTCGCCTCGTTCGGTGGTGAGGGTGCCGCGGAGGAGGAGGGAGGGCATGAGGGTGAAGTTGCCGTGTGGGGAGAGGCGGGAGGAGAGCGCGGCGAGGTCGAGACTGGTTGAGTTGGAGGGTGCGATTTGCACGGCGTCTTGGCCGCAGAGGGCCGCGGCTTGACCGGCGCGGTTGCCTTCGAGGAACTCGAAGTTGCGCTGGGAGCAGCAGGGGCAGTCGGGGCGTTTTGACTTGGAGAGGTCAATGCGGCGGCTGGTGTTGGTCCAGGCGTCGAGGTCGAGGAGCGTGGGGAGAGTGAGGTCTGCGCGGCCGAGGAGGAGTTTGAGGGCTTCGGTGGCTTGGTGGGCCGCGACGAGTGAGATCATGGGACCAAGGACTCCGGCGGTGTCGCAGGTTTGGGCGACACCGGCGGGTGGGGGCTCTTCGAAAACGCAGCGGAGGCATGGTGTGTTGCCGGGGCGGATGGTCATGGCCATGCCGCGGGTGCCGACTGCGCCGCCGTAGACGTAGGGGATGTTCCGTTTCACGGCGAGGTCGTTGAGAAGGTAGCGGGTTTCGAAGTTGTCGGTGCCGTCGAGGAGGAGGTTTGCGGATGAAGCGAGAGACTCGGCGTTGCGGGAGGTGTAGTCGGCGATGACAGCGCGGACTTGGACTTGCGAGTTGACTTTTGCGAGTCGGCGGCGCGCGGCCTCTGCTTTGGGCAGGCCTTCGGCGACATCCTGTTCGTCGTAGAGCGTTTGGCGTTGGAGGTTGGTGAGTTCGACGATGTCGCGGTCCACGATGGTGAGGTGCCCCACTCCTGCGCGGACGAGCAGGTCGGCGATGGAACAGCCGAGGGCTCCGCAACCGACCAGGAGGATGCGGGAAGCGGAGAGGAGGGATTGGCCTTTTTCGCCCCAGTCGGGGAGCAGCATTTGGCGGTGGTAGCGGGCGGTGGACATTGGGGAAGGGTAGTGGTGTTGGGGTGAGGGCGTGTTCATTTGGGTGTCTTGGGTGGCCCACTCACTGCGTTCGGGGCTCGTGGGGAACGCGTGGGGTGGTGATGGATGCGATGGGTGTGGGGCACTGCTGCGCCGCGGCGTGGGAAGGCTGTGTGATTGGGATGTTCGTGCGGCGAGCAGTGGCACCATTGGGGATTTTCGATGGGCGCATTTGCTGCTAGGCTTGGGCCACTATGAACGCGCCTTTGCCGTGGAAAGCTCCGTCACCGCTTCCGACGCGATTTGAAACGCAGCGGTTGGTGCTTCGTTTTTTGGTGCCTGAGGATGCCGAAGCGATGCTGGCGGGGCTGGAGAGGGACCGGAGTTCGTACTGGCCGTGGCTGCCGTGGGCACGGACGGACAACAGGAACCTGGCTGAGTGCATTTTCAATATCGAGCGGTTTCGGCGCGAACGGGAAGGGACCGCGGACAATTTTGGGATTGGGATCGCGGATCGCGAAACGGGGAAAGTGATTGGGGGCACGAGCCTGCATCGGCTGCATGTCGCTTCGCACCAGGCGGAGATTGGTTACTACATCCATTCGCACCGGCGCGGGCAGGGGCTGTGCACGGAGGCGGTTGCGGGGTTGATCTCTTGGGCGTTCATGCATCAGAACGCGGGTGGGTGGGGGCTGAGGCGGATTGAGATTCTCTGCGCTGCGGACAACGTGCCTTCGCAGCGGGTGCCGCAGAAGCTGGGGCTGCGGCAAGAGGTGAACAAGGTTGCGGAGCGCTGGGTTGATGGTGTTGGTTGGGGTGGGACGTTGGGGTGGGGTGTGTTGAGTGAGGAGTGGGATGTGGCGGGGAGGAAGCTGCGGGCGGCGGCGAGTTGAGTCAAACTCCTGCGAGATGAGTCAACCCCCGACTGCCGTCGGGGGCTCTGAAAAGCGAGGGCTCTGATAGGCGGGGGGTCAGGCTCGCGTGAGGGTGATCTCGACGAGCTCTGGGGGGACGCCGATGCGTACGGGGCAGATGGACATTCCTACGCCGCGGGAGACCAGGACTGGGAAGCCGGGGCCCTTGAGCAGTCCGCCGGCGTACTTGGTTCCGGTACGGCAGGGCACGTAGAGCGGCCCGACAAAGGGGAATCTGATTTGTCCGCCGTGGGTGTGGCCGCAGAGCATGAGGTCGATGCGTTCACGCTGCATGGAGGGGAGGTCTGCGCCATCGGGGTTGTGGCAAAGGACGATGCGTGGGGCATTCTCGGGCACGGATTGCAGGGCGCGGCGGATGTTGACTTCATCGGTCAAGATGTCACCGACACCGGCGATGCAGAGCGCATCACGCGGGGCGATGGGGCCTGACGCGAAGGTGCGGGTGCGGCCATCCAGCAGTACGTGTGCGTTGTCCACCATTCGGACGCCGATCTCGGTGAGGAAACGCGTGATGAGGCCGCGGCTGTTGTACCAGTCGTGATTGCCCAGGACGCCGACCGTGGGGACGCCGGAGGCGACCAGCGGCTTGAAGAGTTCGACGGCGGGTTTGATGTATCGCGTGCCGGCGTGGACGTAGTCGCCACCGAGGAGGAAGAGGTCGGGCTTGAGGTCCAGGCAGAGGGAGACGGCCTTGCGGATGAACTCGGCGGGGATGCGCGGGCCAAGATGCGTATCGGAAATGAGGACGGCTTTGAACCCGATGAACTGTTCGGGAAGGTCTCTGAGTGGGATTGTGTGCTTGCGGATCTTCAGGCCGAAGGGTTCGAGGAAGGCACCATCGACGAGCGCGCCGGTGCCGAGCACTGCCGCCGCGGCGAAGGGAGCATCGACTAGGAATCGGCGGCGTGCGGGGTGAGCTACGGCCTCTTCCGGAGGGTGTTCTTGTCGCCGCTTGTTCATGCGGCGGCGCAGGGCGAGTGCGAACCGCACGACCAAGAGCACACCCGTGGCCGCGATGCCGTGGGCGATGATGCTTTGGAAGAGGCTGAACACGCCCCAGTCGCCGGTGGTGATGTTCATGGCCATCCAGATGGGGCCGGTGAAAGCGTCGAGGATGCTGGCCGCGGGCTTGATGATGCTGTGTTCAGCGGTTGGCGAGAGGCCGGCGTTGAGGTGATCGGGCGGGACCCAGGCGAGGGCGTGGAGGATGACGCCTGCGGTGACCATGGGAAGCCACGCAGCCAACCAGGGGGCGCAGCGACGAATCCGGCTTGTTTGGGGCTGGTCTTTCTGCAATCACGACTCCGCGGTGAATATCGGGCGAACCTCGTACGCCGCGTCAGGTCGGGGCGTTCGCGCGGCTGATAACTGGCTTGCGGAGCGGCGGCTGGATGGGTCTATTCCGGGGGTGCCAGAGATGCGGGGCGTGGATCGAGCGGAAGGAGGGCTGAACTCCACCAACGCTTGCAAGTCCGTGCGCCTGGGGTAGTTTCTAACAGGCCGCCAGCGGGCGGGCAGACAACAGACCAAGAGAGGGAGACGAACATGATCCGTAATCTGATGACATCCTGCATCGCCGTTGCTTTGGCCGCGGGCGCTGTTCAGGCACAGAGCTTTACCGAACACTTTGATGGATCGAGCCTGCTGCCCTCGGGCTGGTCATCGGTGAACAACAGCCCCAACGGTCCTGGCAGCAGCCCGGATTGGGAGCAGACGGCGGGCAGCGTGTTGAACTGGATGCCCAAGGATGGCACGGGGTACGTCGCCGTTGGATACAACGCGACGGTGGGCATGGGGGACCTGAGCGTCTACCTGATGTCTCCTCAGATGCCGATGAGCAACGGGGACACGATCAGCTTCTGGACGCGCACCTGGGACAGCCCGAGCTTCCCGGACCGCATGTCGGTCGTGATCAGCACTGATCTGACCGGCGATCCTTCGACCTTTACGAACAACCTGCTCACGATCAACCCCAACTTGACGACCAGCGACTATCCGATGGAGTGGACGCAGTACACGGTGACTGTGTCTGGTCTGCCGGAGCAGAACTCGACAACCGCGCGGTTTGCGTTCTGGTACAACCCCAGCAACGGCGGCCCGTTGGGTGATAACTCGGACCGCATCGGGCTGGATGAGATCAACTACACATCCGTTCCGTCCCCGGGTTCGGCGGCTCTCCTTGGCCTTGGCGGGCTTCTTTGTGGCCGCCGTCGCCGCTGAATCGACATTCCCTTAGCACCAGAGGGGCCGGCGGCATGCCGGCCTTTCCTCATTTGGGGACGACAAACGCGCTGCTTCTCATCTCCTTATCATGAAGGAGACGGAAAGGGCGCGATGACTACGGCACACAGCGATATCAAGAGCACGCACGCACCGCGATGGGATTATGCACCTGCGCCGGAGACGGTGAAGGTGGCGATTGCCGACCGGTACGGGCACTTCGTCAACGGGAAGTTCGTGGCGGCGCGGCAGACATTTGGGACGTTCAGCCCTTCGACGGAGAAGAAGCTGGCGGATATTGCGCAGGGCTCGGATGGTGATGTGGATGCGGCGGTGAAGGCGGCTAAGGCGGCCCAGCCGAAGTGGGCAGCGTTGAAGGCGTCGGAGCGGGCGAAGTACATTTTCCGGATTGCGCGGCGGATCCAGGAGCGGGCTCGCGAGCTGGCGGTGCTGGAGACGATGGATGGGGGCAAGCCGATCAAGGAGTCGCGGGATGTGGATGTGCCACTGGCCGCGGCCCACTTCTTTTATCACGCGGGGTGGGCGGATAAGTTGCAGTACGCGTTTCCGGGACGGGATCCCAAGCCGGTGGGCGTGTGCGGGCAGATTATTCCGTGGAACTTTCCGCTGTTGATGGCGGCGTGGAAGCTGGCGCCGGCGCTGGCGTGTGGGAACACGTGCGTGCTGAAGCCGGCGGAGACGACTTCGCTGACGGCGCTGAGGCTGGCGGAGATTCTGGAAGAGATCGAGTTGCCGGCGGGTGTGGTGAACATTGTGACGGGGGATGGGCGGACTGGGTCTGCGCTCGTGAACCATCCGGGCGTGGACAAAATCGCGTTTACTGGGTCAACGGAAGTCGGGAAGCGGATTGCCAAGGCGGTGGCGGGGACTTCGAAGCGGCTGACGCTTGAGCTTGGCGGGAAGAGCCCGAACATCATCTTCGAGGATGCGAGCATTGACCAGGCGGTGGAGGGGATTGTCAGCGCGATCTACTTCAACCAGGGGCACGTGTGCTGCGCGGGGTCGCGGCTGTTTGTGCAGGAGAGCATTCTGGATGAGGTGACGACGAAGTTGAAGATTCGGCTGGCTTCGCTGCGCGTGGGTGATCCGCTGGATAAGAACACGGATGTGGGAGCGATCAACAGCAAGCCGCAGCTCGAGAAGATCGAGCACTACCTGAAGGTGGGTGTGAAGGAAGGCGCGAAGCTGCATGAGGTGAATGGGTCGCTGCTGCCGGAGAAGGGGTATTGGTGTCGGCCGAGTTTCTTCACGGGTGTGCAGCCGAGCCATGTGGTGGCGCGCGAGGAGATTTTCGGGCCGGTGTTGGCGGTGCTGAGTTTCAGGACGCCGGAAGAGGCGATCACGCGGGCGAACAACACGCCGTATGGATTGGCCGCGGGGGTTTGGACGGATAAGGGGAGCAAGATCTTCGAGATTGCGCGGCAGCTGAAGGCGGGTGTTGTGTGGTTGAATACGTACAACCGGTTTGATCCGGCTTCGCCGTTTGGTGGGTTTAAGGAGAGCGGGTTTGGGCGGGAGGGTGGGGT
>Ga0154020_10011669_pt1 | contig 10015 bp, 6 predicted proteins | sample Klosneuvirus_201_FD_109709 | JGI IMG/M metagenome (GOLD analysis project Ga0154020, IMG submission 109709) | Active sludge microbial communities from wastewater, Klosterneuburg, Austria - Klosneuvirus_20160825_MG | ecosystem: Engineered > WWTP > Aerobic digester > Activated sludge | place... | reverse complement strand
CGTACCGGCGGTCATCGGCTCACCGTCGCGCGGCTTCAGCGGGAAGCGGAGCTCGCCCACGCCGTCCACCCACGGGACCTCCTGCTGGTACTGCATCTCGAGCCGCTTCGTTCCCCAGGCGGGAATGGGCGCAACCTTCACCGAGAAGAGCGCGCCGCCCGAGGGCCGATCCGCGGGACGGCCCTTCGCGCCGGGCTCGCGGTCCTCCTCCTCGCCCTGCTGCAGGAGGCCCGGGTCGATCCGCTGCGTCGTCAGGTCCCGGTAGATCGCGCGGGCCCGCCGCTTCTCGAGGATGACACCCGGAATGCGCGTCGTGCCGTCCCAGACCGCGAAGTCGCCCACCGCGCCGGAGGGCGGCAGCGCGAACCGCCACGTCCCTTCCTGGATCACGCCGGTCCGGTTCTCGAACACCTGGCGGACGTTCACGCGGGCGTAGCCGCGGGCGATGCCGATGTCGACCGCCATCTCGCGCAGCGCCAGGACCGAGGCATCGGGCCTGCCGGTGGACGTCGGCACCAGGAGGCCCGTCTGCGCGGCGGCCGTGCCGCAGAGCAGCGTGAGGAGGGCGAGTTTTCTCATCAAGACTCCGTTAGCGGGAAGGGGGCGCGAGCGGAACGCGCGCCAGCCCCTCGGATGTTCCGACGAAGAGGACCTCGGGATTCTCCAGGGGAAACAGGGTGAGGCTGAAGACGTCGGGTGACGGGAGGGGCACGTCGACCCGCGAGAAGCGCGCGCCGTCGGTCTCCGTTCGCCACACCCCTTTGCCCTGCGTGCCGAGCCAGACGCGGCCCGACGGTTCGACCACCAGCGAGCCGGCGTTCACCTTCAGCCCTTCGGTCTCCACGAACGGGCGCCACTTCTCGGTCGGGCCGTCTCCGGTCCGGCGCGCCACGCCCCCGCCGTAGGTCGCGACGAGGAGGGCGTCCCCCCGCTCGGCCAGCGACGTGACCCACGGGTGAGGGAGCTTCCCCTCGCCCGGCACGGTTCGGAGCGAGACGCGACGCCGCTCGATCCGCCCCAGCCCGGTGGGTGTCCCCACCCAGAGCGCCCGCGAGGTGGACGCGAGGGCGTAGGCCTGGTTGCCCGGCAGACCGTGGAACGCGGAGAGGAGGCGTTTTTCGGGGAGGTAGACGCCCTGTCCGTACCCGACGGCGATGCCGTCGGAGGTCGCCGCGAGCGAGAAGGCGCCGCCGGCACCTTCCAGCGGAACGAGCCTGTCACCCTCCACTCGGAAGGCGCCGCGAAGGGTGGCCGCGAAGAGGGCGCCTCCGGCCGGGAGGAGCGCGTTCACCCCCCAGGCCTCCGTCCCCTCGACGGGCTTCCACTCCAGCGTCTCGCCCGGCGCGCGCGAGAGCCCGCCGTCGAAAAAGCCGGCCCAGAGCGTGCGGCCGTGAACCGCGAGCGCGTTGACGTGGGGGAGCGGCAGGGCGTCCCGACGGCGCGGCTTCACCAGGGTCCAGCCGCGCGCGGCGTCCTTTCGGTAGAGACCCGAGGGCCCGTCCGCGAGGAGCGCGTCCGAGAGCGTGAAGAGGCGCCGGAACGGCTCGGGCGTCAGCTCTTCCGTGCGGCTGCCGTCGGACTGCAGGGCGGCGATCCGGCCTCCGACGACGGGACTCCGGAACGCCCCGCCGAAAAAGACGCCCCGCGTGGCATCGCCGCCGCGAGGATGGGCGTCGAGCTTCGGCGATTCGCCCTGGAGCGGCCCGCGTGCCGTCCCCGCCGGCCCCGTCGCCCACAACGTCGTCCCGTCGAACGCGACGTCCTCGATCCACGGATCGGGCGTCGTCACGCGCCGCACGTCGCCGGCGCCCGACACGATCCGGAGGCCGCTCTCGCCTCCGGCGGCGATCTCGCCGCCGGGCAGGAGCGCGAGGCAGCGGACGCTTCCGGCGTCGAGGCGCTCGAGCTCGTTCGAGGCGAAGGCCGCGCGGAACAATCCCTGGCGGGCGCCGATCAGGAGCTCGCCGCCTTCGGTCTCCGCGAACGCGCGGACCTCGAGAGCGCCCCAGCCCGTGGTGGCCTCCTCCACACCGGCGTCGGTCAGGCGGCCCCAGCCGCCCCGCTCGAAGGCGAAGGCGAGCTGGCTCCGCCACGCGGCGGCCGCGGCGACCCGTTCGGAGGGGAATCCGTTGCGGACATCCCAGGTCCTGTCGGCTCGGGAGAGCCCCGAGCCGCCGCCGACGACCAGGTCGCCCCCGAGGACCCCGACGGCTGCCGCGGTTCCGTCTCCGAAGACCTCGACCGGATGGTCGGGCGTCTCGAAGGGGCGGAACGCGAGCGGCCGGAAACGGCGGGCGCGGACCCCGTCCTCCGAGGCCGCCGTGGTCACGGCGCGGTGCAGCCGCAGCGCGGCGACGCCCCCGGCTGCGGCCAGGGCGAGGGCGGCGAGCGCGAGGGCGTGGGTTCTCTTCATGCCGGACACGGTTCAAACCCGATGCCAGCGTGGGCGCGACGGTTGGCGGTCAACAGGTCTCCAGAACGGAGAGTTCCGCTCCGTTCCGGCTTATCGCTTGAAGAAACCCGAGGCGGGGGGCGCAGCGGTGGGCGGGGGAGCGCCGCCGCCGCCGGTGGACAGCCGCTGGTTCAGCTCCTTGATCCGCTCGTTCAGCTGGGCGATCTTGGCGGTGGCTTCCTGGCGCAGCCGCTCCGTCTCCTGGCGGGCTTTCTGGATCTCGCTCTCCGCCTCGGCACCCTGCGCGGACTTCGCGTCGAGCAGCCGGTCGCGCTCCGAGAGGTCGTTCTCCAGCGCGCTGATGACCTCTTCCTTCTCCTGGAGGCGCAGCTTCCACTTCTCGTCCTGCTCCTCGTAGAGCTTCTTGATGTCCATCAGCTCCATGATCGCGGAGAAGTCGTTGGGCGACGGCATGATCCCTCCTCGGAATTTCTCTTCGATGTCGGGGAAGAGCTTGCGGATCTTGAGCGACAGATCCTCGGGGTCGGTCGTCTGCTCCATCGCCTTCTTCAGGTCGATGGCCTGATTGGCGAGCAGCGCGACGAGCGACTGGTTCATCGACTGCATCTTGTAATAGGCCACCGAGTTCTCCATCTCCTCCATGATCTCCTTCGTCTCGCCCACCTCGATCTGCTTGGCGATCTTCGGGGAGTTCACGAGGATCTCGCAGACGGCGATCATCCCCTTGCCGTCGGAGCGCTCGATGAGCGACATGGAGACGATGGCGCGCAGGACGAGGGCGAGCTGCCGCCGGAGCTGGTTCTGCTGGTTCGGCGGACAGGCGTCCATGACCCGGTCGATGGTCTGGGCCGCGCTGTTCGTGTGCAGCGTGGAGAAGACGAGGTGGCCCGTCTCGGCGGCGGTGATCGCGGTGGACACGGTGTCCCAGTCGCGCATCTCGCCCACCATGATCACGTCCGGGTCCTGGCGCAGGGAGTTCTTCAGCGCCTCCTGGAACGAGAGGGTGTCGGTGCCGATCTCGCGCTGACAGACCGAGGCGAGGTTGTCCTGGAAGAGGTACTCGATCGGGTCCTCGACGGTGACGATGTGAACGGGGTGGCGCTCCGTGATCGCGCGGATGATGCCGGCGAGCGTCGTCGACTTGCCCGAGCCGGTGGGCCCGGTGACCAGGACCAGCCCGGCCGGGTAATCGCAGAACGTGTTGATGACGTCGGGGAGGTGGAGCGAGGCGAGGTCCGGGATCTGGTACGGAATCCGGCGGAAGACGGCCGTCCACGAGCCGCGCTGCAGGAAGATGTTGCCGCGGAATCGGGCAACGCCCTGCACACCGTAGCCGATGTCGACGGCGTAGTTCGCCTGGAGCTTCTCGCGCTGATAGGGCGTGAGGATCGAGAGGACCATCTCCTCGATCTCTTTCGGCTGGAGCGGATCTGTCTTGAGCGGCACGAGGCGGCCGCTGATCCGGAGCAGCGGCGGGCGACCCGGCTTCAGGTGAAGGTCAGACGCCTCTTTTTTCGTGACGAACTTGAGGAGTTCCGTCAGATCCATTCCGCTCCGCCTCTCTCTGCCGTGTCGACTTCCGGTGACGGTAGCACCGCGTGAAGGGAAGGGTCAATCGCGGGGGAGCGTGACGCAGGTGACGTTCGAGCCGTCGACGTCGATCGTGGCCGCCAGCTGGACGCCGGCTTCGGCGGCGAGCTTGGTGAGCCCGGAGAAGGTGAGGAGGTTCGCCGACTCGGCCTCGGACAGGCTCGGCCCGCTGTCGTAGATGTAGACCGCCGGCAGCTCGTCCTCGTCCGTGGCCTTGATCAGCACGTGGGGAGTCCGCTTCGGAGAGGCCTTGAGCGAGTTCTCCGCGAGCGCCGTGAGGAGCTTCATCAGCCGGCTCCGGTCGGCCCGGACCGTGGGGAGGTCGTTCGGACAGTCGAGGTGGAGCTGGACGCCGCTCTTCCCGGCCAGGTCCGACACCGCGGCGTAGACCGCATTCAGCGTGGCCGGCAGGTCGACGGACTCGCTCCGGGGCTCGGGCGCCGGCTTCGAGATCTCCGGCGAACGGTGCAGGTCTTTCGAGAGGTCCCTGGAGACGACCTCTTTTCGGGGCTCCTTCGTCGTGGCGGGCAACAGGTCGCCCAGCAGCCGGTTCAGACGGATGCTCGAGCTCTTCGTGGAGACGCTCTTGATCGCCTTGGCGTCCGGCTTCTTCTCGAGCTCGACCGGCGCGACGGCCGGTGTCGCGGCGGCGACCGGGGCGGGGGGCTCGAGCGGTTTCGGGATCGGGGCGGCGAAGATGCCGGACGGCCGCTTCGACGGCCTGGGCTCGAGTGGCGGAGCGGGCTCCGAGGCTTCCTCGAGCGGCTTCGCGAGCGGCGCCGCGAAGACCCCGGAAGGGCGCTTGGCGCGCGGAGCGGGTGCCAGCTCGGCCGGGAGCGTCGGCGCGGCCGGGAGCCTCGACATCAGGAGGACGCGGATGGAGGCGTCCGGATCCGCGGGGAGCGTCAGCTCTACCGGAATCGTGTCCCCCGCGGCATTCCCCAGGCGCGCACGCTGGACGTCGAAACCGCTCGAGCTCGCGACGGGCTCGCCGTCCTCGGGTCGGGGTGGACGGAACAGCCACCTGTAATCGAGGCCGGTCAAGTCCGATGAGTCGCGCCCCGTCAGCGCGAGGAAGCTCTTGTTCGCGGCGACGATCTCGCCGCTCTTCGAGAGGAGCGCCGCCGCCAGCGGGAGCGCGCGGATGAAGTCGTGCGAGCCGAGGACGACCGAGGTGGGTCCCGCGGCGATGACCGGCCGCGACTCGGCGGCCGGCATCTGCGTCTCGGACTGCCTGGGCGCGGCGGCGGCGACGCGGACGAGCCGGGTGGCGACCCGGAGGAGCGCGACGTCCCCGAGGCCGAACGGCAGCTTCTCGCTCATGGCGTGAAGGAAGAGCGCCTCCCCCTCGCCGGGCACCTGCTGGCAGATGACCGACTTCACCTTGGCGCCGTCGAGATAGCGCGTGGCGTTCTTCATGAGCGGGTCGCGGCTGATCTCCTCCACCAGCACCGGGCTCGGCTTGCCGGCCGCCGCCTTCAGCTCCGGATAGCGCGAGATATCGAGCTGGCGCCCGATCGCCTGCCGGCCCATGCTCGACCCGATGAGGCGGGCGAACGGCTCGCCTTCGCTCCAGGCGAAGAGAGAGAGCCGGGTCGCGTTGAGCCCCTGAGCGAGGGATCGCATCAGGTGGTTCATGAAGCCCTTCGGCGGCGCCTGCGAGCGCTCCCACAGGTCGAGGAGCGTGGCGAGCTGCGCCCGCGAGAGGAGGAGGGCGGATGCCGCCCCGCCCGCCGCCCCTCCGGCGGCGCTGAGGAGATCTTCCGTGGCGCGCCGCCACGACTCCGCGCCGACGACCTCGAGCGCCACGGGATTCGAGGTCTCGCCCTCGCCGAGGACGAGGATCGGCGGCGGCGAGGCGAGGCGCGAGACGAAGCCGAGCAGCGGCGCGGCGTCCGAGGCCTGGGCGGGCGGGATGACGAGAACGAGGGCCGGCGCGTTCCGCTCCAGGATGGTGACCGCCTCGCCCGCGCCCGAGGCGACGAGCACCTCGGCGCCCAGGGCCGCGAGCGGCTCCACGAGCGGAGCGGGGACGGGTCCTTTCGGCGCGTAGACGAGGATCGGTCTCATTTCCTCACCGTTATACTCCCGTTGTGAAGATCGATTCTCCCCTGGTTTCGCACGTGGCGAGGCTCGCCGCCCTGGAAGTGACCCCGGCCGAAACCGAGGCCCTGGCGGGGCAGCTCACGCGTATTGTCGAGCACTTCGAGGCCCTTCGTTCGATTCCCGACGCGCTGCTCGACGAGTCGCCCGATCTGCCGGCGACACCCCTCCGGAACGACGTGCCCGTCCTCGCCGGAGTCTCACCGGAGAGGAACGCCCCCGAGTTCAGCCACGGGCACTTCGTGGTTCCCCGCGTGGTGACGAGAGCCGAATGACGCTCGACGACCTTCTGGACGGTTCGGCGGCGGAGCTGGCCCGCGCCGTCAGGGAGCGGCGCTTCTCCCCGCGCGACGTCGCGGAGAGAGCGCTCGCCCGGGCACGTCAGGCGGACGAGAAGCTCGGCGCGTTCCTCCACCTCTCCGCGACCGCCCTCGACCAGGCCGACGCCGTCGCCCGCCGGCTCGACGCGGGGGAAGCGCTGCCGCTCGCGGGCGTCCCCCTGGCGGTGAAGGACAACATCAACGTGGCCGGGCACCCCTCCACGGCGGGCTCGAAGATCCTGGCCGGCTTCGTCTCGCCGGACCACGCCACCTGCGTGGCGCGCCTCGTGGCCGCCGGCGCCGTGGTGGTGGGGAAGACGAACTGCGACGAGTTCGGCATGGGCTCGTCGAACGAGAACTCGGGCTACAAGCCGGTCCGGAACCCGTGGGACCTCGAACGCGTGCCGGGCGGCTCGTCCGGCGGCTCGGCGGCCGCCGTGGCGGCCCTCGCGGTGCCGCTCGCGATCGGGACCGACACGGGCGGGTCGGTGCGGCAGCCGGCCGCGCTCTGCAACGTCGTCGGCTGGAAGCCGACCTACGGACGGATCTCGCGGTACGGCCTCATCGCGTTCGCGTCGTCGTTCGACCAGGCGGGTGCCCTCACGCGTACGGTGGAAGACGCGGCCCTGGCCTTCAGCATCATGGCGGGCGCCGATCCGAAGGACTCGACCGCTCTATCGACGCCCGTGCCTGACGCCGTCTCCCGGCTCGAGGCGGGAGTCGCCGGAAAGAGGATCGGGTTCCTGATCGAGGCGGACTCGGCCGAGGGAGGGCTCCACGCCGACGTGGCGGCCACGCTGAAGCGGACGGCCGACCTCTTGACCGATGCCGGCGCCATCGTGGTCCGCGTCTCCGTGCCGCGCGTCCCGATGGCGGTCCCGGTCTACTACCTCACCGCCACCGCGGAGGCCTCGGCGAACCTGGCGCGCTTCGACGGCGTCCGGTACGGCGCGCGGCGCGGCGACGGCTCCCTTTCGTCGCTTTATCGCGAGACGCGCTCCTACGGCTTCGGTCCCGAGGTGAAGCGCCGGATCCTCCTCGGCACGTTCGCCCTCTCGTCCGGCTACCACGACGCCTACTACGGCCGCGCGCAGAGGGTCCGCTCGCTCTTGCGGCGTGACTTCGCCGCCGCCTTCCGCGACGTCGACGCCATCCTCTGCCCCACCTCACCCGAGCCCGCGTTCCGCCACGGCTCGAAGACGGACGACCCGCTCGCGATGTACCTCGCGGACGTCTTCACCGTGCCCGCCAGCCTGGCGGGGATCCCCGCGGTGTCGGTTCCGGCCGGGTTCTCTCTCGACGGCCTGCCGATCGGGATGCAGTTCATCGGACCGGACGACTCCGAGCCTCTCCTCTTCGCCCTGGCTCGCACGGTGGAGAAGGTGGCCGGAGCGGTCGGTGCGCGGCCGAGAGAAGCGGTGCGTTGAAGGGGCTTGTCCGTCCGCTTCTGCTCCTGACCCTGTTCTCTGCATCCCTCGCCGCGGAACCTCCGAACGCGCCGCCTGCCGGCACGACTCCGCCGTCGAACGTCCGGCGGGTGGTCGTCTCGGACGACTTCACCGCGGTGCTCGACGGCGACTCGCTGTCGGCCGAGGTCCGCCCGGTCCAGGGTGAGACGCCGGTGGAGTTCGCGAGGCGGGTCGGGAAGGACGAGGCCGCGGCGCGGCAGATCCTCGCTCTGCCGGGGGGCCTCACCCGCACCCGCCTGACGTTGATCGGGTTCCCGTCCCTCTCGATCGAGATGAAGAAGGCCGTGGCGCAGGCGCTCTTCCCGTCCGATCTCCGTGCCACCACCGGCTGGCTCCACATCGCCGTGGTCGACGAGAAGCTGACCGCGATCGCCACGTGGTTCACGACGGGGCCCGAGACCACGTCCGCCCTCGCGAAGGTGAACGGGATCTCCGCGGGGATCGTCCCCCGCGGGACGACGGTGAGGATCCCGGTCGAGTACCTCGTGGCGCCGTTCCGGGGCGCGGACGTCCTCGTGGACGAGGAGCCCGCGGATCTGGAGTTCGGCGAGGACGAGAAGGGTAAGTATGCCGTCTATCGCCTGCGGAAGAAGGAGGCCCTCTATTCCGCGGTCGTGGCCCGGTTCACCGGCCGGCTCGACGCCCCCGACGTCATCGACCTCGCGCTGAAGATCGCGGCGCGCTCGGGCATCCCGGACGTCCATCAGATCTCGATCGGCTATCCGATCAAGATCCCCGTCGAGTACCTCACGGCGGAGTTCCTCCCGAAGAGCGATCCGAAGGCCGAGGAGTTCGTGAAGGGCCGGGCCGAGGCCTCGCAGTTCTCGGTGCCCGCGAAGGCCACCGGGCTCGCTGGCGTGAGGGTCGTCATCGACGCCGGGCATGGCGGGCGCGACACCGGAACGCTGCACGACGGCGTCTGGGAGTCGACGCACGTCTACGACGTGGCGTGCCGGCTCCGAAAGCTGCTCCTCGAGAAGACGCGCGCCGACGTGGTGATGACCACGAAGGAGCCGGACGGCTGGAACCCGCCGGAGCGCGACCGGCTGAAGAACTCGAAGAGCCGGTTCCTGATGACCGAGCCGCCGTACCTGCTCGACGACCCGGTCATCGGCGTGAACCTCCGCTGGTACCTCGCGAACAGCGTCCTCAAGAGGCCGGGTCCGGCCCGGAAGAAGATCGCGCCGGAGAAGACGGTGTTCCTCTCGATCCACGCGGATTCGCTCCACCCGTCGGTGCGGGGCGCGATGGTCTACATCCCGGGCGAGCGCTTTCTCAGGGACCGGTACGGCAAGAGGGGTACCGTCTACGCGAAGTTCCGCGAGTTCAAGGAGGAGCCCGCCGTGGCGTTCTCCAAGAAGGAGCGGGTCACCTCCGAGGGCGTCTCGACCACCCTGGCCGAGAAGCTCCTCGCCGCCATGCGCGAGGAGGGCCTGCCCGTCCATCGCTTCTCACCGGTCAGGACCCATGTCATCCGGGGCGGGCGCGAATGGGTCCCCGCCGTCCTTCGCTACAACCGGATCCCGAACAGGGCCCTGGTGGAGATCGCGAACCTGGGGAACGAGGAGGATCGCGCGCTCACCGTGACGCGGGCGTTCCGTCAGAAGATGGCCGAGGCGATCGTGAGCGGTCTCCTCGATTTCTTCCGGGGGGACGAGGACGAGACCCCCGCGCCCAAGGCGCCGAAGCCGCCGAAGCCGGAAAAGGCCCGGGCCGTCGCCTCGTCCGCGCTCGAGGGTCCTGCGTCGCCGGCCTACGGGCCGTGGCCGGAGCCGCACGGACCGATGCCCGACTTCATCGGTCCGCGAAGGCCGGGCGGATCGAGATAGCTCGGGTTGACGAGGTAGCTACGTGTAGCTACCATGGAGACATGCCGACCACGAAGGCCGTCGGGATCAGGGACCTCAAGAACAACCTGAGCGCGCACCTCCAGGAGGTGCGGCGCGGCGCCCGTATCCTGATCACCGACCGCCACGTCGTCGTGGCCGAGCTGCGCGAGCCGGGTGCGGACGCTGACGCTCCCCCCTCCAGCGTAATGGACCGGTGGGCAGCGGCCGGCCTGGTCACGCTCCCGTCGCGCCCTCGAACCCCGCTCCCGCGCTCTCCCATCCGCTTGCCCG
>Ga0154020_10011668_pt1 | contig 10015 bp, 7 predicted proteins | sample Klosneuvirus_201_FD_109709 | JGI IMG/M metagenome (GOLD analysis project Ga0154020, IMG submission 109709) | Active sludge microbial communities from wastewater, Klosterneuburg, Austria - Klosneuvirus_20160825_MG | ecosystem: Engineered > WWTP > Aerobic digester > Activated sludge | place... | reverse complement strand
TGTAAAACCGCAGATTGTTCACCGTACTACTGCCGCGATCCACCCCCAACTGCGCATCACCAGAATCAATGAATTCAGTGCCATGAACCTTGATGTAGGCATTGCCATAAATTTGAATAAGATCTTGGTGTTCCGCATTCGATACCGTCCCGACCACCGCCTGCAAAACGCAATCTCTCACAGTGTATCCAATGCCTGGTTTGATTCTACCTGCCCCGGTACCGTTATTAATTTGCCCCGGCACCAAGATGTAACAGTTGCTTACAAAGCTCTGGTCGTAGGCAGCTGAGTTGGCACTGCCCTCCCCGTTAATCGCCCACTCAGCACTGGGAGAAAGCGTAATATACAAATAACTCAAATCACTGGCCCGGGCGAAACGCAAGTCAATCTGACCGTTTAGCAAAGTAAAATAGCGCATCGCCGCTCCTGTCGTATTCTGGCCATTCACAAATCCACCACTCGCCGAAAAATTTCTACTGCCGTTGTATCCGCCATCGATCGTCACGTAACTTTTACTACCAAAACTGATTGTGCCTGAGAATGTCGCGACTCCCACATAGGTGTCTTGAGCCGCCTTGATGACGATTGGACTTCCTGCCGTGCCAGAACCTCCCGCCGTAAAAGCCTGCGTGTAATTACCGGCGGCAACATAAAGTGTATCCCCCGCGCCCAACTGCCCAGTCCCGCCCCCCCAGACGACGCCCGAAAATCCGCTCCAGGCATTAGCCCAACTAGTGCCGTTACCAGAGCCGTAGGCCGTACCATTCGGACGAACGTAAAAGGTCTCAGCGGCAACCGAATGTGCGAATAACAGCACCAAACCAAACCCAACTATTTTAGCAGCAAGTCGACACGCCCACTTGAGAGGATTAATGTTCAAATTTAGATTTTCACGAATTGAGGGTCGCGGGAACGACTCAATCAACGTGGATTCCTTGGTGACAACTTCAATCATAGATACGTCCTTTGGTGGCTGGCTGTTTTACTTAGGACTCCCGCCACCGTTGTTACGAAGAGCAGCAAGCACGCCAGCCTCAAGTTACATATACACCATATCAGGAAGAACTGCTTGTTTTCAAAGAAAACAGTCACTTTTGAGGCTGGATTACCGAAAACCAAGACTGAAACTGTCCGAAATCCAGTTGCTGCTGTTCAGTTTTCAAGCGCAGCTACTCAAATTGGCGGCCTATTCTCAACGTCGATGTGCGCGGCCAAAGTCAAACAATGCTCAGAATAGTAGTCAGGGAAAAACTATTGCCGGTTCGCTCGGTCCTTAAAAAATCGAACCGTTTCGGCTAATCCCTCAGAAAAACTGGAAGTGGGTGTGAAACCAATCGCCCGCAAATTATCAACCGCCGCCAAGGAATGCTTTACATCACCAAGCCGCGCCGGGACGTGATTTATTTCCGATTGGGATCCTAAGAGCCGACAAATCGTTGTGGCCAACTCCTTGATGGTGATGCGCTGACCATAAGCCACGTTGAACATTCCGGTTTCAGTTGCATTCATAGCCATGAAGGCATTCGCGGCGACAATGTCCTTCACGTAAATAAAATCGCGCGTTTGTTCGCCGTCGCCATGAATCGTAATCGGCTCATTGCGCACGGCTCGATGAATAAAAATCGGAACGGCAGCGGCGTACTGACTTTTTGGATCCTGTCGCGGACCAAAAACATTAAAGTACCGCAGACAAGCGGTCGGCAAACCGCGGTCGGCGGAGAACATTTTACAATAATACTCACCGTCCAACTTGGTGATCGCATATGGACTCTTCGGCTCCGGCAACATCGTCTCGCGTTTAGGCGTGATCGGATTATCGCCGTAGATTGCAGCCGAACTGCTGAATACCAGCTTCTTCACGCCCGCCCGGGCGGCCTCCTCCAAAACAATCAAAGTACCAGTAGTGTTGATTTCATTGCATTCAATCGGCTTCGCCATGGACTCGGGAACGCTGATCATTGCGGCCAGATGAAAAACATAATCAACGCCCGTAACTGCCTTGCGGACTGACTCACGATCTAGAATCGAGGCTTCAATTAAAGTGTGATCAAAGTTTGTCAGATTGTGTTTGAACCCAGACCGCAAGCTATCAAGCACCCGAACTTCAGCTCGGCCTTGAAAATGTTCCACAATATGGCTTCCGATAAACCCAGTTCCACCGGTGACAAGTATCTTCATCTTTAAATCACGTCGCTCCTGCTTCTCTAATTTAACCGCAACCGATCGCGCACCTCAGTCAAAGCGCGCCGCACCACCGCTTTTACGGGAGTTCGGCGCAGCGGTGCCTCCGTTGCTGCTGGCGGTTTCTGACAAATCTCAAGACCGAACGGATTAGGGTATGAGGCTGGCCAGAAGCTATCCAAACCAGCGCGAATATTTTCCGGTGGAGCATTTTTCGCCAACACATGCCACTCACTGCTGGCTACGTGCAGACCTGGTTCAATCCGCAAATTCTCAACATTATCCGGCATTCGAAAATCAATCCTCCGGGCATAGGGGCGCAGCCAGCAAGTCCGACCTTCCACCCGCCATTCAAAGCTGGTTCGGCTTAACTGCTCCAAGTTCATCCATTGCACCGCGCCAATTCCGTTAACAAATCGGGCCAACTCGTCGAGCAGTTCCACGCCACTTCGCAAATCATCATGATGACCCCGCAACACCATGGCCTGGCCCAAATAGGCTGCCATGAGCGCATTCTCAGCCGCACAACCAGTCATGGCCCAACGCGGCATTACCGGACATCCCCTGATAATTTCAGAAGGAAGATAACCGAGGGCGGCAGTCCACATCTTATCGGAATTGTGCGCCACCAGTGATCCTGCAGAAATACAAGCAGCCTCAAAACCTCGCGCTGGCATTTCCGCCAACATATTCTCCGAACATGCGCCATGCGGCGGCACCATGACCCGCGATACTTCGAGTCCCGAGTCACGCTCCAATTTTTCAATCCGATGCAGCGCTTGTCGTAGCAGGGCAACTCGTTCCGAATCATTGTAACGGCCCGCAAGCTCACGTTTGGCATGATCATTCCCGTGAACACAAAGAGATAGCCGCTGGGTGTTATTCCGAAAAATTTCCGCAGTGGCCTGATGCGTAAACCAAGCGTCCAGTGGAATGGTTGCAAAGGTGACGTGATAATTCTCCCGTGCCGCTCGCGTCGCCATATCCCGGTAATTCACATAGCCGTACCGGGGCCAATGCAAATTGGGATCATCGAAAATAAACGGAGCCCTAAGCGGCGGTCGTTGAATATTGTTTTGCCCAGACGCTTCCCGAAGAAAGTGCAATAGCGGTAGAATCGCAACGAAGACATCGCCATTCATCGCCTCAGGCAGCGTTTTGCCCGGCCATATCATGCTGCTACGATAAATCTTAACCTCGGATTGTCGTGCCACCGTCCAAAGCGCTCCGCGTTCACCTTCGAGCAACACCGTCTCGCCGGATTTAACCGCGAGTGGCGTGAGGTTGCGAGGTAATTTAACAGTCATAGTTCGCCCCTTGAATGGAAAGGGAACATCCGCCTCATTGGCGAAGCGCACCTTGGTCTGGAGCAGCGCCTCCGCGCTAGCTGTGGACGACAGCTGGGGCAGAGACAACTGCAAGTGCAGCGGCAGTAAGCCATGTTTTTTTTCGGATCCATCTTCATCGCCTAGAATGCGTCCCGCGCAAACTGCCGGACTGGACAAATCGGCAAAGTGAATCGGCAACAATGATTGCAACGCGCAAAACAAGTGTGATTGCGCTCCAATATCAGTTCCGACCTGGATTACATACTTTTCGGTCATGAATAATTAGGGCTGACGTTGCCATTTAAGTCGCGCTTCAGCGACGACGCTTCAGCACCTAGTTTCGCCGTCGGTTCGACGACATTAACCTGCGCTGCTATTTTTGAACTTAGAAGCAAACTGCTGTACAAGGCGCTAACCGAGGCAAGAATAAAGTTGTACAGGACCACCGTCTGATCAAAATAATCCACGGATAGAAAAGTGATGGCATGCCCAAGCAAGATGGCACCCAGCGTCCACAGGATAAACAACCGCGCACCGGGCCCATTCTTGATCAACCTCATTCCCTTCCCCACTAAAGAGAAAGCTGTTCCTAAACAGGCGATGAACAAAAACATCAAGAGTAACCCACCCTTGACGCCCATCATGATATAAACGTTGGTGATATCGGTGTGATTTGGATTGGCGATGATTCCGGTCGGCATCCAGTGGCGAGTAAAATCAGTTCCAGCAAACCACCACTCGTCCAAATATCGGAGCGCTGAGTCAATCAAAGCCGCCCGATGCCATCCGGTACTGCTGCCGGTAAGATCAATTTTTGCCAACACGTAATACACTGGGTCGCTCATCACCAAAGCCAAACCAATGATGCCGAGCACGAGCGCGATGCGGATTTGCCGCATGCTGTTTCTGACTCGCCACAAAACCAGCCCCCCGATCACCGCCGCCGTAGTTAAAATTGGACCACTGGAAGCACTGGCGACAACCATTCCGAGCGTGGCCACAATTCCCAAGATCGCGAGCTTCCGATTCTCCTTCCAAAACAATAATGCGAGCGGCAGACAAACAGCCCCTGCCGTCCCAGCCAAAATCGAATGAGCAAACGGTCCCTGCGCCCGAATCTTTCCGCCCCGTATCTCTAGATCCCAAATTCCCCCCAGCAAGACGAACATGTTTCGGCCCGTGAACTTTTCGGAAATCATCTCGGCTGCCAGAGGCAACAACATGATGAGCAACGCCTTGATGACACCGCGAAAATCGTCAAAACTTCTGATGAAAAAGCGGATCAAAAAGTATGTGCCAATCCGATTGTAAGCAAAGCCTAGATGCGAAACGATTGCCGCTGAAAAGGGCTCATGAAATACGCTACAAGCGACCACCCAAGCCGTCCAGAAAACCATCAGCCGATCAAGTAAATTGAAACCGCCCGGCAATCGCTCGTGCTTCAAAAAGATTCGGCAGGCTCCCACCAGCACCAACAACCTCATGATCGTAAAGTGAAACGGGCCAATCTCGATCACCTGCCCATCCGTCATGTAGATTGCCCCCAACAAGAAAGGTACTGCCGCATACCGGCGCGGAAGTTGGAAGACAAGATATCCGCATACCAATGCGAAAATAGTCCCAATCAAGTTCATACTCGGGAAAACTTAAGTGTTTCCACGCATCAACCCGGGGATCCGGCAGACCGCTTGAACCGATTAGAGATTTTTGCCATTTGTTCTTGGCGCAAAAAAACCACCTTATCCGCCGGGATTAGCGGGCCGGGCTTGGTACACTTCCACCAGAGATATCCCCAAAAGCGCACCACCGCGCCGATAAAGAAGGGCTTCACCTTAATGCGCCGCAGGCATTTGAAAACCTCGAACAACGGGTGGGTGCCAAACGAAGCATCCAGATAGCCCAGTTGCAAGCACCCGCGACGCCAACCGTTTGCGGTTGAGGTCGGTCGATAGTGGCGGACAGGGAATTCCGGTAGGGCCGAAATTTGCCAGCCCTTCATTTTGGCATCGAGCTGCGCCAGCCAATCCGAGCCGCCTAAAAACAGCGGCGTGTAACCGCCAATTTCCTCAAAACATTTGCGCCGAAACATCTGGATGCCACCTGCCACCGAATCCGCCGCGTTACTCGAACGGCACAACCACTTTCCTTCTGAACGCTCGTAAATGTAACCACCGGCGATTCCGAGTTTGGGGTTTTCTGTGAACATCCGTATCAACGATTCATAATAATCATTCCGTTCGGGTGCGATGTCCGCATCTTGTACTGCCATGAATTCAAAATCCAAACTCTTCGCCATCTCGACTGCTGCCGAAATCGCTTTATATTGCGAACCAAAATTTCGCCCCTGACGCTCTCCTGCTGAATGCAAGCGAATGAAGGGATATTTTCCGGCATACTCCTGGACAATTGCCGCTGTCCGATCCGTCGACCCATCATCCATGATGAACCAAGCCAACGGATGAGCACTCTGGCTTACCACCGACTTGATGGCTTCACCGATGTACTGCTCTTCGTTCTTTGCCGCAGTTAGGAGAATGAATTGCTTGCTCATATGATTTGACTGCTGGCCGGCACGGGTGCGCTCGCCGGCGACCTGACCGCGTTACTTCCCGGGATAGGCTTACGGTCAAAAAGCCATTTCAGGCATTTCCACCCCAGCTCCACCTTATGGAGACACTCGGTTTTTCGCTGCTTCGTAATAAGTGAAAACAGCCCAAAGCCGAGCACGCGAACAATTTGGTGTAAACAGGCAATCAGAAAATAACATCCCACGGCGAGCCCCGAATGATTTTTATTCCAATACTGTAAATCAGCCCGTTGCATCTCGAGATAGAATCGTAACGGGGCATTGGCGGCGCTCGCACCACCGTAATGAATCGCCTTTGCCTCCGGCATGAACATCAACTTCCAGCCCGCCCGATGGAATCGCAAACACCAATCGATGTCCTCAGCATACATGAAGAAATTCTCGTCCAAGCCACCAACCTCAGCGTAGGCCTCCCGCTTGATTAACCAGAAACAGCCACTCAACACCTCGACCTCCGCCTCTTCGATCTGCGGCCAATGCCATAGCATGTAGCCAGAAAATATTCGCGCCTTCGGCAAGAGTGTATCAAATGCCAATGCGCGCCAGAACATATTCCACAAGTTTGGAAACCCGCGGCAGGATCGCTGTAGCAAGCCGTCTCCTCCGATTACATACGGGCCGACAACTCCCACTTTCGGGCGAGCCTCAGCGTATTCCACTAGCTTCGTGATGCAGCCGGAAAGCACCTTAACATCCGAATTGACGAGGCAGAGATATTTCCCGCGACTCTGAGCAATGCCTAGGTTGTTAGCTTTGGCAAACCCGACATTCGCATCATTGCAGATCAACCGGACCTGAGGGAACTGTTGTTGCACACACTCGATCGATCCATCGGACGACTTGTTATCTACGACGATGATTTCCATCGGATAGCGGCAAACCTCCTCCGTCAGCGTTGTCAAACACTGCTCGAGATACTTGCGCGCATTCCAACTCACGATGATGACTGAAACCATCGGAGTCACTGCTGTTTGCCCGGGACTAGAAGCCATGGTGAAGAATAAAGGATTTCGTAAAACCACCGACTCGTTCGGAAACCAATTCAGCCGCAGGAAATAACTCTATGACCTCAAGGCGACTCAAGTTCCGAACCCGCGTCGCCCAATGCAACGCTTCGGACGGACTAGCCGCCCGCTGGTAGCGCCCCACGGGAAACCGCTGAAAGCACCACGCTTGAGCGGTCGGGGAAAGCCAATGAAAAAACGGCATCAACGTGCGCCAATCCACCGGAAAACCTTGATTCGGAGTCTGGACAAAATACCGACGCCCGACTCGGCGCACTTCCCGCGCCATCTGTTGCTGCCGATTCCAGCCACCCACATGACCGATCACCGGATTAGAAAATACTATATCGAATGATTTGTCGCCAAAGCGGGAAAGATCACACGCGTCGCCAACCAAAACACTTACACCCGGAATCGGGGTCTGTTCAAATATGTTAAAAACCGTCAATGAACTTTGTAGTCCAAGAAGACTATCGCGCCAAAAATCGACTGTTCCGCCCACATCCAGAATCGTCAGGGGGCGCGGCAAACGCCCACATAATTCCGCGAAAAGCCGGAACCGCTTTAGCCGAAAGTTCCGCCCCAACTGACTCGTATGGGCCGCATTACTATCACTGGCGATAACTGGCTCCGAGTTGGGAGATTGATTTCGGTTCACTAGCGTCGTTTATAAGTGCAGACCGTGGCCTGCGGTTGAGCTTCGCCGCCCGGATTTATTTCCCGGCGGAACCAACAGGCAGACCAAACAGATAGGGCGATTGATAAGCGGCGACCAAATTTTTGCTCACAACCGACCATTGCAATTCATTCGTCACCCGCTCCCGGCCATATTGCCCCATCTTCGCACGTAAAGCCGCATCGTCCATGAGCTTGGCTGTCGCCACTGCAAAGGCCCCTTCGTCGTTGGCGGGAACAAACAAAGCCGCATCCTGCGCGGAATATCGAGTCTCCTTCAGATCAAAGGAGACAATCGCCTTTCCGCATGCCATATATTCCATAATCTTGATCCAGGTCGAAACATCGTTGAGCGGACTGGACGGATCAGGATCCATGCAGATGTCCGCCGCCGCTAAATTTTCCTGCAAATCTTGATCGGAAACGAAACCCGGCAACTCCACACGATCAGCGAGCTTCAACTCAGCCGAAAGCTTGCGCAAATCTTCCAACGAATCGCCGCTACCCATGATGACGCAGTAAAAATCTTCCCGCTTCAAGTCGTAACGCAACTGCTTCAGGGAACGCAATAAGTAGTCCACGCCGTCTTGTGGGTTCAAACTGCCGATGTAAACTAGGATTGTCTTGCCCATCGCCCGCAACCGCGGACTAGCCGTCGCGACCTGCATCCGGCGTGTATTGGGACCGTTTCGGACTACGAAAATAGTTTCCGGTTTACGTCCGCCGCGTTCAATGTGAAACTGCTTGTATGACTCGTTTGTGGCGATGGTCACATTCGCTAACTTGAGGTTGCACCACTCGACAAATTGCAGCACTCGAGCCAAAAAGTCATGTCCCGTACCGTATCGAGAGCGATATAACTCCGGACAAAGATCGTGATGATCGAAGACATATTTCTTGCCGACCAAGCGCCAGGGCAAGGCAACTGCAAACAAAGTATCTGGTGGATTATGCGCATGTATTGCATCAAAACCATGCTTAAATGCGACGTAAATGCTCATTAAAAAGCAAGCGCTCGTGAAATACACATACTCGCTGAAATAGCCCGCCACGGACTTGATTTTCAGGCTGACTCGCTCCCAAAAACTCGGATCTGCACTTGGCGTTTTCTGGAATAACTCCAAGCGCGGTAACCGATAGATCTGAATGCCGTCCAACACTTCAGACTTTGATTGGTTCTTCTTCCGCATACACACAACCGTCACGGCATAGCCCGCAGCGGTTAGCGCATCGCTTTCGTTTTTTACCCGCGTATCTTGGGGATACGAGTTCTCAACGAACATCAGAATTTTACCAGCAGATACCTTCATAGGCGCTCGATGTTGCATGGGAACTGTCAAAAAGGCGGACCAAATCCAGAACGATCCGGTCATCCGGCAACTGTTTCACCGCCTCGGCAAACTGATTACCCTTCTTGGACACCAGCACAACTTCACTAGCATCTAACACCTCCTTCATGGTGGTGGCCATCAAGGAAGAGATGTGGGGAATGGTGTTTTCGATGTAACGGCGGTTCGCGCCGTAGAGTTTTGCGAGGGAAACTTCTTCGTCGTAGATTTTCAAGCGATACCCCTTACCAATGAGCATTTCGGTCAATTCCACAATTGGACTTTCGCGCAGGTCATCCGTGCCAGCTTTAAAGCTCAAGCCCAGCACGCCAATGGTCATCTTCCCTGTTTTGCGCACCATGTTAAATGCGAGCTCAACTTGTTTGCGATTACTATCCATTAGTGACGCAAGCATCGGCACCTCGAGGTCGGTCTGACGCGCTTTGTAAAGAATCGCCCGCAGATCCTTGGGCAGGCATGAACCGCCGAAAGCAAAACCTGGTTTCATATAGTAAGGTGAGAGATTCAGCTTTGTGTCGCGGCAGAGGATTTGCATGACGCGATGACTATCCACTCCGACGCGCTTGCTCAGATTACCGATTTCATTGGCAAAACAAACTTTGGTCGCGTGAAAAGCATTGCAGGCATACTTGATCATCTCTGCCTCGCGAATGCTGGTGAGTTCCACTGGCGCACCCAACTTCTGATAAACTTCGCTGGCGCGTTTCGCGGAATAATCGTCGCCTGCACCAATGACCGTGAAAGGCGGCTCAGCAAAATCTTTTACTGCGGTCGTCTCACGCATGAACTCAGGATTCATGCAAACCCCAAAATCCACGCCGCACTTTTTCCCAGAAGTTGCTTCAAGCCGCGGAATGACGACTTCTTCGACCGTTCCAGGCAACACAGTGC
>Ga0154020_10011667_pt1 | contig 10015 bp, 9 predicted proteins | sample Klosneuvirus_201_FD_109709 | JGI IMG/M metagenome (GOLD analysis project Ga0154020, IMG submission 109709) | Active sludge microbial communities from wastewater, Klosterneuburg, Austria - Klosneuvirus_20160825_MG | ecosystem: Engineered > WWTP > Aerobic digester > Activated sludge | place... | reverse complement strand
CCGCGGCCGAGCCGGGAATGAAGGGCATCCTGGCCTACAACACCGCGCCGCTGGTCTCGATCGATTTCAACCACGATGCGCATTCGTCCTCGTTTGATTCGACCCTGACCAAGGTCTCCGGCCGGCTGGTCAAGGTTTCCAGCTGGTATGACAACGAGTGGGGATTCTCCAACCGCATGCTCGACACCACCGTCGCGCTGATGGCGGCAAAATAGCCTGGCCCTGCCCGGCGGCGCGGCCGCCGGGCACGCACGCTGCTTGTGGGCGTCGCCCGGCGACCTGCCGGTAAAAAGCAGTTATCCTGATCGACAACCTGCTTTCCACCCGTCACCGCCTGTACTGGAACAGACCATGAAATCCAACGTCGCGTTTTTCGCCTTCGTTTGCGCCGCCGCCCGGTCCGCCTGCAGCGACCCGCCGCCGCCGCCGCGCGTCGACACGCCGGTCGAGTCGGCGTCCGATGCGCGTCGTAAGGACGAACAGGACATCGCTGGCCGCATGGCCGACCAGAAGGCCGCGTCCGAAGCCGCATTCCAGGCTGACCGGGCGAAGACCGAGCAGCGTCAGTTTGTTGATACCTTCAATGCAATCGGCAAGCGCTGGGGTGAAAGCCTGAACGAAGCCAGCCGCACCGGGCGCAGCGACATGGCGCCGATGATCAAGAAACTGGAGGCGGTCAAGGCCGATGCCGAGGCCATCGCCGTCAACGAATGTACCGGCAAGGCGCGCGCCACGCTGGTCGGCGCGATGTCGGCGGCGATCGAAGCCTTCACCCTGTTCAGCAAGGAAACCGGTGACGGCAGCGCCGCCACCCAGCAGAAGCTGGTGCAGTCCAGCGATCTGCTGCTGGCCGCCGAACGCGAGCTGGATGCGTGCCGGGCCGGGTTGTAACCGTTCATTCACGACAGAAAACACCATGAAATTTCTTCGCCTGACCGACCTCGACCTGGCCGGCAAACGAGTCTTTATTCGCGCCGACCTCAACGTGCCGCAGGACGATGCCGGCGCGATCACCGACGACACGCGTATCCGGGCTTCAATGCCGGCTATCAAGTTGGCGCTGGATCGCGGCGCCGCGGTGATGGTGACGTCACACCTGGGCAGGCCAAGCGAGGGCGAGTTCAAACCGGAGGATTCGCTGGCGCCGATCGCCCGCCGGATGGGCGAACTGCTTGGCCGCGAGGTGCCACTGGTCCGCAACTGGGTCGATGGCGTCGAGGTCGCAGCGGGTAACGTGGTGCTGCTGGAGAACTGCCGCGTCAACAAGGGCGAGAAAAAGAACAACGATGAACTGGCGCGGAAAATGGCCGCGTTGTGTGACATCTACGCCAACGACGCCTTCGGTACCGCGCACCGCGCCGAGGCAACGACCCATGGCATCGCCAAGTATGCCCGCATCGCCTGTGCCGGCCCGCTGCTGGCGGCCGAACTTGACGCGCTGCGTGCGGCGCTGAAGACGCCGAAACGGCCGATGGTTGCCATCGTTGCCGGTTCAAAGGTCTCGACCAAGCTGACGATTCTCAAATCACTGGCCGAAAAGGTTGACCAACTGGTCGTTGGCGGCGGTATCGCCAATACCTTTTTGCTGGCGAAAGGATTTCCGATTGGCAAATCACTGGCTGAAGCCGACCTGGTGAACGAAGCCAGGGCGATCATCGACATGATGGCGGCGCGGGGCGCCGCAGTACCCATTCCCACCGACGTGGTATGCGGCAAGGAGTTTTCGGCCTCCACGCCAGCAATCATCAAGCGGGTGGAAGATGTGGCGGCCGACGACATGATTTTCGACATTGGCCCGGATACCTCCGCGGTACTGGCGGTGATCATGAAGAATGCCGGCACCATCGTCTGGAACGGACCGGTCGGCGTGTTTGAGTTCGAGCAATTTGGCCATGGTACCGAAACGCTGGCACGCGCCATTGCCGACTCCAGCGCGTTCTCGATCGCCGGCGGCGGCGATACGCTGGCCTCAATCGCCAAGTACGGAATAACAGACAAGGTGTCCTACATTTCCACCGGCGGCGGTGCCTTCCTCGAGTTTCTCGAAGGCAAAACGCTGCCCGCGGTGGAAATTCTCGAACAGCGCGCGGCCGGCTGACCAACCCGCCGCAGGCCGGCAACAACAACAGGAATATTCATGAAACGTGCGACAAAAATTGTAGCGACGCTGGGCCCCGCCACCTCTTCGCCGGAAGTGCTTGATCGACTGATCATGGCGGGCGTCAACGTGGTGCGGATGAATTTTTCGCACGGCACCACCAAGGACCACCAGGATCGCGCCAAATTGATCCGCGAGCTGGCGGCAAAACACGGCCGATCGATTGGCATCCTCGCCGATCTGCAGGGCCCGAAAATTCGCGTCGGCAAATTTGCCGAGCACAAGATCACCCTCAAGTCCGGTGACCCGTTCATCCTCGACGCCGATTGCGAGCTGGGCAACCAGGAGCGGGTCGGCATCGACTACAAGGAGTTGCCGCGCGACGTGAAGGCGGGCGACCTGCTGCTGCTGAACGACGGCTTGCTGGTATTTGAAGTCGTCAGCGTGAAAAAGAACGAGATTCATTGCATCGTCCGCCAGGGCGGCGTGCTGTCGAACAACAAGGGAATCAACCGCAAGGGTGGTGGCCTCACGGCGCCGCCATTGACGTCAAAGGACATGGATGACATCAAGACCGCCGCGTTGCTGAAAGCGGATTTCCTTGCGGTGTCGTTTCCGAAAAGCGGCGCCGACATGTACATGGCGCGCGAACTGATGCGCGCTGCCGGCGGCCAGGCGATGCTGATCGCCAAGATTGAGCGCACCGAGGCCGTCACCAACGAGGCGCTGACCGACATCATGAAAGCCTGCGACGGCATCATGGTGGCGCGCGGCGACCTGGCGGTGGAAGTGGGCGATGCCGCCGTGCCTGCGCTGCAGAAACGCATGATCCGTCTCGCTCGCGAGATGAACAAGCTGACCATCACCGCCACCCAGATGATGGAGTCGATGGTGTCCTCGCCGATCCCGACCCGGGCGGAAGTCTCCGACGTCGCCAACGCGGTGCTTGACGGCACCGATGCGGTAATGCTGTCAGCCGAAACGGCGTCCGGCCATTACCCGGTTGAAACGGTGGAGGCGATGGCGCGGATCTGTGTTGAGGCGGAGAAAAGCGCCGAGGTCAAACTCGATCGCGAGTTCCTTGATCGCATCTTCACTCGCGTCGACCAGTCGATCGCGATGGCGGCGCTGTTCACCGCGCACCACCTGAAAGTGAAATGCATCGCCTCGCTGACCCAGTCCGGCTCTACCGCGCTGTGGATGTCGCGTCTGAATTCGGGCGTGCCGATCTATGCCCTGACACCGGAAGCCGGCACCCTGACCAAGACCTCGCTGATGCGCGATGTGCGGCCGCTGACGCTGGCCTACGAGGGCCACGACCGCGAGAAATTGCTGGCGGCGGCCGAGCAGGTGCTGTTGGACAAGGGTGTCGCCGAAATCGGTGACATCGTCGTCATCACCATGGGCGAACCGATCGGCCAGTCCGGCGGCACCAACACGATGAAGATCGTGACGATCGGCGAGCATCGCCGCGCGTGAAGATCTGGGGGAGGCTAACTTGCGCAGCAAGTTACGACGACACCAAGATCTTTGCGGTGAGCATCGCCGCGCGTGACGATGGTTTTTGATGTCGGCCCTTACTGGCTTTTGCTTACCGGGCTCTACTTCACGATGGTGTACGGTGGTGGCATTGAGTGGATCCATCGCCGTGACATGGGGCGATTTGGCCATGTGCCTGTAACGGTCTGGAAAAAGTTGCACCATGCCATCTGGCTCATCGGTACCCTTGCCTTTGCGGCCGGTGCGCTGCTGATCTGAACGTCCGCCGGCGATCGCTATCCAACCAAGATTTCAAGGGAGACCCTAAATGAGCCCTGTTGCCGGTATTCGTTTCGTCCGCCACATTGCCGCAATTGCCCTGCTGGCTGCACCGTTCCATGCCGGCGCCGACACCATCGGCTGCGTCACCACCGCCTGGAAACTGATCGGTGCCAATCACAAGGTTTGTGTCGAGGCGTTCCACGATCCGAAGATCGCCGGTGTGACCTGCCATGTCAGCCAGGCCAGGACCGGCGGCGTGTCCGGCTCACTCGGCCTTGCGCAGGATCCGTCGCAGTTCTCGCTCGCCTGCCGTCAGACCGGCCCGATCGCGTTGCCGGCCAAGCTGCCGGCAGAAGAAACGGTGTTTTCCGAGGACACCTCGATCCTGTTCAAGGAAACCCGCATCGTGCGTCTGTGGGATGAGGCGAACCGTACCCTTGTCTATCTCGCCATCAGCCGCAAACTGATCGAGGGCGCGCCAGCCAACAGCATTTCCACCGTGCCGGTGATGCCGTGGGGCGCGCGGCCGTAGTAAAGCTGAGGCGTGTCCGCATCCAAAGAGCCCGGCGATCGGACGAAAAAGTCCAACACTGGCGCGCCTTTCCAGCCATTTTCGCCCGGAAAGGCGCGCCAGTGCTGGCGATTGACGTCGTTGAGCCGTTGCGCGGTGACGTGACTGATCGTCAGATCACCCTGGCAACCAGCATCAGCGGCCACGGCCACGCCGCGAGGATCAGGGCCTGCAGCCAGTCCCATGCCGAGACCGCGGGCGGCGCCGGTCCGAATTGATCTCCGCCAGCGCGTGCCGGCATGAACAGCAACACGCCCACCACCGGCAGCACCGTCGGCCCCAGCAGCGTGCAGACCAGGAACAACGCGAAGGTCTGGGGGCCGGACCAGCCGATATCGTGTCCGCGCAGGATCGCGAAACGAAGCGCGAGCAGCAGGCAAAGCAGCGCGACGGCCAGCGGGATCACGAAGCGATTGCCTGAGTTGAGACGAAAGCTGACACTGAAGGCGACCACCGCAAGCGCCAGGGCATTGACGGTGGCGGGCAGGCCAAACAGGGCGAAGCGGGTTCGATCATGGCGACGCAAGGCAGCCATCTGCATACTCAATTGGCGGTTCCCTGCAGCGGCCGATGGGTGAACCAGGCGAAGAACGCGGTCCCGTCGGCACGCCGGTCGAGGAACCAGCCCTCGCCGGCACGCGCATCGCCGCCCCACCAATGGCCGTTGACCCAACTGCGATCGGTATTGGCAAAACCCTGCTGCTGGCAGCGCTCGGTCGATTCGTTGCTGAACAGGCGCTCGACATCGTAGCTGCCGGCGCCGAAACCGCCGCTGGTGGCGCCGGTGGAATCCCAGGAAAACCTCGCCCGCGTGCAGGAGGTCAGTTCGATTCGGATGGTGCCCCAGCGACGGGCAGTGATCTCGCTGAATTTGAGCGTGGGGCCAAACGAGGTGCCGGTGCCGGTGTAGGCATTGCTCATCTCCAGCACGTCGCCGGCGAACTTGCCGTCTGCGACCAGCCAGAACTGGGTTCCGATCAGTGAGGCGTTGGGTGCCGGCGTCGCGCCGGCCGCCGGCCGATGGGTAAACCATGCAAAGAACGTGGTGTTGTCGGCGCGACGGTCGAGAAACAGGCCTTCACCGGAGCGCGCGTCGCCGCCCCACCAGTGCCCGCTGACCCAGCTCTTGTCGGGGTGGTCGAGTCCGCGCTGGCTGCAACGTTGGTCAGCTTCGTTGGCGAACAAGCGTTGGATTTCATAATTGCCGCTGCCGAAGTTGCCGGAGTCGGCACCGGTGGAATCCCAGGAAAACCTGGCCCGCGTGCAGGACAGCAATTCGATGCGGACATTTCCCCAGCGCCGGGGGGTGATCTCGCTGAATTTGAGCGCAGGACCGAAGGACGTACCGCTGCCGGTATAGGCAACCGGGATGTCGAGGACGTTGCCGCTGAATTTGGCGTCGCCCACCACCCAGTACTGGGTGCCGACCTGCGCCGCATCGACCACGTTGGCGGCGGCCACCGGCAGCACCGCGATAAAGGTGGCGCCGGACAGCCCGCCTGAACCGGGGGAAACCAGCGTGCCGAGACTGGCGCCGGTGTTGGCATCCAGCCGGTCGATGCCGCCGTTGTTGACCACCAGCAGGCTGCCATCCGGCGCGTAGGCCGCCATGGTCGAGCCGGCCAGTCCGCGCTTGAACTCGGTCAGCGTGCCATCGGCAATCCGGTAGCGCATGATCTGGCCGGAGCCTTCCGCGGTCAGAAAAAAATGGGTTCGCTCGCGATTGAGCAACAGGCCGCGCGGGCGGAAGATGCCACCAGCACGGGACGCCACCGCAACACTGGTCTGGCCGGTGCGGGGGTCGAACTTGATCACGCTGTGCGAGTTATAGCCTGGCACATAAAGATTGCCGTCCGGCCCGAACATGGTGCCGATCTCCGGGCCCGCGATGCCCGAAGCGCCGGACGGAAACGCGGCACCCAGCAGCACGCCGTTGCGATCGAATTTCTTCACGTCGTTGCTTTCATAGCCGGCAACGTAGGCGGTGCCGTCGGCGGCGAAATCGATGCTCAGTGGCGCCATCGTCGCCGGCGGACTCGCGTACACGCCGACGAACTCCAGTGTGTCGGCGCGGTACTTGTAGATCTTCGATAGCTGTTCGGCGACGACGTAGACCAATCCGTCCGGCCCCGTTCGGATCGCCTGCGCACCCTCAAGCCGCAGGCGTGAATCGAGGTCACGCAGGTACTGGCCGGTACAGGCATCATAGACGTGCACAGTGCTGAAATAGCCGCTGACAAACAGCCGATGTGAACAGCCGGTGGCCGGTGGTGACTGGGAAAGTGCTGGCATGCAACAGGCAAGCAGGACAATCAACAGGGTGCGCAGCATTGGATACCTCCTTGGTATGGAATGCCTGCACTGTGCTGCTGCCGGGTTGGAAAAACCCGCCCGGCCCAGTCCGTTTTTTCTCCTATTTTTTTCCTTTGCTGCGGCAACCGGGGGTGCACCGTAGAATGCGCGCATGAAATCCCCTGTTGCCGGCAACGCCATAACCGACTCGCCCCTGACGGTGGGCGAATTTCGCGTGCTGGCCGAATCGAACGAGCTTGATGGGCCCGCGGGCCTGGTACGTTTGCGCCCACTTCTCATGCAGGTGCTGCTGCGACTGGCCCAGGAGCCAGGCGCGCCAGTTACGCGAGAACAGCTGATCAATGACGTCTGGGCGCGGAAAATCGTCAACGACGAGGTGCTGTCGCGTGCCATTGCCGAATTGCGGCTGGCGCTGGGAGATGATTCGCGCGAGCCGCGCTACATCGAAACCCTGCCGAAAGTGGGCTACCGGCTGGTGGCGGCGGTGTCGAACGCCGTGTCCGAGCCGAAGCCCGCGAACGCAGGCCCGTCCACCCCGGCGGCGCCGGATGTTTCCATGCGCCCTGTCGCGCCGGTCAGCCGCCGCCGGCCTTGGTCTCGCTGGCTGGCGCCGGTCGGCGCGGGTCTGCTGGTGATCGCGCTGGTCGCGCTTTGGGTCGCGCAACGTCCGGGTGAAACGGCCCCAGACACAGATCTAACCACGCAGCTCAATACTGCAACCCCGCTGGCTTCGGATCCGGCACTGGAACTCGCACCACGTTTTTCGCCGGACGGCCGGCAAGTGATTTACGTGCGACGGACTGCCGAGCAAAGCGAGATCGTGATTCAGGCTGTCGCCAGCGGCGAACGGCGGGTGGTGGTGCATTCTGCGGGCATTTTGGCCTCGCCGATGTTTGCCGGCGGCGACCGACGCATTGCCTACTGGCGCCAAACCGAGGGCGGTTGCGCCATCGTCGCGCGCGACCTCGCGGGCGGAACCGAAAAGGAGCTGCTTGACTGCACGCTGCGGCCGCAGACGCGTTTTGACCTGTCGGCTGATGCGACCCGGCTGGTGTTTACGGCGCGGCCCCGGGCCGACTACCCATCGCGCCTGGTGTTGCTCCATCTTGCCGACGGGCGCCGAGATACGCTGACAGAGCCTAAGCCGGGTGATGGCGCCGATTCGGCGCCGCGATTCAGTCCCGATGGCACCCGCATTGCGTTTTTTCGCGGATCGGAATCGCACGACCGGGTGTGGATCGTGCAGGCAGCACCACCGCATGCAGCCAAGCCGGCGAGCGAAATGGAAGGTCTGTCGTACGGCATGGCGTGGGCCGGCAACCAGGGGCCACTGCTGGTCGCGGCCGACTGGCACGGCTTTCGCGCTCTAAATGAACTGGACCTGCAGACCGGCCAGACCCGGCTGCTTGGTGCGCGCGGCGCGCGCTTTCCCGATCGCGCCGCCGGTGGTGACCTGGTGTTCGAACACGCGGCGTATCGCGCCGACCTGTGGTTGACCGATGCCGACGCGCCTGGCAAGCAGCAGCGCATGCTGTGGCCGTCGACGCGCTATACCAACCAGGCCGAATTTTCTCCCGATGGCAAGCGGGTGGTATTCGCTTCGAACCGCGATGGTGCCGAGGGCATCTTTGTCGGCGACCTGGACGGCGATGCCAACGCGCAGCGCATTTCGCTGCCGGCCGGTTTTCGCTATATCCGCCCGCACTGGTCGGCGGACGGCCGGCAGGTATTCGCGGTACGCATCGCCGTATCGGCCAGCCGGCCGACGCAGCAACAGGCGATTCGCATCGATGTCGCCACTGGCGCCCACGAAGTGCTGACGAGTCTTGGCGGGGCGATCAACGCCGTCTACCCGCTCGACAATGGCGACCTGCTGGTGGGCGAGATTGTCGATTACGCAATGCGGCTGGTGCGCGTTGACGCCGGCGGCACGAGCCGCCGGCTGGCGCTGCCGCTGGTCAATGAATTTGCCGTGCGCGGCAATGCCCTTGTATACACCCTGCCGCAATTGGTCGGCGCCACCCATTGCATGCTGGACACGATGCGCTGCACACCGCTCAAGGTCGCGCTCAGTGACAGCAACCGCTTCGACTGGGCGCTGGCCAGCGAGGCGATCTGGTTCCGCGACCGCGATGCGGCCGGCCGGCCGCGGCTGGTGAAGCATGATTTGCGTACCGGTCAAGTGGCGTCGTTTGATTTCGCCCCGTCCGGCGCGGGTTCGAGCATTGCCATCAGTCCGGATGGCAAACGTCTGATCGTGATGCGCGAGGCACCGCCCGCCATCGACCTGATGCTGGCACGACGCCCGGCAGACTGAGGTCAGATTTCGTCCGACGGGTCGAGCACGGACTCCGGCGACGCAATGTCGGCTGCACGGCAACCGTGCTCCTTGCTGATGCCGATCGCACTGCGCGCGCGGTCCCTTACTTCCTCCATCGCACGACGTTTCAGCGAGCCGACCGGGTCGATCGCGTAGCCGACCCAGCCGGGAATGCTGACGACGTGGTCGTTAACCAGCTTGATCGCGAGGCCTTGCGGCGAGCGTACGTAACCGACCATGTCCCGGATCGGCTTGATGCGGTCGTTCAGTTCATCGGCCTGGCGGACTAGCGACATCTCGCACGCACTGGCGTTGTCCTGCACGGTGGTGGCCGCAGCCGGGCAATCCGGGAAACAGTCGCCGCCTTCATCGTTTGGTGACGCACCGGCGCTTGATGCGGCGAAAATCAGCAGGCCGACGGCGGCGGCAATCAGAGTGCGTTTCATGGTGGTTCTCCATTGGGTTAGTACGGTGGGGTGTCGATCAGATTCTTCCTCGGGCAGGCTTGCATTGCAATACCAAACAATAGTAGTATTAGCATTCAATACCCTCACGCGTTCGGGATCGATACCATGGCCTCCAAAGCTCGCACCAGCACGTTGATTGCCGCCATGAAATCGGCGCTCAAGACCCACGACTTCACCTATCGGGAGCTGGCAAAACGCCTGAAATTGTCCGAGGCGAGCGTAAAACGCCTGTTTGCCGAGGAGACCTTCACGCTGAAACGGGTCGAGGAAATCTGCAACGTGCTCGAGATCGATTTTTTCGAGTTGGCGCGGCGCGCCCGCGGTGCCAGCGCCGATACCGACGAGATGACCATCAAGCAGGAGGAAGCCCTGGCGCGCGATCCGCGCCTGCTTGGCATGTTCTACCTGGTGTTCAACGACTGGACGGTGGCGGCGATGCTCGACGCCTATGACATCAGCCGCGCCGAATGCACCAAACTGCTGCT
>Ga0154020_10011666_pt1 | contig 10016 bp, 10 predicted proteins | sample Klosneuvirus_201_FD_109709 | JGI IMG/M metagenome (GOLD analysis project Ga0154020, IMG submission 109709) | Active sludge microbial communities from wastewater, Klosterneuburg, Austria - Klosneuvirus_20160825_MG | ecosystem: Engineered > WWTP > Aerobic digester > Activated sludge | place... | reverse complement strand
GCGTTCTGAATGCTACAAAGCGGCCGGTGGCGACCTCACACACCCGGCCAGGAGCCGACGTAGGCGGAGCCGTCGCTTGAAGTCTGCTAAGCGCCAATAACGAGCCAGTGGAATCAAGATGTCTAATATTTATGTGTAGCAAAAGAACGAATTTGTAGTAACCGCTACCATAATGTAGAGTGCATTCATGAACACATGGATTGCACTCATTACCAGCCTCCCCACCGAGAACGCTACGGCCCGCATGCGCGCCTGGCGCAGTCTCAAGGCATCGGGCGCCGCCGTCCTGCGCGATGGCGTCTATCTCATGCCGGAACGGGAAGATTGCCAAAATACGTTGGATAGTGTCGCTGCGGATGTTCGTGCTGCGGAAGGAACGGCACTGGTCGTCCGACTCGAAGAACCGACTGACGCCAACTTCGTGGCACTGTTCGACCGCAGCGCTGACTTCGCCAGTTTGCTGGGCGATATTGCGACGGCCCGTGAGCGCCTGAGCCCAGACACGGCCAACGAAGCCCTGAAGCAGGCGCGAAAGCTTCGCAAGGCGTTTGGCAATCTAGCGGCCATCGACTTCTTCCCCGGTGAGGCTCAGAAGCAAGCCGACGAAGCCTTGCGTGGCCTCGAACAGCGGGCTGCTTGGGCCATGACACCCGATGAGCCGCATCCGGTCAACGAGACAATCGCCCGCCTGAGTATCCGGGACTACCAAGGGCGGTGCTGGGCCACGCGTCGTCGTCCTTGGGTAGATAGACTGGCTTGCGCCTGGCTGATTCGCCGCCACATCGACCCGCAAGCCAAGCTGCTCTGGCTACCAACCCCTGCTGATTGCCCGAGCGATGCGCTCGGCTTCGATTTCGATGGCGCAACCTTCACCCACGTAGGCGCCAGTGTCAGCTTCGAGGTCCTGCTCGCCAGTTTCGGCCTGGAAACCTCTGCCTTGCAACGCTTCGGGGCTTTGGTCCATTTCCTAGACGTGGGCGGCGTGCAGCCGCCAGAGGCCGTGGGCATCGAAAGCGCCCTGGCCGGATTACGCGACACCATTCTCGACGACGACCAACTTTTGACCTTGGCCAGCAATATTTTTGACGGACTAATGGCTTCCTTTGAGAAAGGCCAAAAATCATGACTACCCTGACAGCCAAACCCGAAACACTTGATACCCAACCGGTTGAAGTCAGCTTTTGGCAGGCCTTCCTCTTTTGGCTGAAACTCGGCTTCATCAGTTTTGGCGGCCCAGCGGGACAAATTGCCATCATGCACCAGGAACTGGTGGAACGCCGACGCTGGATTTCCGAACGACGTTTCCTTCATGCCCTGAACTACTGCATGGTCCTACCCGGCCCGGAAGCGCAACAACTGGCCACCTACATCGGTTGGCTGATGCACCGCACCTGGGGTGGTATCGTTGCTGGCGGTCTGTTCGTGCTGCCGTCGCTGTTCATCCTCATTGGCTTATCGTGGGTCTATATCGCCTTTGGTGATGTTCCGCTGGTCGCTGGCCTGTTCTATGGCATCAAGCCGGCCGTGACGGCCATCGTCGTCCAGGCCGCCCATCGCATCGGCTCGCGTGCCCTCAAGAACAACGTGCTGTGGGCTGTTGCCGCCGCCTCGTTCGTGGCCATCTTCGCACTCAACGTGCCATTCCCGGCCATCGTGGCAGCGGCCGCGACCATTGGGTATTTTGGCGGACGCATCGCACCGGACAAATTCAAGGCTGGTGGCGGTCATGGCAAGGCAGACAAGTCTTTCGGTCGTGCGTTGATTGACGACGATACGCCGACGCCTGAACATGCTCTGTTCGCTTGGAGCAAGCTGGTCAAAGTCGCGCTCATCGGCGCACTGTTGTGGCTGGTTCCGATGGGTATGCTGACGGTCAGCTACGGATGGGACCATACCCTGACCCAGATGGGCTGGTTCTTCACCAAAGCAGCGCTGCTGACCTTCGGCGGCGCCTATGCCGTGCTGCCCTATGTCTACCAGGGTGCAGTTGGTGGTTATGACTGGCTGACACCGACTCAGATGATTGACGGTTTGGCACTGGGTGAAACGACGCCGGGGCCGCTCATCATGGTGGTCACCTTCGTTGGGTTTGTTGGTGGCTATGTCAAAGCGGTGTTTGGTCCGGACAGCCTGTTCCTGGCCGGCGCGGTTGCGGCCACGCTGGTAACCTGGTTCACCTTTTTGCCGTCCTTCATATTCATCCTGATGGGTGGCCCCTTCATTGAAACGACCCATAACGACCTGAAGTTCACGGCGCCGCTGACGGCCATCACGGCCGCAGTGGTCGGCGTCATCCTGAATCTGGCACAGTTCTTTGGCTACCACGTGCTGTGGCCGAAGGGCTTCGAAGGTTCATTCGAGTGGGTGTCGGCGCTCATCGCCTTGGGCGCTGCCATTGCTCTGTTTCGCTTCAAGGCGAACGTCATTCATGTGATTGCCGGGTGCGCGGTCATCGGCTTTCTGGTGAAGACCTTCCTCCTGTGAGCTTCGCCATGCGAACTCGATGGTTCGTCGCAGCAACAATCATGGCAGTCGTTTTCAACGCGACGGCCACTTCCAATGGCTGGGTGGAGCTTCGCGGCAATGCACTCACGCAAACCTTTGCCAATCATGACTTCGGCGATGGCGTTCACTTTGCCTACCAATTTATGGTGGGTGGGGCATTGCGTGGCATGAACATGGGCAAGCCCGCCCAAGGACACTGGCGGGTCGCCGGCAATCAGCTTTGCTGGCACTGGGCAAAGTCGAATGACCCCGAGGAATGTTATGCGGTTCGCCAACAAGGCCAGGCGGTCGGCCTTTTTCTGGAGGGGCAGGAAGTTCTGTCCGGTAACCTGACCCCACTTCGCCCCAACTCGATGGAGGAGCCCCGATGAAATGGATTACGCGAGAAAGACCCAAAATTGACCGCATAGCCTGCCCTTGGTTGGTCAGCCGGTTTGTCGATGAAAGCCCAGAGTTTCTCTACGTGCCCGCCGGTGACGTGATGCGGATTGCGGCTGAGACCGGTGCCATTCCCTACGACGTTCCCAACGTCGAGCTTGGCCATCATGGTGACCAGTGCAGCTTCGATGCCTTCATCGCCAAATACGCACTTCAGGATGCGGCACTCAACAAACTGGCGCTTATTGTGCGCGGAGCCGATTGTGGTCAACCTGAGTTGGCCAACGAAGCAGCTGGTCTGTTGGCCATCTCGAAGGGTCTATCGTTGAATATCACCAATGACCACGAAATGCTGGCACACGGCATGGTCATCTACGATGCGCTCTACGCATGGTGCGGAGATACACCGTTAAAGAAGGTCGGCCGGTTTCTGGGGCTCAAGTGATTGGTCATTGGTTGCTGCCGGAGGGCGTTGACCACGTAGTCTTACCCCTTATGTTGGGCAAGGCACTACGGGCGTTTGTCGATGGCTATGTGGCGGTACTGCTACCGGCCTACTTGCTAGCACTCGGCTTTGGAACGCTGGATGTCGGCATCCTCAGCACGGCCACCTTGCTGGGGTCGGCATTCGCCACTCTGGCGGTTGGAGCCTGGGGCCATCGTGTCCATCACCGGCGTCTGCTGCTAGGCGCCGCACTGCTGATGCTCGGCACCGGGTTTTTCTTCGCCAGCTTGTCGGCATTCTGGCCGCTGCTCTTGGTCGCGTTCATTGGTACCCTGAATCCCAGCTCCGGTGATGTCAGCGTGTTTCTGCCCCTCGAACATGCTCGGTTGGCCGAGTCGAGCCACGGCCCCGGTCGAACTGCCGTGTTTGCTCGCTATTCCTTGCTGGGTGCTCTGTTTGCTGCGCTGGGTGCGCTGGCGTCCGGGATTCCGCAACTGCTGGTAGCAATGACGGGTATCGAACAGCTTCAAGCATTCCGAGTGATGTTCCTGGTCTACGGGTTTGTTGGTGGCGTGGTATGGCTGTTGTATCGCAGGTTGCCAGTGCCAGAACATGAATCAGAGGTACCACCACAGCAGCCGCTTGGCGAATCGAAGCGCATCGTTGTCCGCTTAGCGTTGCTGTTTTCCCTCGACTCCTTTGCGGGTGGGCTGGCCATCAATGCATTGATGGCCCTTTGGTTCTTTCAGCGTTTCGACCTTTCCCTGTTGGCCGCAGGTAGCTTTTTCTTCTGGGCCGGGCTGTTGTCTGCCGTGTCGCAGCTTATCGCGCCCAAGGTAGCTGAGCGTATTGGCTTGGTGAATACGATGGTGTTCACCCATATCCCCGCCAGCATCTGCCTCATCGTGGCGGCATTTGTGCCAAGTCTCGAACTGGCGTTTGCTCTGCTCTTTATAAGGGCGTTGTTGTCACAGATGGATGTTCCCGTACGTAGCGCCTTCGTGATGGAGGTGGTGACCCCCGGGGAGCGAGCGGCGGCGGCCAGCTTTACGGCTGTGCCACGCAGCCTGGCCTCTGCCATCAGTCCGACAATAGGTGGTGCGCTGTTTGCGGTGGGTTGGTTTGCCGCACCTCTGGTCGCTTGCGGGGTATTGAAGATTAGTTACGACCTAATGCTTTGGACGGCATTTCGACAGCACAACAAGTGAAGCTTGAAGTTCGGCAGTTCTGACATTGAGTGGCGGCAATATGCACTGAAGCCGACGTTTTCAGCAATTGGGCGGAACGACAGCAAAGGGTCGGGAAGCGACCATCCTCACCTCAAATTCATCGTCGGAAAGCGGTCAATGATATTTCGCTACCAGTAAACGGTCACTCGTTGTCGGGTGCCCTTGACCCAATGGGTAGTTGAATTCATTTGTCGAGGCAATTGAGCCAACCTCACTATGCAATGAAGTAGAGCTTCGTAGCAAATTCGGATAGCCTCATCACATGGAACCCTCTGATGCCATCCTGAAGACTATGTTGGTTCGCCCTCGTATCTACCTAGGTGAAGGCATCGCCGTTGGCCCCGGCAAAATTGACCTGCTGCGCCTCGTTGGTGAAACCAAATCCATTTCAGCTGCCGCCCGTACCCTTGGCATCCCGTACAAACGCGCCTGGCTCCTACTTGACACCCTGAATCAAGGTTTTGGTCGGCCGCTTTTTGAGACCACAAAAGGCGGCAAGGGTGGCGGCGGCGCGCAGTTGACCGCTTTAGGACAAGAACTCCTGATTCGTTATATGGCCTTGGAACAGCGCATCAACGCCTCATCAGCTCCCGAACTCAAAGCTTTGCAAGCATTAGCGGACTATTCACGCTAATTTTGTGACAGTTGGCACACCTGTTGCATTATGCTATCCGTTATGTCATTTTTGACCTAACGATGTAGGGAATACGACATTGATGATTCCAACTTCGTCCGGGAGCAGTCCATGCGCACATCCAAGTTTCTTGTCTTATTTGCCCTGAGTCTGACCTGCTCAGTGCTCCAGGCTGCCGATGCAAACATCGCAGTCGCTGCCAACTTCATCGGCCCCATGGAGAAAATCGCTCCTGAGTTTGAGAGGGCAACAGGACACAAACTGGTTGTCGCTTATGGAACAGTCGGCAAGTTCTACGCCCAGGTCAAGAATGGAGCTCCCTTCGATGTCCTGGTGTCGGCCGATGATGAAACTCCCATTCGCCTGGAGAAGGATGGCCTGGCCATTCCTGAAAGCCGCTTCACATACGCCATCGGCAAACTCGTTCTGTGGAGCGCCAAGGCCGGCGTCGTCGATGACAAGGGTGATGTACTGAAACGGGGAGACTTTCTTCACATTGCCGTCGCCAACCCAAAGCTGGCCGTATATGGCGCGGCAGCCGTCGAGGTGATGAAGAAATTGGGTGTCTATGAGCGCCTGGAACCGCGCTTCGTCCTCGGCGAGAACATCAGCCAGGCTTACCAGTTCGCGGCTACCGGCAACGCTGAATTGGGCTTCATCGCGCTTTCCCAAATCTACAAGGACGGGCAGTACGCCATCGGCTCGCACTGGATGGTGCCGCCCAGCCTGTACCCTCAAATTCGACAAGATGCCGTGCTCCTGACGCGGGGCAAAGGCAATTCTGCCGCCGAGGCGCTACTGACCTACCTGAAGAGCGATGCGGCCAAAAAGGTCATCCGCGCGCACGGCTATGAACTCTGATTCCAAAGGACACACCATGAAGCCCATCAAAACGATTCTCGCTATTAGCGCCCTTCTGTTGGCGTTCTCTGCCCATGCCGAAAAAATTACGGTCGCGGCGGCAGCCGACCTCAAGTTTGCTATGGATGAACTGGTCGTCTCCTTCAAGAAATCCAATCCAAGCGACGAGGTCGATGTCATCTACGGCTCATCGGGCAAGTTCCACACTCAGATTCAGCAGGGCGCGCCGTATGACATGTTCTTCTCGGCCGACATTGGATTTCCGCGCGAACTGGCCGCGGCTGGCCTCGCAGCTTCCGAGGTCAAACCCTATGCGTTTGGCCGTATCGTCCTGTGGAGTGCCAGCGAGGACGCAACCAAGATGACACTTGCTAGCCTCGCCGACCCGAAAATCACCCGGGTAGCCATCGCCAATCCGAAACATGCCCCCTACGGCAAACGAGCCGAAGAAGCCCTTCGAGCGGCGGGTCTCTGGGAGAAAGTCGAGCCGAAGCTGGTTTACGGCGAGAACATTGCCCAGACCGCCCAGTACGTGCTGACGGGCAATGCTCAGGTGGGCATCGTGGCGCTGTCGCTGGCGGTGAATGCCGGGTTGGCCAGCAAAGGAGGCTACTGGCTGGTTCCCGACAATCTGCATCAGCCTTTGGAGCAAGGTTTCATCATCACCAAGCGTGCTGAGAAAAACCCAGTCGCCAAACGCTTTGCCAACTACATGTCCTCGAAACCCGCTCGTGCGGTGATGACGAAGTACGGATTCGTTCTGCCGGGCGAAGCCGCCAGCAAATAAGCCAGGGAGATTGTCATGGGCACACAGACTCGTACCGGCCAAGGCTTCGTTGCCGGTTCCTTGATTGGCACACTTGGCGGCCTGATTGGCCTGGGGGGTGCCGAATTCCGCTTGCCCGTCCTAGTTGGTCTATTCCGGCTCTCTACGCTGGAGGCGGTGGTGCTCAACAAGGCCATGAGCCTGGTAGTGGTCGCCGCTGCGTTGCTATTTCGCGTCAAAGCGATTCCGATGGAGCAACTCGGGCAGCATCTGGATATTGTCGTGAATCTGCTCGCTGGCAGCCTGGTTGGCGCCTGGTGGGCTGCGGGGCATGCGTTGACCATGCCGCGTACTTGGCTCAATCGCATCATCATGGTCATGCTGAGCGGTTTGGCTGTTCTGATGCTCTCTGAGTCCTGGCTGGGTGTTCAGGAAACTTCGGTGCCTCTGTTCCACGAAGGCATCACCCGACTCATTGCCGGTGTTGTCGCAGGCTTTGGCATTGGGATGGTCGCCGCGCTACTAGGCGTCGCCGGTGGAGAGTTGCTTATCCCAACCATCGTCCTGCTCTATGGAATAGACATCAAGTTGGCGGGAAGTCTGTCGCTAATGGTCAGCCTGCCAACCATGATTGTCGGCTTTGCTCGATACAGTAGCTCGGACGCCTTTAATGTGTTGCGGCGGGAACAGCCACTCTTTCGCTGGATGGTAGCTGGGTCAATCCTGGGTGCCGGCATAGGTGGATTAATGCTCGGCCTGATGCCGACTCGTCTTCTGATGGCTGGTCTCGGCGGCATCCTGCTCATCTCAGCCGTGAAGACTTTCCGCCACGCTCACTGAGCGGAGATGCGCGATGCTTCTGACTGACAGTGACATGCAAGCCATCTGGCTCACCATCAAGTTGGCCAGTATCGTCACGGCCATACTGTTCGTAATGGCCACGCCGATTGCCTGGTGGCTGGCACGTACCCGCTCGTGGTGGAAAGGGCCGATTGGGGCTGTGGTCTCGTTACCTCTAGTCTTGCCGCCTTCTGTGCTGGGCTTCTATCTGCTGTTGGCGATGGGGCCGGATGGCCCGGTTGGGCATTTTACAAATGCGCTGGGCATCAGTCCCTTGCCATTCACATTCTGGGGCTTGGTACTGGCGTCTGTTTTTTACTCGATGCCGTTCATGATTCAACCCATTCAGAATGCATTCGAAGCCATGGGCGACCGTCCGATGGAAGTTGCGGCAACTCTCCGAGCTTCGCCTATCGACGCATTCTTCACCGTTGCCGTACCGCTGGCATTGCCTGGCTTCATCTCGGCCGGTGTGCTGACCTTCGCTCATACCGTCGGCGAGTTTGGCGTTGTGCTGATGATTGGCGGCAACCTGCCGGGGGTCACACGAGTTGCATCGGTACAGATTTACGACCATGTCGAAGCACTGGAATACGCTCAGGCGCACCGTCTGGCGGCGGTCATGTTGGCATTCTCGTTCGTGGTATTGCTTGCTTTGTATGCGAGAAAGCCAAGTATCACGAAGAGTTGATGGAGCGGTAGCGTCTGCTTGGCATTGGGTATTACCTCAGATTCAGTTCAGTCTTGTAACCCACATGCGATAAGTCACGACGGCAATGCTGCCGACTTCTACCATTCAATCGCCATGGAATGAGCAACTTTAATTGGCCGGGTTGAGACAATCAAGGCGTCAATTTGCTCGCCGAATAGCGGTCATTGAGCGAGTCTCGACGAAACCTTCGGTATTGAAAATGGATGGCTATGTCGACCGGCGGCATTTGGCCGGTTTGGAGAGGTCGGCAACGGCCGCTTTGTGGCACTCCGGTTCGAAAAACCTGGCTTGGGCTGACTGGCCGCTATCGGGAAACCGCTATGGCAGCTTTGGGCACGCAGCACTCATTGGCGGATGTTGGAAGCGGCCATTCGAGCCAACTTCAGAGTCTACGACTATTGACCTGACCATTGCCGCCGTTGGAGGCGCAGCACCCCACTGACCGCATCGGCAGAGGAGTGTGAATTGACCCAATGGTAGATTGCGAGCGCACCTGCGATTCGTCCGGGTGCGTCGTCAAGTATAAGACGACCGACTCGAGCCTGAACCAGAAATGAACCAGACAGAACGGAAGAGCCCTATTACTTCGACCGTCCTACCGCCGCAATCCTTTGTCCCACAATCGTTTCGAGCGATGTCAACTTGGCTGCCAACACCCAAGTCGTAGGATTTCATATACTGGCGAAAACATAATCAAGGCCCGCCATGCGCCACAGCACTGCCCTCCCCAAGCCACCTGCCGGCCAGCCGGTGCCGGAAAGCCATATGTGGCTGACGCTGCGCATGCTGCTGCCGTATCTCTGGACCTATCACCTGCGCGTGCTGGCCGCGCTGGGCTGCCTGTTCGCCGCCAAGGTCGCCAACGTCACCGTTCCGATCGTCTTCAAGAACATGATCGACGGCCTCTCGGCCAGCGAGCAGGCCTTGGCCTTGCCGGTACTGCTGCTCGTCCTCTACGGTGCGCTGCGCTTTTCGACCGCCCTGTTCACCGAACTGCGGGAATTCCTCTTTGCCCGCGTGACGCAGCGCGCCGTCCGCCAGGTGGCGCTCGAGGTCTTCCGCCACCTGCACGCCCTAAGCCTGCGCTTTCACCTCGAACGGCAGACCGGCGGCGTCTCGCGCGATATCGAGCGTGGCACCCGCTCGATCTCCAGCCTGATTTCCTACACGCTCTACTCGATCTTGCCGACGCTGGTCGAGATCGGCCTCGTGCTGGGCATCCTGTTCGTCAAATACGATCTCGGCTTCGTCCTCATTACGGTAGTTTCACTGGTCAGCTACATCGTCTATACGGTCAAGGTCAGCAACTGGCGCATCGACATTCGCCGCGCCGTCAACGAAAACGACTCCGCCGCCAATACGCGCGCCATCGACAGCCTGCTCAACTACGAAACGGTCAAATACTTCAACAACGAGGCCTACGAAGCGCGGCGCTACGACGAGCAGATGCTCAAGTGGGAAGACGCCGCGACACGCAGCCAGACCACGCTCTCGGCGCTCAACCTTGGCCAGCAGGCGATCATCGCCCTCGGCGTCACGGCCATGATGTGGCGCGCCGCCAACGGCGTCGTCGAAGGGCACATGACCATCGGCGACCTGGTGCTGGTCAACGCCTTCCTGATCCAGCTCTACATCCCGCTCAACTT
>Ga0154020_10011665_pt1 | contig 10016 bp, 4 predicted proteins | sample Klosneuvirus_201_FD_109709 | JGI IMG/M metagenome (GOLD analysis project Ga0154020, IMG submission 109709) | Active sludge microbial communities from wastewater, Klosterneuburg, Austria - Klosneuvirus_20160825_MG | ecosystem: Engineered > WWTP > Aerobic digester > Activated sludge | place... | reverse complement strand
CCTTCTGCGCTCTTCACGATTAAGAATCCGCGCTTTCTGGATTTGCAGTTGTTCAATCAGACGCATTTCGGGGCGGCAGCCTATCGCACCTGGGCAGGTTTGCATCACACCGCCCTTTCTGTGGCATCGATGCGCTGCGAAGATGCCATTGACCTGAGTGAATCGACGGCCCGAAAACTCGCGGCGAGGAACCCGGAACTTCGCGAAGTCCGTTGGGATAAGGATAAAAATCCGAATTACAAGCGCGATAGCTGCTGGCTGCTCAGGGAGCTTCTGCGAAGCAGACTCGCATCATGGCGGCAATCCGCAGACCAAAGGTTAACTCAGCCCGTCAGTCCACTGCTTGCAGAGCTTGAGCGGGGAACATTGTCACCCGAATCGCGGGAAATTCTCGATTCGCTCGCCGTGCACGTCGTGGCGCTGGTGTTTGAAGGGACGAGCGGCCATTTTATGCAGGATGCCCTCTCGGGAGGTCATGTCCGCACTGAGCACAACGGACGCGCGTTGGGTACGACACGCCGATACCATGATATTGATTCGAAGAATGGCGTCGTCGTCACACTAGGCTCACGGGAAGGTCGCCATGATTTCCTGGCATTCGGTGATACATATCTTTTGGGCGACGTGAAGCCGAAACAACCACAAATTTCGGTTGCTCAATGCGAAAAAGAAGAGCCGCGATCGAAGCTTACTGCTCCGCAGGTTACATCCTGTCTGCTCGGTTACCAGCGTGGCATGGTTACCGCTGCCTATGCCGCCTCCATTGTCGATTGGGGACTCGGCGGTATCATGTACAATTCGAAGAGTGCATTGGGCAAGAATTCTCTTGCGCCATCTTGCCCGACAGGCGGCGGCGCGTATTCTTTCGTATGCGCGTTCCTGCCGTTGCAGCCAATCGGCCCTCCAGCCACTTTCACGGGAAACAACACCGGTTATCTTGCGCGCGAAGGTTTGCCTCCGACACCGCCGCCGGTGGATTTTCAGTCATTGCGTATCGAAAGTTCGCTCGACGCTGCCGGCTATGGCACACAAATTGGTGCCAGGCTCGAATTTTTGATTCCATTCGTGCGCCGTGCAGGCGATTGGCTTTATAGTTATGACTTCGGCTTCTTGCTGACGCTCGGTGACCCCGGTAGACAACAGCTCGTGCATGAGTTTGCCTTCACCTTCCACTATCGGCTGGCGACCCGCCTGTTGATCAATGCGGGGCCGTTGACATATGTGGGTTTTGAAGGATTCAGTTCGCAAACCAATTTCTTCTTTGGCACCGGGCTTGGAGCCGGCGTTACGATGCTGCCAGAAGGTTGGACGAAAATTCCGCTCGAACTGACTCTGAGCTACCGTGCGCCATGGCGCTTTGTTGACACCAATCGCGGGTTAGACGGGCAGAAGATGGAGGGCCATTGGGTTGGCCTTTCTGTGGGCCTTGCTTTTCTCTGAGCCAGGTTTTCGGCGGAAAATTGCGGGGATGGCACTTTGGCTACCTAATATATGAATGTTCGATCATTCTTAAAAATTCATTGTCAGCACGTCGATGATTTCAGCGGATTGATATTTAGCGTCATGCCCACGGGGCAACTGGCCATGCGGCCGGTGGGCTGGCAAACATATAAAGGATAAATAAATCTTTTTATTTATTATGCAACCGCGGCAGGCAGTGGCGCATCGAATCGACAAGAGAGTTGAGTGGGGTAACTAAACTATGAAAAAGACGAAACGCGCGCTGATGATATATCCGGAGTTTCCCATAAACTCTTATTGGAATTTCCGGCACCTCCATGACCTGCTGCTGCCGAAGAACCGCTTTGGTTATCCAAAATCGAATCAACCGCCACTCGGCCTCCTGTGCATCGCGCCGATGCTCAGCGAATATTACGGCCGCGACAATGTACGCCTGATTGACATGAACGTCCAGCCGCTCACCGATGCGGATCTTGATTGGGCCGACCACATCTATACCAGTGCGATGCTCACCCAAAGCGAATCACTTGCCGAAGTCGCACAGCGTGCGAAAAAGCGGGGAAAGACTGTCATTGGCGGCGGGCCGGCGATGAGCGCTGATATGCCAGATTTCGATTACATTTTCATGAATGAAAGCGAGAAAGTCCTTCAGAAATTTCTCGACGAATTCCTCTTTGGTGGTACCCCGGCGAAAATTCAGAGAGGAGGCAGGCCCGAAGCGCACGAGTTTTTCAGACCCGATTACTCATTCATTGAGCCAAAACATTACGCATCGATCCCGGTGCAGTTTTCGCGCGGATGCCCCCACGATTGCGAGTTCTGTGATATTACGGTACGGTATGGTCGTGCCATGCGTACGCGTGAACTCGACAGTTTCTTTGCCGACCTCGACCAGTTGTATAGTCTGGGGTGGCATGGTCAGGTGTTTATTATCGACGATAACTTCATCGGTAAGCCCGCGGCGGCGCTCGAACTTCTGAAGCGCCTCGAACCCTGGCAGAAAGAACGCAAATATCCATTTGAATTTTTTACACAGGCCTCTGTGACACTCGCAGAAGAAAAATACGAAGAGTTGCTCAAAGCGTTTGCGCCGGCCGGATTCTCGATGATATTTCTCGGCATTGAAACTCCCAACGAAGCAAGCCTAAAAGAAACGAACAAGATGCAGAATGTGCGTGGCACGCTCTCTCTGCCGGAGAAAATCCACCGCATTCAAGAAGTTGGTCAAATGCTGATTCTCGGCGGTTTCATCGTCGGTTTTGACAGCGATGGCAAAGACATATTTGACAGCCAGATCAATTTCATCGAGAAAATCCGCGTTCCGACGCCGATGGTGGGGTTGTTGCATCCGTTGCCGCATACCCGTCTGGATGCCAGACTCAAGAGTGAAGGGCGGCTCAGTCAGGCAGAAGAAGCGACGGGGTCGGTGGCAGGAGGGCTCGAGATTATCTATCAGCCGAAGCTACTCACAAAAGAAGAGCTACACGATGGCTATATCCGCATTTTGAGCAAAGTGTATCTCGATATGAGTGGCTTCTACGGTCGTTGTCTTGCAAGTCTCAAATACATTGCCGCTCCGCCGTTCTCAGGGGCGATCAAGAAAGAAGATGTGATTGGCATTATGCGGCTTCTGCGTGAAGAGGGGTTCAAGGGCAACTACCGCTGGCAGTTCTGGCGGTATATTCTGAGCGCCCTGTTTTTCCATCGCCGCAAGGTGCCCTATGCGCTGCGCTGGGCGGCGTACGGCCTGCACTTTAACCGCCAGACCAAGCGTATGTTCGCGGAAGAAGGTATCCAAGACCGCCCGGCGGCCTGATCGTTTCGGGGGCGTCAGGCCAGCCTCCCGCATTTCGGGGGCTGTGCGAAATGGCCTTTAGGGATATTGAGTATTATTCTCATTATTGACTGGATAGGCTTTCGCTCTTCGTGAATCAGGCTTCATGGAGACAGTTCAAACGGTATTTATCGGGACGCGCAGCAGAATTGAAAACGAACCCGGACATTGGGCGCTGGCAAGGGTAGGCAAAAGGGTTTTGCGTCCCGCAAGTGATCAAAGTAAATGCACGTCCCCTGACGGTTTCAGAATGGCGTAAACTATTCGAAGATAACGGCTTCGAAATCCTGAATGTGGATGCGAATTCCATGCGCCTGCTTGAATTTGGGCGCATGTTCAGCGACGAAGGCTTCTGGAGAACAATAAAAATCATTTTCAATATCCTGCGTAGTCCAAAGATCGTCTCGCGCGTCATCGCCATGCAGCGCGTCTTTCGGAAATACCGTAAGCGGATGAATGCCGTAATGCTTGTCGCGCGCAAGAAATAAGCGGCAGGAACCGCCAGCTCTTTCTGGACAACCCGGTTCTATTTTGGAGAGATTCGTCCGGAAGTTTTTTCACCGATCGCCTTGAGCATCGCAGATTCAAACGCCGCATTGGTCTCGTAGCAGAACCCGAATGTTGAGTGCCAGTATTTCGCCTCTTCCATGCAGAGGTAGAAGAAAACCTCCTTTCGCAACGGCGAGAGATGTTCATAGAGCTTGCTGAAGAGCATCTGCTTGATTTCCGGAGAGTACGTGAGCTTATTTTCCGGGTTTGCGTGCGTGAGGTTTTTTGTGACGTTCGTTCGCAAACCGGACGAACGGATCTTTTTTCGCACGCTGCGCGGAATGGTCATGCTGCCCAGCGAGACAAACACAATATCCTGCGCCTTGAATTGTGCGAGCAACTCGTCGCACAATTCAAGGTAATGCTTCTCCCAATCAGAGAAATAGGCGATCGGGTGAAAATGAAAACCGACCTTGAAACCCATTTCGACCATCTTCTTCGCTGCCCGCAGTCGTCGGGATAGCGGCGCGGTGTGTGGCTCTTCGGCGTCGATAAAAACCTGCGGATTCACTGACCAACTGAAGAACATGTTGCGTGGCAGCGCTTTTGTGTCTGCCTGGAATTTGTCCTCAAAATAGGCAATGTTCGATGACTTGCTTTTGAATTCCAGAAAAACATTTTCGTTTGCCCGGCAGAATTCCATTAGCGCATCGAGTATGCCGAACCGATTTCCGGTCAGTAGCGAATCGGAAGACTGGCCAGTGCCAAAATGATAGAAGCGATGTTTGTCCAGTTGAATAGAACGCAATTTTTCCGCCAGATTCGCGTCGACCGCAACATGATCGCTGGAAAACATCGTCTGGATCGCGCAGTAATTGCAGCCCAATGCGCAATCCGTCACGGCATCGATCGTTCTCAGATTGCAGCACACCGTCTTTTCTGAGGCGACCGGACACATGCCGAAGACTTTGTTCTCTCTTATATGAGACACTACGGTGCCGGGTGATTTTTTCTCGGGTATCTGTCCGGCAGCGCCGTATCGCGGCGCAGCTGCCCGCTGGTTCTCTACGGCGCGCAGAAACTGCGGGATGAATTTCTTGTGCTGGTGGTCTGGCTGAGACTGTAACTGTTTCGCCAGTTGATCGGCCGATAAAGATCCCCATTGGTGCAGATCTACGGCAGCTTCGGTAAGTAGTCGTGCCTCGGAGAAGGTTGGTTGATATAGCAGAATTGCAGAATGGATGAATTGTTGCGCGCTCTCCGGCAGAAATGCATAACCCGCGATGGTTTCGGGTTTGAATCCTGCGCCACTTTGCGGTATAATATCCGTTCCTGTCTTCAAGAGTAACGAAGAAATCCCCGTATTCATCCGGGCCCGTCAAAGCTTTTTCGCCCCACGGATGCAGGGCTTGGTTGTGCCTTTTTGCTCGCGTGAAACTGAATGGAGATCCGGACCGGCCTTCCAGGATCACTTCGAGAATCAGGCTTTACGCCCGCCACGCCCTGAGTCCTCTACCTTCGGTGGTGCAGATTTCCTGTTATCCGGGAACACCCAAGACCGTCAAGGGCAGGATGAACAAATGATTGCACAAAAGAAATATAAACTCAGTCAGTTTGCTCCGAGAGAATTGTTACAATCTCTGGTAAGTGATCGTGTCGCGCTTTCTTTGGGTAGCATGAAAAGAAAAGAAATGACGATCTTCTTTTCTGATATCCGCGCATTCACCACTATCTCGGAAAGACTTGCGCCTGAAATGGTCTTCAGGTATCTAAACGCTTTCTTCAAGGTGGCGGCACCCGTCATTCGGAAGCATGGAGGTATTGTAGACAAATATATCGGCGATGCGATACTGGCAATTTTTGACGATCCAGAGAGAGCGATTTTTGCCTCTGTTGCAATTCAGCAGCGATTAATTGCATTTAACCGGAGGCTGCAAAAAATAAGGCTGCCGAAAATTGAAATGGGCATCGGTATTCACACTGGGGAAGTAATGATCGGAATTCTCGGCGAGCGCAAACGGATGGACGCAACGGTCATTTCAGACGCAGTCAATGTTGCATCCCGGTTGCAGGATTTGAACAAGATATACGGGTCCAATATTCTGATTAGCGATTCGACTTTTCTTCGACTGGACAAATCAGCCCGCAGGGCCTTCAAATTTCGTTATCTGGACATGGTGCAAGCCAAAGGCAAGAAAAGTACCACGCGGGTATATGAATTCTACGACAACTATTCGCAAGATACCATTGGGAAGCGTGCACGCACAAAAGCCGAATTCGAACAAGGTGTGCACTACTTTCACGAAAAACAGTACGAGAATGCGGCACGCAATTTTCTCGAGGTGATCAAACACGATCCGAACGATCGCGTCGCTGTATTCTATCTTCACCGGACTGCGCACTTTCTTGCCACCAATTATTCTCTGGTAAATATCCAGCCGCATCGATTCTTTGAATGGGAAGACCAGTATTCTGTCGGAGTCCGCGGCATTGACGATCAACACAAAAAACTGTTTGATATCATCAATGATCTCCACTGGGCCAAGAACAACAGCGGTGGTCGTAAGTTCATTGCAGAAATTCTTAACAGACTCATGGTCTATGCCATGGCGCATTTTTCCGTCGAAGGTGAAATCATGTTACGCCATGGCTATTCGAATTACGCCAAGCACGTTGCGGCGCATGAGGGGTTCATCGAAAAAGTTGAACAGTTCATCCGCGAATACAACTCCGGCACCGTCGACATTTCCGAAGAAATTCTCTCGTTCCTGGTGAAATGGCTGCGCGTCCATACCACCGGCGAAGACAGGGCAATGGCGGCAGAATTGAACATCAATGAAGAAGAAGAAAACTTCTGATAATGTCAATTCGTGTCGCGACTGTGATGCTGTTTCTGTAACCAGAGCATGAATTCTGCCCTTGGCATAGGCTTATTGAAATAGTAACCCTGGCCCTCAGCGCAGCCTTCTGCCCGCAAGAATTCGAATTGCTCGAGGGTTTCGATTCCCTCGGCCACGACGTTGTAGCCCATACTTTTGCCTAACGCCAATATGGCGCGTACGATAGCTATGCCTTTCTCGCTCGCGGGAACATCATGAATGAAGGCACGGTCAATTTTCAGCGTATCGATCGGTAATTCCCGCAGATAGGCGAGCGAAGAATAGCCGGTACCGAAATCGTCGATCGCAGTTGTGATGCCCAGACGCTGGATTTTCAGCAGAATCTCCTTGATTTCCTGCGGATTCTCCAGCATGAAAGTCTCGGTGATTTCGATTTCCAGTCTTCCTTGCGGAATATCGTATTCGTGCATGAGGCGCTCAATGATCGTCACAATGTCACTGCGATAGAATTGTGGGCCGGCGATATTGATCGACAATCGTTTCGGGTCAAGTTTGGTTAATTGCCATTCGTGGCAGTCCGCACATACCTGCTTCAGCACCAGCTCGCCTATGGGCAAGATCAGTCCATTCTGTTCTGCAAGCGGAATGAAATCAGCAGGAGAAACCAATCCGCGAACCGGATGGCGCCAGCGGATGAGAGCTTCCGCACCGAGGTAGCAGTTTCGGGCCAGATCTATCTGCGGCTGATACCAGACTTCAAATTCGTGCTGTTCGATTGCCCGCCTGATTTCCCTCTCCAGCGCTAGGCGCTTTTGCGCCTTCAGGGTCATTTCAGCCTGGTAAAAACGATAGGTGTTTTTTCCTTTTGCCTTTGCTTCATACATGGCCGCATCTGCATTGCGTATGAGATCCGTACTTTCCAAAGCATCATCTGGAAATACGGAAACACCGATACTGCTCGAAACCAGAATCGTATGACCTTCAACCAGAAACGGTTGTTGTGAGACTTCGAGGATAGTTCTGATTACATCGATTGTGTCATCGCCGGAATTGAGACCGACAACCAGCAACGCAAACTCGTCGCCACCGAGGCGAGCCAGTGTGTCTTCTACGCGGGTACAATGATTCAGCCTTTGGGCTAAAATTCGCAGCAAATCGTCGCCGATCGGGTGGCCAAAGCTATCGTTAACATTCTTGAATCCATCGAGATCAAAGAGCATTATGGCGATCTTCGTATTGTCACGAATTGCCTGGTTGCGCGCGAGCGTCACTCGTTTGTTGAAGAGCACACGATTCGGCAACCCCGTAACCTCGTCGAAATGTGCGAGGCGTTCGAGTCGCTCCTGCGACAGTTTTATTTCGGTGATGTCTGAGAAAACAGATACATAGTTGAGTGTTTCACCGGTTTTACTCCTGATCGAAGTGATGGTTTGCCAGGTTGGAAAAATCTCTCCGTTTTTCCTGCGATTCCAGATCTCTCCCTTCCAGACGCCCTGTTCTGAAATGTGCTGCCACATCGTATGGTAGAATTCGCCGTCGTGTCGCCCGGCCTTGAGTATTCTCGGGTTCTTGCCAATCACGTCATGCGCGGCGTAGCCGGTAATGTCCGTGAAGGCCTGATTGACTGAAATAATGTCCGACGATGCGCTGGTAATCAGAATACCGTCGGCAGTATGGCGAAAGACCGTAGCAGCCAGGTTGCCTTCGCTTTCGCTGCGCTTACGCTCGGTAATGTCTCTCCACACTGTATGAATGATTCGCTTTTCAGGAGTTGTTGAGACAGCAGTCAATAGAACCTCAACCGGAAAAATCTGACCGCTTTTCCGGACATGGTCCCATTCAAATCGATGTGTGCCGTTTCGGATTGCGGTCTCCATCATTTCGTCAGCCTTGATTCGCGATAGTTTGCCGTCGGGCTGAAATTCAGGGGAAAGTTTTGACGGATGCAGATTGAGGAATTCTTCTTTTGAGTGATAACCGAGCATTTCGACAGTTGCGTGATTGCAGTCGACAAAGGTCTCATTCTCAATAATCAAGATCGCATCGCCGGATCTTTCGAACAACTCACGGAATTTACCTTCGCTGTCGCGTATGGATCTTTCCGCCTGCTTGCGCGCTGAGATATCCACGCCGACGCCCAGCAGGCAGGGTTGGCCGTTTAGGTCGATGCGCACTCCGGAAAAATAGTACGGCGAGCGTGTTCCATCGCGCGACACAAAATCCGCTTCAGCATCCGAGGCTCCGTTTGCAAAAACCTCAGCGATGCGCTCACGGATGAAATCCTTCTGCTCGCCGGCGAAGAAGTCGATCGGATGCATTGCCGCCACCTCGGAGGACGAATATCTGCTGATCGTCTCGAAATTTGAGTTCCAGCGCAGAAATTTTCCTTCCGCATCGAACATGTAGAAGATGCCAGGCATGCTGTTGATTATCGCATCAGAAAATAGTTTTTCTTGCTGCATATTTTGTTCGGTGTGCCTGCTCTCGGTGATGTCCTCGGTTGAGATCAAGACGCGTTTGAAGTCGTTCTCATTCCCCGGGACGACAATCCAATGCATATGGACATGACGCAGATGGCCGTGCAGGGTTTGCACAATGCTGTCTTTTTCGAGTTCCGTCTTGCCGACTGCGATCGCAACAATCTGTTCGCGCAGGGCTTCGTGTGATTCGGGAGTCAGCAATGCGGCGAGGCCGTTCAGCAGCGTGGCCTTGTCGGGTGCGTTGTGCAGGGCGAGGCAGGCGTGATTGACGTTGAGGATGCTGACATGACTAACGCATTGGCCGATCAAATCGGGGTGTTTGAGAATGTATTCTCTGACGAAAGCGGCATCTTTGCCGACGAGGCCCAGTTTCGCAAGAAGCGCCTTCACCTGCGAAAAATCTTCTTCCCATAGAGGGATTGGCAGATTTTCGAAAAGGCTTTCGAAGCGTCGCTCGCCCAGATCAGGCAGCCTCTTCTGATTCGTTACAAGTTTGCTTTCTTCGATCATCCTGGAACTTGCCTTGCGAAACGAGGAACTAATCCTTGATCCACCCGTGTAAAGCGTGATTCCGCGCAGAGAGCCTTTCGGCAGATTGCGGCCGGAGTATCACCCTTTCATACTGGAAGACCGAAGACTCGATCGCCACGCTGCACACGTCATGCGGAGTCGCCACAGGGGCAGCGCACCCGAACCAATACCTGACCGGGTAATCTCGGTGCTGTGGTTATCTCAAACCTTTTGGTGCGCCAGATCTTCGGCGCGGGTGAACAGCACATTCGTTTCAACGCGCATGTGCTCGACAAGATCAGCTTCGAACTCTTTCAGCTTCTCGTACAGAAAACGGTATGAATTGCATGCTTCGGCCGGCGGCGTAAAATCGGAGGAGAGCTCGCGGATACGATTGAGCAT
>Ga0154020_10011663_pt1 | contig 10016 bp, 8 predicted proteins | sample Klosneuvirus_201_FD_109709 | JGI IMG/M metagenome (GOLD analysis project Ga0154020, IMG submission 109709) | Active sludge microbial communities from wastewater, Klosterneuburg, Austria - Klosneuvirus_20160825_MG | ecosystem: Engineered > WWTP > Aerobic digester > Activated sludge | place... | reverse complement strand
CGCCGCAGGGTTGCATGCCGGCGGGTATGGGGGTGCCTTGATTAAACAGCTTGGTGAAGTCTGCCGCGGGGATGGCCCATACGCAGGCTTTGCCATCGATGAGTTTGGCGCCGCCATCCACGAGGCCGAGGATCTTGTCGCCGTAGGTGAGGGGCGAGCCGGAGTGTGCCTTGCGGATATTGGGTTCCTTGAAATTGATCACCTCGGTGTTCATACCGGGATAATACTGGCCAGCATCGTTGCAGAGAGATTTAGAAAGACCGGCAGGATTGTCGGCTACGCGTGGACTTATCTTCGAAAGGCTGGTGCGTTCTTCCAGGACGGTGGTCTTGGCGCTGACGGAGGTGGTATTGATCGGTATCTCCCAGAAGTTGATATTCGTATCCCATGGTGGTTCGCCGGAATAAAGTGCCATGGCGGGGATGCCCAGGGGTGTCTGGAGTTTGAGCAATGCGAGGTCAGAGGGCTTGTATATTTTTTCGATGGTGGCGTAGGAGGATTTGCCTTGCCACTTGACCACGATGGTTTGTTTGCCGGCGACTACATGGAGGGCGGTGACGATGCGGTCGGGCAGGTTTTGGGGGCCTCCGCAGGCGACGCCATAGCCGGAGGATTTATCGGCGTGGACCTGGACGACGGAGTTTTTTTGGGCGGAGAGAACGGTGCCATGGAGGAAGAGGCAAATGAAAAGGAGGGAGGAGAGGAGTGGGTGCATGGTGGGTGTATGAAATCGTCAATTGATGGGATGAAGATATTTCAAATTGGGGAAAGGGGGGATTGGATAGTTAGCGAAATGCATCTATGTAAAGAGAATGCCGGAAAATGAAGTAAGCAAGGATTGATTACCAGTCAGGAAGTTGCATTTTTATCACTGGGTTATAAAAGTTGATAACAAACCTGTCGGACGAAAGTACTAAAACCATAGTAGCGACAAAAACGAGCTATTTGACTCGGTGCCCAAAATCGAAAAGTGATGTAAACGGCAAGAAACACTATTTTGCAAAAGGCAAGCAAAGAGAGAATAGACGATTTTTAGGCACAATTTTCAGAAATTGAACGAGAATTCAAGTATTCAAAAATCATTCAAAAACTAAGTTGTTTAATGCAATAGTTATGACCCATTTGCGAAGAAAATTGTGAAGCATGAAATTGTAGCTGACCACAATATGCCTTGACATTTAGGAGACAAGTCTTCGGCAGCCAAATACCAATACTTTGTATAAGCGACACAGGAGATTACCTAGAAAAAATATGAACCTATATTTGCTCATCAACTTCTTCCCCAATGTTTTTCAGGTAAGCATTTAAGTTTATCGCAGGAATTGTTCCTATTGCTTGTTGCAGGTATCTTGTTAATTGCATATAAAATGTTACAAAAGAATGGTTGGCGTGGCTGAATTTGATTTTATTGAATTCTCGTTTTGAATAAAATTCTAAATAAGCATCTTGTCCACCGATAGTAATTTCTTCATCCGGATGGTAGTCAATATAGAAACTTCCATAATCAGCAATACACCCTAAGTCAATACTTTTTAAATTTTCCAATGCTCTTAAATGTTTTTCTATTGTGTTATTGTTTTCGCGAGCAAATGAACTTGTACTACACAAAATACCGCCAACTATTTTTGTTAAAGGACGAGCAGAAAACTTTATACCTCCATTAATGAAACTTGCAGCTTCTCTTTTCAACATTCTAACACTTTCAATCTTTTCACCTGCATATTCAATATAGCTTTTGTCGCCTACATTTCCTTGTATATCGGGTTTCACTTCAAAAATTGCATATACTCCCTCTGCGGGTATGTAGTAAAAACCATTCTGTTTGAAAATAAATGGAGTAAACCAATTATCATAAATTACAATATCCATTTGTTGGCTTGTATTGCCTTCGTGGTCTATCACAATGGCTTTGTCAACGCAATATCTGTTTGGTAAATATTCTCTTAACCATTCAATCCAAGCATTTTCTAAGGCATCTCCTTTTGACCCCGGGTGGTTAATAAATTCTCTGTTCGTGTTGAGTTGTGCAGACATTTGATTCTGCAATCCATTAAACAACTGTTTTAAATCTACTTTACTCATATCTGTATAATTTATTTTCAAACCAAACATAAAATCCAAAATCTACTTTTCTTTTGGAGTATCCAATAATCAATAATACAGGATTGGCCAGGCAAGCATCCTGATTATTTATAATGGCGTTTAATGCCGAAATATCCGTTAAACTTGGAATAGGGCTATTATCTGGGTGGGTATGCCATTCGCCCACATAAAACTGTTTAGGGATTTCTTTATAGTAAATGCCAAGTTTTCTTTCAATTCCTTTTGTGCTTCTTTCAAAGGAGAATTTGGATGCCTTGAAAGTTTTAGGCAATATTGTATCGGTAATGTGTAAATAGGTATTATCCTGGCTGTAGTATCCAACCAAGATACCGCCAAACTCATTAGGATAATGACTTTTGCCTTTTTCAACAAGGCCTTTTAATAGTTCCTCATGAGCTTCAAGGCTCAATCCTATTTTTTTAACTGTTAAGATCAAAATTCTTTCAGGTTAATGGTAAGGCAATCTGTGTCATCCGTTTCAATTACAAAATTTCTTAAGGCCTTGTCGTTTATAAACCGCAAATTGATATGCTTTAAAGCATATTGCACAAGAGTATTTATGTCATTGTATGAAGCCTTGAATGTCGGATTCCAACAACCGGTTGGGTTGTACAAATCATCAGTATCAAACTTCAAAACACCTCCATTGAATTGTGTGGTAATAAATTCATATCTGTTTTGTTCGGCAGCACATACAAATTGCTTAGCGTGGTTTGATATTGAAAAGTTTAATAGTGTGGAGTTTATATTTAGTTGAGTCAATAGATATAACAAATCACTATCGGCAGAACAATCAAAAATTACATCATATTCATTTAGATGTTTTTCTATTTCAGATTTAATATTCATGTCTGTTAAGTGAGTTTTTAAAAAGAAATTAAATGCTTCCGAATAATCGAAACCGCCATATGCAACTTCAAAAAAAGGCGATATTAAACACATTTCATTTATCAAATCATTAGTTTTATTGGATATTCCAGTATAGAAGGAATACTCTGACCTGCAAACATTTTCAGGCTCTTTTATATCGTAATCTATAAAATCTACTTTTGTACAACCGCTTCTTACCAGGGTTTTGGCTACAATACTTCCAATAGCTCCGATTCCGATGATTAAAATTTTACTGTTAGTAAGTTGTTCATTCAATCGTCCTCTTCCGAAAAAATACTTATACGAGCAATTTCTTGTGATTGCCCAATCAATGGTTCTGTTACCATCAATCATTGTGAGCCACTGTTTATTTACTTTTTCACCATAAATAGGAAAATTGCCAATTTCCAACATAATAACCTGCCAATGAATTTCAGCTTCGGTAATGTTATAGCCAATAAATAATGGCAGAAACTTTTCCTTTCCTTTTTGAGACTTTTCCTCTACCAAATGAAGAAATTCTAAAAACTCCTGCGGCAAAAATGTTTCTAATTCGCTCCATTTTTCAAAAGCCCAGCGTTGATTATTTGAAGGAGTATCTTTCAAAAAAATGAATACTCCATTACTTCTGTGTAAGAATTTTAATTGAATATTCCATTTAACATCAGATAATGTTTTCCTGTTTCTATCATAAAAGACTTGTAGAATGTTGCTTCTGATTTTATCCTTATAAAATATACCATTACTAAGTGGTGAGTAATCAACAAATCCGAATTGGTTCTTACTAAAACTGTATTCAACTTCATTAAAGAAAAAAGCAAAATGATTGCCTTTAAAGGCTTTGTTAGTAACAATTAAGTGCTCATAATGCGTGTCGCTATCTTTGTTTATGTAGTACTTCCTTATCCAAGCTTTTACTGATTCAATATCAAAACATAATTTATCTGACAATACTGGGCTATGGGCTGTATGTATACAGATAGAGCCATTACCCATAATATGCCTATAGGCCAATAGGTCCTCATTATAGAACTTAATGGTTTCTGTATCGTGGCTTTTAAAGGGGTATTGCGGATCAATTGAAACATCAAAATTTAAACCCTCTTCCAACCCTTCAACAAAAACAGAAATGCACCCCTCAATGTCAAACTTACCCTGCACAAAAGGCTTAAGAAGTTTGACATCGGGAATGCTCTCAATTAATGTATTGATTTTAGTTACTCTGTCGTTCATTTTTCTATCCAAAGTTTAGTTTCGGAGGAGGCATAGGTATACTACCATTTGTTTTATACCTGTTTTTATCTTCTTCCTTGAATTTTGGATTTTCAGGAAAATACGTTTTGAGGTTTTCATCATTCTCTTTAATCCTATCAAGCATATTTTTCATATCGTTAGCCAATTGATCTTTTTCGCTGTCTGTCAGGGTATCGGCTAAATCATTTGAACTATTGCCAGGATCCTTGAGCGTAAAGTCACTATTGGTTATATTATCTCTGATGTATTCCAATACGGCTTTCAGTTTGTCCCACAAATTGCCTGTGATGTTGCCCTTATCAAAGGCTTTTATCGTTATTAGTTCAAGAAAAAAGGATTTGGTTGGGTAGTTACCTTTAGTATTCTTCCAAACCTTTAAAAGGCGAATGATCTTTCTAATAGAATCTTTTTCTTTATTAGCTCTTTCTTTGATATTGTTAATTTGCGACTGAACATTGGTTTTAATACGTTCACTACCGGCATCAATATTTCCGTACTTGTAGTAAACAAACAGGTTCAGATTTTCATCGTCTTTGTATTGGTCTTGGTTCAATTCTCTCCCTGGTACAACATCAATTTTGATTTTATCACCATCGCTGTCAGTATAGAACTCCAATCCGATTGAGACTTTTTGCTTTCTCACTTCAGCAACATTCTTATACTTGTGGAAAAGAAAATCGTAAACGGCTTCATACATTTCTTTCAATGTGCCGCCAGATCCAAATGCATTACGCCTAAACGGCGAAACCAAATCAAAATCAAATTTGGTGTTAATAGCGGTGTTTTTTGCATAAGAACCTGAATTAAACGGAGCATAAACATTGCTGCCATATTCATCTTCTAAGGCATTCTTAACTTCATTTTTCTTTTGAATATGTTTATTCAAAAGCTCTTTCTCTTTGGTAATCTGATGTGTTCTTATTACCGTTTCTAAATGTGAATTTTTATCCATGACAACATATTCTTTAAGTGAATGCCTCCTTGCATTCAACATCAAAGTTACAAAAGATATACCAAATAGTAAAAATGTCAATCTATTATTGTAAACCAAGGCTTTTATGGCAAAATCGGCAATTATGTCATAATATCAACGACCTGACGACCTGTCAAAATGACATAGTTACAAATTTAGGCAAGAAAATGGCACTATTATGGCTCATATGTAAACTAAAATGAGTACCTTTGCGCCTGAATTCAAATTAACAATGGAGATTAAAGCTGTATTTGCCGAACGATTTAAGTCAGCCCGTTTGATGAAAGGATTTTCGTTGCAAGATTTGGCTGATGCCTTGGATTCTCAGTTATCTCGTCAGGCCTTGCATCGGTACGAGAAAGGGGACGTAATTCCTGATGCGGAAAAAATCAACCTTTTGAGCAAGGCGTTGAATGTAAGCCCTGATTACTTTTTCCGAACTACTAAAGTGGAATTATCTGAAATTGAGTATCGGAAACTAAGTAAGATGCCACAAAAAGAAGCCTCCATTATCAAGGAAAAAACCAAGGAATATCTTTCACGTTATTTGGAGTTAGAAGAGATTTTAGGCCTACCCAATGAGTTTATAAATCACTTAATGGACTTTGAAATTGTTACTTCTTACGAGCAAGTTAATAAGGCGGCAGAACTTTTAAGAAACAAATGGAACTTAGGTAATGGGGCTTTATTCAATGTTGTGGAAATATTAGAAGATAAAAATATCAAAGTTGTAAAGTTGGATGTAGACGAAGATTTTGACGGACTTCAAACTTTTGTGAATGACACCATTCCTGTCGTCGCCTATAATTCAAACAAAGCAAATAAGCCCGATAGGATAAGATTAACTCTTTTACATGAACTAGCACACTTGTTATTGACCTTTGGTGATATAAGTTTAAAGCAAAAAGAAACTTTATGTTTTCAGTTTGCAGGAGCAATGTTGTTACCCGAAGAAACCATTAAAGCTGAACTGGGTGTTCACAGAAACAAACTTTCTACTATGGAGTTGGGTAATATCAAAAAGCAATATGGTATCTCAATGCAAGCTATTGTAATGAGAGCTAAGGATTGTAACATTATCAATGAGCATTACACCAAGCAGTTTTTCTTTTTTATCAAACAGATGAATTGGAAAGTAGATGAGCCTGTAGAGTATATAGGGGCTGAAGAAAGTAACCGTTTCGAACAACTTTTATTTAGAGCATTGATGGAAGACCAAATTTCAATGTCTAAAGCAGCTTCATTGTCTAATCAATCGTTGGTGGAATTTAGAAAACAACATCAACCGATGTTTTGATCTTCAAATTAAGAATGCCGGGTATTCGTTCGGAAAATGAAACTGAAAATTGCTGTTACGGATGCTTGTATTTTTATTGACTTATATGATTTAGGTCTTGTAGCTGCATTCTTTAATCTTGAAATTGAAATACATACTACTACCTCAGTTTATTTTGAGTTATACCCCGAGCAACAACAAGTCCTTAAGGCATATCAAACAGTTGAAAAACTACTTGTTCATAATTTGAAGGAGCAAGATTTCATAGAAATTTATTCGGAAGAATATCCGAAATCATTATCGGAAACGGATAAATCGGTATTACACATTGCCAATAAGTTGAATGCTTGTGTACTGAGTAGTGATAAGGTATTACGGAACTGTGCCAAAAACAAGGACATTGAATATCATGGTATGATTTGGATTTTTGATAGGCTTGTGGAAGCATCTCTTTTAACGCCGAATGAGGCAGCGAATAAATTGAAGCAAATTGTAGCTACCAATTTCGTTTTTCGAAATAATCAACCATTAGTTGCAGAAATAGAAAAACGATTAAAAATTTGGAAATAGCTTCAAAATTAAAATGCTATAGTGAAAGAGAAAATACCAGCTGTGCTATTACGAGTTAAGCTTTGATTATCTAAGCACCCTACTGTATTACCTGAATTGAATTTGAACCTATTCAGTAGCAAATTCTCTACAATAGAACTTCCCCACCTAATTTTTGTCAAATGTTATCGCTATATTTGAAAGCAAATGCCCAGGCACTGAACATAGGAAGCTATACAGCCGTGAGATAATTCGAACATTTAGCTCAATATTTAAACCCCTTATCATGAAATATCCAAGAAACTCCCAACCACTCTTAAACATTGCATTGTTTGCTTTTCTAATTCTGGGGACTACATCCATATTAGTCGCACAGGAAGATGTACATGTTAAAGTAGCTAAGTTTTCTATCCTTCTTGAAGCAACACCTGACGAAATTAAACTCACCTGCAGCGACGGATGCGCATGGAAACAACTCAGTTTCGGCACTTCAGTTAAAGGGGAACCTCAGGCTGTGGATCAATTTGGGATGACAACAATACCAAGAAATGAACTTAAGGAGGATCCATTAATTTCTAATTTTCTCTTCACGATCAAAAGGACAAAAGAGGGAGTTACCCTTGAAGGAAAGGAAGGTACAATCTGGCCAAGCCTAACTTTTGATTACGTCGGAGGGCAATGTGTGCGTCCAATTGATGGATGGGGAGTGACTGAAACTAAAAAGGATTGAATAAACCATTGGTCACTGATGCCATGCTCCAGGTACTTACGATAGCTAATAACAGCAGACCGTTAGTCAGTTGCAAAATTTGCCTAATCGTAATTCCTGGTCCAATACATTCTCCCCAACAATCACCACACCCCGTCTTACACCTCCCTACTACCGATTTAATAATTGCACATACTTCCCGGCTCCCTGGCCGACGACTCTGAATTCTACGACATCGGATACATTGAACGGTGCTGTACCTATGTAAGATAAGGTCAATGGAATAGACGAACCCACAGATAGCCCTCCAATGTTAGTCTTTACCTTGTTTACCTGCATAGTTCCGGAGCTGCCACCGGATATCGATTGAATCGTGCCGACACACTCAATTTTTCTGATCACCTGACAGTTCACTGCATTCGCGTGAGAAATCTCTACATAATCGCCTGTGGCCAGGGGAAAGGGACCGTAGTAATCGAAAGTGAGCGTTGAATGCGATTGTGCTACAGCATTTGGATTCGCTGCAGTCACCATCAATCTATTTCTCTGACCAGTTTGCGGATTAGCCAGTTCAGTGATGATGGCCCTTGAAAACACCTTTCGGATAGGATAATTTGTACCCCCAAGACTAAGGGCAAATTCAACATAATCCCCCACCTCCACGGTAAAGGTTGGTGATGTATCAAAATCAATCTCCGTATTGAGGAGTCCCTGGTTGCCGGCACCTTCGATTTCTCTTACTTGTAGTTTCCCCGGGTTGTATTTAGATGTGACGCTGGGTGTTTTTTTGACAATTCCTTTTGACATAGGTAAGTTGGTTTAGTTTGTTTCAAAATATTTTGTTATTTCACAAGAGTAATAAAATACACGCTGACCTTAATTCCGTTTGCTATGCGGTATTTCACCCTCGTCACCGGCACACTTCTTTTCTGCCTGGGCATACAGCCCATTCATGCGCAGAGCACAATTACCGACTCATTAAGAAACAGGCTTAATCAGGCCACAACTGTCCAAAAGATAGAAATAAATTACAAGATCGGGGATAGTTTTTTCAACGAATTGCCTGATTCCGCTATTTATTATTACGAGGAAGCGCTTCGGCTAGCACAGGTTGCGCATCACGACACATTGATTGCAAGATGTCTCAATAAAATCGGTAACCTGAAATATAATTCCGGGGAGTACGATGAAGCTATTGACTATATCTTCAAGTCGCTCACACTATTCGAGCAACTCCAGGATAAGTATAGGATGATGCGCTGCAAGCAATATCTGGCCATGGCTTATGAAGAACAAGGCATGTATGACAAAGCCCTGGAGTACGCACAACAGTCCCTTGAGTTGGCAAAGGTGGTCGAGGATCCATATTCAACAGCTTTCAACATGGCTGCCCTGGGTTCCATTTATTATTCGCAATCCAACTACGACAAGGCCCTGGACTACTTTCAACAATCGCTCCATGGGATGGAGGAAATAAACGACCTGCAAGGCATTGCAGACGCATTGAACAATCTAGCCTTGATCTATGAAAAGAAACACCAACTAGAGAAAGCCCTTGAATATCATTTGCGTTCGCTCGCGCTGGCAAAGGAACTCAACGATAGCCGGGGTATTGCGGTCAGTTACCACAATATCGGGTTAGTGTACAAAGCTATGAAAGAACACGAAGTCGCTCTTCCGTACCTGGATAGCTGCATTGTGCTGGTAAAAGCCGGTGACGATAAGTTCTACCTCAAAGAATCCTATCAAACCCTTGCAGGACTATATTCCGACATGGGCGAATATGAGAAAGCCTATCAAACGCATCTCTTGTATGCACAGCTCAACGATACGCTGATGAGCCAGGAAAACAAGAGACAATTTGCAGAAATGAATACGCGGTATGAAACAGAGAAGAAAGACCAACAAATCATCCTGCTAGATAAAGACCGGAAATTTCAAAAAACGGTACGTAATGGATTTATAGGCGGTTTTACGGTTGTACTGCTTTTCGCGGGTGTTTTCTTCAGGCAACGAAATCATATCAGCAAAGCCCGTAAGCGGAGTGATGAATTGCTGCTGAATATATTGCCGGAAGAAGTAGCCGATGAATTAAAAACCAGCGGCAGGGCGGAGGCCAAACAGTTTGAAGAAGTTACTGTGCTCTTTACCGATTTCAAGAATTTCACCACGATGAGTGAGGAGCTCACGCCTCAGGAGCTGGTCAATGAGATCAACTATTGTTATTCGGAGTTCGATTCGATTATCACGCGATATGGAATCGAAAAAATTAAAACCATCGG
>Ga0154020_10011662_pt1 | contig 10017 bp, 15 predicted proteins | sample Klosneuvirus_201_FD_109709 | JGI IMG/M metagenome (GOLD analysis project Ga0154020, IMG submission 109709) | Active sludge microbial communities from wastewater, Klosterneuburg, Austria - Klosneuvirus_20160825_MG | ecosystem: Engineered > WWTP > Aerobic digester > Activated sludge | place... | reverse complement strand
TTCCTAACAGATAATTTTAGAAACATTTTTCTTCCAAAGTTTGAAAGCCAAAAACTTAGCCAGAAAATACGTTCTTCTAAAACTAACAGAGACCTTCTAAGCTTGAAGCATTATCAATTCAGACAACGATTACTTTTCAAATGTAAAACAAACAAAAACTGTTATACTGTCATCTGTACTGAAGAGTATACCAGTAAAACATGCACATCGTGTGGTTCCTTAAACAATGTAGGAGATTCTGAAATTTACAAGTGTGAAAAGTGTAACTTGGATATTGATAGGGATGTTAATGGAGCAAGAAACATTCTTATTAAGAATGTAGATGAACTTTTTTCCTTGCAAAAGAAAACTTATAACAACCTTTCTTAAGAAAAAATCCCATGGAGTTCAACATGGGTTAAGGATACAGTTAAAATACTTAACGGTGTTTTGGCGTATTAATTGAACGGCAAAGTATGTATTCAGGAATTCTGTAGAAAATTTTCTGTTAGCCCACGACAACTTAGATACGATGTTTTCAAACTTTAAAAAATTAAAGGAAGATGAAAGTGTATATTCAGACATGTTAAAAAAGAGAATGGGCGAGGAGATGGAAAAAGAATCTTTTAAGAAAGCTGAAAAGGACTATAAACAAAATTCAGATTTCACAGGAGATACACCTGAAGAGGCTCTGAAGAAAAAAATAGAGAGGGAACTTAAAAGCTCCATGAGAAAAGATACTGAAGTTATCCTTAAAAGTATAGAGAAATGGAAGGGAATATTTAGAAAGACAGTATACGAAAAGGTGCAATATACATCTCTCGATAAGTATAATGTTTGTATTCAGCCCATACGAAGTGTATATAAATTTGGGGATGCTAGTATATCTTCCAAAAATATTGGTGTTGATATTGAAGGACATATCAGTCAAATAATAATCTTTCCAAAGAAAAAGATTGCTTACTATATTGACAGTGACTGGAAAGAAATTACAGCTAAACTGACTGTAAATTTTTTTTCAGACGGGACTGAAGGGATATTGGTAGACGAACTTCCATTTTTCGAAGAGGTCAGAGAAGCTTTAGGAAAATATGATATCTCTCTACAAAACATGTCAGAGATGGTAAAATTCTGCCCTTATACTAAGAAAATTTCTCATACTGGTTCTCAGGTTCTTAATAAAGACTCTCAATGTCAAACTTGGTACGTGTATAATTCTATAATGTTTATATTGAATCCGGATGTACCAGTTTCTGTGATTTTAGAAACCATAAACGAAAACTATAGCGATAGGTTGGCACAGTTTACAAATTGGATATACGAGACTTACGTGAGATAGTTTTTGGTTCGGTTCTACGAACCTCAAAAATTGATTTTTCAAAAATTTACATTTCCAACTAAAAATGTCTTTCAATCAAGAATTAAAAAATTTCCAACGCAATCTTAGCTCAGATAACGATATGAAATCAGATTTTGTCAACATCGGAAGGGGTGATTTAGAACATGATAACACTATCAGAGTTCAACTTCCACGTGGCGGAGGTGAAACTAAGAGTAGCATAGACCTTCGCCTCATGGAGGAGCTTATGAAACAGCAGGAGCTGTACATCAAGGCGAAAGAGAAGATTTTTTCTCTTCAGAACGAGGTCAACCTCGAAGAGGTGAGAAGTCGATACGTAAAGTTAGACCTGAACAACGCTCAGGTTAAGAACGAAGAACTTACATTGGAGAATACCAGCCTGAAAAAGGAGAACCGCAGAGTAAGATATGAAAATATTTTTCTCAAGGGTTTTACCATTGTAGTATGGTTGTTGACGTTGGTTGCGTTTGTAAACCGACACATTCTGCCTTACTTTCAAGGTTCTTACAATGAAAACTACGACCATCTTCCCTTTGGAAAAAATCACGGTTCTTATACTGTCTGGAATACTTCGGGATAAGTAAATAGAAACCCCAGTATCAATTTTTTTACATAAAAATGTAAAAAATATACAAAGAAGCGGGTGGGAAAAGAAAATTAAAGAGATAATTCTAATATCTAAATGGAATCTGAAATACAGCTATATAAAGCAAAATTATATGAGATAGCACCTCAATATTTAAGTGATATGACAGCTACTACATGGGCTGAACTTATTCCATTAATTACACAAAATGTACTTGATGATGCGAGTCGTGAAAGCGTTAATTATCGTAAATTATTTGATATTGAAATTCCCTTAATATCAAGACCTACAAAAACATTGGAACGTATACTTATAAAACAACAAGGTAAACAGAAAGATATAGCATATAAAGTAAACAGTGATTTTTCCGCCTTCAGAATTCATGTAAATCCAGACCATATTAAATCTACAGTCGAAAAAATATGCAACATTGTGAAAGACCATAACGGATACTATCACATAAGAAATCCGATTGAAATAGATGGAAAAATACAAGACATTGTCCAATATATGTTTGTATATATACCAACTATTGGATATGTTACAGAACTTCAAATAGGACATCCGTTTGCTTCATATACGTTTAGTCGCGATAGCCAGATCAGGGATTTAAAAATGGAAGGAAAATCGATAGATAATATAGTCGATTTCTGGTATCATTCCGAAAATACAGATTGGCAATCTTGTTTTTATATTCAGATGCGTAACAAAATTCTTGACCCAAGTTTAACTATAAATGTAAGAGAGGAACTATTTAAATTATTTGGCGACAAGGAGGAGATTGATAAAGATTTGTTAGATATATTGACTCCATGTATGTAAATTGAGTTTTTATTTCAAGTTCAAATAAACTACAAATATGGCTAAATTTTTATCTATTTCGAATGAAAGTCATCTTAAATATAAGATTGTAAAATGGTTAGGAAGGGGAGATGAAGGCAATATTGAAGAGATTATAACTCAAACAGGAAACAGATACGCTCTCAAAACTTATCACAAACTTACAAATATATCAGAAATGAAAGAACGTATAGACAATATATATTTTTTACAGTCTTTGGGGGTCGGAACACAAGTTTACGACGTTTGGATAGATACAGATGGTATAGGTTATCTCGTTACCGATGTATATGATATTACACTGGCAGACTATATAAAAGAAAACCCAGAAAAAAGGGGGATTCTGATTCAAAAAATTATATCTGTCCTGAAAGAGATGGAATCTCTCGGCAAGTTTGATACTGATATTAAGATAGATAACGTTATGCTGAATAAAGAAGACCCATTACATCTATTTTTTGTTGATTCGAGTATCGTTGATCTGGAAGAGCTTGAACCTGAAGATATTAGCGATGCATATAAGCTTCTTAAAAAATATTTATAGAAACTATTTTACCAAAATTGAATATTTTAAAACTTGTTATAAGTTTTAAAATGAATGAAAAAACAAGTCTATCTGAAAATGTTAAACTCAACAGGAAACAGAAACTCGCGGTAGACATGATGATGAGAGGTGAAAACGTATTTCTTACAGGACCGTCAGGAACTGGTAAGTCTACTGTAGTTCACTACTTCAAGAACATCGTCGGTTCAACCAAGAAAATTGCAATCACAAGCACAACAGGAATTTCCGCTCTTCTGATAGGAGGGACGACGCTACACTCTTATCTTGGCATCGGGCTGGGGAATCAAAACGTGCAAGATACTGTAAAAATGATAATGTCCCGTCCAAACATTAGAAAAAGATGGGAAACTTTAGACGTTTTAGTTATAGATGAAGTTTCAATGTTGTCCCCACAACTCTTCGATAAACTGGAGGAGGTCGCTAAAATAGTCAGATTTCAAGCAAAGATGGGAAGGTCTTTGCTTCTAAAGGTCGAGAATATGGACATTGCCCCGTTCGGAGGAATTCAACTTATTCTGTCGGGAGACTTTCTTCAGCTTCCCGTTGTTGGAAGTGATGACTTCTGTTTTGAAGCGGAATCTTGGGGAAAGTGTGTAAAAAATGTAGTCTGTTTGGATGAGATATGTCGTCAGACGGATAGGGATTTCCAAAAGGCGTTGAATGATTTGAGATTTGGGAACGTTTCAACAGAGACTAAAAAACTTTTGAAGAGTAGAGTAGGTGCGGAGCTTAAGAACGATTTCGGCATTCTTCCAACAGAGATTCATACAACCAACAGGGATGTAGACATCATAAACCAACAGGAACTTGAGAAACTGAATGTAGGGGATACAGAGTTTTATGAATATAAACAGGAGGTCTACTTCTATGAGTATGTGAAAAACCAGCAGTTAGCACTTGAGAAGATTCGGAAGAATTGCATTGCTCCTGAGGTTTTAATGTTGTGTAAAAATACCCAAGTAATGCTCTTGTGCAATCTTGACCTTCCCAGTGGGCTGGTGAACGGTAGTAGAGGAGTGGTCGTAGATTTTCAAGCCGATTACCCTGTTGTGCGGTTTCTCAATGGACAAGAGAGACTAATTATGCCTTACTCGTGGACGACGGAAGAAAATGAAAAGAAAACAGTTATGATAACTCAAGTACCTCTGAAACTAGCTTATGCCCTGACAGTGCACAAGTCTCAAGGAGCTACTTTAGACTATGCAAAAGTTAGACTTGATAATGTGTTTACTTTTGGACAGGCATATGTTAGTTTATCAAGAGTCAAAAGTAAAGAGGGTCTTTCTATTATCGCAATAGATTGGAACTGTATCCAAGGTCACCCGAAAGGGATAGAGTTTTATAAAAAATATGAACAAAAATAAAAGACCTCATATATCTAGAGTTTTTTTGTGATGGATAAAAAAGTATACGGAAGCCGAACCAAGATTAAAAATTTTTCAAAAAATTTTTAACTCTAAAACCAATTTAAAAACATATAATTCCAAGTTAACCATACTCAGATGCCTAAACCATCAACCAAAAAATCGTCAGTTCAATCCACCTCTGAAGCTCCTAGCGTTGCTTCCGCTCCTAGCGTAGCCGAAAAAGCTCCTAAGAAATCAGATAAACCTAAGCGTGCCAAAAAAGCTCCAGCGACTCAATCTGTCGTTGAATCTGTTCCAGCTTCTGCTACCGTCCCTGAGTCCACATCTGAAACTAAGAGTCGTGTAGCTCCTACCGCTGAGAGTGTTGCCGAAGAGTTCGATCAGCTTATTAATTTTGTTTCACTTGAAGCCGACCTCAGTAAAGTTAACAAGACTAACGGTAAGGTTTTGAGAAATATCAACAAGAGATTAAAAGCTTTGAAGAAGCGTGTCTCTCGTATTTCCAAACAGAAGGTTCGTCAAACTCGTACCAATACCAATTCGGGCTTTTTGACCCCTGTTAATATCTCTGGAGACCTCGCTAAGTTTACTGGTTGGGACAAGGGTGTTCCACGTTCTCGTGTTGAGGTTACCAAATTCATGTGTGATTACATTAAGAAGAACAACCTCCAGAACGACAAGGATAAGCGTCAAATTAACGTTGATACTGATTCGAGCTTGAAGAAACTTTTGAATTTCGATTCAAGCAAGGATGAACCATTGAATTATTGCAGGATGCAGAAATATCTGAAGCATCACTTCACCCCAGTTCCCAAAGTTGCACCAGCTCCTGTTGCCCCTGTGACTTCGTCGTCCGCGTCTTCGTCGAAGACTAAGAAGAATTAATTGAGTGTATCTGTTTTTTATACTATATCAAGTATAAAATATTTCCTTTTTTATAAAACACCGATAGAGCTTTCAGGCTTCTTTCGATTTTTGCTTCATCATAAACAGCGTTCATACTCTGTAGTGCGCGCTGTCTGTTCATATTTTGAGCGTTTTGTTGTGATTGAATGAACTGAGCCTTTTGAGCAGGTGTAAATCCTGAGACATTGCTCTGTTGAACCGGATTACACCCCTCTGCGGAGCTCATTGCATTGTTAGGAGCGTATCCTAGACCGAAAAAAACGTTTTGTTGGCCGAGTTGAGACATACTTTCTTTATATTATATACGTTTACATTTTCAAAAATATTCTAAATTTTATTACCCGAGCATATAACTTCCCCAACAGTCCAAGTTATCCTAGTCCTACACAACGGGCACTTTCTACATCTGGCTCTTATCAGCCCGATTATACACTTTCTACAGAATTGATGACAACACTCTAAGAAAAGTGGGTCTGATATTTTGTCTGCACATATTATACACATAAGCTCATTTTAAGAAAAGATGTTAATTTTTAAAATGAGTCATGACAAAGACGACGTTAGAACCGTCCTAAAAAAATGGCACGATACCAAAGAGAAGATGGACATTCTCGAAGAGAAGTTAAAAAAGTATAAAACAAAAGTAGGTAAAATTATGAACGAGAAAAAGGTGGATAAGATAGAGGCTGGAGGGTTTATTGTAAAAAGGAGACACAATACACGTACATCGTTATCACGGGAAAGTGTACCTGCAGATATATGGAAGGAGTACGCTACAAAGTCTCACTTCGACGTGTATACACTGACGAAAGGACAATAACATTTATAGACAAAATTTTATATTTACAATAATATAAAAATGTCGAAAACAGATGTCGTCAGTCCAAAAAATATTGCTAACTCGCATGTGATAGCTTTAACAAACCTTGATATCATTATGAAAAATATGCAGTGTTTTATAGGGGACGATAAAAGTGCCCCTGTCAATATGCTTTCAGCTACACTTTCTCTAATGAAACTGTCAGAGGCCATGTCTAATATGCCTACAGAGAAAAAGAGAGACATGCTTGTATCGGCTATGAAAAAATTCATTTCAGATAACGGGGGAGACGTTGGGGTTGAACAGAAAAAGGTTGGAGACATTCAAGTAGAATAAATTTAAAGTTTGATTACATAAAGAAAATGTCTGATACCCCCAATCCAGAAACCAAAATTATCACGACCTCTATCACGGAGACCGCTTTAGCAATTTTAACCCCTCGTCCAGCTGTTCAACCTGACCCTATCATTACGTCCTCGGCCAATATGGCTATGCTTCTAAAAAGTATTCAGAACACCATTGGAGAGGAAAAACTTTCCGCATCTAACGTCATTACAGCTACAATCTCTCTTATGCAACTTGTCGAGTCTATGCCTAACCTCTCAGGTATTCAAAAGAAAGACTTGGTCATCTCTGCTCTAAAAAAGTTCATTCGAGATAACGGAGGTGATGTGTCTCTTATAGACACCGTCCCAACCTTTATCGACGCTATAGTAGCTACTGAGAACGGTAAACTTACTATCTCTCAAGCTGAAGAGGTCGTCATCGGGTGCTGTATCGGTTTTTGTACATCTTTACAGAACGCAAAGAAAGCTCAAGCTTTAAAGAAATAAAATATTTATAGATGTAATTTCCAGTATAAATGACTCACAATTTTTGCAAGAACTATTTAACCTTGTATGAGAACAATAAAAATAATAAAGAGTTCGAAGCGTTGTTGAGACCTCTGTTTGAGGAGTGTAAAAACCAGTCGAATATTCTTACTCCTAAAGAGATACAAGTCGAGTACAATTATCTTCGAACTAAAACTGACCTTTTATACACATGGGAACAGACAGATAAAACTCACCTACAGGAAAAACTGGAGGACTTTAAAATTGCTAAAACGGAATACGAAGAGATATTCGATTCGAAGAAATAAATATTTTTATATTGAATAACAATATAAAAATATACCTTAAATAATTTCTGATAACATCATCAAGTTTATTTTGAAACTAGAAAAGATGTTTTTCAACATCTCAAAATGAATAGATTCAACACAGTAATTTTCCACAACCAAAAAGTGAAAATTTTCTCCTTTCTTAAAATAAGGAGGATTCTGCGTTTCCATTCGGCCTATCAACCTGACCAAAATTTCAGAGAAATCGTTATTGAGATTGCGTTCAAAATGAATCAGAAAATATGAACCTAGACTCCCGACCTCTTTCCCATATAAAAAAGGTTCAAGTACAATATGGTTCTCCTTTTCGAAATATTGATATTTTGCTATTGGATTTGTGCTTAAAAATTTTTCAATAATCTTTCTTTGTTGTTCATCCGGATTTTCTACGTAGACAGAAGATCTTTCTACATCGAAAAAGAAGCACATATGCCAGTATTTAAACTCGCATGGAACAATATGAGAGTAGGATTCATCTTCTGTCCAAGCTATTTTTTCGTCGTTAAGAAATTTCCTGATTTTCATATCCTCTTTTTGTAAGAAATTTTTAACTATATTTTCAGGTTTGAATACATTATTTCCTAATTCGAAAGCACAAGGTTCGATAACTTTTAAAACACTCATTTTTGAAAGAGAAATGAAACTCGGGGAAAAAATCAATTTTGGGGGTTATAATTTATACCTCAATCCAAGATAGAATTTCGTTTATCATATCTGGACATACGTCAGTCTTTGTATATAAAATTTTCTTAGAAATCTCTTTTAACTTCTTGGTATACTCTCGGTTAAACACGGTATCGTTGTAGAAAAATTCGTTGATAGATATCGCTTTCCAGTCCCAATAATCCAAATTATTCTGAATAATATCCAGAGTTAAATTAGGATTGTAAGAAAGTCTTTTCCAGTCTGTCGTTGAATCAAATTTTATCACTCTCATATCTATATCAAAATCATCAGAAATTTCCTCTCCAAATTTATCCAGCATACGATCTCCAGAATAATCGTCGATGTCTGTAAAGTTCAATATATTTTTAGACTTCCATAATATAACGTATTTCACATCAGTATTTCTTGGGTGTTTACGTCCTTTTTTTATACTACTCAATACCCACGGTAGATCTGGGTTATTTTTTATTTCCTCTAAAGAAATCGCTTCATTCAGTGAGAGTTTTTTCCAATCCCATTTTTTATGTAGGGTATTTTTCACAATGTCCAACGTTATATTGGGGTTTCTCGACATACCTTCCCAAACCCAATCTATTTTCGACTTCTCGTACTGTATAAATTTCTCCCCGTTTATATCAACCTTATACCAACTAGGTTCCATCATCTCCCAAGTTATGTTTGGATTTCCTGAAAGAACATCAGCACAATTTTCAAACTTTTCTGGATACAGAGATACCAGTTCCGCTAAAACATTAGGATACTTGTACTCCTCTAAGAACGCTCTCTTCTCTTTGTAAGTAAACTTTTTCATTTATACACTGTTTCTGAGTGTATAAATTTAAAAAATAAAAAAGTAGATTAAAAATGGATCTACCAAACCCGATCAGAGATGAACACATCGATGTCGATTATATCCGCATGGAAAAAATCCCAGCGTGTCTCGTTCCTTCGGAAGAAAACCCAATAGATTACGTTCCTCTAGAAAAGATGCAAAAGTACGCTTCATTAGCGTACACCAAGAAAGTTGAAAAGAAAAAAGTATGCACGTCTAAGTTATAGTGAATTGTCGGTTCCATTCCCCTTGTAAACTTTATAAGCATCTTCATAAGTCCAAACAGGCTTATTAAATCTCTTATTGACCTGATTATGAAAATCTACATAGAACTTTCCCAACGAATGTCTTCCTGATACTATAGTATCAAGATTATCCTTGTTCTTCTCGATGAAAGCCGATGCGTGTACTCTGCAGTTTGTGCACGGAACTTCATAAGGAATAGCTAAGATTCTATTCTTCATACGCTCTTTTACAATGGGGGAAGCTTCGATGGGGTAGTATGCCGCGGAAATATGAAGGGGTGCCCAGAACAGAGGTCCCCACACCTTGGGGTCTGAAGTATTTTGTTGTGAGAGAGTGGACGTTGATGTGATTTTTTCCTTCCCTGAAGGCTCCAAATCTACAATCATAGTTTTAGGTTGGGAAGGAACGTTTGGAATACTCGAGGATATACCAGTTCCTCCAAATTCATTTTGAAGTTCAGATGAGGTTAAATTTTCATAGCATTTACGCGAAGCGTTCAAAATTGGAGCGTCCTTATACAGGTAATCTTTCACAGTTGAGTACATTTGTATTTTATTTATCCTTTTACTTTTTTAAAGCTGAAGTGTATTTTTCAAGAACCGCTTTATTGATGATTTTTTGAGTTTCTGGTGGACTCATATTGAAATAACTATTAATAAGAAACCAAGAGAACTTTAGTATAAACTCA
>Ga0154020_10011661_pt1 | contig 10017 bp, 7 predicted proteins | sample Klosneuvirus_201_FD_109709 | JGI IMG/M metagenome (GOLD analysis project Ga0154020, IMG submission 109709) | Active sludge microbial communities from wastewater, Klosterneuburg, Austria - Klosneuvirus_20160825_MG | ecosystem: Engineered > WWTP > Aerobic digester > Activated sludge | place... | reverse complement strand
TGCTCGGCAGGAAGCTCGGATAATCCGTCTAACACTGATTCCCATATAGTCTTACTGATAAGTTCAGTTTCAGGATTATGTGTTAAATCACCAATAAAATTTTCAAACGAATCCATACCGTCGTCGATCTGACTTTGGGTCTGCATGTCTGAGAAGCTTTCAGCGCGTTTTTTGCGATAGGAGTCAATAATTCTGTTACGAACAGATGTAAAGACCCATGATGCAAGATTTTCGATTGGCTTTTGAACGGTCGATGAAGCAGCGAGTACGTTTGTGAATACATCTTGCAGGATATCTTCAGCTTCTTCATTGCTACGCACGCGTTGGCGGATAAAACCCAAAAACTTCTTACGGTCAGTCCGAAAGAGATGCTCAATTTGCATTGCTAATTCCATACTATACTCCTTGTAGAAAGGTAATTGACCAAAATTATTTATACGGGAGTGTTTGCGACTGCTCGTTTGCATGTGAATCCTTGATTAGATGATACAAAAAACTAAAGTTTCTGCCCATTCACAGTTAAAAACAAAGAATTTCTTCTTTAAACAATTAAACTGATAGAGCGTAGTATCAAACAACCATGAATTTTATGCGATTTGGGGGATTTTCGATTCACTAACTAAGCAGAAGACACACACGGTATATAATTGGTTACATACACTTCCTTTTTTATATTTTTCCTGACATCTCATCTTCTGTGGCAGTAAAATTACGGAATTTGTTCTGCCAGAGATGACATGCTGTCATTTTTTAACAATCATTAACGGATACTATGCAGTAGTGGTATTTTTATGCCAAATTTCTCGGCATTGTCCTGCGCGCGTTCATATCCTGCATCTGCATGACGGAGAATTCCCATCATCGGATCATATGTTAGTACCCGACCAAGACGCGCTTCTGCGCCGGGCGTTCCGTCTGCAACCACTACCATTCCGGCATGAAGCGAGAGCCCCATCCCCACTCCCCCGCCATGATGCAGCGACACCCAACTTGCTCCACCTATTGCATTTAACGCGAAATTTAGATACACCCAGTCGGCAATTGCGTCCGAGCCGTCCTTCATCGCTTCGGTTTCGCGGAAGGGAGACGCGACCGAACCGCAATCTAAGTGATCTCGTCCTATTACGATTGGCGCAGCTACTTTTCCATCACGTACTAAATCATTAAACATCTTCCCTGCTTTGGCACGTTCGCCGTATTTGAGCCAGCAGATACGCGCAGGAAGTCCTTGCCAGCCGACATGCTTCTGGGCTTTGGTAATCCAGCGGTGCAGATTTTCATTATCCGGAAAGAGTTCCATAATCGCACGATCTGTCACATGAATGTCATTCGGGTCGCCGGAGAGTGCTACCCAGCGGAATGGACCGCTACCATCACAGAAGAGCGGACGAATATACGCCGGCACAAATCCTTGAAAATCAAATGCATTAGCTACGCCGCCGGAGTCACGGGCTACACCGCGTAAATTATTTCCATAATCAAACACCACCGCCCCACGCTTTTGAAATTCGAGCATTGCCCGTACATGGTCGGCAATCGAGCGATAGGTACGCTCCAAATATTCAGCGGGATTTTCAATTCTCATTTCATCAGCAGCAGCCTTGGTCATACCACATGGGTAATATCCGTTCAGCGGGTCATGCGCTGCTGTTTGGTCGGTGACCACATCGGGAAGGATATTTCGGCGAACGAGTTCCGGTAACACTTCGGCAGCATTACCTATAAGTCCGATAGAAATAGGTGTCTTATTCGTACAATGTTCGGTAATGAGTGCGAGCGCTTCGTCTAAATTTGAGCATTTGACATCACAATATCCGTCATGAATACGCTTATCAATTCTCGTTTCGTCAATTTCGACACACAGGCATGCTGCGCCGCAGAAAGTAGCTGCCAGTGGCTGAGCGCCGCCCATACCGCCGAGTCCTGCCGTGAGCACAAAACGTCCGTTCAAAGTGCCGCCGAAATGCTGACGTGCGCATTCGGCAAACGTCTCATACGTGCCCTGGAGAATTCCCTGCGTACCGATATAAATCCAGCTACCGGCCGTCATCTGACCATACATCATGAGTCCAAGTGCGTCTAAGCGTCTGAATTCTTCCCAGGTTGCCCATTTGCCGACTAAATTCGAATTCGCGATTATTACCCGTGGAGCGTGCTCATGCGTGCGCACAATTCCCACCGGCTTGCCAGACTGTACAAGCAATGTCTCTGTTTCATCCATCGAACGTAGTGAATCGAGTATTGCGTCAAAACATTCCCAATTTCGAGCTGCTTTTCCGAGACCTCCATAGACGATAAGCTGATCGGGCTTTTCGGCATTATCAGGGTCTAAGTTGTTTTGAATCATGCGATACGCGGCTTCAATTTGCCAGTTTTTACAAGTCAGGGTAGTGCCTCTCGGCGAACGTACTGTGCGCATAAGTTATCTTCAATTATGGGTAAGAAACAGAAGTATTGAGTGTATTATTCTGCAAAAATACAGATAATTTTGGGTTCAGGTTCTGTTCGTTCCACGCGTTTTTCTGACATCAATTGCTATGAGTCAGGAATACACATGAATTCTCCCCGAACGCCTTGCGGCAACAGGTGTCCGCGAGCGATGGTATAGAGCAAAATCAACGGAATACAATTCAATCAGGCAGAGAGGATTTGGTCGAAGACATCTGTAATTCCATGAAAAGCGCTCCGGGAGACGCGGTCGCGGATATTGGCAGTAAAATCGACCGTTGAACGAAGGGTATAAAAACGAACAACAGCTTTGGCGAGTTCTTCTGGTGATTCGGGTGGGGCTACAATACCGGTGACGCCGTCGGTGACATATTCCTCAAGTCCTCCGACGCGTGTGACCACGGCCGGCACGCCAAAGCTGTAAGCCACATTGAGGATACCGCTTTGCGTTGCACTGCGGTAGGGCTGTACCATCACGTCAGCGGCGGCGAAGTATTTGCCGACTTCTTCATTGGGAACGAATTGATTGACGAATTTCACTCGGTTTGCGGTGCCATTGTGCTGAACTATATCGGTATAGATTTCGGGTTTGTCGTAGAATTCACCGACGACCAAGAGCTTGGCATTCGGGAGTGATTTAAGAATCAGCGGAAAGGCATGGAGAAGTATGTCAAGTCCTTTATATTTACGGACATATCCAAAAAACATCAAGACATTGTCTTCGTTGGTAAATCCCAATGCCCTCCGCTCTACCTCAGAGTCGAAAGGTGTGTGAGAATAATCAAACATTGGGAGCTCGGAGCGGAAAATCGGGCGACCAGCAGCGATTCCCTGCAGGTCTTGTTCTACCTGTGCAGAAAGTGCGAGAAATTTATTGGCGTAGCGCAGTCCGAGTTTTGTGAGGAATGAATCAATAAATCGTGCTTCATGGGATATAAAATTCTCGGTAATAAAGAGGATTTTTCCGGAATAATGCTTCCTTAGGAGTAAGGACATCGCCCAATGACATGCACCAAAGAAAGGATTCCACCAGTCAAAAACGACCAGATCAGCATTCTCACGCTTTATGCGGAGTGCCGTTTTTATCCATGAGATAGGATTAATTGAATTGACGATGCGTTCGTTCGGGAATCCCTGAATGACTTTTTCACTTTGGTCAAATTGGGTAGTACCCGGGAAGAGGAACGAAGGGTAAAGTAAGGAATAATTCAGCAGGCGAACGTCAAACTTAGCGGACAATGCATTACATAAGTACTGTATAAACATAGCATTGCCGCCACGATACGGATGAGCCGGACCGATGATGACGATTTTTTTACGCGGAGATTCATCCATAGATTGAAAGGCAGTAAGAAGGAGATTCAGGAATTAAAATTCCATCACGAGTGAGAGATGATGCCCTATTTGTCCGTTGGCAAGATCATCGGCGGCTATGGCATAATCGACCTGAAAGCGGAATGGCAAGGAGGACACGACCGGCTTTACCGTAAATCCGGCGCCCCATTGGGTCATGGGCATAAACTTATTAAGGTTGAATTTTTCGCCATAGACCGACATACCGCCTCGAATTGCGAGCAGCTCCAGAGGAGAATATTCAGCACCGAGGAGAATGGTCGGGACTTTATCATGTTGATTATAGACAGCATCAAGTGCGACAAGTACGTACTGTGTGGCGGGTAATTCGACCGTTTCCGGCTCACCGCGTACGGTGGAGCGAACGACATATTCTTCCTGATTTATCCCAATTTCTGTCGCGACTCCTGCTCGAATGGTAAACGGAATAAGATCTTTACCATTGACTGAATTCCAGTCAATTCTCCCGCCTATATTTTGTATGGAAGCTCCGAAGGTAAAGAGATCCATAAAATTGACTTTAGCGCCAAAATCGAAGGCAAATGTTTTGCCGCTTGCGCCTGAACCTGTGAGTGCATTAATGAGATATTTCGCACTTGCGCCGAGCGAGAAAAGATCATTTCGCCATGAGCCGCCGACGGAGAGGTCGTACTGTTCGTTCGAGTAATCGCCTATATAGTCTCCACTTAAGTTCGTTGCGGCAAATTTTGCGGATTGCATGGAATTAACAGAGCCGGATATCCCCCAATTTTCAATAGATTGTCCGTAGCTGAGGGCATATTGATTGCGTCCGAATTGCATTGGGGAGACCATAAGCGAGAATTGAGGACGTGGGGCGAGAAAGGCAGAAGAGGCGGGATTAAAAAAAACTCCGTTAGGTTCGTTAGAAACAGCCGTATAAGCTCCGCCGAATCCTATTGCCCGTGCTCCGACGGGGCGCTGGAGGTATGACTCAGCAAATCCGGAGCTCGTCGCTTGCGAAAATGCACTAGTAACACACCCCAAGAATAAGAAAGCAAGTAACCATAAATGGCGCACACTTTTCATAAGCAACGAACAATAATTTATTTAGAAATGAAGAATTTTTCAGCGAGCCTAAAATTATCACCTTGTACAACACATATATAAATACCGCTTGGAATTGAAGTTATATTCACAGGATATTCCCTCACCCCGGCTTTTTCGCCGCCATGGTAGATATCGAGTACTTTTTTTCCGAGGAGATTGTATGCTGAAACGATGAGATTCTGTTGGTCATCGGCGAGCTCCACGGTGAGCAAGAGTCCGTCCTTGGTTTCTTTGATGGATTTAATACGGGTGACGGACGAATCTGCTGCCTGCTTCCGTGATATGGATGTCACGGTATCATAGCGTTGCATGGCCGAGGCAGCGGAAAGCGTTTTTTTGGAATACGCGTACAGCGTGGAATTTTGTGCAGCGAATAACTGCGCAGTAAAAGCGGTACAAATAATTGTCAGGAAAAGTCCATACTTGATAAAAGATTTACTCATAATGCCTCACTCAAATCCGGTGTAGTAGTTTAGTTGCTGTAAATTATAGAGAATAAAGGTTTTTAAAGTCGATAATACAAGAATACTGCTTTGTATTTATTAAAAATTACGATTAAAAAAGCCGTAAATTGCATTTCAAAGACAATCTTATTTTTTAAAGCATACAATTTACAAAGCAAATATCGTGGTTTTCTTGGCAATAATTATGCCTTTTGATTCAACAGTCAAAAATTTTACACAATTTAACGTTCAAAGCTGCTCGGTTCCTTCTACATTCATACTTATAATTCTATGACACAGAGAGAAATTTATAAACTTGTCGAGAAATTATTTTCTGTACAGTTCACAAGCGAACTTGATTTATTAAAAGCACTTGTGCGCTATTTTGTCGATCGCAAGGAGCTGAATATCATTGGAGGTCGCGTCTGGGCACTCTCGCCGATTGACGACTTTTATGGTCTGGAGTTTCAGTATGGCGAAATGGACGAGATTCCTGACAATTATTCTGTCAAAATATCCGAACAGCCCGTTTTCGCATTATTATCGGCACGGCGTACGGTAATCAACTATGAAACCGATGCACTTTTGCGTGAAAAAGGAATTCATCAATACTCTGCTACCGGCGTGGGTGAAATTATCAAGCGGGCGAGCGGTAAATTTTACAGTTATGCTCTCGCGTTCAACGGCAAGCATCTTGATCAAGATTTTTTTGATATTCTCAGCGTTATCGGCAGCGCGGCGACGACGGCTTTGCGGAATTTAACGCGTCATGCCGAACAGGAAAAGCTCATGCGTGACCTCGACAAGGCTTCTGAGATTCAGAGAGGCTTGCTTCCTGACCATCTTTTGAATTTTTATGATTACAGTATTTTCGGCATCTCTCTTCCTGATAATATAGTTGGTGGAGATTATTTCGACTATTTAAAATCGCCCGAGGATAATGAACGGGTGAGTATTGTCATCAGTGACGCAGCGAGCAAGGGCTTGCCGGCAGCGATTCAGGCGCTGTTTGTATCCGGTGCTATACGAATGGGGGTCGGCTATCACACCAAGATATCTTCACTTATTTCTCACCTTAACAAATTACTATACGAGACCTTCCCTTTTGAGCGATTTGTGACATTATTCTACTGCGAGCTGACGAGCTCGAAGAATGGACTCGTCTTATTTGCCAATGCCGGACACTGCTCTCCCCTGCATTATACTGCTCAAACGGGTGAGTCGCGGCTTTTGAATCCTACGGGAGGAATTTTAGGAATTATTCCGGAACAAAAATTCAGTGTAGAAAATATCAATATGAATTTTGGAGATATTTTGCTCCTCTTTACCGATGGTATTCTCGAAGCACAAGATGCATCCGGCAATTTATTCGGCTATCAACGCCTTGCAGATATACTGAAAAAATACTCATCTGACGATGCTAAGACATTAGCATATCGAATACTTGATGAAGTTCAGAAATTCAGCATCGATGCAGTCTATTCCGATGATTCGACGGTCGTTGTGATAAAGCGTGAAAAAGCAGAATCTGCCCTCAAAACAGAATACGCACGCCCTACCGACAGCATCGAGCAATCAGGTTTATAAAATAATCCTCAAGTTTTGGTTATCAATTGTCGAGAATTGATTTTGGAATTAAAAAATACTTGGCAGGACGCCCAACGTTCAGGTTAATTTACATGGAGGTTTATCATGCCCTCAGCAGTATCAGGCGGAAGTCGCATCCGCACAAATACCCCCGCCGAAAATGCGTACAACGCACTTCAGGCATCGAGCACAAATATCGCACTTCGTCAATTACGTCTTTCTACCGGAAAGCGAATTAACTCTGCTGCCGATGATGTTGCAGGTTATATCACATCACGTTCGCTTTTGGCCCGTAACGGAGCCCTCAAAGCAGCCCTCGGCGCTGTAGGAGAAGCAGAAAACGTGACCAATATAGCACAAGATGCATTTGATAATATCAATAATTTGCTTACCAGTATCAAAGATGCGGCTGCTACAGCTTCTTCAGGGGCACTTGGTACGAACGAAAAAGTAGCTTTAGCTCAATCTGCTTATCGTTTTGCTCAGCAAATTCAAACTATCGTTGACTCTACTGTTTTTGGCGGAAGACAGCTGTTGGACGGTGGATTCTCCGGTGACTTCGTCATTGGCTTTAATGCAAGCAACTCATTGCTTACCGTTGCTGTTGACTTGACTACACAAGCAAGTGCGTCAAATTTCAATATTGACGGGAACTTCCTGACGTCTGTCACAGGCAATGGTAACTTCGCCGGTGTGACCGGTCTTGACTTGAACTCACTAAGCTCAATTAGTAGCAGTGACCTCGGTATTTTTGCACTCGCAAATATCCCGACAACACTCACAAGTCTTGCGTCTGCTTTGGACAATGTGAATAAAGTAGCCTCATACCTTGGTGGTGTGACTAACCGTCTCGCATCTCAGACAGACTCTTTAAAATCTCAGATTACAAACTACAATGCCGCTATATCCCGTATTCAGGATGCTGACGTAGCGACAGAGCAATTGGAGCTTGTAAAAGCACAATTCTTGCAACAAACATCTATTGTGACTCTTACCCAAGCTAATCAAAGCCCACAGCAATATTTACAACTGTTCCGTTAATTATTCCGAGAATAATACGCGACATCTGAAAAAAATATTTCAGGTATAGAGAATTCAAGAAAGGCGGAACGCAATAAGTCCGCCTTTCTGTATTATTAAAACATAGAGATTACGCCCCGAAAATGATCGGTGCTTTTCAGGTGGCACGGTATTTGAGTTCTTAAAACAAGTAGTATATATCATTCCTCAAGAATTGTATAGTTAATAATTGTATTTTTCTTAAAATCAAACGTATAGATAAGCCATGCCAACACCGGCACAACAACTAGCAGCACGGAAGCTTTATGGTGGAGAAGGAAACATCCCGGCATATCTTGACCAAGAAGTACTCACGTGGAGCCCGGAAAAAATAACCCTCAAGACGTATGATTTATTCATAGTGAGCTGTAAGCAGAACAACGCACCTCGGATGAACAGAGTCTTAGTCGAATTGATGGGCGCACTTAATTTCGATTATCCCGAGCCGGCGAATCGTTTGTACGAGCTCTACGATTACTGTCAGCGCTGCATCGCTCAGAAAAAAAATCACGAAGCATTGAATATCATTCAGGGGCTACGTGATACATGGGCAAAAGCATTTAATTTAGAATAAATTTGAAATCTTGCACTAGTAGTGAAATTTGAACTTTTGGTGATTGAAAGACAATCATGGCAGATCTTTTAGGCACAGCATTATCCGTAGGCAACGGTCTCTCGAGTGGAAGTCAGTCCTCGAGTGATTTGCTCATTGAGTCGTTCCGTCGAACGAAGCAGCCGGATATTGATGCGCTTAAAAACAAGCAAACGACACTCGAAAATCGCCAAGTCTTTCTCAATAGATTCCGTACTCAGCTCGATACTCTTACTGCCAAAGCGGACACGTTCTTCGCCGAAGGCGCTGCTGCTACTTTCAATACAAAGAAAGTAACCCTCTCCGATACTTCCGTACTGACAGCTACCGCAGATGGCACCGCACTCGTAGGAATCGGCACCATCAAAGTCGATCGACTCGCAACCAATGATATTCTCATTTCAGGCAGAAAGAATCTTTCGGATGCCTATACCTACGCCGGAACGACCAAGACGATCACTCTAAATTCCGTCAACACCGATGTTACCTTTGACAGTACCGACACTTACGAGACTGCGCTTACAAAAATAGCAACGGCTGTCAATGCGAATACATCATCTACTGTATCTGCATCCGTCATTAAAGACACCTCATCGACTGTGCGACTCACATTTACATCCAAAACAACCGGCACGACCAATCAGGTTAATTTTACCGACGGTGATGTCTTAGGTGACCTTGGAATTACAGCCGCAGCACTCAGCCCAAATACAGCGACCCGCACTCAATCGACAACCACCGGTGCCGGATATAGACTAGTCAATGTCAATGATTTGGACTCACAAATTCAAATCAATGGCGTGCAGGTCACAAGGGATAAAAATTCATTTGATGATGTTCTGACCGGCGTTTCGATAAGTTTGCAAAAAATTCAATCCGCCGATGATGTACCGGTCACGTTGACCACGGCTGTGGATACTGATAAGCTGGCGACGACAGTTATACAACCGTTCCTGGATGCGTTCAACAATACTATCCGCTATCTCAAGCAAGATCCTGCGACCTTGCGCAGTGATTCAAGCATCCGGTCAGTTTATTCCAAGCTGCGCGGTCTGGTCACCGAGCCAATTACGACTGCAGGTGACGGCAATCCTAAATATTTGACAGATATCGGCATTAAAATCGGTACAGATGGTATCCTAACAGTTTCCGACAAGACGACATTACAGGGTTTTCTCGAGTCTAACCCGCTGAAAATATCTAATCTCTTCACTTCTGCCGACGGATTTGCAGCTAAGACAAAAAGTGCCGTTTCAAATCTATTGGGTTCTGATGGTCTCATTACGACGCGGAATTCTTCTATTCAGAGTCAAATTACAACTCTTGTTAACCGAAAAACATTTCTGCAAAAACGGGTCGATACACAGGCAAATAGCCTGCGTAAAGAATATGAAAATATGCAGAAAATATATTTACAAGCACAGAATCAGTTTAGTCTGCTGAGTGGATTCCCTACGTCATCGTCTC
>Ga0154020_10011660_pt1 | contig 10018 bp, 5 predicted proteins | sample Klosneuvirus_201_FD_109709 | JGI IMG/M metagenome (GOLD analysis project Ga0154020, IMG submission 109709) | Active sludge microbial communities from wastewater, Klosterneuburg, Austria - Klosneuvirus_20160825_MG | ecosystem: Engineered > WWTP > Aerobic digester > Activated sludge | place... | reverse complement strand
CTAATTGATGAACATCAAATCCAAATCCTACTCGCATTTTGTGTTTTGTTTGTTATGCAAATAAAAAAAAAGCGGATGAGAAATCATCCGCTTTTTATTATTTTATTATTATTTTTTATTCAGTTGTGTCATCTGAATCCGTACTTTTTGATGCGTCGAAATCAAACAACAACGTAAATCGAAGTGTGTTTTCAAGTGGATTTCTTTGTGTTGTCGGAATCAAATAGGCAAAATCAAGTCCGAATACATTATATCTCAAACCGGCTCCTATGGTGAAATACTGGCGATTTCCTTTCGTTGCAGCCTCATGAAAGTAGCCTGCACGAATTGCAAATTGTTTGTCGTACCAGTATTCAGTAGCAATTGAATAGGTAAATTCTTTCATTTCTTCTTCAAAGCCGCCCGGTGCATCACTCCAAGAAGTGATAAGAGCTTGTTGAACTGAAATATTTGTTGGGTCTTCTCCGGCAAGAATTATTTTATTGCCATCTGCATCATAGGCATAATTTCCGGTTGAATCACGTTCGTAAACCGGTGGGGTAGGAACTAACAATTTGTTGATGTCAAAGCCAAAAGAAATAGTATTGTATTTATCGAGTTCCATTTTCAAATTGGATCCCAAACGGAAATTCGTTGGTATGAAGTCTTTTGTTTTAGTATCTGTGTATGAGATTTTTGTTCCGATGTTACTAATATTCAAACCAAATGCCAGGACAGAGTTCTTTTTAGAAACATCCATTTCTTTTTGGTAATAAGCGGAGACATCAGCTGCTACAGAAGTTCCTGCATGCGTATTCACTGTTCCGTTTTGAATGGTAACACCTCCGGTTAAATTTGAATAGATGTATCTCAAAGCCAATCCACCGGAAAAGCTTTCTCCAAGTTTTCTTGCATAAGCAATATCGAAAGCCCATTCGCTTGGACTAAATGTGTAGTATTTTGTTGCAGCTTCATCTGTAAAATCAATACTTCCCAAGGAGAAATAAAGAAGGGAAGCGGCAAATGTTTGATCTTTGTTTAACTTCTTATATCCTGATACATAAGCAAGGTTGATATCATTTACCAATGCCCTTAACCATGGAGTATAAGAAACCGAAAAACCACCGCTTTTTTCAATAAAAGCAAGTTTTGATGGGTTCCAATGGATGGAATTGGCATCCGGTGAAGTAGCAACTCCATAATCGCCCATACCGCCTGCTCTTGAGTCAGGGGCAATCTGTAAGAAAGGGACTGCAGTTGTTATCGTATTGACCTGTCCTAAGATAGAATCTTTAAAGGATGAAATCTGAGAAGTCGCAGATTTCGAAAGGAAGATCATTGCCAAGGCTGGCAATATGCATTTTTTGAAGTTAAATCGCATTTTTCTGTTAAATAGAATAAGCCAAATATACGGGAATTAATATACTTTGTTCAGTTTAGCGGAGAATAACCAACTTCTCAAATTTGTCAGCATAATCGCCATCGTTGGTCCGAATTCTCAATTTGTAAACATAAACACCTTTTCCGATTTTATCACCAAAATCATCTAATCCGTCCCATTCGATGTCATCTGAACGGAATCCTGTCGGTGTTATTTTGTCGGAAAGAGTTTTAATTAACTTCCCGGAAACAGTAAAGACTTGAATTTGGACATCCATTGGAACAAAAGGTCTGTTATGTTCAAACATGAAAGTTGTATGCGTAGTAAAGGGATTCGGATAATTCAAAACATGATCCAATGCCAATGTTGCACTTTCACTTACAATGAACTCTGTCGCTGCTTCGCTGGAGTTATTATATACATCCCATGCTTTTAAAGTAAGAGTATGTAAGCCGCTTGACAAACTTTTAAACTGATAGTTCAGTTTACCTTTTTGATAACTATTTAAATCATTCTCATAATAGTCGTTCAAAATATATCTCCTGTCCGTTTTATTGTCAAGCTCTGCACTCATATCATGTCCGATTCCTGTACCAACGGTATTCACACCACTGGTATCTGAAATCACTGCATATAAAATTGGATCCTTATTAGTCATACCTCCACGAACAAAATTTTCGTCATTTAAATATAAACGGATCACCGGACCTTCATTGTCAACGGTTGCATTTGGATTTACTCCACCAATCGTAACAAGTGTATCACACCCATTGGCATCGATCTGTCCATTTTGTGCATAATAACTTAACTTGCCATTTCCGTATTGATACGCAATGTCTTTAGGTACATAAAAAGAGTAAGTGAAATCTCCATTTACCACGCTTGATTTACCGGAATAGATCACATTCTTCTGCAAAGTGAAAGGTTGAGGTGTCGATGGACTTTTTGGATCGTTAATGTCATTCCCTAATGTAGAGTATGAAGCCATTTTATCGTAAACAGTTGGGTAAATTATACCATTGAATGAACTCATTTTTGCACCTGAGTTGTCCTGTACTTCTCCTGTGATCGTAATTTTACTCAATGCCTTCAAAGTATCTGTATTCATTCCAAGCGGAATACCATTTATTGTTTTAGTCTTTACTGAAAACTCCGGATAGGCAAGCTTGATCGCCGGATCACCCAGATAAAGGAAGTTCCTGACGTAAGGATCAACATACATATCAGACTTTGTCTTTTCGAAAATGTCACCGGTTGTTTGGTATTCTCCGTTCACTCTTTCAAAAATATGATTGAAGAATCGGGTACATAGATTAAAGTTAGAGCTCGAATAAGCCAGACGCGACGTGGTAAACATACATATACTTCCTCCCGAAGGGTTAAGAAAAACATACTCGCCGGCTGAAACTCTGTCAGGATCGTCGACCCTTGTAAATTCACAGGTCGCTGTTAGAAATGCTGCTAATTTATTTGTATTCGTCCAGCTATTGATGTCATCATTTTCAAGTACGCGTTCGTGAGCCCATCCTAATTCTCCACCATGACCAATATAAGTCATGAGCAATGTTCCTCGCTGTACACGCTCATTGATCGCTTTTTTTACTTCGGGATAACGTTGACCGCCAGGTGTTGCATCCTGTTGGTAGGCGTCGAAATAAATTTTTTCAACGTTAAAATTCGGATAATTCGTGCGAACACGATTTGCCAGTGTATCTGATTGACGGAAGTGAATGTTATAATCCTGATCATCACCAACAAAGCTTACAATATTTCTCCAGTTGTTCATTACTGGCGATCCGCCGTTCACATAATTTTTGATCTTATTGAGATGCTGATTTGCTTCTGCAACGGTTGCAACAGGAATACGACCGACACTCATGTCGACAATTTCGTTATTATACCATTCACCCTCCGAATCATCAAGTAATGCAAAGAAGTCGTCTGAAATATAAGTCTGAGTTTGATTTATTGATCCCGCGGATTGATATGATGTAACAAAATTCGAATTAGCAGCTACTCTGTATTTGTTGTCGTAAGAGGCATCGCCAAAAAGCAAAAGATATTTCGGTAGTTCTGATGCTGATGTTGCACGATCATAAAACATCTTTGAAAAATCACGGATCGCTGAAACGTCTTGAGCTCCGCTGCTGAATTCATTGAAAACTTGCTGTGTGGTAACAACTGTTACAGACATATTTTCTCTTTGACGATGAAAATCTGCAAGTTCATTTGCCACGTTTAAAAAAAGCGGATTAGTTACTATCAGATAGGTAGTAGGTGGCAGAGCATGCAGATTTTGATTCTCAATTATTCCAACGGCTCTCGGTGTTGAAAACATTGTATTGTCGAACAAAACAAATGTTTTTAAGGATGGAGTAGGTGTAGAGAAAGTTAGATTAGAGCCTGAAAGCGAAAATTGTTGTTCGATCACGTTTGCCGGATCAGAAACATCCCAGACACTTTTTGTAGTACCACCGGCATTTGAAATTGTAAACTCGGTAATGTTCGATGAGCCTATTGATTTAGAGTCGCGGAATATCAATTGTCCCGTAGTATTTGAAAGGGTTAGACCACGACGATAAATTAATTCGATATAATTTAGCCAACCTTGTGCAGAAGGATCTGAAGAATACATACTCACTGTAACTTTGAAGACGGGATTTGAACTAAAGAAAGTTCTGTTAAATCCAACTAAAGAAGCATAATTATCTTGTGCTGTGGTCCCAACCATGGGGTAATTTGTGTCACCAATAAGAGAATTGTTTATATAAACGGAAAACTTATTGTTGGTTGAATTTGCCGATCGTCCTGCAAATGCTGAACGCATAAAAACAGTATCTGTTCCAATTATATTCGGTGAATTGATGTTGAACGTAAACGAATTATTCAGATTGTCCATCGATTCTCCAAACCATTCCCGCCCTGATTTAAGAAAATTAACTCCTTCTATTTCATGGTATGCATAATCGTCGAAAGATGTTGAAAAAGTATTAGCACCGCTCACAGAGCTTCTTGTAGGAATTCTTTTTCCTGTTGCTTGACCATACGTTAAGAAGTAGTACGTCGTATCTGCATAATAATTTATTTGTCTTTTATAATATGCTAAACTATCGTTGTAAGACCATTTTGTTTGGCTTGTGCCATAAAATAGTATGTAGTCAGTACTGTCAAATTTTGAATCACTTTCGCCTTGTACAAAAATTGCATTTTCACGAAGGTCGTCAATTCTCGGAGTGCTGTTTAAGAATGCAAGCATGCCACCACCATTGCCGTAGATCTGAATTTGTCTTGGGTCAATGCTGTCGACATCAATTCCCATATTTTTGAGAAAAGTATAATCGATCTTGCAAACTCCGTCTTGTGTAACACCAAACTTATACCATTCACCATTAGCTAAAACACTATTTGGTGCATAAACACGTGATGCAGTTCTGTTCAAAGTGCCGGAAGAGGTAGTCATATCCAATTCAAATGATTTGAGTCTTTCGAATTGTCCGGAAGAATTTTTGCGGATGGATAAGATAAGAATAGAAGAGTAGGGCTGCTTTTTTTTATACGCTACAGTAGCAGAAATCTTGAATTCGTTGCTAATGGTTTCAGAATGCTTTATGTAACTTTTATCTGCAATAACTTCCGTTATCACATTCTTAAGTGTAACGTTAATTGATCGTGTTCCTGATGGTAATGCTTCAGAAATAAAAAATTGCGGATTAAAGTTCTCGTCCGGAATTGAGTTCTTGAAATGAAGCGATTTTAATGTAGATTCATCTTCGAAAACAGTTACTGATGGTTCATTCCACTGTACATTAAACTGCTTTTTTGGATCAGCAGCCTTTGATGAAAAGTAGGATAGGAAAATGAAAAATCCTGTTAGAAATTTGATTTTGTGCATAGGGATTTAAGATAGTTTCATTGTGGTGCCATTTGTTAACGGATGTTATCGCCCATTATTGTAGCCTTAACTACAAATTTACCTATTTCTTACAATTTACCGGCATTGAATTCAACATTCGATTGTCATTTTTTGTTCAACTTAACTTTTAAGAAACTTTCTTTTTAAGGTAAAACTAAATTTTTTATCTTGCTGCGGCTTTTACGCAATTTAAAACTGTGTAAAACTGTTTACAAATCATGCAGTTTATCGGAATAGCTTGAAATTAGTAACTTTCCGGACCGTAACTCTCTATCTTGACTACCGTATTACAAAGTCTAAAAAACCAATAATGCTCAGGAAGTTTCTGATTCTTATTTTTATCGGCCTGTCCGGTTCTGTATTAGCACAGGATCCTGAGTTCACGCAGTTTTATGCAAATCCGCTTTATCTAAATCCGGCCTTTGCTGGATCTGTGAGATGCCCCAGAGTAGCATTAAACTATCGTAATCAATGGCCGGCGTTGACAGGTACATTCGTAACTTCTTCGGCTTCCTATGATCAGCATGTTGAAGCACTTGGCGGAGGAATAGGACTTTTAGTAATGAATGATAAAGCAGGCGAAGGAACGCTGACAACAACAAATATCAGTGCCATCTATTCTTATCAGCTAAATATCAATCGTGAATTCAGTATTAAATTCGGAATGCAAGGTACCTATGCACAAAAGAAAGTCGATTGGGATAAATTAACTTTTGGTGACATGATCGATCCGCGATTCGGATTCATCTATCAAACTCAGGAAACTCGTCCAAATGAAAATAAAAGTTTCTGGGATTTTTCTGCAGGAATTTTAGGTTATAGTAATCGTTATTATGGTGGAGTTGCAGTAAATCACTTAACAGAACCGCAAGAATTTTATATCAAAGCCGCAGAAGGTAGTAATCTTCCAATGAAAATAACTGCTCATGCCGGCGCAATCATTCCTATTGGTGGTAACAGAGACGGTACAACTTATATCTCGCCAAATTTTATCTATCAACAACAACGCGATTTCAAACAATATAACATTGGATTCTATATTGCTAAAGCTCCTCTTGTTGGTGGTATCTGGTATAGAGGTGGTGATTCATTCATCGTTCTTGTGGGTATTCAACAAGGGATCTTCAAGTTTGGTTATAGTTATGATATAACAGTATCCAAATTAGCTAATGCTTCCGCCGGTTCTCATGAACTTTCTTTGGGCTTACAATTCGCTTGTCATCCCAAAAAGAAACGTTTTAGGACCCTCAAATGTCCTTCATTCTAATTATATTAAATAAAATAAATATATTTGGCTTTCGTTTTAGCTCAATAAATAACAACGACCTCCCGAAAATGAAAATGATCTCTCGGAATTATTTCAGCCTCATGGCATTAACTCTTCTCCTGGCTTCTTGCGGGAAAGAGAAATCGTCAGTGACCGGCTGGAATTACAACGATCCTGCTAATGGCGGATTTGAAGTAGCTCCTTATGACGAACAGGAAACAGGTCCCGGACTTGTTTTAGTTGAAGGTGGTACTTTCTCGATGGGTAGAACAGAACAGGACATTACTCAAGACTGGAACAATATTCCACGTCGTGTAACGGTCTCTTCTTTCTATATCGATGAAACTGAGGTTGCTAACGTTCACTACTTAGAATACCTGTATTGGGTATCTAGAGTGTTCAGCGCTGATTATCCTGAAGTTTATAAAAAAGCTTTACCCGATACATTAGTATGGCGTGACCGTTTGGCTTACAATGAGCCTTTGGTTGAACTTTACTTACGTCACCCTGCTTATCAGCAATATCCGGTTGTCGGTGTAAACTGGTTACAGGCTTCTGATTTCTGTGCATGGAGAACTGATCGTGTAAACGAACAGATCCTTATCCGCGAAGGTATCCTTCGTGTGAATCCAAATCAGATCAATGAAGATAACTTCAATACTGATTCATATCTATCTGGCCAATATGAAGGTCTCGTTAAAACAGATATGGCTGATTTGAATCCTAGCTCAGGAAATAACGGTACTCGTAAAGTAAGAATGGAAGATGGTATCCTTCTTCCACGTTACAGACTCCCGACAGAAGCAGAGTGGGAATATGCCGCTCTTTCTCAAGTTGGAAATACAGTTTACGAACGTGTAACAGATCGTCGTCTTTATCCTTGGAATGGTCACATTACTCGTAACAAAGATGAAAAGTATAAAGGTGCCATGATGGCCAACTTTAAACGTGGTCGTGGTGATAACATGGGTACTGCAGGTTTCTTAAATGATAACGCTGATATCCCTGCACCTGTACATTCTTTCTGGCCAAATGATTACGGTCTTTATTGTATGGCCGGTAACGTTAATGAATGGGTAATGGATGTTTATCGTCCGCTTTCTCCGGAAGATAAAAGTGATTTCAATCCTTTCCGTGGTAACGTCTTCTCAACTCAACAAAGAGATGAAGAAGGTGCAATCATTGAGAAAGATAGTTTAGGTCGTATCCCACAACGTGAAGTTACTCCTGAAGAAAGTGCTGAACGTCGCAATTATACTAAAGCTGATAACATCAATTACCTTGATGCTGATGAGGCAGAATTTATTAAATATGATTATGGTGTTACTTCTCTTATTAATGATAAGGCCCGAGTTTACAAAGGTGGTTCATGGAGAGATCGTGCATACTTTATGAATCCCGGTTCTCGCCGCTTCACTGACGAAAGACAAAGTACCAATGATCTTGGTTTCCGTTGTGCTATGACCAGAGTAGGTAGTCCGGTTGGATTAGGTACAGGAAGAAAAGCCAGAACGAAATAATATCTGCTTAGGCACTTAAAAATATTTTTTTTTACCCCGCAAATGCGGGGTTTTTTTATGCCTTTTTTTAGCGTTCAGTAGATTTAAAAGCCCTTAAATCGTTTCACAACGCACTAAAAATGAATATTGTAAGAAATAGGGAAGCTTTTCTCAACCCTGTTGATGCTCAAGGGTATAATGAGGTATAAATCACCAAATAATGAAAATGAAAAAAATCTACATCTTGTTTATTTTGCTTTCAGTAAGCAATATAAATGTATTTGCCCAGATTGATAACCTGAGTAATTTAAGTTCTGAATGGATGCGTTCCGGCGTTAGAAATGCCGCCACCGACGCCGCTGATATTGTTGTATACAATCCGGCTGGAGTAACTTCATTAAAAAATGGATTGCATATCAACTTCAGCAATCAGACGTTATTCAGAAAACCATCTCATTCATATGATATGGGTTTAGGAGAAGGACAGAAGCAATATGAACAAGGAAGTGCAGATCCATTTCTTCCAAATTTATATATAGCCTACAAGAAAAATAACTGGGCTCTTTACTCAGGAGTTTTCTTTTCGGGCGGAGGAGCAACTGCTGATTATCCTAAAGGTTCAATTACAACAGACCTAATTGGACTAGGCACACTTGGAGCAGCACAAGGTGCATACACAACTATCAAAGATCCTTATCTTAAAGCCAGCTCAATGTATATGACCACAACTCTTGGTGGTTCGTATGCTGTGAAGCGTGGTATTTCATTTTCTGCAGCAGTAAGATATTTATCTGCAGCCAATACTTCTGAACTGGGAATGACACTTACTTCGTCTCCTTTTGAATTTCCTGATGTTCCAATGAGTCTTAAAACTACTGACAATGCATCTGGAGTTGGGGCTGTTTTTGGTGTTAGTTTGACCGCATTAGATAAAGTAAGTATTTCTGCACGTTATGAAAGTCAGGTAAGCTTGAAATTCAAAACTTCGCAAGATCACGATGATTTTGGTTTAACAACTGATGGTGCAACGAATCACAGAGATCTTCCTGCTGTACTAGCTTTGGGAGCGACTTATGATGTAACTTCCAAATTCAAAGTAATGGCAGACTATAATTACTACTTCCAGGAAGATGCTGATTGGGGTAAATCTTCTGTTGCAACAGATGAAGTTCCTTTGTCTTTATTGGCAGGTAACGCAAACATCATTGCCTTCGGATTCCAGTATAAAATTAAAAGCAAAATTACCGTCAGCTCGGGAATCGGTTTTACAAAAATGGATTTCCAGGACAAAGACGGATACTATGCTAACTTAGGAACATTTGAAGTTGTTCAAAGCGACAACACAAATCTGAACATGGGTTTTGCATATAAGCCAATCAAAAATATCACATTTAACTTCGGTTACATGCACGTATTCTATCCTTCAGATCAACAGATCAAAGTTGTGAATGCGCTGCCACTTGACGTAACTGTGAATGCAAATAGTCATATCAATGCATTTGCATTGGGAGTGAATTTGTCGTTTTGATTTTTGGAGATTAGAGATTTGTAATTAGAGATTTGAAAGCTGCAATTAGGCTACGCCTCTAATTATACATAATTAGTTATTCACTAAAAAAGGGGTTTGGCCGGAAAGTCAAACCCCTTTTTTATTTCTGCTTCAAATAAAAAGTCAAACACTAATTTTTTAGCCACGAATTCACGAATAAAAACAAATAATTTATTCGTGAATTCGTGGCTAATATTTAGTGTGGCTGTTTTATTTTCTTTATTGGCTCCGTGTTTTATTAATCGATGCTCTTTTTATTGCGACCGACGAAAAAGTAGATTGGCAAACCAATCAAAATAATCAACAACCCATACAAACTCGCATCTCGCTGAAAGATCAACATGTTCAAAGCGACAAGTGAAGCTAGAAGAATATATATTGCCGGAACAACAGGATAGCCAAATGCTTTGTACGGTCTTTCCATATCCGG
>Ga0154020_10011659_pt1 | contig 10018 bp, 7 predicted proteins | sample Klosneuvirus_201_FD_109709 | JGI IMG/M metagenome (GOLD analysis project Ga0154020, IMG submission 109709) | Active sludge microbial communities from wastewater, Klosterneuburg, Austria - Klosneuvirus_20160825_MG | ecosystem: Engineered > WWTP > Aerobic digester > Activated sludge | place... | reverse complement strand
TCCAGGGGATGATTTTGTCTCCAATGTTAAGTACTTTGCCTGTTGATCAGCAGCCGATTAAGATTGTGAAGGCTTTGGCGGAGGAGGACAAGGTTGTTGTGGGGCTGACTTTTAAAGCTGGGAATTTACCTGTTTTAAAAGATGGTGTTTTGGCGACACTTGTGTTTAATCGAAATGGTGTGGAGTTAGAGAAAATCAGTGAGACAGTTGTCAGTATTTATCAAAATGGTCGAAAGGACTTGCCTATGGCTAGTTGGAGTGTGGAAAATAAAATTGAGAAGCTGGCTAAAATGAGTGACAAAGGGATGTTAGGCGGTGAAATTGTAAAGTCGTCAATAGCGCCGGTAAGTTTGGGGCAAAATATTCAGGGGGAAGTGCCTTTAAAGGCTGCTTTATTCTTGGAGGATTCTGTTTTAGGCTCGTCTGAGCAGATGGTTTTGGATAAAATATTGAATGCTCGGGTTGCAGGCGCTGCGGGGGGTGATAATTCCTGGGTATGGATGTCTTTATTGGCTTTGTTATTAGGTATATTGGCTTGGGGAGTCTGGAGGTTTTGGTGGAGTAAAATGCCGTATCGGGAGAAGGGTGGGTTTGAGGCTGCAGCTAGTGCAGATTTCGCTTGACTATTAGCCGATTTGAGCTAGACTCCTGGGGTAAAATTATTAGCAATTCTTATTTTATGGCTAGAGGAAAAAGCACGTTTACGACCTGGTTTTGTATGGAATGTAATACTCCGAAAAAGACCACAGCTTACAACAAAAAAAGTAATGAAAAGATAACCAAGGAGTTGTCTATGTTCTGTAAACTTTGTAGAAAGCATCTGAATTTCAAACGCAAGGATACGAAGAAAGGAAATAAGTAAATATAATGTTTAATTAGAATCCTCATGGTTAAATACAAAAGAGTTAATTATTTTACTCCTAAGGTTTTAACCCTGGGGTTTTTAAGTTTATTATTGTTATCGGCTTGCCAGCAATCTTTTGGGGAGCGTTTCACGTCTGAAAAAGGTGTCAAAATTGAATCGCTATTGCCAGCTGATACTTTTTTATTCTTTAAGTTGGGCAGTCGCGATGGTGATCAATTGGCTAATTTGAAAACTCTAAATGGATATTTTTCTAATAATCCAATGGGAGCTCTAGAAAAAGGAATTCGTGAAATATTTAGATCTGAACTTGATTTAGAGGGCACTGGTTTAGAATATCAAAAGGATATTGCGCCTATGATAGGTAGTAATAGTGAATTATATTTTGCTTTTGCTCCGATGAAAGCTGGTGATTCCCCTTTAAAGAAATACCCTTTTACAGCTATGTCGGCTCTTACTTTAGCTAATTCAGCTCCATTTGAGCTGTTAATTGGGAAGCAAGTTGAGAAAAATATGTTCAAAAAAGCTGATTATAATGGGCAGGCCTATTATATACTGGTAGATCAGAGTAAGGAGAATCTCTATGTTACTTGTTTGGAGGATACGGTTTTTTTGACTGATAATGAGGATGATTTGAAAAACGGCGTGGATAATTGGAAGACTGGTAAAAATCTTTTTGCGAAAAATAGTGCTTATCAAAAGATTATTAGTAAAGGGTATCAACCATCTGTAGCATTTTTATATTTGGATTTTGCTAAATTATTTGAGATTATTTCTACTGTTAATGATAGTGATTCGGAATTTTTGGCAGGCTTTAAAGCTGGCATGAAAACTGGCCTGTCTCAGAAAAATGCTTTAGATAAAATAGAGTCAGAAATACTTTTAATAAAAGCGGAATCTGAGGGGTTGCGATTTTTAGTTAATATCGCAGCAAAGGACGGTAGTGACTTAATTGAATCAAGTAGCTTTGTTCCTGAGAAAGCGGCTTATTTGGCAGGAAAGATTCCTGCTCAGGCGCCAATTTTTTATGGTGAAGGTTCTAATCTGAATATAGTTTATAAAGAAGTTTTGCAAAGTGCTGAGTGGGATGCTGAGTTGAAGGCAAATTTGTCTCAAATAGAGTCTTTTTTAAAGGCTCAGAATTTAGATTTAGAAAAGGATATTTTAAGTTTTTTAGATAAAAATTTCGCTTTGGTGTTTGAAGATAATACTTCGATGATACCAAGTTTTGGTTTTTATGCAGATATTTCTAGTAATTCTGAAGCTGCGGTTAAACTTATGACAAAGATTGATCAATCTTTGGTTAAGATTTATGACCAGGCAAACAAAGATATTCCAGGCTTATTTATGTTTTTAAATAGAGAAGAAGTTCTTGCTGGTAAATTATGGAAATTTAAGCTTAACTTAAGTGCTATTTTGGCTCAAACTCCGCCAGAAGTAGCTGATAAGTTTAAAGAACAGAAGGTGGAGTTTTATTATGGAGTTTTACCTGAAAATATTTTGGTATTTGCTCTCAAGCCTGATTTAGAAAAAATATATGGGAAATCTCCTACTGTTTCTGATTCACAAGAGTTTAAAAAAACTAGAGGATATTTTAAAGAAAATTGGTTAGCGGTTTCCTTTGCCCCTGCTCAATTATTTGTTTATATGGATCGCTTAATAGAAGTGTTTGATGCTAATGCTTCTAGCATGGAAGAATTGATTGGATATCAGAATATTAAAGCTTATATTTCGCCTTTGAAGAGTTTTAGTTTTGGTAATAAGGTAGCGACTAAAGAAGCAGCTCACGCTGAAATATTCTTACATATAAGCAAATAGGTCTTTTATTGATTAAGGATAGTTGCTTGAAAAAGGGCGTTTAGTTGGAACTGTGTTTAGCTATAAAAAGAGTGGCGTCGTTATCGGCGTCTGGTGTTTTGTTGTTGGGAACTGTTGTTCCTGTCTGGAGTTGCTTTGTGACTCCAGCTTTGGTGTGATCTTGTAGTTGTTCAACTGGATTTACTAGAAGTACTTCATCAGCTTCTTTGCTTGATTCATTAGATAAGTTAACGCTGCTAAGGCCAGATAGGCTTTCAATTATATTGGTGAGTTCGGCGACACTTTTGATACTGTCTTGATAATTATTAACTAACCAAGTTGTGCTGGATAGGTTGGGAATGTATTGGGGTGATTTGGTGTCAGCCACCTCACGTCTATATATGATGCTTACCTCTCTTTTGGTGTATTTGCCGATCTTTTTAAGTGCTTCTAGAAGCTTCTGATATTCTTTAAAAATAAAGCGGGGTTTACTTAAAATATATTTGGCAATGTCCATCTCTATTGGAGAGATCTCTGGAGAGCGTGGTTTTGAAAAGCCGCTATTCATATGACTGTAAAAATAAAGTTATCTGTTTATTATAGCACTTTTTGGGTGTTTTAATAAAGACAACTTTACTATTTTTTGTCTGGAGGGATGGAATAGTAATCGAAGAGATATTCGGCTACTGATTTAAATAGATTACTGGTTGTGGCATCAGCCCATTCGCTGGAGCGTGGGCGGTCTAGTTTGGCCATGATAACGAAGCGAGGATTGTCTATTGGTCCAAACCCACCAACAGTGGCGATAGTGGTTCCTGCTCCTGATAGTGGCTTGCCGTTTTTATATGTTTGAGAAGTTCCGGTTTTGGCGGCGATATAGTGTTTTGGCATGCGATTGTTGCTGGAAACACCATCTTCTACGGCTCCAACCATCATTCCGGTAATAACTTTTGATGTTTCTGGATGAATAATTTGGCCGAGTGTAATTGAATTGTTCATAAGCCAGTTTCCTGGGGATTTTTCGGTACTGTCGATAATAAATGGTTGCATCATTACCCCACCATTGGCTATAGCTGAAATAGCTGTGACCATTTGAATTGGGGTTGCGGTGAGACCTTGTCCAAAAGCGTAGGTAACGAGCTCTGAGTCCGCCCATTGGCTGAAATGAGTGATTTTTCCTGGATGTTCATTGTCGAATTCTATTTCTGTTCTTTCTCCAAAGCCGTAGCGTTTTAAATAATTGTAAAAAAGATTGCGGCCGATTTTTTGAGCTATCCAACCCATGCCTGTGTTGCATGATTGAGCCAGTACATTGGCCATGTTTATTCTGCCGGTACATTTGGCGGAAACGTTTTTGATTTCGTATTCATCTACTTTGAGTACTCCTGAATCATTGATTGTTGTCGAAGCGCTAACATCTCCATCATCAATACCGATAGACATAACTATAGTTTTGAAAACCGATCCCGGTTCATAAGATTCGCTGACAATTTTGTTTTGATAGGCTTCTGGGCCGATATTGTTTTTATAATGTTCGTAGGCCACAGTTCCATCGGCTAATTCTCTTTTGAAAATCATGAGACGGTCTTGGGCGGCTACGTTTCTGTATAACCAGAAGGTTTTTTCCATGTCTTTGACAGGGACTAGATTTTGAATTTCTTCTTCTGAAAGTCTGATTTCTTCTTTTTCATAAACCATTCCATAGTTATTGGGGTCGAAGCTGGGATAGTGAGCCATGGCTAGTACTCGTCCTGTTTTGGGGTCCATGACTATTACTTGCCCAGAGTCAGCGCGATAATCTTCGACCGCTTTTTTGAGGCGAGATTCGACGGCCATTTGTATAGATCTATCTATAGTGAGAACATAATTTTTGCCATCTTCTGCAGGCTGTATCAATGAATCTCCTACGGTAATCAAACGTCCAACTGAATCTTTCTGAGTTTGAAAAACACCTTTTTTACCACGTAATTCCGTATTGAATTTAGCTTCAATTCCATAGGAACCATCTCCAGACGGGGCTACAAAACCTAGCACATTGGCGGCTAGTGATCCTTCTGGGTAATAGCGATAATATTCTTCTTTTAGTCCCAGGCCATTGAAATTATCCGCTTCATCTTGATTGATGGTTTCTTTGATTTTTACGGAAATTTCTGGTGGTAGTTTTTTAGCTAAAATCACATAACGATTTCGTCCTCTGAGGGTTGCTTCTAATTGTAATGGTGGAAGGTCCAGCACGTCTCCCAGTTGTTGAGCTGTTGATTTGAGATTGGTGATTTGCGGAGGATAGGCTTTTAGCTCACCGTTTTCGGAAATTTCCAGGCCGGGTAGGGCGAGTTTTTTGATGGTTTCGGCTTTGTCCGGATCAATAGAATTAGTCAGGGTAATCATGGGACGGACGTCGGAGCTGATTTTTTCTAAAGTGGAATTATAGAAATTTTGATAAAGTTCATCGTCAGTATAAGGTTTTATTTTTTCCAATTCCTCGGCGGTTTTTGCTCTAAATATAGCATTTTTGATGCGTTCGTTGTCAGCTGTGCGATTTTCTTCCAGATTGTAAATTAGTGGGACGATGCGGTCTGTGACCAGTTTTTTGTTTTTGATTAAGGTAGGATCGGCAAAAAGCAGGTCGAGAGTGGAATTTGTGGCTATACGGACGTTTTCTCCGGAGGCGTAATCTTTGATAAATATTTCTCCACGGTGAGCTGGTAATTCGCTATATCCATAATGTGCCTGGGTGGCGATTTTGGAATAATGGCCATAAGCTAAAACTTGCAGTGAAAAAAGTCTGAAAAGGATAATTATAGTTAAAACCCCCAATATCCCTAAAAAAACTAGATTACGATCTAGCTTTAGATTGTGAGCAAAACTCCGAAGGCCAGCTGATTTTTGACTGCGATAATTCATTATTGGATTAATTCCATGTTTGGGCTATTATTTTAGCGTTGTTAAGCGTTTTTGCCAATCTAAGTTAATTTATGGTTAAAAAGACAAATTTGAAAAATGGTCTCCGCCTCGTTACTAAAGTTTTACCAAATACCCAGTCTGTCACGGTTCTAGTGTTGGTTGGAGCTGGCTCCAGGTATGAGACAAAAGAAATAAATGGTATTTCCCATTTTTTGGAACATATGTTTTTTAAAGGGGCCAAGCGTTATAAAAATACCAAAGAGGTTTCGGAGGCGATTGACTCTGTCGGTGGTGACTTCAATGCTTTTACCGGAAAAGAATATGCTGGATATTATGTCAAAGTAGCTGCGGAAAAACTTGATGTGGCTCTGGATGTTTTGTCTGATATGTTGATAAATTCCAAATTTGATCCTGCTGAAATAGATAAAGAAAGAGGTGTGATATTGGAGGAATATAATATGTATCAAGACACGCCGATGTATCAAATTGGCTGGGATTTTGAAAAATTATTATATGGGGATCAGCCTTTGGGATGGGATCAGGTGGGTACAAAAGAATTGATTGCTTCCGTCACACATGAACAATTTTTGGAGTATTTGCATGATTTGTATACGCCTGATAATACGGTGATTTCGGTGGCAGGAAATTTTGATGTGGATAAATTGACTGAACAAGTTGATAAATTATTTGCCTTCCCTGAAACTCGTCAGAAAAAAGCTTATGATTTTGAAAAAGTTGAAGAATATGTGAGTACGGAAAAAGTTTGGTTGCGTAATAAAAAGACTGAGCAGGCTCATGTAGTTCTGGGGTTTCCTGGGTATTCCAATACATCGGAAAAACATTATGCCAGTAAATTGTTGGCGGTGATACTTGGTGGGAATATGAGTTCACGCATGTTCTTGTCTGTTCGTGAGGCTCAGGGGTTGGCTTATTATATTAGTGCTTCAACTGATGATTATAATGATACGGGAATATTTTCAGTAAGTGCCGGGGTGTCTGTGGAGAGAATTGATCAGGCTATTGTTTCTATTATTGCTGAGTTTAAATTGGCTGCTGATTCTGGTGTGACGGTGGCTGAATTGGAAAAAGCCAAGGCTTATTTGAAGGGTAAAATTATTTTGAGAATGGAAGATTCAGAGGAGTATTCTCATTTGATTGGAAAATATGAATTGTTACAAGGAAGTAAAATGGATTTAGAACAGGTCTTGGTGCAAATAGAAAAAGTTTCTTTAGATCAAGTTAATCAAGCAGCTAGAGAGCTGTTCCAGGAAGATAAACTTCATGCCGCAATTATTGGCCCATATGATGATAAGGAGCGATTTGTTAATTTATTGAAATTTAAGAATTAAAGTGGGAAATCTTATTTTAAATATTCGGGATACAGTTAACGCTGTGATTTATAAGCGTGTTTTGAAACGAATATTTTTTACCATGGATCCAGAGGTTATTCATGATCGAATGACTGCGATGGGAAAAATGATTGGTAAGATTTCAATAGGGAGATGGTTGATTCGATTGGGGTTTTATTCAAATTCAAAATTACTTCATCAAGATCTGGAGGGGATACGTTTTTATAGCCCTGTGGGACTAGCGGCTGGTTTTGATAAAAATGCTGAGTTGATACAGATTTTGCCAGAGCTGGGATTTGGTTTTGCTGAATTGGGATCGGTAACTGGAGAGAAATGTTCTGGGAATCCCAAGCCTCGATTGTGGCGTTTGAAAAAATCTGAAGCTTTGGTGGTTTATTATGGGTTGAAAAATGATGGAGCGGAAATGATTTCTGCAAGATTGAAAAATATTCTTCCTAAAGTTCGTCAAACTAAATTGGGGAGGAGATTTGTCTATGGTTTGAGTATTGCCAAGACCAATTGTGCGGCAACAGTAGATAGAGAGCAGGGAATACAGGATTATGTTAAAGCTTATCAATTGCTGCGTGATCAGGCTGATTATATTACTGTGAATATTAGTTGTCCCAATGCTTTTGGTGGACAGCCTTTTACTGATGCAGAGAGTTTACAAGCATTGCTTTTGGAGCTGGATAAATTGCATGTTCCTGGTAAGCCTGTTTTGATCAAACTTTCACCTGATTTGGATAATCAACAGATTGATGCGATTTTGCAGCTGGCAGCTATTCATAAAGTAGATGGATTTATCTGTACTAATCTGACTAAAAACAGGGATAACGCTAGAATTATTGATGCGAATGTTCCGGAAAAAGGTGGCATAAGTGGAAAAGTAGTACAGGGAATGTCTAATGATTTGATTGCTTATGTTTATAAAAAGACTAAAGGAAAGAAGATAATTGTTGGGGTCGGCGGAGTTTTTTCTGCAGAAGACGCTTATAATAAAATTCGTTTAGGGGCTAATTTGGTTCAATTAATAACAGGTATGGTTTTTGAAGGCCCGTCTGTGATTAGTCGAATTAATTTAGGATTGGTTGATTTAATGAAAAGGGATGGATTTAGTCAGATAAGCGAGGTTGTGGGAGTTGACGCTAGAGGTAGTGACAAAGGGTAAAAACATGTGTATGATTCGCCCGAAAATTCTATTTTATAATAGTTAAAGCAATGAGTATGAAATTTTCCGGTATACATGAAAAAACTTTAGTTTTGGTTAAACCAGATGGAATTCAAAGAGGTTTGATCGGTGAAGTTTTGAGTCGATTTGAACGTAAAGGATTGAAAGTTGTCGGTATGAAGATGATGACTTTGGATGAGGCTATTTTACGTGAGCATTATGCTCATATTGCTGATAAGCCATTTTTCCCAGGAGTTAGTTCTTTTATGCAAAGTTCTCCTGTGATTGCTATTTGTTTGGAAGGATTGGAAGTAGTGGCGGCAGTTCGAAAAATTGTTGGAATTACTAAATCTAGAGAAGCAGAAGCTGGATCAATTCGTGGTGATTTTGCTATGAGCGTTGCTTGTAATGTTGTTCATGCATCCGACTCTGTAGAGAATGCTCAAAAAGAAGTGCCTAGATTCTTTAAGGCTGATGAGGTTTTGAGTTATTCCAAAGCTGAGTATGAGCATGTTTATATGAGTGACGAATTAGACAAGGAATAGTTCTTTTGGTTTAATTCGGCGTTATCGCCAAAAAATATCTTTTGCAGTATATATCATACTGTCAAAAGATATTTTTTGGCTCTGCCTTGAATTAATTCCAAAATATTTAGTTCTTACTTTTTTGCTAGGATTTTTTGCTGCTGCAGGGAAAAAGCCGCCTACGTACTTGTGAGTTTGTAGGCGGGGATGATGGATGTACACGTACGTGTTTTTCGCTATGAGCTTTTGTCGGATGGATCTCCTAGGTCGTCCGTCCAGGCCAGGCTGTTGACGATGTTTGCCCGGGAGCTTTTTTTGATTGCTCGATGGGCTGCGTCGCGATTTAGCAGTTCTTCTTTCCCAAATTCCAGCAACATTCTTGCAAAGGTTAGCTCGAAGTTGACGGCATACTCTATGCCTTGGGGAGTTAGTTTTTTGTAGGTCCAGACGTCACAGACAACCGCTACGCCGTGGACTAGCGAGTGAATTTGGTCTAGAAGAAAGACTGCTTGGACGAGCTTTTCGCCCTCGGGATGAGCTTGGTTTTCGATGAGTAGCTTTGTGGCTAGCAGCAGGTTGGTTTTACCTGCTTCTAGGCCATCCATTAGGTGCTGGTGTTGGAATTCCATCAGATCTTTGGCCAGGTCTGGTGGAAGAGGAGTGGGGCCAAAATGGGCCTTGGAAAAATCGCCAGCTCGGACCATGATCAGAAATGCTTTAGTGTTCTTGTCCATTTGCGTGTACCTCCATGTCGATGGTCACTGCGAGTCTCAATTGCCAGGATGGCTATGGGGACGAACAGTAGATGGCTATTTTAATGAAAATTCTGATTTTGTCAATGGACTGCGGGTTTTTAAATGCTTTCTCCTGCCAAGGCCCCCGTTGCCCAGCTGGCCTGGAGATTGAAGCCGCCGGTGAAGCCATCGATGTTTAGTAATTCTCCGGCAAAGAAGAGGCCGGGGCGGATTTTGGATTGCATGGTGCGTGGGTCGACTTCTGAAAGGTCTACTCCACCGGCAGTAACAAATTCGTCACCGGCGCCCCGGCCGATTAGATGTAATTCCATATTTTTGAAACTATTGATGATTGCTTGGCGCATTGATTTGGAGAGGTGGGTTGCTGTGATGGCTGACCAATTTTTTTCCGGAAATTGTGGACTGAGAATTTCACTAACGATTTTATCGGCCATGGAATGTGGGAAAAATAAGGCCAGTAAATTATTTATTTTTTTATTGGGATTAGCTTGAATTTTTTCGTCCAACTCGGCAGCTAATTTTTCTGAAATTTGATCTGGGAAAAAATCTATATGTATTTTTGCTGGATTTTCTATAGTGAATTTTTGAAATGCGGCATATCCAGAAAGTGCAAAAATTGCCGGTCCGCTCAGGCCGCGATGGGTAAATAAAAATGGGCC
>Ga0154020_10011658_pt1 | contig 10018 bp, 8 predicted proteins | sample Klosneuvirus_201_FD_109709 | JGI IMG/M metagenome (GOLD analysis project Ga0154020, IMG submission 109709) | Active sludge microbial communities from wastewater, Klosterneuburg, Austria - Klosneuvirus_20160825_MG | ecosystem: Engineered > WWTP > Aerobic digester > Activated sludge | place... | reverse complement strand
CGCGCAGCGCGCGAAACGCTCGGACTTCTGGGGAGAAACGGCGAAGCCCCCTCGGATCGCTCCTTGGGGGCTTCTGTTTACCGACCCTCGCCGTTGGTTGGCGACGAGAGAAAAATGGCTCCGGAGGAGGGCTTCGAACCCCCGACCCGGCGGTTAACAGCCGCCTGCTCTACCCCTGAGCTACTCCGGAATGGGGACTAGATAGATGCCAGACCCACCCCGGGATCGTCAAGGCGGATAGGCTCCGCGAATGGCCGCGAAGGGCGCGAAATCATCGACGGCGATGACGAAGTCAGGTGCTTGGACGCTGGAAGCCGCGCTGGGTGCGCTGCGGAAGGCGGGGACCAAGAAGCACGCGGACGGGATGCAGCGGTTCGGGATCGGCGCGGTGACGACGTTCGGGGTGCCGATGGGTGCCATTCAGAAGCTCGGGAAGACGATCGGGAAGGATCACGCGCTGGCGGTGAAGCTGTGGGCGAGCAGCATCTACGACGCGCGGATGCTGGCGAGCTACGTGGCGGAGCCGGCGAAAGTGACGAGCGCGGAGATGGATGCGTGGTGCGCGGACTTCGACAACTGGGCCGTTTGCGACACCGTGTGCTTCGCGCTGTGGGATCGCGTGCCGTTTGCGTGGGCAAAGATCGACGCGTGGGCGAAGCGCGACGAGGAGTTCGTGAAGCGCGCGGCGTTCGCGTTGTTGGCGAGCGTGGCGCTGCACGACAAGGGCGACATCGAGGATGCGTGCGCGGATGCGATCGGCGTGTGCGAGAAGGCCGCGAGCGATCCGCGAAACTTCGTCAAGAAGGGCGTGAGCTGGGCGCTGCGGACGATCGGATCGCGCAGTAGTGCGCTGCGGGCGAAGGCGATCGCGAGCGGCAAGAAGCTCGCGAAGAGCAGCGATGCGACGGAGCGCTGGCTCGGAAGCGATGTCGTGCGCGACCTCGAGCGGCCGCTCGTCGCGAAGCGCGTGGCCGACAAGGACAAGAAGGTCGCCACGAACGCTGCGAAGGCGGCGAAGGCGGCGAAGGCGGCGAAGGCTACTTCTTCAGCACGATCGAAACCGACGATGCGTCCGGCTCGATGAAGCGAGCGATGCGATCGGCTTCGGCGTCGACGTCGGCGCGCTGGAGCTTGGTCAGCTTCGTGTAGGGCGCGAGCGTGATCACCGCACGCTGCTTGGTGCGGGCGATGGTCCACTTGCCCGCGATGCGGCCGTCGACGAGGTAGGTCGCGTGGACGATGCCGTTCGCCGATGTCTGCGACGGGCGGTGGGCATCGTCGATGATGCGCGAGCGATCGTCGTGACCGAGCATCGCGTTGTCGTAGTCCGGCAGGAAGCGCACGGGCGCGAGCGTGTCGGCGTCGGGGCGCGGAGCGTCGGGCAGATCGAACAGCTCGCGGTTCTTGTCGTCGCGGAACGTGACGAGCTGGGGGCGGAGGCGCTCGAATGCCGGGGCGAGGTTGCGCAGGCCGGACCAGGCTCGCGCGTCTTTGATCGAGGCGGGGCCGAATGCGCGGAGGTAGCGGACGATCAGCGCGTCTGGCTCGGCGGTGGCGGCGATCGGCGTGGCGAGGTAGGCGCCGGCGTGGACGAAGTGGGCGTTGCCCGTGAAGCTCCAGCGCGTTTCCGCGGGAACGCGCACGAGCGGCAGGTGGCAACGCAGCGCCCACGCTTCGGCGGTGCGGAACTTCGTCCCGAGCGACTTCTTGAGCGCGGCGATCGGCGATGGCGATAGCTCGAGGGCGAAGGCGTCGAGCTTCGCGAGATCGATGCGCTTGATGCGGCGCAGTCCCGAGCTGAGATAGGGCGATAGCGCGGGGCGCAGCGCGAGGAAGTCGCGGGCGGAGACGAGGTGGATCGTCGCGCGCATCATCGTCGCGCGCACCGCGTGCTTGGACGTGATCAGCGCGTGGAGGTCGTCGCGGGTGAAGGCGGCGAGGCGCGTGTAGAGGCCGATGTACGGCGGGCGCGGCACTTGGGCTTGCAGGCCCGCGAGGTGCTCGATCGCGTCGAGCGGCGAGAGCGGCGAGCGTGCGAGGAGGAGCTGCCGTGCGAGGAGCGCGCGATTCAGCTGTCGCTGCGAGAGAGAGCCCGGATCAGGCTTTTTTCTTCGCGAGGTACTCGTTGAGGAGGGCATCGACGCCGGTGACGACCTTGCGCGGGCCGCGCTTGCGAGTGAGCGCGAGCTCGACGATCTCGCAGATCATCTGCGCATAGGTGCGGCCGCTCGCCATCGAGGAGGCGTTGAACGCGCAGCTCTCGGCGAGGTCGGGGTTCGGGTTGACCTCGAGGATGTAGGGCTCGCCCGACACCGGATCGAGGCGCATGTCGACGCGCGCGTAGTCGCGGCAGTTGAGCGCGCGGTAGGCACGCATCGCGACGTCCTCGATGTACTTCACCGTCTCGGGCTCGAGATCGGGCACCGGGCACACGCCTTCGACCGAGTGGTGATCGCGGGAGTAGGGATCCCATTTGGCGCGGTAGGTGATGATGCGCGGCAGCGGCTTGCCCTGCTCGTCGGTGCCGCCCTTGAACTGCATCTCGTAGAGAGGCAGCGGCTTGTCGCCGAGGATGGCGCAGTGGATCTCGCGGCCGTCGATGTACTCCTCGACGAGCGCGGACTGCTTGTGCTCGGTGAGCATCTTGGTGATGCGCGCCTGGAGAGCGGTGGTGTCGTGGACGACCGAGCCCGAGTCGATGCCACCCGAGGCGTCGTCGTACGCGGGCTTGACCATGATCGGGAGCCGGAGGCCGGCGGGCGTGCCGACCGAGCTGACGAACGAGGGGAGCTGCGACAGCTCGTCGATGACGACGCCCTTGGGCACCGGCAGGCCGTGCGCGGCGAGGAGCGCCTTCGCCTGTGGCTTCTTCTGGCACAGCGACAGCGCGAGCGGGCGGTTGCCCGTGTACTCGATGCCGAGCAGCTCGAACAGCGCGGGGACGTCGTGCTCGAGCTCGGCGTCGTCCCGGAAGAACTCCACGAGGTTCACGACGACGTCCGGCTTGTGGGTGCGGAGCGCGTCGAGCATCGTGTCGAAGTTGTCGCGAACGTTGACCATCGTGACGTCGTGACCCGCGGTCTCGACGCTGCGCTTGATCAGCTGCATCTCCTCTTCGACCGTTTCCCACGGCTCGATCTGGAGCGACGGATTCCAGTCGACGGAGCGACGGTCCTCGCGACGATAGTGCGAGTACACGTCGTCATCGACTTGGTTCCACAAGATCAGAACGCGAGATGACACGACGATCTGAGCTCAGACGTACCTTACTTCGTGGGCGCTGTCACGCCCGCAGCACCGATCGCCGCTGATCGTGTGCCCCACGGTTGCCGAGCGATCAGCTCGTCCGCGCGCTCGCGCTGCTCGGGAGACAGCTTGCTTTCGATCGCGAGAGCGAACCACTGCGAGAGTTGCAGCGCGTTCTCGAACCGATCGCTGATGTTCTTCGCGAGCCCGATCGCGAGGACGCGGTCGATATCCGCGGGTAGCGGCGCGAGCATCGATGGCTGCGTCGGCACGCGGAACACCACGTCGTAGAGCGTCGTCGGGACATCTTTCCCCGTGAACGCGGGGTGACCGGTGATCGAGCGATAGAGGATCGCGGCGAGGGAATAGACGTCCGCGCGGTGATCCACGTCCTCGCCGCGCGCTTGCTCGGGTGCCATGTAGGCAGGCGTGCCGACGACGTGCCCCTTGGTCAGCGTGCCCGAGCCGCCCGACTTGGACACGCCGAAGTCGAGGATCTTCCACGTGCGGTCCTTGTTCTGCTCGGCCAGGAACACGTTGTGCGGCTTGAGGTCGCGATGAACGATGCCCGCGAGGCGAGCGGCTTCGAGTCCCTGCGCGACGTGCTCGGCGACGGTCACGGCCTGGCTCGGCTGCAGCCGGCGCTGGCGGCGCAGTTGATGTGCGAGATCGAAGCCGCGGAGCCGCTCCATCGCGAGGAACGGGATCTCTCCCGCGGTGGTGCCGACCTCGAGCACGCGCACGACATAGGGCGTGTTCAGCTTGGACGCGGTCTGCGCCTCGCGAATGAACCGCGCGACGCTCGTCGGGTCGGCCAGCGTGCCGGGATGCAAGAGCTTCACGGCGGCCTCGCGCTGATCGCCGGTCCCGTAGGCCTCGTAGACCTCGCCCATGCCGCCGCGTCCGATCAGGACACCCAGGCGAAACGAGCCGATGACCTGGTCGCTGAATCGGCCCGGTCCACCGATCTTGAGCGCGCGATCGAGCTCGGCCCTCGCTTCGGCGAGCAGTGCGTCGCGTTGCGCCATCTGCCGCGCGGCGGTCTCGAGCTTCTGCATTGCATCGAGCGTCACGCGCTGCGAGATGCGCGCGGTGATGAAGGCGAGCGTGTAGAGCGCTTCGATGATGACGAGCACCGCGACTTGATCGAGGTGGCGCATCGCCGTCACGTTGACCAAGCCGCGATCGACGATCAGCCCCGTGATGATCGCGAGCCCGAGCAAGAGATGCCCGACCGTGACGATGGCGTACATCGCTAACGTGAGCTTCTTGCTCGACCCGAGGCTGAAGAAGTAGATGCCGTACACGAGCATCCCCGCGACCGGCGATGCCATGCCCCAGTAATAGAGGCCGGTGAACGCTCCCGCGACCAGCAGGAGCCCCGGCGGCAACCAGATGCTCGGGCCGTAGCTCGCCGCATCGCGCATGCGCAGGAGCAGCCAGATCGATCCGATCGCGCCCATCGCGGAGCCGACCGCCACGATGTTCCGCGCGACCTCGTCCCCGCCCGCGATGTACGCGATGATCGCGCCACTCACCGACAGAAAGAACGCGGTCTTCACGAACACGCGCGAGCGCTCGACCTCGTCGTGGCGCATCGCTTCGACGGGAGATGCCGCGCCGGTCTTGCTGTCGAACGCGCGCGACATCGAGCCGCCGGTCTGCACGCGACCGCGCTTGGTCGGCGTGGAGATCTGCTGCGTCGGCAGGTGATGCACCGGATCGACCGGCGGCGTCTTCATCGTGCCGGGCTCCGCCGGTGTCAGGCGACTCGGCGTCGACGTTGGCTCGAACGGATTCTCGTCGCCGCGCGTGTCGTCGCCATCGCCCGGACCGAGGTCATCGGTCGAGAGCTCGTCGCCCGTCGCTTTCGCGAGTACGCCGGGGCCTAGATCGACCGTCGGCCGGTCGTCGTCGAACACCCGGTCACCCACAACCGAAATTGTAGCCCCCCAAACGCGGTGCTGGCGAGCTTGCTACTTATAGAGGAGCCTCGAGCAGCTCGAAGGACGCGTTTAGAGCGGCATCGGGACGGTACCGAGCGACTCGCAGTGGTCCCAGGTCAGGATCTGGCACTCGCAGTAACCGCCCGGATAACAGGTGCAATCGTCGCCGTTGTAGACCGACGTACAGTCCCCGCGCGTGTTGCACGCACCCTCGGTGGTGAGCGATTCGCACGCCGTCGTCGGGACGCACGTGCCGTAGCACTGGCCGGGGAAGCAATCGCCGTTCGTCGTCGGATCCATCGTGTCGCAGGTCTCGACGCACTCGTAGCCGGGACCGCAGTCGATCGCCGCACAGCCCGTACCACTATCCGGGACGCACATCGGCGTGCACTGGGTCGGAGGCGTCATCGTGTTGCCGGGCGCCGGCGGCGTCGGATAGCAGGAGTCCTCGCAGTGGAAGCCGGGACCGCAATCGACGGCAGCGCAGCCGCCGTTCGTCGGCTCGGGACGACACTGCGTGAACGAGGCCGCGCTGGGTCCGGTCAACGTGTAGTTCGCCGAGTAGAAGATCGAGCAGGTGTCGTTTTGCGCGCACTCGTTCGCGTCGAGGCCGAAGCACGACGTGTAGATGTCGGGGCCGCCGGTCGTCGCGTAGCACCCGCGGAACAGCGGCGCGGTCGCGGAGCTATTGCCCGGCTCCCAGTACGCGACCTGGCAGCCCGGCTCGGCGAGACACGTGTCTTCGTCGAGGAGCGTGCACGACGAATCGCACGCCGGCCAGTTCGGCACGGGCGGCGATTGCGGTTCGGCGACGTCATCGCAGACGCAGGTGCCGTACGACTCGTCGTAGTAGCAATTGCCACCACCGCCGCCGTAGCCACCGAACTCCTCGCAGTCACCCGTCTGCGGGTTGCGCAGCAGGTTCGAGGGATAGCCGTCATCGGTGCCCCATCCGGGTTCGGTACCGTAGCCGCACGCCGGAGGCGGCTCGTCGTCGCCGCCGAAGTAGAGCTGACAACCGCCGAGGGTCAGTGCTGCGAGGACGAGGGCGAGGCGCATGATGGCCAGCGTGCAGCAAGGGCTGAGCCACGCACAAGGCCCAATTCGTCTGCGCACTTGCGCGAACAGACATCAGTTTTCCGAGTGATCACACCCGGTGAGTGCGCAAAATCCCGCCAGTTTTTGCGATCACGGCGCCTTGTGCCACGGTGCGTCGCCTCATTAGATCCGCCCGATGCACCCGATCCTCGCCTTCGCCTACTTCTTCCGGATGCTGTTCGGCCGGAAGCTGCCCGCCGACGCGGTGCAGTTCCTCCCCGAAGGTGCCGTGCCCAAGCAGTTGCCCGCGAAGACCGAGGTCGTCGAGAAGGTCGTCGAGCGCGTCGTCGAGAAGAAAGCCGAAGACAAGCGTGCGGTCCATCACCGCGACGGCGCGCTGGCGCTGCTCGCCCTGCTCCAGCGCGAGGGCCGGCTCGTCGACTTTCTCCGCGAGCCTCTCGATGGCTTCAGCGATAGCGATATCGGCGCGGCCGCGCGCGACGTCCATCGCGGCTGCAAGAAGGTGCTCGAGCAACACCTCGCGATGGAGCCCGTGATGCCCGGTGAAGAAGAAGCGAAGGTCGCCGTGCCGAAGGGCTTCGACCCCGCGGAGATCCGCTTGATCGGTGAAGCGAAGGGCGAGCCTCCGTTCAAGGGCACGCTGCGCCATCACGGCTGGCGCGTGACGGAGACGAAGCTGCCCGCGCTCGCGGAAGGCGTCGATCGCGCGGTGATCGCCCCCGCGGAAGTCGAGCTCGGCGCGTGAAGATCCTCGGCATCGATCTCGGCACCACGAACAGCGCGCTCGCCGTCGCCGACGAGACCGGCGCGCGCACCGTCGACATCACGCAGGTCGTCGGCCCCGGCGAGACCGCCGCGCGCCCCACCCTGCCCTCGTTCCTGTTGCTGCCCAGCGAGCTCGAGGTCCCGAGCGCGCAGCTCCAACTTCCGTGGTCCGGACCGCTGCGCTACGCCGTCGGCACCTTCGCGCGCGAGCGCGGCGCGGAGCTCCCGCATCGCCTCGTCTCGAGCGCGAAGTCGTGGCTGTGCAATCCATCGATCGATCGCACCGCGCAGGTGCTGCCGTTCAAGGGCGCGCAGCGCGAGCTCGATAAAGAGATGGAAGGCGGCGAGCGCGTCTCTCCCGTCAACGCGAGCGCCCGCTACCTCGCGCACCTTCGCGCTGCGTGGGACGACGCGAACCCCGACGATCCCGCCGACGAGCAAGACGTCCTCGTCACGGTGCCCGCATCGTTCGATCCCGTCGCGCGCGAGCTCACCGTCGTCGCCGCCCGCGAGGCCGGCTTCGATCGCGTGACGCTACTCGAAGAACCGCAGGCCGCGTTCTACGCGTACCTCGCCGCTCGCGGCGACGCCTGGCGCAAGGACCTCGCGCCCGGTGACGTCGTCCTCGTCTGCGATGTCGGCGGCGGCACCACCGACTTCTCGCTGATCGAAGTCGCGCAAGCCGATGGCGCCCTCGCGCTCGAGCGCATCGCCGTCGGCGATCACATCCTGCTCGGCGGCGACAACATGGATCTCGCACTCGCCGCGATCGCGCAGAAGCAGCTCACCGACGCCGGCAAGACGCTCGACGCGATGCAGCAGCGCGCCCTCGTCCACGCCGCGCGCCGCGCGAAAGAGCAACTGCTCGGCGACAAGCCACCCAAGTCCGTCTCGATCAGCGTGCTCGGCCGCGGCTCCAAGCTGATCGGCGGCACGATGAAGGCCGAGGTCACGCGCGAGCAAGCCGAGGCGATGCTCGTCGACGGCTTCTTCCCCGTCGTCGACGCCGACGCGCGCGCCCAGAAGCGCCGCGCCGCGGGCCTCCGCGAGATGGGGCTCCCGTACGCGCACGATCCCGCGATCACGCGCCACCTCGCCGAGTTCCTCGGTCGGTTCGGCCGCATGCCCACCGCGATCCTGTTCAACGGCGGCGTGATGAAAGCGACGCAGCTCCAACAGCGCATCGTCACGCTGCTCCGCACGTGGGCCGGTCGTGACGTCCAGGTGCTCGCCGGCGCCGACCTCGATCTCGCCGTCGCGCTCGGCGCCGCCCATTTCGGTCGAGTGCGCCAAGGCAACGGCGTGCGCATCCGCGGCGGCACCTCGCGCGCCTATTACATCGGCATCGAGTCCGCGATGCCCGCGATCCCCGGCTTCGCCCCGCCCGTGAAAGCGCTGTGCGTCGCACCGCAAGGGCTCGAAGAAGGCTCCACCGTCGCGCTCCCCGACGACGAGCTCGGCCTGATCGTCGGCGAGACCTCGAACTTCCGCTTCTTCGCCGCGGCCACGCGCAAGGACGACACCGCCGGCGCGCTCGTCGACGCCGACGCTGAAGGCATCACCGAGCTCGATCCCGTCGAGAAGCTCGTCGAAGCCGACGCCGAGCGCAAAGCAGGCGACATGGTGCCCGTGCGACTCGAAGCGCAGGTCACCGAGCTCGGAACGCTCGAGCTGTGGTGCGTCGCGCGCGACGGCCGCGGTCGCTGGAAGCTCGAGTACTCCGTGCGCGAACGCGAGTGATACGCGACGGCTCGTTCTCGTATCCGTTCTCTGACCTCTGACTAACGAGCGCGAACCATCACGGCGCGCATGACCACCTTGCCGTCGCGCTCGGTCGTGAACTGCACGGGCGGTCCCGGCATGTCCGCGGCGAACCAGAACCGCCTCGTCGCTCCGTCCGCCTTCACCGTGTACACGCGCGTCACGAACGTCCCCGCTGGCACCGTCACGGACACGTTGTCCTCGAACGTCGTCGTCGCCGCCGGGAACTTCGCGTGCGAGTGCAGCTCGGCCCACGCCGAGGTGCCGGTCTCGTCGGCGATCGTCGTGCCCGCCTCGTCGCGCGAGATCGATCGAATCGTCACGCCGTTCGCGTCGGCGTTCGTGAACTCCCAATGCTCGAACCACGTCGGCTTGCCCTCGCCTTCGATGCGCAGCTCGATCACGCGGCCGCTCGGATTCCCCGCGCGCAGCTGCTCCTGCGTGAACAGCATCGGCGCGAATTCCGCAGGCGTAGTCGCAGGTGCAGGCGCTGGCGCTGGCGGCGGCGAGCTCCCGCACGCGGCGAGAGCCAACACGAGGACGAGGGCACGTAGGTTCATCGCGAGCCGATTGTACTGATAGCTCCTCGGCGCTCAAACACGGCGCGAGAGTTCACTGTGGCGATCCGATGACGGGGCGCTCTTTCCATTCGCGCACTGAATTCCGCGAACGGTCGGCCGAGCAGCGGCATTCTAGTCTCCGAGTCGATGGAGGACACCGATCCAGGGCCGCTGGGACAGCTCACCGCCGAGATGGCGTGGATGCGCCGTCTCGCGCGTGCGCTGCTCCGCGACGGTGACGCCGACGATCTCGCGCAGGATGCGTGGATCGTCGCGAGCGAGCACGCGCCCGCGGAGGGTGCGAGTCGGCCGTGGCTCGGTCGCGTGATGCTGAACCTCGCGCGCATGCGAGCGCGGTCGCAGAAGCGGCGCGTGGGACGCGAGGAGAAGACCGCGGATCTCGTCCAGCCCGAGGTGCGCCCCGATGACCTCGTCGAGCGTGTCGAGCTGCAGCAGCTCGTCGCGAGTGAAGTGCTCGCGCTCGAAGAGCCGTATCGCTCGACGGTGCTGTTGCGATACTTCGAGGAGCTGTCGTGCGCCGAGATCGCGCGACGGCTGGAGGTGCCCGAGGGCACCGTGCGCCGGCGGTTGAAGGTCGCACTCGATCATCTCCGCGGGCGTATCGGGGCGAAGCGGCGCAGTGGATTGCTCGCGCTCGCACCACTCGCGGGCGTGCCCTCG
>Ga0154020_10011655_pt1 | contig 10020 bp, 5 predicted proteins | sample Klosneuvirus_201_FD_109709 | JGI IMG/M metagenome (GOLD analysis project Ga0154020, IMG submission 109709) | Active sludge microbial communities from wastewater, Klosterneuburg, Austria - Klosneuvirus_20160825_MG | ecosystem: Engineered > WWTP > Aerobic digester > Activated sludge | place... | reverse complement strand
GTGCCGCCGATGCCGATGCCGATGATGCCCGGCGGGCACCAGCCGGCGCCCATTTCCGGAATCTTCTTCAAAACCCAGTCGACCAGATCGTCGGACGGATTGAGCATGGCGAACTTGGCCTTGGCTTCCGAGCCGCCGCCCTTGGCCGCGCAGATCACGTCAACGTGGTGGCCGGGAACGATTTCGAAATGTACGACGGCCGGGGTGTTGTCCTTGGTGTTCTTGCGGGCGCCGGCCGGGTCGGCCAGTACCGAGGCGCGCAGCGGATTGTCCGGGTTGCCGTAGGCGCGACGGACGCCTTCGTCGATCATCTGCTGGATGCTCATGGTCGCATCCGGCCAGGTGACCTGCATGCCAACCTTGATGAAGACCATGCCGATGCCGGTGTCCTGACAGATCGGCCGATGGCCCTCGGCCGACATCCGCGAGTTGGTCAGGATCTGGGCGATGGCGTCCTTGGCGGCGGGGCTTTCTTCGCGCTCGTAGGCTTCGCCGAGCGCCTTGATGTAATCGAGCGGGTGGTAGTAGCTGATGTACTGGAAAGCATCAGCAACGGACTGGATCAGGTCTTCTTGTTTGATGGCGGTCATGCGCAACTCCGGACTAGTGATTTTTTTGATGTTGCAGGGCAAGGGTCTGGGTCATGGTTTTGTCGACCATCGCCATGGCCAGGGCGGAAAAAAGGAATACGACGTGGATGACGACCTGCCACATCAGCGTGTGCTCGGACAGGTTGGCGGCATTGATGAAACTTTTCAGCAGGTGAATCGACGAGATGCCGATGATCGCCGTTGACAGCTTGATCTTGAGCACGCCGGCATTGACGTGTGACAGCCATTCCGGCTGGTCAGGATGATCATCGAGATCAAGCCGGGAAACGAAAGTCTCGTAGCCACCGACGATGACCATGACCAGCAGGTTGGCGATCATTACCACGTCGATCAGGCCGAGCACAACCAGCATGACTTGCGTTTCACTGAAATCGTGGCCGGTGACTGCACCATGCACCAGATGGCTCAATTCGACCATGAACAGCCAGCAATAAATGACTTGTGCGACGATCAGGCCAAGGTAGAGCGGGGCCTGAATCCAGCGGCTGGCGAAGATGAAAGACTCAAGGGATTTGATCGGAGAGGGCATCGTCAGACAGGGGAAATTTGCGGACGCGAAGTTTATCACGCCATGACAGGCGCACCCGAGAATGGCAAATTGTTGCGCCGCAGCGTGATTTCGTAAGGCATTTGTAAGATTATCTGAGTTTAATGTCGCTCAACGCTGGCGAGGGGAGTGAAGTGTTCTCCAGCTTGTGCGGCCTTTAAACAGTCCCGGTCAATTACCTCGGGATTCAATCTGTTGTTTCAACATAAATTGCGAAGTACCGCAGAGGAGAAAAATATGTCGAATGAGTCCGTGCAACTGATTTATCCGTCCGAGGAAATGGTCAAGAATGCGGCCGTTTCGGGGATGGACGCCTACCGGGCACTGTGCGCGGAAGCGGATGCCGACTATCCGGAATTCTGGGCGAAGCGTGCCCGTGAAATGATTACCTGGAAGCAGCCGTTTACCCAGGCGCTTGACGAGTCAAACGCCCCGTTTTTCAAATGGTTTGCCGATGGCAAGCTGAATGTTTCTTACAACTGTCTGGATCGTCAGGTTGAAGCCGGTCTAGGAGACAAGGTTGCCATCATCTTTGAAGCCGACAACGGCGAAGTAACCAAGGTTACTTACAAAGAGATGCTCTCCAAGGTTGCCAAATTTGCCAATGCCCTGCGCGGCATGGGTATCAAGAAGGGTGATCGCGTCGTTATTTACATGCCGATGACCATTGAAGGCATCTGCGCGATGCAGGCTTGTGCCCGTCTCGGTGCAATCCATTCCATCGTTTTCGGCGGCTTCTCTGCCCAGTCCCTGCGTGACCGTATGCATGACGCCGGCGCAGTTGCCCTGATTACATCCGACGGTCAGTACCGTGGCGGCAAGGCTATTCCGCTCAAGCCGATCGCTGACGAAGCTTTCGCCATGGGTGGTTGCGAGGCCGTCAAGAACGTTATCGTCTTTAAGCGCACTGGCGCCGAAGTCAATATGGTTGCCGGTCGCGACACCTGGTTGCACGATGCAGTTGCCAATCAATCTGACGTCTGCGAACCGGAATGGGTCGAAGCCGAACATCCGCTGTTCCTGCTTTACACCTCGGGTTCCACCGGCAAGCCGAAGGGTGTCCAGCACTCCACCGGCGGCTACTTGCTGCACGCCATCATGACCATGAAGTGGACCTTCGACATCAAGCCATCCGATGTCTTCTGGTGTACCGCTGACATCGGCTGGGTCACGGGTCACACCTACATCACCTACGGCCCGCTCGCTTGCGGCGCCACCGAAGTGGTTTTCGAAGGCGTCCCGACTTACCCGGATGCTGGTCGTTTCTGGAAGATGATTCAGGACCACAAAGTTTCCATTTTCTACACCGCACCGACCGCCATCCGTTCGCTGATCAAGTCTTCCGACAACAACGCGGCTGTCCATCCGAAGAGCTACGACCTGTCTTCGTTGCGCATCCTCGGTTCCGTTGGCGAGCCGATCAACCCTGCTGCCTGGACGTGGTATTACGAGAACGTTGGCGGCGGTCGCTGCCCGATCGTCGATACCTTCTGGCAGACCGAAACCGGTGGCCACATGATCACCCCGCTGCCGGGCGCCACCCCGCTGGTGCCGGGTTCTTGCACGCTGCCCTTCCCGGGTATCCAGTTCGCCGTAGTCGATGAGACGGGTGCCGATCTGCCGTGGGGTCAGGGCGGTATTCTGGTTTGCAAGAAGCCGTGGCCCTCGATGATCCGCACGATTTGGCAAGACGACGAGCGTTACGTGAAGTCCTACTATCCGGCTGATTTCCAGGGCAAGTACTACCTGGCTGGCGATGGTGCGATCCGCGACAAGGACACTGGCTACTTCACCATCACCGGTCGTATCGATGATGTGCTGAACGTTTCCGGTCACCGCATGGGTACGATGGAAATCGAATCCGCGCTGGTTGCCAACCCGCTGGTTGCCGAAGCTGCCGTTGTCGGCCGCCCGGACGACCTGACCGGTGAAGCTATCGTTGCCTTCGTCGTCCTGAAAGGCAATCGTCCGACCGGTGATGACGCCAAGCGCATCATCAAGGAACTGTCTGACTGGGTCGGCAAGGAAATCGGTCCGATCGCCAAGCCGAAGGACATCCGTTTCGGTGACAACCTGCCAAAAACCCGTTCCGGCAAGATCATGCGTCGTTTGTTGCGTGGTCTGGCCAAGGGCGAGGAGCTGACGCAAGACACGTCCACGCTGGAAAATCCGGCCATTCTGGAACAGCTCAAGGGCTAACTCCGGTACCGGCCAAGGAGGCGGCGAGCTTGCCACGCTGCCTCCAACAAACAACTGGCAAGGAGGAGACATTGGTCGCCCAAAAGGTGGCCTCCCGTGTGGTCGTATCAGACTGCATGCCAACAACGGCTGGCACGCTTGCGTGCCGGCCGTTTTCTTTTTGAGGAGCGCTTAGTGAAAAGAGCCAGTCCTGTTCGGCAACGACTCGCGGCACTTGGCTTGCTTGGCATTCCGTTGCTGACTTACCCCTTGCTCAGTTTGCCGGGTGGCTATCTGGCAGGCATCCCGGCGACTTATCTTTATTTGTTTGGCGTTTGGGCGGGCTTGATAGCGATGGCTGCCTGGGTTGCCGAGCGGCGGGGAAAATAATTGATCTCCGGCTGGCTGGTTGCCGCGCTATCGACGTTCTACATTGCTCTGCTTTTTGCCGTGGCGCGTTTTGGCGATGCCCGGGCGGATGCCGGCAAGTCGATTATTTCTGCCAATGTTTATGCCCTCTCGCTGGCGGTTTATTGCACCTCGTGGACTTTCTTCGGTAGCGTCGGCCGGGCTACCTCGGGCGGGTTTTCGTTCCTGACCATATATATTGGTCCAACACTGATGCTGATGTGCGTCGGTGTCATTCTGAAGATGATCCGCATCAGCAAGATGTATCGGATTACCTCGATTGCCGACTTCATTGCATCCCGCTACGGCAAGAGCCAGTTACTGGCTGGCCTGGTGACGGTAATCGCCGTGATTGGTGTTGTTCCTTATATCGCACTGCAATTGAAAGCGGTTGCTGCCAGCCTGAATGTGCTGTTTCAGCAATCTGACCATGCGCTGCTGCCCTGGTGGCTTGACTCCACCTTGTTGATCGCTGCCGTCCTGGCTTTGTTCACGATTTTGTTCGGTACGCGTCATCTTGATGCGACGGAGCGCCACGAGGGTATGGTCGCAGCGGTCGCTTTCGAATCCGTAGTCAAACTGCTGGCCTTCATGGCAGTTGGCCTGTTTGTCACTTATGGCATGTTTGGCGGGCTCTCCGATCTCTTTCAGCGCGCGGCCGAAAACCCCGATCTGCTACGCCTGTTGCAGCTTGATTCAAGCCGGGCAGGCACTTGGACAGCGTTGATCCTGCTCTCCGGTCTGGCCATCATTTTCTTGCCTCGGCAGTTCCAGATCATCGTGGTTGAAAATGTCGACGAGTCGCATCTCAAGCGGGCGGTCTGGCTATTTCCGCTTTACTTGCTGCTGATCAATATTTTCGTCTTGCCGCTGGCCTTGGGCGGATTGCTTCATTTCAATGGTCAGGGCCTCAATCCCGATACCTTCGTGCTGACCTTGCCGCTGGCGCGTGGTGCCGAATCATTGGCCCTGCTGGCTTTCATCGGTGGTCTTTCGGCAGCGACCGGCATGGTTATCGTTGAAACCATCGCCTTGTCGACCATGGTTTGCAATGATCTGGTCATGCCCTTGTTGCTGCGGTCAACCTGGTTACAGGCCGAAAAGCGGCAGGATCTTTCCGGTCTGCTGATTGGTATCCGTCGCGTTGCCATCGTGGTCATCCTGCTTCTCGGCTACATCTACTTCCGGGCAGCAGGGGAGGCTTATGCGCTGGTCGGCATTGGCCTTATTTCCTTTTCTGCGGTGGCTCAATTCGCGCCGGCCATGTTTGGCGGCATGTACTGGAAGCAGGGCACGCGGGCTGGCGCAGTCGCCGGTTTGCTGGCTGGTTTTGGCATCTGGCTTTACACCTTGCTGCTGCCGTCTTTTGCCAAGTCGGGCTGGATAGACAGTGCTTTTGTCGAACATGGGTTGTTTGGTTTTGGCTGGCTCAAGGCGCAGGCGCTATTCGGCCTGAGCGGCCTGGATGAGATTTCACATTGCCTGTGGTGGAGCCTGTTTGCCAATATCGGCTGCTATGTCGCGGTCTCGCTGAATTCACGACCGGATGCCGTGGAGGCTAGTCAGGCCGAGCGCTTTGTCGACATTTTCCGGCATGCCGGGCGTGATGCCGATGCTCGTCTTTGGCGTGGCAATGCCTCTGTTGAAGCCCTGGTAGGGTTGCTTGAACGTTTTCTCGGACCGCTTCGTGCGCGTCAGCAATTGGCTATTTACGCCCAGACGCGTGGTGCAATCGATTGGCACAGCCTGCCGGCGGATGCCGAGTTTGTGCATTTTGCCGAAGCCGAACTGGCTGGTGCGATCGGCTCGGCCAGCGCCCGGGTGATGGTGGCTTCGGTCGCGCAGGAAGAGGATCTCGGGCTTGATGAGGTGCTCGATATTCTCGATGAAGCAACGCAGGTGCGGGCTTACAGCCGTGAACTGGAGGCCAAGCAACAGGCACTGGAAGTGGCGACGGCCGAGTTGCGCGGGGCCAACGAGCGCCTGCGCGAACTCGACAGCATGAAGGATGATTTCATCTCGACTGTCACCCACGAATTGCGTACGCCGTTGACCTCGATCCGCGCCCTTTCCGAAATGCTGCATGAAGATCCCAGAATGGAACTGGCTGATCGCAAGCGCTTCCTGGGGATCATCGTCAATGAAGCCGAGCGCCTGACCCGGCTGATCAACCAGATTCTTGACATGGCCAAATTGGAATCCGGGCGTGCCGAATGGACGACCAGTGAAGTCGATATCGGTGACGTGGCACGTGAGGCGATGGATTCTCTGGGCCAGCTCTTCCGCGAGAAAGGTGTTTTGCTGGTAGGTGAAATACCTGCCAGCGGACCGATTGTGTTAGCTGACCGTGACCGTCTGACCCAGGTGATGATCAATCTGCTGTCGAATGCCGTGAAGTTTGTGCCCGGCAATACTGGCAGGGTGCGCGTCAAGGTCAGTGCGGATCAAAAAGAAGTGCGCGTGCTTGTTTCTGATAATGGCCCGGGCTTGACGGCTGAGGAATGCAATGTCATTTTTGAAAAATTCCGTCAGGGTGGGAACACGATGACGGACAAACCCAAAGGTACGGGTCTCGGTTTGCCGATCAGCCGGCAGATTGTTGAATTTTTTGGTGGTAATCTTTGGGTTGAAAGCCAACCCGGTGCGGGTGCAGACTTTATTTTCACGGTGCCCTTGCCGGCATCGGAAGCATAACGAGGGAGACAAAAAACATGGCCAAGAAGATTCTTATTGTCGATGACGAACCCAATATCGTCATCTCGCTTGAGTTCCTGATGAAGAAGGAAGGCTTCGAGATCGCTGTTGCTTGTGACGGCGACGAGGCGCTCGCCAAAGTTGCCAGCTTTAATCCGGACCTGATATTGCTTGACGTGATGATGCCGAAAAAATCGGGGTTCGAGGTCTGCGAAGCCTTGCGCACCGATCCGGCGCGAGCCGGTTTGCTGATCGTCATGCTCACCGCCAAGGGGCGTGACACGGAAGTCGCCAAGGGCTTGGCCATCGGCGCCGATGCCTATGTCACCAAGCCGTTCTCGACCAAGGATCTGGTGGTCAAGGTGAAATCCATGCTCGGGGCCACCTGATCCTCAGCTGCCGTATTCCAGGGTAGTGAGCTACGGTCGACAGCTAAAACAGGCCAAAAACCGGCCCCCAATTTCATCGGATGAATGCCATGAAGGCTAAACATCGTCTTATCCTCGCCGTCATCGTGCTTGGTCTGTTGATGACGGGTCCTTTCGTCGTCACCTCCTTGCTTGTCTGGCTCGATATGCGGGAAGCCGAGCGCAACATGCTCACCCAGCTATTGCTGTCCCGCCTGCCGGTTGGCACCATCATGACCCTCTTTGGTTTCACCATTGGCGTCCTGGTGTTGCACAAGCTGTTCAAGCAATACGTCGAGGGTTTGTTGCGGATGGCTGAAACCTTGCGTCTGATGCTCGGTGCCAATCGCAATTTCCGCGTCACCCTCGAAGGTCCGCCTGAAGTCCAGCAGCTGGCCAGCGCCGCCAACGATCTGGCGCAGCAACGCGATGTCCTGATGGATGACGTCGATGCCCAGATTTCCCGTGCCAAGGCGTCGGTCGAAGAAGAGAAAAATCGTCTCGCCGCTCTGATGTCCGAGCTCGCCCAGGCTGTCGTCGTCTGCAACCTCGATGGTCGCATTCTCCTTTACAACAACCGTGCCCGTCTGCAGTTCAAGGCCCTGGCCCAGGGGCCGACCTCGGTTTCAGGTGGTGCCCTGATCGGCCTTGGCCGCTCAATTTTCTCGATCCTTGAAAAGAACCAGGTCGAACACGCCCAGGAAGTGATTCGTCAGCGCCTGACAGCCGGCAAGACGGCCATTTCCAATTTCATCACCACCACCCGTGGTGGCCAACTGCTGCGCGCCCAGATGGTGCCCGTCCTCGCCGCCGGCGGGGAGGGCGAGACCGCAATGTCGGGCTACGTGCTCACCGTTGAAAACATTACCCGCAGCATTGAACAGGAAGCCCGGCGCGATCAGGTATTGCATTCCCTGACCGAAGGCAGCCGCTCGGCGCTTGGCAACATCCGGGCCGCCGTCGCCAATCTGATCGACTATCCGGATATGGAGCCGGAACTGCGCGAACGCTTCGTCAATGTGGTGGGCGACGAAGCCGCCAAAATGAGCCAGCGCCTCGACCAGACCATGGCCGACTTCTCGGATTCGATGAAAACGCGCTGGCCGCTGGAGGATATTCTTGGCATCGACATCATTGCCGCCGCCCAGCGCCGGATCGATGAAAAGCTGCAACTGCCGAGCAAGACCGAAGCACTAGACGATGCCTTGTGGATCAAGGCGGACAGCTTTTCGCTGGTCTTTGCGCTGGTCTTTCTGGCCTCCCGTTTGAAGGATCATTACGAGCCGCGCGAACTGCGTTTCCGCCTGACTTCCGAAGGAAAACTGGCTTACCTGGATCTGATCTGGGCCGGCCCGGCCATGTCTTCCGAGACCTTCTACACCTGGGAAAGGGAGTCGATGCAGATTGGCAGCGAAACCTCGCCCTTGTCACTCCGGGATGTCATCGACCGGCACGGCGGGGAGATCTGGTATCAGCGCGAAAAAGCTGCCCACCGGGCCTTCTTCCGCTTCGTGCTACCGGTTGCCACGCCGGAAGTCCAGCTGGAAGCCGAGGATCGTAAACGGGGCTCCGGCCGTCCAGAGTATTACGACTTTGACCTTTTCAATTTTGCAGATAAGTCCATCGACCTCGACCGCAAACTGAGTGAGCTGACCTATACCGTTTTCGATACCGAAACCACGGGCCTGGAGCCTTCAAACGGGGATGAGATCATCCAGATCGGCGCTGCACGCATCGTCAATAACCGTCTGCTGCGGCAAGAGGTTTTCGACCAGATCATCGACCCGGAATGTCCGTTGAAGCCGGCCTCCATTCCCATCCACGGCATTACCGAAGACATGGTGCGCGGCAAGCCGACGATTGATGTCGTGCTGCCTTCCTTCTATGAGTTTTGTGAAGACACCGTCCTGATCGCCCACAACGCCGCTTTCGACATGCGTTTCCTGCAACTCAAAGAGGAGCGCACCGGCATCAAGTTCAGCCAGCCGGTGCTTGATACATTGCTGCTCTCAGCGGTCGCGCATCCCAACCAGGAGTCGCACAAACTGGATGTGATTCTGGAGCGTCTCGGCATACAGATCGGGAGCCGCCACAATGCGCTGGAAGATTCGCTGGCGACGGCGGAAGTCTTCCTCAAACTCGTGCCGTTGCTTGAAGAGAAGGGCATCACCACCGTCCGCCAAGCCCTTGAGGCATCGGCTAAAACCTATTACGCCCGGATAAAGTACTAAATGCCTGATGCGATCAATCGCGCGCTGCCATGCCGGGATCAGGCTGAGTTGATCTCGGCGCTGAATGCGTTAAAGAACATCAATGCTGCACCCGAACTGGCGCAGCGCATCCGCAGTTTTTTAATCGGGGTTGCCGGCGCGGGACTGAGCGGGCACGCAATGACACGCCTGGTTTCGGCCTTCAATGACCGGTTGACCGCAGGTGTCATCGAGATTGTCGCTGCCGGGCATCGCCTGCCGCCGGTGGCCTGGTGCTGGCTGGGTTTGGGTTCGGAAGGCCGGCAAGAACAAACCTTTGTTTCCGATCAGGACAACGGTTTGATCTTCAATGCCAGCGATGCCCGTGAGGCGGATGCCTTGCGGGCAATTTTTCTGCCCTTTGCGCAAGAGGTCAATCAGCGCCTGGCCGATTGCGGTTTCAAACTGTGCAGCGGCCAGATCATGGCCGGCAACCCGGCCTGGTGCCTGTCGTACGACGAATGGCGGCAGCAATTTATTGACTGGGTGCGCCGCCCCGAACCCACCGCCTTGCTCAATGCCAGTATTTTCTTCGACTTGCAGCCCTTGTTCGGCCAACTCGAACTCGGCGAAAGGCTGCGTTCCCTGTTGCTGAGCCTGACTACCGATACGCCATCCTTCCTGCACTTGATGGCTGCCAACGCGCTGCAGGCCGAGGTGCCGCTGAATTTTCGCGGCGAGGTGGCAGCGGAGGAAGGGGGATTGCTCGACCTGAAAAAATACGGCAGCCGAATATTTGTCGATGCCGCAAGAATCTTTGCCCTGGCCACCGGCGGGCGGTCGGTTCATACCGCGGATCGACTGCAGGCAGCGGCCAGCACCGTTGGTTTTGCGCCAGCGGAAATTGCTGCGGTCGACGCTGCTTTTTCGCATATTTTGCGCCTGCGTCTCGATCAGCAGTTGGCCGATATGGCGGCAAATGTAGG
>Ga0154020_10011654_pt1 | contig 10020 bp, 9 predicted proteins | sample Klosneuvirus_201_FD_109709 | JGI IMG/M metagenome (GOLD analysis project Ga0154020, IMG submission 109709) | Active sludge microbial communities from wastewater, Klosterneuburg, Austria - Klosneuvirus_20160825_MG | ecosystem: Engineered > WWTP > Aerobic digester > Activated sludge | place... | reverse complement strand
TACCAGGGTAGTTGTCCAGATGTTGGACGATAGAGAGCCCAAGAAATCGGCCATCATCGACCCCGCGCATCCCTTTGCAGGTCGCGGCGGCGTTGTTCCACCCGAACACGGGCGCTTTGGAGCGGGAAATCCAGGAGGCGGGCGACCGCAGGGCTACGATCCTCGCGCCGCGCTCCGCCGCCTGCTCGCGGCAGACAAGAACGAACACGGCGAAGGTCGCCTCGCTCACTCGCTCGCCGAACGCATCATGGACCTCACCTGTCAGGTCATGAACGGCGCGGATCCCGATAAGGTTCTGAAGGCGATTGATGCCCAGCTGCGCGTGATTCACGAGGTCGCGGGCAGGCCCAAGGAGAGCGTGGAAGTCTCTGGAGAGGCGCACGTTAGGCGGATTATCCTCGACACGGGCGAGCCGCGACCGCGCGACGTGGAAGCAACGGCGACCCGTCAAGGGACCCCCGGAGATGGAACGATCCATCCGGCGCTTGGCGACAATCGAAATAGCCCGACAGGACCGGAGTCCCGTTCCACCGCTCCCCCCCTCCCGGAGTCCCGTTCCTCCCCGTCCACCCCATCCCTTCCAGAGCCTCTCCCAGCCTCTATAAACGCTTCCGCCGCATTCCAGCTACAACCGCCCCAACCTCTCCACGGATCGCTCCTAGACCCCTCCCAGGCGCTTATAGACGAGACGGGTCCTCTTCCGGGTCCTTGACACCCCTAGCTATGGAACGATCCATCTAGCCCTTGCCCGTATATTTAGATTACACACCGCGCGGAGCGGCTAAAGAACTCTTCACCTGCCGGGAAAGAGAGGTGGTCCTATCTGGTGCTGCTGGCACCGGCAAATCACGCGCTGTCGGGGAGTACCTGAACTTTTTGTGTGAGGAGTACCCCGGCATTCGCGTTTGCGTGGCGCGCAAGACGTTGGTGAGTTTGCGCGAGAGTTTTCAGGTGACTTTTGAGGAGCGGGTGTTGCTCCCGGATTCACCTTTGCACAACGGCCCGTCGCGTCAGCACAGGACCGGATATAGCTACCCCAACCAGTCATATATTGCGCTACACGGGTTCGACAACCTGACGCGACTTTTCTCAACGGAGTACGACGTTTGTTACGTGCAGGAGTGTACGGAGATCAGCGAGCACGATTGGGCTTCGCTGCTCCGTTCCATCCGTAACAATCGTCTTCCGTGGCAGCAGTTGCTAGGCGACTGCAATCCTGACAGTTCTGAGCATTGGCTCCGGAAGCGGATGGACGCGGGGACCACGCGGGAGTTGGTTTCCTATCACGCGGACAACCCCTCCATTACGGACGAGTATATCGAGGGTTTGCGTACGCTTCCGGAGCCTCTCCGCTCGCGTTTGTACCTTGGGAAGTGGGTTCAGGCGGAGGGCGCGGTTCTGCCGGACTTCAGCATGGAGCGCCACGGTTGCGTGATGCCGGACCTGTCGGACATCCGCTGGACGTTTGGTGCGGTGGACTGGGGTTACACGGCTCCCGGTGTGGCGTTGGTGGTGGGTGTTACGAAGTCGGGGAAGCTCTACCGTCTTGCGGAGATTTACCGTCGCGGCGAGCTTTTGGACTGGTGGTGCGACCGGATTTACGACCTGACGCGGGAGTTCGACTGCGTGACGTGGGTTTGCGACCCTGCTCGTCCGGACGCGATTAGCTCTGTGAACAAGCGGTTTGGGCTTACGAATCGCGGGATGATGGCTCGCGGTGCGGACAACAAGCGGGCGAGTAGCGGTCCGGGCGACCTTAGCGGTATCGACCTGTTGAAGGAAGGTTTTGCGAAGGACCGGATTGCGTTTGTCCGTGACGCCAACCGTTTTACGGATCAGGGTTTGGTGAAGGCGCGTTTGCCGCACAACAGCGAGACGGAGCTTCCGAACATTGTCTACGTGAAGACGGACGGCAAGGCCAACCGCGAGCACGTGGACCCGCGCGTGCCGGACCATGCGTTCGACGCATGGCGCTATGCCGCGTCTTATGCGTGGGGCAAGGACGCATACATTCACAAGGGCAAGCGCAAGCTCGACCCTACCTGTCCTCCGTGGGAGTCCGCTGAGATGGACTTTTTGGATCACCGATTCTGATGGACTTTTCCAATCCGACAGAGCTTCGCCGCGAGGTGGAGGGCGCGTTTCTCCTGCAAAAGGGGGCGCGTGACATTCGTCGCACGATCCTGAAGAGTTACAAGGGTCAGTCTTTCAATCCTGATGGTATGCGTACTCCGGAGAACCGGATTCACGAGTACGTCTCCATCATGACGGGGAAGATTGCTGGTGGCGATCCCAAGGCGATGGTTTCGCACGGTGGCGGGTACGAGGAGCGCAAGCAGGCGGCGTTCATGACCGCTGGTTTGCAGCAGTGGATTATCCAGACGCGGCACCGTCGGCTGTTGCAGCGCATGGCTCCGCATTTCCTTACCTCGTGGGGCTTCACTCTCACGACGTTGGAGAAGATGGCGGGCTTTACGGACACGGAGGACGACGTGACGTTGCCCAACGTGGTCCCGTTGGATCCGGACGACGTGGCGGTGGACCCGTTGGCTACGTCTTGGGAGACGAAGCGGTGGTGTTGCCACAAGTACGCGCGGGTGAAGAAGGAGCTGATTACGTACGCGAAGGCGCATCCGGACGAGGGTTGGGACCTCAAGGTTCTGGAGAACCTCCCGGAGGACGCTGGCGCGTCGGACGAGATTTCGGGGCGCGACCAGCTTCGCGGTGAGGTTCCGCGTCGTGGGGAGGTGTTCCTGTACGACGTGTGGGCGCTGAACGGCGACGGGACGAGCAGCCTGTACACGCTTGCGATGCGCCCGGAGGGCGATGGCGAGTTTGTGCGTGAGCGCCGGGACTACTACGGCCCTCCCACGGGTCCGTACACGCTGTGGGGCGTCTACACGGTTCCCGGTCAGGTTTTGCCCATGTCCCCGGTGATGGCGATTTGGGGGCAGTTGGAGGAGTTGAACCGCAACTGCGAGGCGACGAGCATTGCGTCACGTCGCGGCAAGAGCATTGCGATTTCGGCGCTTCCGGACAAGCACACGAAGGACATCAACGACGCGCGCGACGGGGACACGATTCACGTCCCTGGGTATCAGAAGGAGCATTTCGACGTATACCAGTTTGGCTACGTGACGCGCGAGCGGATCCAGATGATGGACATGCTTTCCTCGCGGGTGGACCGCGTGCTGGGCATGGACGACACGGCTCGCGGGAACGTGACGGGTCAGGGCACGGCGACGGAGGTGGCGCTTGCGAACAATGCGTCTACGGCGCGTGTGGATTACGTCGCGCAGCGTTTCGCGGAGTGTGACGAAGAGTGCCTGATGACGGTACTTTGGTACCTCTACCACGAGAACACGGTGGAGTTCGACATTGCGATGTCGGACGACGACCGCGAGGCGATGGGCGTTGACAAGGTGACGTATCAGGGCGGCGCGGCTGAGGGTGACAAGTTCGACGGCTACGTGCTGGATATCGACCGTTACAGCTTGCAGCGCACGAACGAGATGCAGCAACGCTCCAAGGGTCAAGACCTCCTCACGGTCGCAACGGGACTCGTTCCGCTGATCCCGCAGATCGCTCCGTTCTGCGATGTCGAGGAGTTGTTCAACCGCATTGGGCAGATGTGGAACCTCCCGGAGCTTGGCGAGCTTGTGAGCGGCGACAAGGGAGCGGAGGTGATGAACGCTCAGATGTCGATGCAGCAGCAGAGCGCCGGTCAAGCGTCCGGGCAAGCTGTTCCGCCCTCTTCCCAAGATGGCTTTGCGCCGCAGCCGTCGCAGATGGGCATGAACGAACAATGATGTACACGTTTGAAAACGAGAGCGGCGAACGCCGCGAGTTCGAGTACCCGATTGGCGAAGCCCCGAAGTACGGGGAGACGGTGGACGGTTGGACGCGGGTGATTGACTTGCCTGCGTTCAACAGTTTGGCGGCGAAGCGCCACAGCCGTCAGCGCGTCAAGGCTTGGGCTTTGCCGCGCAACTACGAGGGCGCGAAGAACTTTGACAAGGACGGCGTGCCCGTTTTCAGCAGCGACCAAGAAATCCGCGAGTGCGTGGCGAAGAGCAAGGACTCTTCGATGCCGCTCCAATACGAAGCCCCTGGCTTCAACCAGACGTGATGCCGAACGAACTTACGCCCGAACAAGAACTCAAGATTTTTGGCCCTGACCCGGACGCGCCCGCCGAGGCTGCTCCGTCAACGGCTGGAAACGACAAGAACACCGAAGTGGAAGCGTCGGACGACAACCCGACGACGGAAGCGGAGGCTACGGAGCAAGCGCCCGAGGAGGTCGGAGACCCCGATCTCGACAAGGCGTGGGGTGCTCTGGAACGCGATGGCTGGACGAAAACGGACATCAAGCGTTTGGGTGTGGAGCGCATCAAGGAGCTTGGCCTCAAGCGCGCAAAGAACCACATGGACATCGACCAAGCGTACGCCGATCTCAAGGCTTTGAAGGCGACGAAGGCTGCGGAGAAACCGAAGGAGGAAGTGCTTGACAGAGCCGCTTCCACGAACGGCGACCTCTCCAAGGTTCTCGACAAGTTCAAGGAGTTGTTCGGTGAAGACGGCGCGAACGCGATCAGGGAAGCCCTTGATCCGGTTCTAGGAAAGGTTGGCGAGATCGAAAAGAGTCTCGTCAAGCAGCAGGAAGCCGCCGCGCAAGCGGAACGCGCCCGTCTTCAGGAGAAGTTTTCGGGTTTGTACTCGGAAGTCTCCAAACCCGCCTTGTGGAACGCGATCGAGCAGGGAGCTGTTGAGCGTCTGAATGCCGGTGAAGCGTCGTCTAACGACGAAGCCGTGCGGATGACGTTGAGCGAGCTTTTTGGCGAGCGCGCGGCACAACCCAAGGCGGAGCCTCGCAAGGCTACGCGAACGAAGGATCTCCCTTCCACTCCGGATAGGGCTTCGCCCGCAAAGCCGATGACCAAGCAAGAACGGGAACTCAAGGTTCTCGAAGCGATCGAGAGCGGTGCCACGCTCGACGACGCAAGAAAGATTCTGAACTAACATGGCTGGATCAGCTCTGTCCCAACTTCTCGACTGGTATTCGGTTACCGGTCCTCAAGTCCTCACGAGCGCGGACTCGCTCGTCAACGAAGCTCAACGCCCGAACTACCTGCTGAAGTGGTTGCTTTCGGGCAATAGCGATGGCCGCATCCAAGGCGGCAAGTACATTCAGGACTGGATCCTGACTGACGCGGGCAACACGGCGAGCTTCTACTTGCCGGGTGCTACGCGCACGTACTCGAACCCGAACTCCACCGCTACGCACCAGATCGACTGGCGGTTCATCGAGGACCACATGATGTTCCTCGAAACCGACACCGACCTCCAAGGCGTCGGCAGCATGACGCGCGCTGCGCGTATGCAGGTTTACAAGAACATCGTGACGGTGAAGGAGAAGCGTCTCGCCACCTCCCTCTCGGGCAAGATGGAAGATGCGTTGTTCTCGCTCCCGTCCTCGACGACGATGGAAGGCTCGACGGCTTCGGCCACGCAGCCCTACTCGTTGTTCGCGTTCGTGAACGAGTACGGCGCGACGGCGGGCACGTTCGAGACCACGGACGGTCTCGGCAACCCGGCGGGTGCCACGCGCATGGGCTCGTTTGCGACGGTTGCGAACCTGTCGCAGAGCACGAACGCCGCTTGGCGTTGCTGGCAGTTCGACTACTCGGATCAGGTTCCGACGAGCGGTACGTCCACGTACGCGGCCCACAACCTCTTCAACGCCCTGTCGAAGTCCACGAAGTACACCAGCGCCGAGGCGTTGCCGTACAAGGCGAGCGAAGCCACGCAGAACGACCCCTTCAAGTCGAACTACGTGTTCCTGTGCTCGATGCGCGGTCACGCGCAGATGGAAGTCATCAACCGCGCTTCGCAGAACTACTTCCGTCCGGGTCCGCAAGACCCGCACTACGGCGATCCGATTTTCGGCGGCATCCCGTTCAAGTGGGTTCACGCGCTCAACAACGCGACGGTCTACCCGTCGAGCGGCACCACGTTCCCGACCTCGCCGGGTACGGAGCTGACCGCCGACGTTGTCGGCTCGCGCTACTTCCTTGTCAGCAAGGAATGGCTCAAGCCGGTGTTCCACACGGACCACTACTTCACCATGCGTCCCGACATCATCCCGAGTGCTCAACCGGACACGAAGGTGAAGATGGTCAACTGCTGGTACAACCTGTTCCCGCGCTCGCTGAAGAAGCTCGCGTGCATCTACCCGTCGGCTGACATCACGGCCACCTCGACGCTCTAATACCATGATGAACCGTGTAGTTGCTGAAGCAACGCAGGGTGGTATCGGGTTCACTCCGAGCGATGTTGACGTTCTTGTTTACAACAGAAGCGGCAGCACGCTCTCTTCCGGGGATGTTGTGGTCTTTGCGACCCTTCTCAACACGGTGATTTCCAACGATGGTTACACCGTCTCCTCGGATCCTGGTGGTCCTGGTTCCATGTTTGCGTCCGTGACGAAGATTTCAAACAACACCGAGAGGCAATCCGCTTTCGTCGGTGTCATGTTGGAATCCGTCCCTGACTTGGTGATGGGCAAGTGCCGTGTTCGAGGCATCGCTACGGCGAAGGTCTACAACTCGGCAAACAGCGCAATCGCCATTGGTTCCCAACTGACTGTCGGTTGGGGAACCTCCACCAACACCACCGGACTCACCGCGATTCTTCCCGGATACATGGAGGCTGCAAACTCCTCCACGACCGCCAACTTTGGCGGCGACAGCGTGAAGATTCTCGGTGTCACCTTGGAGTCGATCTCTGACCCCACGAGCACGGGAGCCTCGATCAAGGTGTTCTTCGACGGCATCACCGGATTTGGAGGTCAGAACTAATGACTTGTATCGTGAGTACATCCGGCATCGGCCTTGAGTTCGCAAACGAAGACATCAACGTCATCATTCGTGGTGGCGACGTGTCCCAGGGCGATCTCGTGGCTCTTTGCATCGGAAACGGTGACGACGAAATCACCGGAGACTCGTTGACTCCGAGTATCGACCCTGGCGGCAAGGGAAGCATCTTTGCTTCTGCCACCAAGGTGTACGACAACGAAACCGCTCAATACGGCTTCTTTGGCGTTGCGATGGAGAACATCAAGGACCAGCGTTACGGCACGATCCGCGTTCGCGGAATCGTTCCCTTTGCTTTCTGTAAGCGCCTTCAGGGCGGTACGTTGAGCATCGGGACCGCCGGTATCGCGGGTACGACCTCCACCCTTGGTCCCACGAGCAGCAACGGATCGCAAGTTCCGAATGCTGTTGCTTCGAGCGTTGGCGTGATTGACTTTGCGCTCACGGGCGGTACGGCGTGCATCACGAGCACGTTCAGCCCGAAGTTCATCGCCATTGCGCTTGCGGTTCGTGCTTCTGGCGTATCTTCGACCGCCGCTCAGTTGAAGGTTCTCTTCGACGGAATCAATGGATTCGGGAGCGCGAACACGCTATGAGTGAAAACAAACTCGTCAATCCTGCGGGGATTGGCTACAACATCGAAGATGTTGTTGTGAACTGCGTTGTTCGCGGAGCCTCCAGCACGCACGACGTGCGCGCTGGTGACTTGGTTGCGTTCTGCATTCAGGACTGTGTTCAGATTGGGGCGTCTTCGACGATTGCTCCCAACTCTTTGTACAGCGTGTTTGCGAACGTGACGAAGAACTACACCTCGACCTCGGCAACGCAGTTTGGCTTCTTTGCGATTGCGCTTGACGACGTGAAGGCGTCCAGTTCGACGGCTGCTCAGCCGTTCGCTACCGGACGCTTCCTGTTGCAGGGCACCGCGAAGGCCAAGGTCATTCACTCCACGGACAGCTCGTGGGTGCGTGGCGCTCCCCTCGTCGCCACCTATGGAACGACCTCGGGGTCTACGATTGGTTGCCTTGATGCGCTTGGGCGCATGAACGGCACCAGCACGGCCACGGCTCGCTTCATCGGTATTGCCTTGGAAAGTGGTAGCACGTCTACCGCTGCCTCCAAGACGGTGTTGTTCGACGGTCTCAACGGATTTGGCGGTCGAGCCAACGGTTTTGCGGCGGTGACCTAGTATGGTAGCGGTGACACAGCTTCTCGCGCACGTCAAGCACACGCTTGGCGGTCAAGTATCCAACGAGCTTGGCGGCTCGATTGCTGTCGTCAACGCTGCCGGTAGGCATCTCCATTCGATGCATTCTTGGTTGTGGGCGTCCAAGGCTTCAACGTCTTTGACGCTCACAACCGGGAGTGGTCAGGTCCTGCTTCCTGACGATTTTGGCGAATACGTGACGATGGAGAGTTCCAACTCTCTTGTCCGCAGAACGCAGATGGTCACGGTTGACGAGATCCTTCGCCTACGCACGTCCAACCTTCCGCTTGACGGATGGGTGACGAAGGCTGCGGTGAACTGGTATCTCGACGACAGCAGCAGAACGCAGCCGGTTTTGGAAATCTGGCCTACGCCAACGGCGTCAGATACGTTCTCGCTGGTTTTGTTCTACCGATCAAGATGGGTGGACTTGAGCGATGACGACACGATCGTCCGCATCCCGCCCTTCATGGAACCGCTCCTCATGGAGCTTTGCCGCACGTTTGCGCGCGGCTGGGAAGGCGAGGATCAGGCAACCTTGAGCGACCGCCTCGCCAACATCCAACAAGGTCCGATCATGGCAGCTTGCGTTCGCCAAGATGGCGCTTCGCAATCCAACATCGGACCCATGCGCGGCGGTCTCATGTACTACCGTCGCGGCGACCCCGAGCACCTTGACTCCTACACGGTCACGCCTTGAACATCCCGTGGCCGGAAAAGGGGCTCTCCGACCTTCGCGCGAAGGGCGACCAGGAGCCGGGTACGACGCCCGAGGCGGTGAACGTGCGTGGGTGGGATCCCGCCACGGGCCGTCTGCGCGGCGGCGTGCGCGAGGGCACGGAGAAGGTCAACACCGGATCTGCCCTGCCCGCCGCCGTGCGACAGGTGGATCAGGTGAGCTTTGCGCCCGCGCTGCACACGTACGCGCAGGCGGCTCAGGGATCGCACGTGGAGGAGTGGGCGGTGAAGACGCCCCTCACGGACTCCTGCCCCAATATCAAGCGCGATCCTGCAGATAACGTCTACATCATCGACGGGCGTGCTGGCGTTGCGAAGTACAACGCAGAGGGCAAGCTCGTGTGGAAGTTCGTTCTCCCGGTAAAAAGCCAGGAGCACGTCTGCCGCGCGCTTGCGGTAGACGACGAGGGAGCCGTCTACGTCGCGGTCTCCGCTGGTTATCCGCAGAAGGACGCGCGGATCTGGAAGTACCGCGTCCGGGACGAGGATTCGGCAAGCGTCCCCAACATCGAGTGGGAGATTGCTCCCGAAATCTACGTGGAGGACATGCGCCTTCGCGGTGGATACCTCTACTGCGCCACGAACGACACCACGATTGGTCGATCGACGATCACCGTTTATCGCTTGATCGACACGTCCTCGCCCGAGGTGGCGTGGACGCGCGAGCAGGTTCCGTATCCCGTCAACGGCATCAGCGTGCGCGAGAAGGACGGCGCGATTGCGACGGCGCACGAGGCGAACAGCACGCGCGCGTACGACAAGCGCAGCCCGGACACGCAGAAGATCGCGGTGGACTGGACGCCGGACCGTCTCGACTCGTGGGACGTTCGGAAATGGTGCGAGTTGGACGCCTCGGACATCGACGGCGACGGCACGAGCAACAGCGCGTACACCAATGGCGACTTGGTGAACATGTGGACGGACAAGACGGGTAACGAGCGCAACGCCTACTCGTTCGAGACGTTGGGTCTGACGGCTCCGACGAGCTGCACCCCGCCGACGCTGAACAAGAACAAGAAGTTCGGTGGTCAGGACACGGTTCTGTTCTCGAACCCGACGCTTGGGCACGCCAACCCGCACAACGCGCTGGTGTCCTTGAGCAACGGTCAGACGACCTCGACTGCGAGCGAGACGCAGCGGACGCTGATCCCGACGTATGACGGCGCGCAGTCGGTGACGTTCATCGTGTGCCGCACGGGCGAC
>Ga0154020_10011653_pt1 | contig 10021 bp, 8 predicted proteins | sample Klosneuvirus_201_FD_109709 | JGI IMG/M metagenome (GOLD analysis project Ga0154020, IMG submission 109709) | Active sludge microbial communities from wastewater, Klosterneuburg, Austria - Klosneuvirus_20160825_MG | ecosystem: Engineered > WWTP > Aerobic digester > Activated sludge | place... | reverse complement strand
TCGTGCGCGCCCCCACCGCCACCACGCGCCCGAGGTAGAGGCCGCGGTGCTTGGGCGCGCGGCCGACCACCAGCCGCTGGTGATCGACGCCGCCGAGGAAGCCGAGCGACGGGCCGCGGGTGTAGGCCAGGCCCATCGCCGCCAGCTCGTCGGCGCGCGCCCGCGGATCGTCCGCGCCCGCCGCCGCCGCGTCGCGCGCCGCGCGGTAGCCGGCCACCGTCGCCGCGACGTACGCCGGGCCCTTCTGCCGGCCCTCGATCTTCAGGCAGGCGACGCCGGCCTCGGCCAGCGCCGGCACCGCGGTCGCGCCGGCCAGATCCTGCGGCGACAGCAGGTAGCGCACCTCGCCGAGGTCCCGGGCCTCGCCGTCGACCACCAGGTCGTAGGGCAGGCGGCAGCTCTGCGCGCACTGGCCGCGGTTGGCCGAGCGGCCGCCCCACGACTCCGAGGTCAGGCACTGGCCGCTCCACGACACGCACAGCGCGCCGTGGATGAACACCTCGAGCTCGATCGGCGACGCCGCCGCGAACGCGCGGATCTCGTCGACCGACAGCTCGCGCGGCACGACGATGCGCGAGATGCCCAGGCGCGCCGCCACCGCGGCCGCCGCCGGCGCCGACAGCGTCATCTGCGTCGACGCGTGCAGGTCGAGCTGCGGGCACAGCGCCCGGGCGATCAGCGCCACTGCCGGATCCTGGACGATCAGCGCGTCGACGCCGGCCGCCGCAGCCGCGCGCACGATCCGCTCGACCGCGCCCAGCTCGGGCTCGAACACCAGCGTGTTGAGCGTCAGGTAGCCGCGGGCGCCGGCGCGGTGGATCTGCCGCATCACCGCCGGCAGATCGTCGACGCGAAAGTTGTCGGCGCGGGCGCGCGCGTTCCACCCCTCGTCGGTGCCGAAGTACACCGCGTCGGCGCCGGCGGCGAGCGCGGCGGCCAGCGACGCGGCGCTGCCGGCGGGGGCCAAGATCTCCAGGTGACGCATCCTGCCCCCGGTAGCACGGATATCACAGACCTGGGCGGCGATCCGCCATGTCACGCAACGAAATGGCGCAGCCCTTGCGCGCCGGAAAGCACCTCCCTATAACGCGCCCACGAAACGTCCTTCCTGAGGTGACTCTAATGCTCGCAATTCTCCAAGCAGCCGCTGCGCAGGCAGCGGCGGGGCCCGGCCACGGCGGTGGTGGACACCAGATCCACTCCGAGGCCGACCTCGTCCTCCCGAACCTCCACACCGGCATACCCGAGAACGCCCACGGCGCCGTCAAATTCCTCGGCATGTCCGAATGGTGGATCCTCGCCGCCAACCTCATGGTCTGCATGCTCGCCATGGTCTTCGGCATGGTGATTTACCGGCAGCTGAAGAACATGCCGGTGCACAAGTCGATGCGCGAGGTCTCGGAGCTCATCTACGAGACCTGCAAGACCTACCTCGAGACCCAGGGCAAGTTCATCGCCCTACTTTGGGTGTTCGTCGGCACGATCATCGTCGTCTACTTCGGGGCCCTCGAGAAGGTGCCGGCCGGCAAGGTCGCCGCGATCGCCGGGTTCTCGATCATCGGCATCCTCGGCAGCTACGGCGTCGCCTGGTTCGGCATCCGGGTCAACACCTTCGCCAACAGCCGGGCGGCCTTCGCCTCGCTGCGCGGCAAGCCGTACCCGACCTACGCCATCCCACTCAAGGCCGGCATGTCGATCGGCACGATGCTGATCGCCGTCGAGCTGCTGCTGATGCTCGCGATCATGCTGTTCCTGCCCGGCGACTACGCCGGCCCGTGCTTCATCGGCTTCGCGGTCGGTGAGTCGCTCGGCGCCGCGGCGCTGCGCATCGCCGGCGGCATCTTCACCAAGATCGCCGACATCGGCTCGGACCTGATGAAGATCGTCTTCAACATCAAGGAAGACGACGCCCGCAACCCCGGCGTCATCGCCGACTGCACCGGCGACAACGCCGGCGACTCGGTCGGCCCCACCGCCGACGGCTTCGAGACCTACGGCGTCACCGGCGTCGCGCTCATCACGTTCATCCTGATCGCGCTGTCGCAGGTCACCGAGCTGCAGACCATCCTGCTCGTCTGGATCTTCACGATGCGCATCGCGATGGTCATCGCGTCGATCGGCAGCTACCTGATCAACGAGAACATCCTGACCAAGCCGAAGTACCAGAACGCGGACAAGATGGACTTCGAGCACCCGCTGACGGTGCTGGTGTGGCTGACCTCGATCGTCGCGGTCGGCCTGACCTTCCTGATCTCGTACTTCCTGATCGGCCCGGGCGCCAGCTCCGAGTTCGCGCTCAACGGCCAGGGCGACATCGGCACGAACCTCGGGTGGGGCCTGTGGTGGAAGCTGTCGGTCATCATCTCGTGCGGCACGCTGGCCGGCGCGATCATCCCCGAGACCGTCAAGGTGTTCACGTCGACCCGCTCGGGCCACGTCCGCGAGGTCGTGACCGCGTCGCGCCAGGGCGGCGCCTCGCTCAACGTGCTGGCCGGCCTCACCGCCGGTAACTTCTCGGGCTACTGGATGGGCATCGCGATCGTCTCGCTGATGGGCATCGCCTACGGCGTCTCGACGCTCGACAACAGCCTGGCGATGCTGATCACCGCCGGCTCGCACGGCCAGATCGCCGGCTTCGCGGCGACCGCCGCCGCCGCGGTGTTCGCGTTCGGCCTGGTCGCCTTCGGCTTCCTCGGCATGGGCCCGGTCACGATCGCGGTCGACTCGTACGGCCCGGTCACCGACAACGCGCAGTCGGTCTACGAGCTGTCGGTCATCGAGACCCTCCCCGGCATCGAGGAGGAGATCCAGAAGGACTTCGGGTTCAAGCCGAACTGGGAGAAGGGCAAGCACTTCCTCGAGGAGAACGACGGCGCGGGCAACACCTTCAAGGCCACCGCCAAGCCGGTGCTGATCGGCACCGCCGTGGTCGGCGCCGCGACGATGATCTTCGCGATCATCATGCTGCTCACCGACGGCCTCCAGGCCGACAAGATCCGCAACCTGTCGATGCTGCACCCGCCGTTCCTGCTCGGCCTCATCACCGGCGGCGCGGTCATCTACTGGTTCACCGGCGCGTCGACCCAGGCGGTCTCGACCGGCGCCTACCGCGCGGTGGAGTACATCAAGGCCAACATCAAGCTCGACTCGGGCGCCACCAAGGCCTCGATCGAGGACTCGAAGAAGGTCGTCGAGATCTGCACCAAGTACGCGCAGAAGGGGATGATCAACATCTTCTTCACGCTGTTCTTCTCGACCCTGGCCTTCGCCTGCCTCGAGCCGTACTTCTTCATCGGCTACCTGATCTCGATGGCGCTGTTCGGCCTGTACCAGGCGATCTTCATGGCCAACGCTGGCGGCGCCTGGGACAACGCGAAGAAGGTGGTCGAGGTCGAGCTGAAGGAGAAGGGCACCGAGCTGCACGCCGCCTCGGTCGTGGGCGACACCGTCGGCGACCCGTTCAAGGACACCTCGTCGGTCGCGCTCAACCCGGTCATCAAGTTCACGACCCTGTTCGGCGTCCTCGCGGTCGGCCTGTCGCTCAAGCTGTCGGCGACCACCAACCACGTCATCGCCGCCGTCGGCTTCGTGATCTCGGCGTTCTTCGTCTACCGGTCGTTCTACGGCATGCGCATCGACAGCGGCAAGTGAGCTGATCGAACGCATCCGTCGCTCCAAGCGGGCGCCCCCGGAGAACCGGCGGCGCCCGCCGCATTTTCGGAGCCGGAGCCGGAGCCGGAGCCGGAGCCCGAGCCGGACGCCGGAGCCCGAGCCGGACGCCGGGCTACTCGTCGGCGGCGCGGCGGCGCTTGCCGACGTCGCCGCTCGGCTCGGCCGGCGCGTCGGCGTCCGCCGGCGGCTTCACCTTGCGGCCGGCCTTGCGCAACGCCTCGCGCAGCAGGAACTCGATCTGGCCGTTGATGCTGCGCAGGTCGTCGGCGGCCCACGCCTCGAGCGCGGTGAGCACCGCCGGGTCGAGACGCAGGAGGAATGCCTTGCGGGCCGCCATGGCGTCACCTAGCCCTGGTGCAAGGTGCCGGCGTTGATGACCGGCTGGGTGCTGCGCTCGCCGCACAGCACGACCAGCAGGTTGGAGACCATCGCCGCCTTGCGCTCCTCGTCGAGCTCGACGATCTTGTTCTTCGACAGCATCGACAGCGCCATCTCGACCATGCCGACCGCGCCCTCGACGATGCGCTGGCGGGCGGCGATGATCGCGCCGGCCTGCTGGCGCTGCAGCATGGCCTGGGCGATCTCGGGGGCGTAGGCGAGGTGGGCGATCTTGGCGTCGACCACCTCGATGCCGGCGTGCTTGCAGTGGGTGGCGATGTGCTTCTGCAGCTGCTCGGCGACCGCCTCGGTGTGGCCGCGCAGCGAGATCGTGCGCTCGTCGTGGCCGTCGTACGGGTGGTGCATCGCCAGGCTGCGCACCGCGGCCTCGGACTGCACCCGGACGAACGACGCGATGTCGTCGACCACGAAGCACGCGGCGGCGGTGTCGACGACGCGCCACACGACGATCGCGGCGATCTCGATCGGGTTGCCCTCGACGTCGTTGACCTTGATGATCGGGGTCTCGAAGTTGCGCATGCGCAGGGACAGCGCGCGCTTGGTGTAGAACGGGTTGACCCAGCGCCAGCCCTCGTCGCGCACCGTGCCGACGTAGCGGCCGAACAGCTGCAGCACCCGGCCCTCGTTGGGGCCGACGGTGAACATGCCGATCAGCAGCAGCAGGCCGGCGAGGCCGAACACGCTGGCGCCGATCGCGCCGATCGCGATGTGCTTGCCGGCGCCGGGCGCGTGCGGGTTGGCCGGGAGCTGGGTGGCGAGCAGGGCGGCGGCCGCGCCGAACGCGGCCAACGCCAGGACCAGGGCGATGCCGCCCGACAGACTACGAACGCGACGCTCTTGCATGGTGCGACCCTCCGTGTTCTGACATCAAGATGATATCACTTTGCTAGATGTCAAGGGCGGTCGCTCGCGCCGCCGCTTCGTGCGAGGGTGGGGCGTGGCCGAGCCGTGCGTCCTCATCACCGGCGGCAGCGCCGGCCTCGGTCGCGCGCTGGCTGGCGCGCTGGTCGCCGAGGGCTGGCGGGTGATCATCGCCAGCCGCGATCCGGCGCGCGGGCTGGCGGCCAGCGGCGAGCTGCCCGCGCTGGGGACCCGCGCCGAGGCGTGGCCGCTCGATCTCGCCGACCTCGGCAGCGTCGCCGAGCTCGGGCGTCGCGTGGCGCGCGAGCGGATCGCCCTGGCCGCGGTCGTGGCCAACGCCGGCGTGTGGCCGCGGCGGCGGATCGTCACCGCCGCGGGCCTCGAGCTCGGGTTCGCGGTCAACCACATCGGCCACGCCGCGTTGATCGACGCGCTGACGCCGGCGCTGGGTGACGGCGCGCGGGTCGTGGTCGTCGCGTCGGGGCTGCACCAGCACGGCCGCATCGCCTGGGACGATCTGGCGCTGGCGCGCGGCTTCGACGCCCGCGCCGCGTACGCGCAGGCCAAGCTGGCCAACGTCATGTACGCGCTGACGCTGGCGCGCCGGCAGCCGCGCTGGCGGGTCAACGCCGTCCACCCCGGCGTGGTGCGCACCGCGCTGCACGGCGATCGAGTGCCGCCCCAGGCCATCGCGCCGTCGGTCGCCGCGCGGGCGCTGCGCGCGCTGGTGCTCGATCCGCGCCACGCCACGACCACCGGGCGCTACTTCGACCAGCTGACGGCGCGCCGGCCGGCGCCGCTGGCGCTCGATCGCCCGTCGCAGGATCGGCTGTGGGCGCTGACCGAGGCGCTGATCCGCCCGCGCGGCGGCCGCGCTACCAGGTGAGGATCGCCACCACCTCGCTGCGGTGGCTGGGCAGCTGGGTGATCCGCACCTGGCGCGCGCCGAGCTTGCCGATGCGCTCGCGCAGGCGGGGCAGGGCGGCGACGACGCCGTCGTCGTTGAGCTTGAGCGTGAGCACCGCGCCCTTGAGGCCGCCGTGGGCGAGCGCCACGAAGCGCTCGATGTACTTCATCGCCACCATCGGCGCGAGGTTCACGTCGTTGAGCAGCCACTGGTAGCGGCGCGGCAGCGCGCCGCGCGGGACCTCGGCGGCCGGCAGGTGGTGGTGCACGAAGCGGTTGCCGTGGGGGCCGGCGAACCCGCGCACGTCGGGGTGGATCTCGCCGGGATCGACGCCGTGGACCTCGACCCCGCGGACCAGCATCGCGTAGCTGGCGCCACCCGGCGCGGCGCCGAGCTCGACGGCGATCTCGCCGGGCGCGGGCTCGAGGTCGGCCCAGCGCAGCGCCTCCTCGATCTTGCACCACGCCCGCGACGGCGCCTCGGGCGGCGGCGGCACGTGGGTCACGCCGCCTGGCCACGGCCCGTGGGTGGCGTCGTGATCGTGGGCGCCGATCAGCCACGGCTCGTCGGGGTCGTGGCCGTGCGGCACGATCACGTCGAGCACGCGATCGCCGGGGCGAGCGCGCTCGTCGTCGTGGAACGCCCCCGGCGGCGCCGCCGCGCGCAGGCTCGCCGCGACCGTCGCGGCCCGGGCGCCCCGCTCGGCGGGATCTTGCTCGTCGACCGGCTGGTCGCGATCGCGCTCGAACACGTGCAGCCGCACCGGCGGCGCGCCGGGCGTCAGCGCCGCCAGGACCTCGGGCACCTGGCCGCGGCCCAGCGACACGCCCCACGCGCGCGCGAACGCGGTCGGCATCGTCACCGCGCCGGTGGGCGGCGGGCCGTCGACGCGGAACGTGGTCAGCCCGGGCCGCGCGAACGCGAACCGCAGGTGCGGCGCGCGCTCCGCCAGCTCGGCCTTGAGCCAGCGGGTCGCCGCGACCTGGTGGGTGACCCAGACGAACATGGCCCGCCACCCTACACGACCCGCTCCGCGCCGACGACCCCGACCGACGCCTACCCGCGCGCGCCGACGCGGCGGCGGCCCGCGATCACTCGAACAGGCCGATGTGCTCGTCGCCCAGCGCCTTCTTGAGCTTGCCCAGCGCCGAGTTCTGGATCTGCCGGATGCGCTCGCGCGACAGGTGGTACTGGTCGCCGATCTCGCGGAACGTGCGCTCCTCGTCGTCGCCCAGGCCGAAGCGCTTGCGGATCACGTCGGCCTCGATCGGCGACAGCTCGCCCATCAGCGACCGCACCTGCTTGGACAGCGCGGTGGTGGTGATGTCCTCGGCGGGGTTGGCGTCCTCGGTCTCGGGGTCCGCCAGCATGTCGCCGAGCGCGCGCTCGTCGTCGTCGTGGATCGGCCGGTCGAGGCTGAGCGGCTGGCCCATCAGGTAGCGGTGCATCTGGTTGAGCTTGGCCAGCGGCACCCGGGCCGCCTTCGCGACCTCCTGCGGGGTCGGCTGACGGCCGAGCTCGCGCACCAGGCCCTGGCGCACCTTCTCGAGCTGCTGCTGCGCCTCGAGCATGTGCACCGGGATGCGCACGGCGCGGGCCTTGTCGGCCAGCGCGCGGCCGATCGCGTGGCGGATCCACCAGCACGCGTAGGTCGAGAAGCGCAGGCCGCGGCGGTAGTCGAAGCGGCTGACCGCGTGCATGAGCCCGAGGTTGCCCTCCTGGATCAGGTCGGCCAGCGGCATGCCGCCGCGGTCGTAGCGCCGCGCCATGGTCACCACCAGGCGCAGGTTGCACTTCACGAACTCCTCGCGGAGGTTCGAGCTGCCGCGGTAGGCCTCGTCGATGCCGGCCAGGTACGACGCGAACGCCGGCGTGCCGGCCGCGAACGTCACCTCCTCGGCGCCGCGCTTGCCCGCGGCGAGCGCGATGCCGCGCGCCCGGCGCAGCTCGCGCCGGACCGCGTCGATGTGCAGCCGGTCGAGGTCCTGCGCGCGCAGCACCTCGCCGAGCTCACGGGCGGCCGCGGCCAGGCGCGCGATCGCGCGCTTGTCGGTCTTCTTCGCGACGACCGCCTCGGCGGCCTTGAGGTACTTCTGCGCCTTGAGCGGCTCGTCGAGCTTGCCGTCGAGCATCGTCAGCACCTCGGGGCCGACGTCGGCGCGCGCGAGCACGCGCTCCCAGGTCAGGATCTCCTGATCCTCGATGCCCTGGGACAGCTCGCGCTCCTGCTCCGGGCCCAGCAGCTCGTGCTCGGCCAGGTCGCGGAAGTAGGTCGACAGGTGGTCGTCCGAGTCCGTCCGCAACAGCTTGGAGTCGGCGCTGGCCGGTCGCGGCGTGTCGGACGAGGTGGCCCGCGCGGGCGCACCTGCGCGCCCGTGGGTCGCGCGGACGGACGTGCGAAGCTTGGTCTGGATCGGCTTGGTCATGACGCTCTCCCGCGATTCGGCCGCAGGGCGTGCCGATCGACGTTCGGACGCTCGGCGGGCCAAAAACGTTGCGCGGGGGCGCGCGATTGCCCGAGAGATTCGGGCGGGGGGCCGCGGAGCTGCTACTACTACGAGTGACAACCGAGCCGGTATCGGATCGGATTCCCGGCACAGTGATCATCGCGCGCCTTTTGCGCAATGCCCGGCGGGTGGAGTTTTCTACGAATGCCGATCAGCGTCGGCAAGCTGCTGGAATCGTGGGGGCGATCGGCCGCGGCGCGACGGCGATCACTGATCGCCGATCGCCACGTCGCGGGGCGGCTCGAGCGTCTCGCCGGCCAGCACCTTGAGCATCCGGTCCAGGAGGGTGGCCTGATCGGGGTGGATGATGCGCCGCGCCCGCGAGACCTCGATGAACTCGGCCTTGTCGACCTCCCACGACGCGCAGCGCGGCGCGGCTTGCACCGGCGCGGGACCGACGAACGCGTGCACGCGCTTGCGCGATCGGGTGTAGTCGACGAACCCGACGGCGATCAGCGACTCGGCGATGACCCCGGTCTCTTCCATCGTCTCGCGGCGGGCCGTCGCCTCGAGCTCTTCTCCGGGGTTGGGCTGGCCTTTGGGGATGCCCCAGGGCGCGCGGCGGTTGTAGGCGCCGGCCGGGTGGACCAGGAGCACTTCGAGCTGGTCGCCAAGCTGGCGATACAGGACCGTCCCCGCGGATTCACGCGACCTGACTTCACCGCGGGTCATAGTGGCACCTTGCGCAAAGAACCGCCGGCGCGCAACCCGAAGTCCCGGGGAGCACCCGAGAAATCTGAGAATGGGCTCGAGGCGCCAGTTGTTTCGGCGGGATGCGGCGGCCGCGATCACGGGCGCGCCGCGCCGACGCGGGACGCTACCCCACGACGACCTGCGGTCCCCGAGGGGGGGATCGCGCCAGTGTGATAGCCTTGGCGCCGATGTCGATCGAAGCGCGTCAGCGCTGGTTCGCGACGATGATGGAATCGGGGCTCACCCAGCAGATCTTCGGACCTGCCGATGTGCTCCGCCACGCCACACCCGAGGTGCTGGCGACCAACCTGCCGCCAGAGCTGCTGTCCAAGGTGCTCGCCGCGTCGCTGGCGGCCGGCGCCATGACGCCCGAGCGCGTCCTCGAGACGGTCACCCCCGACGTGATGGCCCGGCACCTCCCGCACGACGTCTTGTGGGAGTGCATCGCCGCCGCGGCCGAGCGTGCCGGGATCACCGGAGGCCGGTGACGATGGCCAGCACCTCGACGCTGTCCGGGCCGCGCGCGTTCTTCGCGACGACCCTGGCGCGCGCCCTGGAGCTGGGCGTGGCGACGCCCGACGACCTGCTGGTGCACGCGACGCCCGATGTGCTGTCGCTGCACCTGCCACGCGGCGAGTGGCAGAAGCTGCTCGCCGCGTGCCTCGCGGCGCCGCGCACCGACGCGCGGTTGGTGGTCGAAACGATCACGGTGCCGGTGCTGTGCGAGCACGTGCCGCTGCCGATCCTGTGGGCCTGCCTGGCGCAGCTGGCCCAGCGCGCCCTCGGCCGTGGCCTGGTCGCGCCGCCGCCGGCGGTGATCGCCGCGCCGGTCGCGCCGGTCGGCGTCGCCGCCGTCGCGCCGGCCCCGAGCGTCGCGCCGGTCGCCCCGGTCGCCCCGGTCGCCCCGGTCGCGCCCGTGCCCGCGCCGCGCGCCTCGACCGCCGACGAGCGCACCGTCGAGGCGGTGCGTTCGAGCGCGGCG
>Ga0154020_10011652_pt1 | contig 10021 bp, 1 predicted proteins | sample Klosneuvirus_201_FD_109709 | JGI IMG/M metagenome (GOLD analysis project Ga0154020, IMG submission 109709) | Active sludge microbial communities from wastewater, Klosterneuburg, Austria - Klosneuvirus_20160825_MG | ecosystem: Engineered > WWTP > Aerobic digester > Activated sludge | place... | reverse complement strand
TACTATTATACCGAAACAAAAGAAATTCGCAAAGAGAAGTATGAGTATCTAAATGTAATTGCCAAATTAAAAATAGATCAGATTTCAAAATGGAGAAACGAGAGATTATCTGAAGCAGAGTTTTTTCCAACGGTAGGACGATTTATAAAATCTACAGTCTTTCTTTCTGAAAATCCTAATGATGAGGAAGCAAAGAATTTTTTAATGCAGACTCTTGACCCCATAAAGCAAAGACATAATTACAAGAACTTGCTTATTACTGATCTTAATAACAGGATATTATTTTCAATAGAACCCGAAGAAAAAAAACTTGATTCAATTGCAATTAGTTATTCAAAGATATCGGTTGAAATGGATTCAATTATTTTTACAGATTTTTATTACTGCGAAACACACTCCAAAACTCACTTGGACATAATTTCACCGATAAAAGATAATGATGCAAGGATAATTGGGACTTTTATTTTAAGATTTGATCCTACCGTTTTTCTATTTCCGTTAATACAAGATTGGCCGACACCAACTAAAACAGCTGAAAGTATAATATTTAAAAAAGAAAATGATCAGGTACGATTTATTAGTGAATTAAAATACGAAAATAATTCTGAAATGAATTTCACTATTCCGCTTACAAAGACAGAATATGTTGCTGTAAAAGGAGCATTAGGTAGAACAGGAATTGTTGAAGGCCTTGACTATCGCAATGTTGAAGTATTAGCTGATCTAAATAAAATACCTGGCACTGCCTGGCACTTCATATCCAAAGTTGATAAAGATGAAATCTATTCGGAAATGTTCTTTAGGGCTCGAGCAATCTCACTCTTAACAATAGTCTCTTTTTTGTTTGTAATGGCTATGGCCATGTACCTTCTCAGGAATAAGCAAACTTCAATTTATAAAAATCTTTTTATAAGGGAGAAAGAACTTTCTGAAACAAAGGAAGAATTCCGCACTACTTTATATAGTATTGGTGATGCAGTTATCACAACTGATTCAAAAGGTTTTATTAAATACATGAACAGCGTTGCAGAACAACTAACAGGATGGCGTGAATCTGAAGCCTCTGGGAAAATGCTTAACAATGTTTTCAAGATTATCAATGAAGACACAAATATTGCAGTTGAAGATCCTGTTAGTAAAGTACTGAAAAATGGTTCTATAGTTGGACTAGCTAATCATACTATGCTTATTAGAAAAGATGACACCCAGATTCCGATTTCAGATAGCGGTTCGCCAATCAAGGATGATAATCATAAAATTATTGGTGTTGTACTTGTTTTTCGTGATCAGTCTGAAGAACGTGAAAAAGAAAAAACTCTTTTAGAAAGTGAAGAAAAATTTAGAAAGATGACCTTAAGCTCCCCTATGGGTATGCACTTTTATGAATTGAAAAATAATAACGATTTGGTTTTGATTGATAGTAATCCGGCTGCTGATAGATTATTGGGAATTGATCATAAAACCATTCTTGGTAAAACTATTGAGCAAGCATTTCCTCCATTAGCCTATACCGAGGTTCCGCAAAGATATCGGGAAGCAGCTTCGAATGGAATATTATGGGCTACAGAACAGATAGCCTACAAAGATGACAAGATTGAAGGTGCATTTGAAGTAAAAGCCTATCAGACAAAACCTTATAATATGGTTGCTGTTTTTACAGATATTACGGAACGTAAAAGATTTGAAGAATCTTTAAAATCGAGTGAAGAAAAATACAGGATGCTTCTGGATTTTGCTTCAGATGCATTTTTTCAGGGAGATAGTAACGGCAATTTTATTTATATAAATAATAAAGCGATTGATCTTACGGGTTATTCGAGAGAAGAACTTTTAAAGATGAATATTAAAGATTTGTTTTCAAAAGAATTACTTGAAACAAGTCCACTAAGATATGATAAATTACTTGCGGGCGAAACAATTAAAACAGAACGGGCAGTTGTTAAGAAAAATGGTACGTCAGTTTATGTAGAGATTTCTTCAAAGCAAATGCCTGATGGTACGTATCAATCCTTCATGAGAGATATCACTGAAATAAAAAAATCGGAAAAAGAGCTTGCCGTCGCGCAAGAGAGATTTAAAAAAGCTTTTACCACTAGCCCTGATTCAATAAACATTAACCGGTTTTCAGATGGAGTTTATGTATCAATAAATAATGGCTTTACAAAAATGACTGGCTATACAGAAGAAGAAGTAGTTGGTAAAACCTCTGCTCAAATTCAAATATGGGCTGATATTAAATACAGGAATGAACTTGTAGAAAAACTAAAAACCACAAATGTTGTTGATAATTTTGAAGCAAAGTTCAGGATGAAGGATGGTAATATTAAAGATGGACTAATGTCGGCAGCAGTTATTGAACTAAATGGTAACCCACATATTATCAGTATAACAAGAGATATTTCAGAGCGTAAAATCGCGGAAGAAATAATTAAAAGTTCCGAAGCTAACTTAAATTCCTTAATTAACAACAGAAATGAATCAATTTGGTCTATAGATAAAGATTATAACTATATAGTTTTTAATAACTATTTTGCTGAAACTTATTTTGCCGCTTACAATCAAAAACTTGTTAAAGGAATTAATGCTTTAACCATTCTTACACCGGAGCTGAAAGCATTTTGGAAACCGAAATATGATTTGGCATTATCGGGTAAAAAAACTGAATTTGAATTTACCTACCAGCTAAATAACAAGTTCATTTATTTGCAGGTTTTTCTAAATCCAATTATTGCGGATGGAATTATTAATGGGGTTTCGGCTTTAAGCGTTGATACTACGGAGCAGAAGCATGCAGAGGAGTCGCTAAAAGCAAGCGAACGTAAATTACGACAAGTGATTGACCTTGTTCCGCATTTTATCTTTGCAAAGAATATCGATGGAAAATTTATATTAGCGAATAAAGCAATTGCTGACGTTTACGGAACTACAGCTGAAAACATGATAAATAAATGCGATTACGACTTCAATCCAAATGCCGAAGAGGTCAGACATTTCATCGAAGACGATAAAAAAGTTATTGAAAGCGGGGTTGAGTTATCATCATTTGAAGAAACAATTACAGATTCAAAAGGCGCTACCCGATATCTTAAAACCACAAAAATTCCTTTTACTGCCTCAGGTATAAATGAACCTGCATTACTTGGTATTTCGGTGGACATCACTGAACAAAAGCGGGCTGATGCAGTTTTGCAGGATATTATTGATAAAAATCCAATGTCAATTCAAATACTTGATCTGGAGGGCTATACTATTCAAACTAATTTGGCACATACAAAACTATTTAGCGTCAAACCACCTGCCAACTATTCGATGTTTAGTGATGCACAACTATTAAAGCTAGGATATCAAGAAGTCTTTGAAAATTTTAAAAAAGGCGAAATAGTTTACTTCACTGATACTTATTATAATGTCCATAACGTTGATCCTTCTTTTCCAGATAGACCGATTTGGATTAAAGCTGTTGGTTTTCCATTAAATGATATTCATGGAAAGCCAGAATATTATGTATTAATGCATGAAAATATCACTGAGCGCAAGCTTGCAGAAGAAGCCCTAAAAAAAACCAAAATTCACTATCAAAAATTAATTGAAAATGCTCCAGATGGCATAGTGCAGATTTCTCTTGAAGGAAGGTTTAAATATGTAAGTCCTTCAGCAAAAAGAATTTTTGGTTATCCGCTTGATCTAAGAGTCGAAGCCCAACCTGATAACCTTACTCATCCTGAAGATTTACCATTAGTTCTTAGCACTTTAAATAAAATAATTAATGATCCATCTTTAATACAAACAATTCAGTATAGATTTAAACATACAAATAATTCTTGGATTTGGATTGAAAGCACATTTACTAACTTGCTTAATGAACCTAGTGTAGATGCAATTGTTATAAACTTTCGCGATATAACTGAACGCAGAAAAATGGAGGAAGCGGTTCAGCATAGCGAAACAAAATTTTATTCATTATTTGAAAACAGCCCCAATGCAATTTTTATTACAGATCCAGAAACCTTAATAATTATTGATTGTAATGCTAACGCTTGCAGTATGAACGGGTACAAACGTGAAGAATTAATTGGTAAAAGCATTAATATTCTTCATCCGCAAAATGTTTCTGAACAGCTTAATAATTCAGAATTACATCAAGACCAAATTGAAATATTAAGAAAGCATAAATCGGTAACTGTTGAATCTGTTCATAAGCGTAAAGACGGTACGGTTTTCCCGATTGAAAGCTCTATCTCATTAATTTCTTTAAGCGGCAAAGAAGTTACTATGGGTATAGACCGCGATATTACGGATAGAAAAAAACTTCTTACAGAAATAATAGGATCAGAAGAAAAATTCCGTTCAATCTGGGAGAACTCTGTTGATGCAATGAGATTGGTAGATAGAAATGGTGTTATAATAAATGTAAATGATTCTTATTGTAATTTATTTGGATTAAAAAAAGAAGATTTGATAGGCAATCTCTTTAGTGTTTCTTATACAATAACGGAATCAGATACTTCACTTAAAGGGTTTAAAGAACGGTTTAAAAATGGAACGATTCTTAAAAAGTTTGAAACAGAAATTCAGCTAAAAAATGGAAAAGCGATCTGGGTAGAATTAACAAACTCATTTATTGAGTTTGAAGATAAAGCGGCTATGTTATTAAGTATTATTCGTGATATAACCGACAGAAAAGTTTTAATCACTGAATTAACCGATGCAAAAGAAAAAGCTGAAGAGATGATTAGGCTAAAATCATACTTCTTCGCTAATATGAGCCACGAACTGCGCACACCGTTTGTTGGTATTCTTGGCTTTGCCGAAATATTAAAAGACACATTACAAAATGCTGATGAAAGAGAATATGCAGAGCAAATATTAAAATCTTCAAAAAGACTGACCGACACTCTTAATAAGATTTTAAATGTTACACGGCTTGAGTTTGATAAAGTTGATTTGAAGTATAGAGAGTTCGATGTGTGCATATTACTTAAGAGTATTGAAGCTTTTTATCATAACTCTGCAAAGCTGAATAACACAACAATAAATACATTGCTTGAAAATGAAAGTATTGTTATAAAATCAGATGCAAAATTATTAGAAGATATATTAAATAATCTTGTAAACAACGCTGTTAAGTTTACACGCGATGGAAGTATTACCCTGAGCGCTCAGAAAACAATTTTAAATAATAAAGATTATTTAACCATTAAAGTTGAAGATACCGGGATTGGAATTCCTAAAGAAAAGCAACATTTAGTTTGGCAGGAGTTCCGGCAGGCGAGTGAAGGATTAAATCGTTCTTTTGAAGGAACCGGACTTGGACTTACAATAACAAAAAAGTATGTTGAAATTCTTGGTGGAGAAATATCACTTGAGAGCGAAGAAAACATTGGAACTGTTTTTACTATAAATATTCCGGCAGATCATCATCAGAAAATAGAATCAGAAGTTTTTGATAAAATTCCAGATCAGATTAAACCCACAATTGAAAAGTCTAAAAACAGGCGGCATAAAATTCTTTATGTCGAAGACGATTTAGTAGCCCTGCAGTTTATTAATATCATACTTAAATCTATATATGATGTTGAAACCGCATTTAAAGCAACCGCAGCATTAGAGTTGTTAAAAAAAGTGCAGTATGATGTACTTATGCTGGACATCAATCTTGGAAGTGGAATGGATGGTGTTGAATTAATGCAGAAAATCAGACAGATGGACAATTACAAAAATATTCCCATCGTTGCCGTAACAGCATATGCAGCGCAGTCAGATAAGGTAGAATTTTTGGCAAAGGGATTTACACATTATATATCAAAACCGTTTACTAAAAATGAACTTTTCTCTCTGTTAAAAGGAATTTTCTAAAACAAAATCTAAAAAAGTATTTACGTATTCTAAATAAGAATAGCAGAATTTTCGATAATAGAGTTAGCCTACGTGTTGCAATATCTGTTAATACTAAATAGAAAGCTCCAGATTCGCTGTGCTTGTTGAATAACAAGAATTGTCTGGGGCTAATTGATAATATTTGATATTAGTTGTAAAATTATATTAAGAAATCTTTAAATGAAGTAAATGTAGCTTATTTAAGCTGAACAAGGTACTATTTATAGATCTATTGAATTAAAAGTTCTATCCTGCATTGGGGTAAATAGCACAATTGATATTGAGATTTATTAATTAGTTTTTTTATAATCATTCATTTTACCTCGTTTGATCGGATTGAATTTATGCGCGCATCAAAAGTATCCGACCTTGCAAATAAGAAAAATTTAATTCTTATTGTACTTACCAGTTTACTCTTCTTATTTATAATTGGGCTTACATATTATCTAATTGAGGAGAAATCATTAAAGGAAGAAAAGTATAAAGAACTATCAACTATTGCTAAAATTAAACTTGAACAAATAACCGACTGGAGAGAAGAAAGGGTTTATGAAGCTGAGTTTTTTGCAAAAATTGACAGACTGATCAAATCCACACAAGGCCTAATTAATAATCGCAATGATTCGGAAATAAAAAATTATCTGCAAGAATTATTATATCCCACTAAATCCAGCCACGGTTATGAAAATATTTTTATCTCTGACATTAACTCTGATATTCTATTCTCACTAGATTCCATTTATAATCGTGCTGATTCAATTACTGCAGTAAATATTTCCAAGTCGATTAAAAATGATTCATTATTATTTGAGGATTTTCATTTTTGTTCAGTGCATAATAAAATTCATTTAGATATCATCTCGCCAATTAAAGATTATGATAATAAAATTATAGCAGCATTAATATTCCGCGTTAATCCTGCAGATTATTTTTTTTCGATGATTCAGAAATGGCCAACATACAGTAAAACAGCTGAATCAATTTTACTCAAAAATGAGGGTCATCAAATAAGGATATTAAGTCAGCTTCGTAATAATCAAAATGATAAAATGTTATTTACTATTCCTATTACAGAAAAAAAATATGTTTCTGTAAAAGGTGCTTTAGGCCAAAAAGGCATTATTGAAGGTAAGGATTATAATAATGAAGATGTTATAGCGGATTTAAATTCAATACCCGGTACTACTTGGTTTATTGTTACTAAAATGGCAAGAGAAGAATTTTATTCCGAGTTGATCTTTAGAACAATTGCAATAACATTGCTTGCTATTTTTATTCTTTTGTTAATAGTATCAACAGGGTTTTACCTATCCAAAATAAGAAGCAACTCTATTTATAAGAACCTTTTCTTAAAGGAAAAAGAACTTAATGAGTTTCAAAAAATTTCTAAAGCGATAACAGATGTTGCTCAGGATGCTATTATAATGATAGATCCGGAAGGTAATATTTCTTTCTGGAATCCGGCTGCAGAAAAGATACTTGGCTACAAACCAGATGAAATAATGGGTAAAAACCTACATAACCTAATAGCCCCAAAACATTATCATGCTCAACATCAGGAAGCATTTAATAAATTTAAAGTTACCGGTGAGGGAAACGCAATTGGCAGGGTCTTAATTTTAAATGCAATTAAAAAAAATGGAGATGAAATATTTATAGAGCTTGCACTTTCTGCAATTAAGAAAAATGAAGACTGGCATGCGGTAGGAATAATAAGAGATATTAGCGAAAGAAAGCAAACCGAAGAAAAATTACTTGAAAGTGAAGAGAAGTTTAGAAAAGCCTTTAACACAAGTACAGATTCAATAATTATTTCCAGGCTTTCAGATGGACTTTTACTCGATGTTAATCTGGGATTTTGCAAAATAACAGGATTTTCAAAAGAAGATACAGTTGGAAAAACTATTGTTGATCTTGGTGTATGGGGAGATATAAAAGAAAGAGATAAAGTAGTTCAAGAACTTATGCAAAATGGAGCAGTTGATAATTTTGAAGCAAAATTTAAAACTAAAGATGGAAAATTAATCTATGGATTATTTTCCGCATCGCTTATTGAGATTATTGGTGAACCTTATATAATTAGTATTACCAGAGATATTACTGAGCGAAAAAAATCTGAAAAGAAAATATTTGAAACTCAGATGATGCTTAATAGAATTATTAATCTGTTGCCTGTTAGAGTTTTCTGGAAGGATAAAGATTTTAAATACCTTGGATGTAACGAGATATTCGCAAAAGATGCAGGATTAAATTATCCGGAAGAAATGCTGGGAAAAGATGATTATCAGTTTAGTTGGAAAGAACAAGCGCCCTTGTATAGAGCAGATGATAAATATGTTGTTGAAACAGGAAAACAGAGATTAGATTTTTTTGAGCCACAGACTGGGCCTAACCAAAAATTAAAATGGCTTAAAGCCAGTAAAGTGCCTTTAACTGATGCTGATGGAAAAATAATAGGAGTTCTTGGAACCTATGAAGATATAACACAGAGTAAAAAAACAGAAGAAGCGCTACAGCAAAGTGAAGAACTATTCAGACATTCATTTAATTACTCCGCTGCTGGAATGTGTATAGTTGGATTGGATGGTAAGTTCCAAAAAGTTAATGATTCATTTGTAAAGTTGCTTGGTTATACAGAAACAGAAATTATTAATTACAATTTCAATGATATTACCTACTCTGAAGATATTACGATTGGAAAAAGCCGATTTGAAATGATGCTTAACCGGGAAATAAATAACGCTGAATTTGAAAAGCGTTATGTAACAAAGGATAAAAAAGTTGTTTGGGCACATATTACAACGTCTCTAATTTGTGATATTAAAAATCAACCACACTTTATCATCTCGCAGCTAATCGATATTACTGAACGCAAAGAGATGGAAAAAGTGCTCAAAGCAAGCGAAGAGAACTATCGACATATCATAAATGGAATGAATGATATGGTTTTTGTTATTGGCTTAAATGGAAAATTTCTTGATGTAAATAACTCCGCAGCAGAAATATTAGGTTATAGTAAAGAAGAATTAATTCAGTTAGGCCCAGCGGATATTGATAGTTCGCTCAGCAAGGATGCAATATTAAACTTGATTGAAAAAATTCAGTTAGAGGAAATGCAATTTTTTGAAACAAGCCATTCAACTAAATCCGGGATAATTATTCCGGTGGAGATAAAATCAACGATGATCCCATATAAAGGGGACAAGGTTATATTAAGTATCGCCAGAGACATTTCAGAACGAAAAGAAGCTCATAGAATAATAATGGAGAGTGAAGAAAAATACAGAACAATGATAACACAGATGCAGTTAGGTATTGCAGTGCACGAAATTATTTGTGATGATAATGGAACACCTGTGGATTACAGCTTTATTGATGTGAACCAAAGTTTTGAAAAACTAACAGGATTGAAAAAAGAGAGTATTGTTGGTAAACGAGTTCTTGACATTATGCCGGAAACAGAAAGTACCTGGATAGAAAAATATGGCTACGTTGCTTTAACAGGTGAGCCGCTTCAATTTGAAGACTATTCAAAAGAAATGAATAAATTCTATAGTGTTGTTGCATATAGACCACGTCCAATGCATTTTGCAGTTATTATTGATGATATTACTGATAGAAAAAATTCTGAAAGTGAATTGATAGAACGAATGAATGAGATTTCAAGATTCAATAATCTTATGATTGGCAGAGAAGAAAAAATGATTGAACTGAAAAAGGAAATAAATAGACTTCTAGGAGAATCAGGAAAAGAAAAAAAATACGATGAGATTAGTGAATAGAATGAAGATAAAATAAAATAGATCAGCTTATTATTTAAGCAACTGAATAAGGATCTATAAGGAATTAACAATGTTTTCAAGTAATAATTCTGGATCACGTTCAACAATAGCTTTGGATTGGAAAAATAAATTCCTGGCCAATATTCTAATTCGTATTATAAAAAATAAAAAAATATGGCTGTTCTGGTTTGTGTTAGCAGTGGGGTTGCTATTCACATGGATTGAGGCTATGAATGTTAAACGAACCATTCTTTTAGATGCAAAACAGGAATTTGAATTTGTATGTAATGAAATAAAAAATAAAATTATTACAAGATTAGAAGTTCATGCGCAAATCCTTAGGAGCGGAAGTGCATTTTTTG
>Ga0154020_10011648_pt1 | contig 10023 bp, 6 predicted proteins | sample Klosneuvirus_201_FD_109709 | JGI IMG/M metagenome (GOLD analysis project Ga0154020, IMG submission 109709) | Active sludge microbial communities from wastewater, Klosterneuburg, Austria - Klosneuvirus_20160825_MG | ecosystem: Engineered > WWTP > Aerobic digester > Activated sludge | place... | reverse complement strand
TAACTTGGCCAGGAAATGTTTTTCGATCTGCCTGTAGATACTCAATTCCACTTTTTTGGGATCGATCAAAACAAACTTCAGCTGCGAAGGGTGCTTTTTATAAAGCAGTGAGACCAGCAGGGCATTTACCCCAACGGATTTACCTTGTCCGGTCGCACCCGCCATCAGCAAGTGGGGCATACTGGCCAGGTCCACAATGAAATTCTCATTATCAATTTTCTTACCGATCGCAATCGGCAGGCTATAGGTATTGTTCTGGAATTTTTCGGAAGAAAGCAGGGTCTTCATGCTCACGACCGTCTTGCGTACATTGGGGACCTCAATACCAATCGTTCCTTTTCCGGGGATGGGTGCAATGATCCGGATACCTAGGGCGGCCAGACTCAGAGCGATATCATCTTCCAGGTTTTTAATTCTGGAAATCCTTACGCCGGGGGCCGGTACAATTTCATAAAGCGTAACCGTGGGTCCAACCGTAGCACTGATCTTTTGTATTTCGATAGAATAATTCCGCAGGGTGGCAATGATCTGGTTCTTGTGGTTTTCCAGTTCACTGGTATCCTGTATTATTTTTTCACTGCCATGTGTTTCCAGCAATGAAAGCGAAGGGTATTTATAATTACTGAGATCCAGGGTGGGCTCATAGGGAGGCAGGTTCTCGGCGACCACCGGTTCATCCACTACCTTTTGCGGTACGCTTTTAATTTCCAGTTCCAGGGGTTCATCTGTCTTGCGACTGGAAGGCTTTTGCTTAACAGGCTCCGGAATCTCCAGTTCTGTTGCATCCGTACCCGTATACATATCCTCGTGGGTATGCAGGATTTCGTTTACAATTTCTTTTTCCGGACTGGTTTGTTCGGCAGCCATTTTTTCGATGGCGGCTTCAATCGGTTCATCTTTTTCGATCAGCTGCAATTCCGGCAGTGTTTTTTCTTCCGGAAAATTGATCACGATACCATCGGCTGTCGTCAAACTATTTCCGTTTCCTGCTTTTTCAGTGGTTGCAGTAAGCGGGCTCAATGTTGTGGCCGTGGCAACGGACTCTTCCTTTTCTTCCCTGTTATCTGTTTCAACGGTTTCTTCTTCTCCCCTTTCTTCTTTTTGTGCCGGCCAGTTAAAGGTTGGATTGAACTGCCAGATAAAATATCCGGCTGCCATGAGCAGGAGCACTGCGGCGGTACCCACATTACCAAGGGCACCGGTCAGTTTATCGCTGATCATATCACCCACGGCACCGCCCCAGGGGAAACCGCTTCTCCCGAAAATAAAGGCCATGGATACGGAGAGTACGAGTAAGCCGACTGTTACATATTTCAGGTTGCGCCAGATTGAGAATATTTTTCTTCTGAACAGGAGGTTGACACCTACTACAAAAAAGAAAGTGCAGATCAGGAAGGAGGCTATGCCGAAGCCATAACTGATAAAGAAATGAGAGACCAGGGCACCTAATTTACCCAGGAGGTTTTTTGCCTTTAACGAGTTATCAAACAGTGCAGAAAACCCTTTTTGCGCTACGTCCTGGTCTTTTTGACCGTAAAACAGGTAGGAAACAAAGGAAATAAAGAGGAAAATGGCAATCAGGATAAAGATAGTACCCACAATTTTCCAGGTACGTTCGTCCCGGGCCAGTTCTTTCCAATCAATCTTTTCCTCCTTTTCCGCAGTAAAGCCTTTGGAAGCGGAGCTGGTTGCTTTCGGTTTAGAAGGTTTTTTCGCAGGGTTGTTTTTCTTTTTCAGCCTGGTAGCCATCCGACAAAGATAAACAGTTTGATATGAAAAGATTACCGGAAAGTAGTACCCCGATCACTGGCAAAAACTGCACTGATTGTTTACATTTACTGCATGTCGCTGAACACCCTTCTTCGCATAGTTAAAGCCAGGTACCTGCTGCTGTACCTCTTTGCATCCCTCTGGCTGGGAATGGGGGCCAGCGGGCAATCCGGCGAGGATCCATCCATTGATGTGACAGGAATCAACCTGGCAGTTGAAATCAGGGACCAGATTTCTTCCGTATTTATCAAGAATGAAGCGGAGTTGTTAAAAAAGTTTCCGGCGATTGCATTCACAAAAGGGGCGATCATCACGGGGCCGATTCCGGAAAAATATGTTACACAAACCGCCCTGGTCAGGTTTCGGATCCATAATAGCGGGAACCAGGTAAAGAAAATATATTTCTTTCCGGGATTTTATTATAAAAGAATCATTCTGTACCAGGTTAATGGTAAAAATCTACAGCTGCTACCGGAAATTTTGCCGGATACCAAAGAGCAATCAGGCTACCGGGAAATCACCATTGCTACCGGTGATAGCATGGAGATCATTGCTGCCCTGGGTATGCTGAAAACCTATGTGAATAAAATCAGACCCAGGCTGGTGAATCCGGAGTACCTGCCATCATTTATAGCCGGCTTACATAATATCAGCTGGGCAAGTGATTTGTTTACCTATGTGTTTTGCGGCTTACTGCTGATGATGGTACTCTATTCCCTTTCCGTTTATTTTCAGGGAGCCAATAAGGAGTTTTTGTATTATTCGGGTTATGCTTTTTTTATCGGATTGATGCTTTTTACCAAGGCCCTGTATAAATATCATACGGAGCCCATGAATTTCTTCCTGGAAGAATACCTGGATTTTATGCTGCAGGCTACGGGAATCATTTTCTATATGATTTTTATGCAGAAATTTCTGGATACCCGTAACCGTTATCTTTTCCTCAACCGATTATACAATAGTGGCATCTTCCTTTTGCTTTTTGCTACTCTGGCTTTTACTGTTCTGCATTATGCCACCGATTTATACCATATTGAATTTCTGGTAGAACAGGGAACCAAATTCCTGTTACTGCTGATGATCGTGATCTTCCTGGTGTACAGCAGCCGGCACTGGTCCAATAGATTGTTCCGTTATCTTTTCTGGGGCAATTTCTTTTACCTGGTTTTCTCGCTGATATCTTATGCGCTGATCATTGCACCGGGTTTATTTGCCTATCATCCTATTGCCACCAATTCCCTGATTCATTATGAAACCGGTCTTTTCTTTGAGCTTGTATTTTTTCTCGGTGGACTCAACTATAAAAACAGGCGCTATATCATTGCGCAAACCAAGGAAAAAGAGGCACTGAAAGCCCAGGCGATGGTGCAGGAATATGAAAAAGAAATTGCGGTGTATAAAGCCCAGCAGGAAGAAAGACAACGTATCTCTGCCGACATGCATGATGAACTGGGCTCGGGCATGACGGCCATCCGGCTGATGAGTGAAATTGCCCGGAATAAGATGAAGGAAAACACTCCGGTGGAGATTGAAAAAATATCCAGATCAGCTGATGATGTGCTGAATAAAATGAATGCCATCATCTGGAGTATGAACAGCAGTAATGACACACTCGACAACCTGATTTCCTATATCCGGGCCTGGTCGCTGGAGTATTTTGAGAGTACACCGGTCAATTGCCGGGTAAACACTCCTGAAGAAATTTCCCAGCAGGAACTCACCGGAGATAAAAGAAGGAATATCTTTTTGTGTGTAAAAGAATCACTAAACAATGTTTTAAAACATGCCGGCGCCAGTGAAGTAAGTATTGATATCCGGGCCGATGAAACAGAATTGCTGATACAAATTCATGATAACGGAAAGGGCATTGATAAAGAAAAACTCCGTCAGTTTGGCAATGGATTGAAAAATATCGGGCGGAGAATGGAAAGTATTGGTGGCACCTTTTCTATCCAGAATGAGAGTGGTACCGTCACCACACTCCGGCTTCCTTTATGATTTATCTTTTTTCAGCGCTGCCAGCATGAGCAGGATCCAGCCTGCTATAAAAAACAGACCGCCGATAGGTGTAACAGGTCCAATCATTTTGCTCATTCCTGATTCCTGAATTTTCAAAATGGTCAGTAGATAGAGAGAGCCTGAAAAAAGGAGAATGCCGGTTAGAAAACACCAGGCGGTATACCGTAATAATTTTTGATTCACATGAGCTGAAAAAAGAATGGCCACCAGGATCAGTGCCAGTGCATGCCATCCCTGGTATTGAACGGCTGTCTGGTATGTCTGTATGATTTTAGCATCACTGGTTACTCTTTGCAAACCATGTGCCCCAAATGCACCGGCTGCTACGGCCAGTCCGCTGAGCCCCGCCCCCAGGGCCAGGAATTTTTTATGCATGAAATATTTTTTCTACGAGTTTATCAATATCCACCGGCTCTTCATCAATGGTTACTGTAGCCTGTTCATAATAAATCTTACGGTCGGAATATTTCCGGAAGATAAATGCCATCAACTGATCATCCGTCAGATTGCGGATCAGCGGACGGCCTGGTCTTTCTTTTACTAATCGTTCAAATAATACGGATACAGGTGTGTGGATCCAGACCGTGGTTCCGGAGCGGTTCATATAATCGATATTATTAAAGAAACAGGGCGTGCCTCCTCCGGTAGCCAATATAAAACTATCATGGCTTTCTGTAATCATGAACAGCACTTCTTTTTCCAGCAGGCGAAAATGCTCCTCTCCTTCTGTATCAAAAATTTCAGGGATTGATTTACCGGCATGTGTTGTGACCTGCTCATCAAGATCAAAAAAAGGAATACCCAGTTTTTGTCCCAGCAGGCGGCCGAGGTAGGATTTACCGGAGCCCATGAATCCTATGAGGAAAATCTTCATACCCCCGTTTGTTTTTCCATGATTTTTATTTTCCTATTCCCCTAAAGGGGAGATGCAGGACTTCCTAATGAGGAAAATGATTATCCCCGCTTCTTTTTTCATTTTTTAAATTTTCCTATTCCCCTAAAGGGGAGATGCAGGACTCCTGAAAGACCTACAGATTTTTTTTACTGAGCGGCCTGTTATTTACAATTCATATTCCCCTTTAGGGGATAGGGGCTTACTTAAACGCATTAAACCCTGTCACATCCATCCCCGTAATCAGTAAATGAATATCATGTGTTCCTTCGTAGGTGATTACACTTTCCAGGTTCATCATGTGCCGCATCACCGGGTATTCGCCGGTAATACCCATGCCGCCGAGCATCTGTCTGGCATCGCGACAAATATTGGTGGCTGCTTCACAGGCGTTTCTTTTGGCCATGCTCACTTGTTGCGGACTGGCTTTTCCTTCGCTCATCAATACTCCTAAACGCCAGTTCAGGAGCTGGGCCTTGGTAATTTCTGTCAGCATTTCGGCCAGTTTTTTTTGCTGTAACTGAAAACTGCCGATGGGTTTACCAAACTGTTCCCGTTCTTTGGAATAACGGAGTGCCGTATCATAACAATCCATCGCAGCACCAATTGCACCCCAGGCGATGCCAAAGCGCGCTTTGGTTAAACAACCCAGTGGTCCTTTCAGGCCTTTTACGTTGGGGAATATATTTTCTTTGGGCACTTTTACATTATCAAAAACCAGTTCACCGGTAGCTGAAGCACGAAGACTCCATTTGCCATGGGTGGTGGGGGTTGAAAATCCTTCCATTCCTCTCTCCAGGATCATCCCATGAATTTCACCGGCTTCATTCCGGGCCCATACTACGGCTACATGAGCAAATGGTGCATTGCTGATCCACATCTTGGCACCGTTGAGGATCACATGATCGCCGGCATCTTTGAAGTTGGTAAGCATGCTGGAAGGATCACTGCCATGGTTGGGTTCAGTTAAACCAAAACAACCCAGCCATTCTCCGCTACCGAGTTTGGGAAGGTATTTCTTCCGCTGTTCTTCACTGCCATACTGATAGATCGGGAACATGACCAGGGAACCCTGTACAGAAGCCGTGGAACGAACCCCGCTATCGCCTCTTTCCAGTTCCTGCATCATGAGTCCGTATGCGACATAATCCAGTCCGCCCCCACCGTATTCCACCGGAACGGTTGGACCAAAACAACCCAGGTCTCCCAGTTGCTTTACAATATGCTGAGGGAATTCCGCTTTCTGGGCATAGTCTTCAATGATCGGAGAGATTTCTTTTTTTACATAATTACGTACTGATTCACGGATCAGTAAATGCTCTTCGGAGAGGAGTTCATCCAGTCCGAAATAATCAGGACTGGTAAAAAGGTCTGTACGGGCTGCCATCGTCTTGAATTAAGAGTATTTTAGATAGGGCAAAGGTAAGCGAAAGTATGGCAAAGGCTAAGGGACTGTGGAAGGGAACGATGAGGTGGAGGTATATCACTTTTTAACAACAGCGATCACTTGCCGTGGCCTTCCCTTTTAGTAGTCTGTTGTGCCCCGCTGGGGCACTGAACACTCTTATCGGTGTTTTGTTACCGATATTGAGCCCCGCTGGGGCAGAGAGAGCGCTGTGATCGCTAGTGTTTTCCCTTTTAGTACTGTGTTTTGCCCCTCCGGGCACCGGTAACACTTATCAGCGATTAGTTACCGGTATTGAGCCCCGCTGGAGCTAAGAGAGCCCATTACAAGCTGTCCATACGACTTTGCGATTGATCGCAGTATTTATTTACGCATGGTGACAGTTGATCCCGGAGGGGTCCAATATCGGTAACAAAAAGGCCAAACAAAAAAAGTGACCCCAGCGGGGTCAAACAGTGGAAAAGCATGGTAAAAAAATTGTTACCGAAACCATGATCCGCCGGAACAGAGATAAGGCTATACAAAACACCCTTGCGAATAGTTACTAAATAAAATTGCCCTACTTTCACCCCAAAAATATGCGGCGCTTATTTATACTCGGTTTGGTTCTTTGTTGTCAATTGATGGCACTAGCCCAGACTATCAGCAAAACAGGATGGAAGACCTTTACAGATACAGCAGGTATGTTTACAGCGCAATATCCCCCCACCTGGATCAACAAAATCAAGGAAGGAAACCGGGTCTTCTTTACCTCCCCTGCTGAAAGCGAAACGGATAGTTTCAATGAAAATGTCAATATCAGTGTAAAATACAATGCCGCTTATGGCGGGCAGATCAAGATCAATGATCTGTTTCCTTCTGTTACCGATCAGCTGAAAACAGCTTTCAGGGATTTTAAAAGTGAAAGCCAACGCAGTTTTACCTGGAATAAGACCGAAGCAGTCGAAATTATTTATTCCGGATTCAGCAGTCTGGATGATAAAATGAGGATCAGGATCATTCAGTGGTTCTGCTTTTACAAGTCAAGGCTATATACTGTTACCTATACGGCAACGGCCAGCAATACCGTTTTAAAACCAACTGCGCTTGGTATCATGGGAAGTATCCGGTTCTGATTTTACAAGAAGCTATGTCAAAAGTCATTGCCCCAAGTGATGTCATGCCGGGCTCGATCCGGCATCTAAAGGGAAGACGTATCCAAAGAAAGATACCGGGTCAAGCCCGGTATGACGTAAAACGACTTTTGAGATAGCTTCTAGAATCCTTTCTTTGGTTGCTGTTGTCCTCCGGCACCAATCACAGATGAGCCCATTACTTTAATCGTTGATTTGATAAAGTCCGATTCTTCTGCTTTATAAATATTGTCTACATATTTCTGCGGATTCCGGTCGATATAAGGGAACCAGGTACTGTGGATCTGGATCATGATTTTATGCCCTTTCTTAAAAGTATGCAGTACATCCTGTAAAGGAACATTTACATCTGTGGGTTGTCCGGGTACAAAAGGCTCCGGCTTTTCAAAACTGTTCCGGAAACGGCCGCGGAATACTTCGCTGCGCACCAGTTGCTGGTATCCACCCATAACAATGTTCTTGGGATTGTGTTCGTAGTTGGGATGATTATCCGGATACACATCGATCAGCTTCACAATAAAATCTGCATCGGTACCGCTCATGGCCACTTTCAGTTTGGCCAGGATTTCCCCGGCAATAGTTACTTCATCTCCCAGTACTTCTGTTTCAAAAGTCAGCACATCCGGACGCATGGAAGCCTCGCGCTGGTCATCACTCATGAAGTTTCGGGGTGTAAATGTGAGCCCTTCTGTTTGTGAAGTATAAGGAACCGGCTTGGCAGGATCGCTGATATATTCAAAGGCATTCTCAGCACTTACTTCTTTATTGATCACCAGCTTTCCGTTGGGTTCAAAACGCATTTGCAGGGAAGCGGCTTCTTTGGGAGGCCATACATCATGTTTTTCCCATTTCTTGGTTCCTGTATTAAACACATAAGCTTCGGGCATGTCTTCGGTACCCTGGTCTTTCAGATATCGGGCAAAGAATTTAAACTCAATCTCCTTTTGATAAAAGCTGGCAATACTATCGCCGAAATAAATATGGTTATGGGTGCTTTTCGCTTTTTCATCGGCCCAGTCACCATGACCCCAGGGACCCATCACAATGGTATTTTTAGCACCGGGGCTTGTCTTTTCAATGGTCTTGTAAATATTGATCGGCCCAAACAAATCTTCTGCATCAAACCATCCGCCCACAGTCATAACAGCAGGCTTAATATTTTTCAAATGCGGGAGCAGGCTTCTTTTCTGCCAGAAGGTATCATAGTTTGGATGATCAATAATCTGGTTCCAGAAAAAATTATCGTGATGAAATTCGCTGGTTACATTTTTCAGGGGACCCTTTTTCAACCAGTAACTGTAGGCGTCCTTGGGAGCCTTGCCATAAACCCTCATCAATTCAGGCATGTACCAGTCTTTACGGGTGGTATCTTTTTTCTGGTATCCAAAAACAGCAAAGGCTGCTGTATAGCTTTGGAGATAGGCACCCATATGGTGAAAGTCGTCAAAGAAAAAATCAGATATTGGCGCCTGTGGCGAAACTGCTTTCAAAGCCGGATGTGCATCAGGAAGAGCAGCGGCTGAATAAAATCCGGGATAGGAAATACCATAGATCCCTACCCTGCCGTTATTGCCTTTCAGGTTTTTGACCATCCAGTCAATCGAATCCCATGTATCCGAACTTTCATCAATCGCCGTTTTGTTTTTGGGGTCATTGCCGGTAATATTCGGCCGCATATTGTCAAATGTTCCTTCGCTCATGTAACGGCCGCGAACGTCCTGGAATACGAGGATATACATATCTTTTACCAGATAATCGGAGGGATGACCATGGGTATTAAAATTAGCATAGCCCGATGCGTTGTAACAGGTACGGTTCATCAGGATGGGATAAGTTTTGGAACGATCCTTTGGCATGTACACCAGGGTGAACAGTTTGATCCCGTCCCGCATGGGAATCTGGTATTCGAACTTATCATAGTTCTCCTTCATGAAACTATTGATGGAGGACTGCGAACGGGCGAAGATGGACGCAGTAAAAAGGATAATCAGGATCAGTGTTTTTTTCATGCCAGTTATTTAGGCTGAAAAAATACAGAAAATTAACCGAACCCCGTTATCGCAGATCAGTTCATCTGGAAATCCTTAACCATTACCAGCTCATTGCATGCCTTTGTTCAACAAATGCAGACAGGATACCGTTTCAAATCACCAGGTTCCAGCCATAGGGATCGCAGCCGGGCCGGGAGCGGATCATTTCCAGTTCCTTTTTCAGGATTTGCTGGATACTATTGCTGTCATAATCAGGGATCGTATAATCCAGTCCGTTAATCCCAACCAGATTGATAGGTGCTACTACCGCTGCGGTACCTGCACCGAATATTTCGGTGATGGCATGATTCAAAAATCCCAGGGTGAGTTCTTCAACAGCTACCGGTCTTTCTTCCACCTGAATGCCTTTATCCTGTGCGATACGAAGCAGGGAATCGCGGGTCACCCCATCCAGAATGGAATCTGATAAGGGGGCTGTGACAAGGGTACCATTGACCACAAACATCACATTCATGGTTCCGGATTCTTCGATGAATTTATTTTCGGCGGCATCAGTCCATAGTACCTGGTCGTATCCTTCCTCTCTGGCCAGTTTAGTAGGAAGAAAGGCTGCACCATAGTTACCTCCGCATTTCGCAAAACCGGTTCCGCCTCTGGCAGCTCTGATATAATTGGTTTCTACTTTCACCCGTACCGGCCGGGCATATAATTCCGGGACCGGTCCGGCTATTATGACAAAGCGGTATTGCTCTGAAATTTTTACGCCGAGTTTTGGTTCACTGGCATACATGAAGGGCCGGAGATAAAGCGCCG
>Ga0154020_10011647_pt1 | contig 10023 bp, 6 predicted proteins | sample Klosneuvirus_201_FD_109709 | JGI IMG/M metagenome (GOLD analysis project Ga0154020, IMG submission 109709) | Active sludge microbial communities from wastewater, Klosterneuburg, Austria - Klosneuvirus_20160825_MG | ecosystem: Engineered > WWTP > Aerobic digester > Activated sludge | place... | reverse complement strand
TGGCTTGCCGCAGTCGTCGCGGCGACGCTTTCGATCACCGGCTCGCCCACCAACTCCGGGGTCTTCTTCTCGGCCGCCGAGCCGGTGCCGCTGTCCCCGCCAGGTGCAAGGGAGCTACTTGCTTCCGGGTATGGCAAGCGGGGAAACTCCTCAGCCCATGGCGAATTCGCAAGCCAATCCGCGAGGACCGTTCGAGGATCCTTGACCTTTGCGAATGGTCCCATGTTCAGGTCCATGGCACCCGCAATGCACTTCTTCAGGCCGAGTGCGCGGTAGTTGGCGTTGAAGTGCCGTACGCAAATCAGCAGCCGGGCCATGCCGAACACGCGCGTCCTAAGATCAGGCACTTGCACCCTGCCTAACTGCTCGCGAACCTCTTCACTCCCGACTTGACACTTCACTTCGCTCTCGACAATCACCGCTTCCGTGAGCGCCGCCAACAGGTATTGGCGATGTGCATCGCTCAGCGCGTCCCATTCAAAAGCAGGCGGCCTCACAAGCGATGGACCTGGCAGGCGGAGGGCAAGAAGCTCTGACTGGATGGAGCAGACGTAGTCCTCCACTTCCTTCATTATCACCAGGCTGATTTGCGGCAGGCCGTCTCGCATTTCCAGATGGCCCTTGGCCCACAACTCCTTCTCGGCCTGATCGCGACTCTGTCGGTTATTCCCGACAGTCTTGAGCTCGGAGTGGCGGCCCTGAGCAATCAAGATCAACATGGCCAGCTGCACACCCGGAAGTTTCAACGTGCAGAGCTTGGCCAAAAGACAATCGCGGAAAACGACTGCTTTGAAGTTGGTCGGGATCATTGGATTGCTTTCATTGCGCTTTCGAAGTGTCCGGCCCTAAGACCCATGGCGGATTCGAACGTCGTGGCGGACTTGTCGATCTCACGCCGCAGAGGCCTTATTGATCTCGCCAGCTTCCTTGGGGCTCAGTGCGGCTTGGCGAGTTGAAGCATGCTGTTCGAGCCAGGCGATTATTGCGGCCTCCGAGACCAAGATCGGCGAATTGCAACTCGGCCGTGCACGTACGCACCGAAGTCGGCCCGCCGCGACCTCGGCTCTCAAAGTGCTTGCAGGAATATTTCCCCCGAGGGCCTCGGCGGCTTCTGCGAGTGTGAGCAACTTTGGCAATGACTTGAAGGCCATGAGCAAATTGTGCGGCCAAACTCTCCCGCCAAGCCAAGAGTCATTTCGGATTTTTGCGAAGATTTTTGATTGCGGATGCAGGCCCACCCAACTCCACGCCCCGCCAAGTAAAGCTGCATCAATGCACTTGATCTGTCAGGCCTGCGTACGGCGAAGAAGCTCGATCGCGAAATGTTGCAGATCTCAAATTCAACACGTGACGGACTGAGGGCGGAATCCAAACGCGCAGCTGCGGCGCTCTTTGGACTGCTGGCGAATCCGAAGCTGATCGGTACTGACGATGGCGATTCTCGGTACAATAGCCGGTACAACGGCCTTTTTGAGACTTAAACGCAAAGTGCCAAGTGGCTTGGAAGCCGCTTGGCACTTGCGTTTGAAGGTGGTGGCTGAGGCCGGACTCGAACCGGCGACCTAGGGCTTATGAAACCCTCGCTCTAACCGACTGAGCTACCCAGCCATTGCGGCGCGGAAAGGTAGCGCGGCTTGGGCTTTCCTTCAAGGGGCGGGCTTTTGAGATTGCTTCTCGTTGTTGGCCGGCGGTGCCTTGGGTTTCTCGCGATCGCTGAATAGCGCCGCGCTGCCGATGCCTAGGGCTGCGAGCAGGCTGCCCCAGCGGATGACGCGCGCGAGCACCGTTCCGACGGGCGCCATCATGCGGAAGAACATGCCCAGCATTTCGCGGCGGCCGACCTGCTCGTATTTGGTTTGCAGATATTCGAGTTGTTGCAGCGCGAGCGACATTTTCATCTGCGTCTGGATGCGCTGCACGTCGTCCTCGATGCCCGGCACCTCGGGCATCTTCTGCAGGCGGCCGCGCGAGTTGCGGTAGCTCTTTTCGAGCGATTCCACGGCCTCTTTCACGCCCATGCTCAGCGATTTGCGCACCGCCGCCCAGGTGATGCCAAACGAAATCATGAGCAACAAACCGAGCACGCCCAGGCCGACAAAATCCGCGATCTCCGCGCCGGCGTAAGTCAAGTAAGCCGCGTGCACCAGCGCGAAGAAAAACACCAGCGTGCCGGCGCGCGCTGTGCAATTGAACAGCGGGCTGTAGTGGCGCTCGCTGAGCACGAGATCGACGCTTTCCTTGAACTGGTGATTCTTGAGCACGTGGCGCGTGATCAGCGCGCCCACCAGCAGCAGATACAGGTAATAGCCGAAGATCATCCACTCCACGCACCAGATTGCGAACAGGTAGCGCGCTTCCATGCCCCACCAATCCACGCGAAAGTCCTGGAGAAAGCGGTCGCTGGGTAGATAGCCGAAGAGCTTGTAAGCGAGAAAGGGCAGCGCAATCAGCACCGCGCCGAGATTCACGCGCCGGCCGAAAATCCAGTCGCGCAGCTTGAGCACATCGGGCTGCGAGATGTTCAGGTGGCTGAAAGCCTTCTCGAAGTTGCGGCTGTAAATGCCCTTGAACAGGCGCAGCGTCGTGAAATGCAGGAACAGCAAGAGCGGCTGCATCTGCCATTCGCGCGACTGCAGAAAATCAAGCGCGTGGGTGCCGGCATCATTGAAGTTGTTGGCGGCCAGGCGGGTGAAAAGGCCGATCGTCCACGCCACGTGGCAGACGACAAATGCCGTGATGAAGTAGGGAATCACGCCATCGGGAAAGAGCCAGTCGAGCCACCACTTGTTCTCGACGCGACGGAAATTCACGGGGTCGAAAACGTCTTCTTCGTCCTCTTTGCGCGTGGGCGCCTGCTTGAAAAACACCGGTTCAATCAAATCTTCGCCGCTGATGCGCTCCGCCTTTGGCAATGCCGGCGCCGAAGCCACGGGCGCGGCTGGCGATTGCCGTTTCGACTTTCGGCGCTGGCGTGCGTTCATTTTGCGGCCGGTTTCAGTTGGTCAAGCAGCGCCTTGATCGCGGCTTCAAGCTGCGGGTCCTGGCGCTTGAGGCGATGCTCGGGCGTCATCGCCACGCGGATGTCCGGCATCACGCCGAAGTTCTCGAGATTGGTTTTTCGATCCATGCTGAAGTAGCCCTCGGTGGGAATGCCAATCATGCTTCCGTCCGACAGCGGCTCCCAGCTTGTGCCGATCACGTTGCCCGGCGTTTGCTCGCCCACCACCAAGCCGCGCTTGAGCGTCTTGATCGCCCAGGGGAAACACTCGCCGCCGGAGTTGCTGCGCTCGTCGCACATGACGACAATCGGCTTGTCCCAGTAGAGGCGCGGCTGCTGCCACTCTTCGCGCGTGCGCGGCACAATTTGCAGGTAGGGGGCATCGACGAGGATGTCGAGGATTTCCATGTAAGAAAGCCCGCCGCGGTTGCCGCGCGCGTCGATGATCAGGCCGTCAAGTTTGCGCACGTCGGCGCGCGCGATGTAATTGCGGAAGTTCTGGAGATTGCCGTCGTCCATGGCGCTGAGATGAATGTAGCCCATGCGTCCGCGCGATTTCTCGGAGACCGTTCTGACGCGCGCCGCCAACAGGCTTGCGTAACGGCGGGTAGCCGCCACATTGGCGGCCTCGGCCTTGAGGCTCACTTCGCGAATGTTTTCCGGCGTGCCGTCCGCGCTGACCCAGAGCTTGAAGTCGTAACCGTGATTGACGAGTTCGAATGCCGCAAGCGCGTTCTGGCGCGCATCGAAGCGCTTGCCGTCAACGCCGACGATCACGTCGCCGTCGCGCACCCAGGCTTTTTCAAGCGGGCCGTTTGTTTCCAGGGCGCTGACCTTCAGGCCCGTGCGGCCATCAGAGAGTTGCACGGGCGTGAGTCTAGCGCCGAGGTCGGCGGTGGCGGTTTGCTGCGTGAAACTCTTGCGGCCAAAGACGCCCATGTGGCTGGCCGAGAGTTCGCCCTGGGCCATCCAGATGTAGTAGTAAAGCTCTTCAATGCTGCGGCAGCGCGCGACGAGCGGCTCGTAGCGCGCTTTGATTGCGGCCCAATCTACGCCGTGCATCTTGGGATCATAGAAGCGCGTTTGGAGGCGCCCCCAGGCTTCATTGAACAGCGCCACCCGCTCTTGCGAGAGGTCCACGTCCATCCTGGCGATCACGGGTATCTCGCGCGCCGAGAGCACATTCTTGGGCGCCGGGATCGCGAGGATGCGGTTACGACCCTCGAAGACCAGCGTGGCGTCGTCGGGTGTGAGGCTGACCGATGAAGCATCGCCGGCAACGAGCATGTCGCCCGCACCCTCGGGCGTGGTGGCAAACAGCGAGGTCTTCTGTGCGCCGCCGACATAGCGTTCGAAGTAAATGATGCGGCCGTCGTGTGAAAACATCGGCGATTGCTCAACGTCGGGCGTGCCGAGCACAAAGCGCTTTGCGCTGCCGTCAGACTTCATGATCCAGAGGTCGGCGTTGCCGCGCGCCGCGCTGTCGAAGGCGATTAGATTGCCGTCGGGCGAGAAACTCGGGTCGTCGTCGCTGGCTTTATCAGTGGTTAGTTGCACCGCCTGGCCGTCGAGGCGTTGCAGCCAGATGTCGCGGTTGCCGCTGCGCTCGCTGCAATACACGAGGCTTTGGCCGTCGGGCGACCAGTTGTGGAAGAAATCGTTGGCTTTGTCGGTGGTGAACGCGCGCAGGTTCTTGCCGTTGGCGTCCATCAGCCACAGGTCGCTGTTGCCGCTGCGCGTGGACATGAATGCGATTGTTTTTCCATCGGGGCTCAGGCGGGGCCGCGTGTCGCCTTTGCCCGATTCCGTGATCTGGAGCGCGTCGCCGCCATCGGGGCTGCACACCCAGATCGCGCCGCGCAGCACGAACGCGAGGCGCGACCCGTTGTCCGCGAGGTGCGGATCGGAAACGCCCTCTGTGAACGTGCGTGACTCCACTTGCGCGCCGCGCGTGTCCTGGCGGATGTCGAGCTTGACCAGCGTGCCCGTTTCACCGCGCAAGAGCGCCTCAAGCTGCACGCGGTAGAGATAGTGGCGGCGCTGGTAAACAAGCCATCTGCCGTCACTTGAAAGGCGCGGCTCCTCGGCGCCGACGTCGTCGAAGCTCGTCAACTTGCGTGCTTGCTCGTTGATTCCGGGCTGCAGGTAAAAGTCGAAGTGCCGCTGGGCTTCACGCACAAACAGGAAGTCGCCCTTGGGCAGCAGCATCACGTTGCGCTCGTTGGCGGGCGTACGGCAGAGCACTTCCGGAATCTCGGAGCCGGCGCGCAGCAGATACAGGTCGTCGCTCGACGAGCCGGCGTAGTTGCGGCGATAGGGAGTGACGCTGCCAGAGGAAAATGCGATGTGCCCGTCGCGCACGTGCGCATCACCCTCGTTGAGGTCGTCGTCGAGCACGAGTTCTTCCGTGCCGCCGACAAGAGCGATGCGCCACAGCGCGTTGCGATCCGTGCGGCGGCTGGTGAAGAGAATCGATTGGCCGTCGTCGGAGAAGCCGCACACGATGTCGGCGCCGGAATGCCACGTCAGGCGGCGCGGCGGCCCGCCGTCGATGTCGATGAGCATGATGTCGTGGCTGCCAAAGCGTTCGCTGGAGAATGCAATCTGCCGGCCGTCAGGCGAGAGCACGGGGTAATCGTCGAACGCTTCATGGCGTGTGAGCTGCGTGACTTTGCCGTTTTCGTCCCAGCGCCAGATATCGCCCCAGAGTGAAAACACGACCACTTTTCCATCGTTGGCAATGCAGGGGTGGCGCGCGCCGATTTCTCCCTTGGCGGGGTCGTAGAGAGGCTTTACGGCCTGCGCACACAGCGGCGCGGCCAGCAGCAGGGCAAGCAGAGTCCAACGCATAGGCGCTCCTTTGGGCGCCTGATTGTGGCCAACGGCCAGCACGATGTGTAGGGGCGTGATAGACTATTGGCGGCGGAATTCGCGGAGGTTGCCATGGGCAAGATCCTTTTGTTTGGCGCGCTGGCCGCGTTTGTCGGTGTGGCTGCATTCTGGATGTTGAACATCAACATCTGGGAGTGGGGCGGTTCGTGGCTTTCAACGGATGACCCGCAGCAGGCCGGGCTCTCGATGCTGGCGTTCCTGGGTCTGGTGGGTGCTGCGCTTTACCGCAGCACGCTGGGCACGCAGTTCGGCGGCCACGGTGCTGTGCGCGGCCTGATTTTCGGCGTGATTGTTTCGGCGATCATGATCTGGGTGGTGCCGATTTGCGTGAAAGCCGCGGGCATGGCGACAAGCCACGCGCGCGAGGTTTACAGCGGCAAGCCGGGAAACGGCCAGCCGCAGCAGGCGCCGGGTCGCGCCTTTGGCGAAGCACCCATGATCGCGGATGTGAAGCCCCCACTAGCCAGTGTTACGCAGGGCTCGAAGTGGACCGATCCCGATGACTGGCAGGGGCGCGTGCTGCCGTTCCTGATCGGCTTTTGCCTTTACGGCGTCGTGCTGGGGTTGAGCCTGAGCGAAGATCCGCACAAGCAGACCTTCTAGCGAGCGCACCATGGAAAACATGAAGAAGCACCTGGCCGCGGGCATTGTGGGCGTGATCGTGCTTGTCGTGCTGCTGGCGCTCATGGGCGTCAACTTCATGGCCTGGACGGGCGTTTGGTTCACGCCCAAGATGCCCTACATCGTGGGCGTGCCGCTGACTCTGCTCATTGGCGTGCTCAGCGCGTGGATCTACGCCGGCAGCGTGGCCAAAGCGGAGTGGGGCCCGCCCGCCGTGCGCGGCTTCATATTCGGCGTGTTTGCGGCGGCATTGTTTATCTGGGTCATGCCGTGGTTCTTTTCGAGCGTGATCGGCGAAGCCACGGGCGTTCGCGGCGCCACCACTTCGATCATCGCCATCGGCAGCACCGCTCATGTGCCTGGGCTTGAGTTCGACGCGCCGCTCGAAAAACTCGCCGATGAGCCTTGGGCCAACAACGATGACTGGAAGGGCCGCATCATCCCGTTCTCAATCGCCTTTGCCGCCATGGGTTTGACACTGGGCCTGATGGTCACGAGCAAAAAGAGCTAATCGAGATTCGAGTTTCGAGGTTCGAGCTTCGATCCTAGAACTCCGAGTCTCGAACCTCGAATCTCGAATCCCGAGCCTTCCATGAAACCCATCGTTCTCACTCACGGCGGCGCCGGCCGCCCGACTCCCGATGCGCCCGAGCCTGAGGGCCTGCGCGCCGAACTTGTCAAAGCCTGCGAACTCGCCTGCCGCGCCGGCCTCGACGCGCTCAAGGGCGATGAAGCCGCGCTGAGCGCCGTGATCGCGGCCGCTATGATTCTCGAAGACGATGCACGCTTCAACGCGGGCACGGGCGCGAATCTGCGCCTCGATGGCTCCCTCGAACTCGACGCGAGCCTGGCCACGAGCGACGGCCGCTTTGCCGCCGTTGCCTGCCTGCGCGCAACCAAGAATCCCGTACTGGTTGCGCGCGCCGTGCTGGATACGCCCCACGTGTTGCTGTGCGGCGAGGGTGCGACGCGCTTTGCGCGCCAGCGCGGCTTCCCCGAAGCGAGCATGGTGACCGAAAAAGCGCTCAAGCGCTGGCAGAAAGCGCGCGAGCGACTGGCCTCGGGAAATCTCCGTCCCTACGAGCAAGCCTGGAAGAACATGCAGTTCCACGGCACGATCGGCGCCGTATCACGCGCGGCTGACGGCACGTTTGCCGTTTCATGCAGCACGGGCGGAACAAGCATGATGCTGCCGGGCCGAATCGGCGACACGCCGATATACGGAGCCGGCGTTTTCGCCGGCGAACACGGGGCGGTATGTGCCACGGGCCACGGCGAACTCTGCATCAAGCGCATGGGTGCATGGCGCGTGTACCAGAGAATCGCGGCCGGCGAACACCCGCAAAAAGCGATCGAAGCCGAAGTGAAAGATTTCCCGCAACCGTTCGAGGTCGGCTTCATCGCCGTCAGCAAGACAGCCCACGGCATGGGCGCGACGGAAGGCTACATGCCCTGCGCGGCTATGGAAATCTGAAAATTGTTCGCCAGTTCTGGCTCTCTGTCCACCGTTACTTCGTGAGCAGCGTCAGTTCGTCCGGCTCCATCCACCAGAGATCGTTGACGGCGATTTGGTCCACAAACCCGCCCTGCCAGAACACCTGGCCGGATTCAGGATCTACCCAGCCACGCAATAGATCCGGGAATGAGTGGTCACTGGGTTTATGCGGAGACAGCCGCTCGGGCTTTTCAAAGGAAGCAACGTCTTTGCCTTCAAGCCGCCAGAGCGCGTACTTTCCGACAAACCAGGTGACTCCTCGCATGGAGTCATGCACCCAGGCGGCGCTGCCCGCAGGCACGTCGTTCAGATTCTGGCTGGTTTCTTCGCTCGACCAAGCCTCGCCGTTCCAGCGGTGCAGCACGCTTGGGCCCTCAGTGTTCTTCTCAAGCACCACCACGGATTTCTTCGCGGTGTCGTAGAAAAAGACATTACTCCCCTTGATGCCCCTGGGTCCGTCGGGCCAGCTTTCTTGCTTCCAAGTCGTACCGTGCAGTTCCCACCAGCCAGGATGCGCAAGATGTTGCACCATTACGTCGCTGTTTGGGCGTTCGACCCACACCAGCACGCCGCGGTCGCGGTCGAAGCAGACTGTTGTTGCCGGCCCGGGGCCGTTCTCAAGTGCGGCGACCAGGGACCAGGCTTTGCCGTCCCATCCGTAAAGCGCGTAACGCTTTTCCCCAGGCTTGGCTTCCAGCTCCGGATCCCATTGGATAAGCATGACTTGCTGGCGTTTGTTGTCGTAATACAAGTGGCGGTCATCGACCAAAAATGAACCTGCGTGGGCATTGAAGTAGTTCCACTCAGTGCCGTCGAACTCCCACGATTCAACTGCGGGTTCAAGGCGAATCGCCGGCATCTTGGAGTCAAGGTGCCCTCCGTAACTCACGGCGCGGCCGCGCTTTTCGTCAAAGGCGAGCAGGTGGCCGGCCACAAATTGCGGGTCGCGTGAGGTCTTCATTCTCAAGAAGCCCGGCACATAGGGTTCTTCGACGGGATTTCCCAACCCATCGTCGGTATGCCTGATCAGTTGCCAGGTTGTGTACATGCACCCCTTGCTGGACCATCCACCGTAGGCCAGCAGCCTTGAGTAGTATCCATCCGCGCAAAAAGCGCGACCGTCAGCATACGAAAGCGAGTTCTCCGTCATGCGGCCCCAGCCCGTGCCGCGGCTGGTTGTCATGAGTGTGAACGCCATGCCGACGGTGTCAAAATAGTTCGCAACCAGGACCTGGGGCAGGTCGCTTCCGCCACCCAGCAGCACCGGCTTAGAGTCTCTCGGCCCTTCAAAGTACTTGCTCTGACTCCAAGCACCGCTGGTCAGCGCCCAGGTCTTTGCATCGGCGGATTCCAGAGGAAAGCCCCCCCTTCCGCCATAAAGCAGCATGGAGGAACGATCGCCGCACTCCGCCAATGCCGCAAAGGCGCGCGGCCCGGGCCCCTTGCCCTTGGCGGGCAGTTGCTCCCAACTTCCTTCGCTGGCTTTGAACACCCAGGTGTCCTCAAACTCGGGGCTATACCTCGTTGTGCCGCCGTAGAGCACCAGCCGATCCAGCGAGGACTGGTAGGCCATCGCAGCCCCCCAGCGAGCATTTGGCGAGCTCACGTTCAGATCCTTCCACTGCTTGCCATCGAACTCCCAGGTTTGGCCAAGGGCTTTGCCAGCTTCGTCTCTGCCGCCAAAAAGAATCCACACTGAGCGGCTGGGCAAATACTCCAGCGAGGCGTCGGTGCAGGCTGTGGGGTGAACGCCGCCGGCGGCCTCAATTTTGGACCACTCGTTATCCACAAAGATCCACGTCTCGTCGTAGGTCTTGGTGCCGTCGCTGCCGCCAAACAGCAGCCAGCCTTGCTCACCACAGGACTTTGCTGTGGCGCAACCAATGGCCGCAGGTGGGTGGGGTTGGTCGGCGTCGCTGACCATAACCCAATGCCAGTCAGCGGGGGCCGTGGGGAATGCCTACGTGGCTGGCGGGGTTCGGGGCTCGGGCTCGGGCTCGGGCTCGGGTTCTACGAG
>Ga0154020_10011646_pt1 | contig 10024 bp, 8 predicted proteins | sample Klosneuvirus_201_FD_109709 | JGI IMG/M metagenome (GOLD analysis project Ga0154020, IMG submission 109709) | Active sludge microbial communities from wastewater, Klosterneuburg, Austria - Klosneuvirus_20160825_MG | ecosystem: Engineered > WWTP > Aerobic digester > Activated sludge | place... | reverse complement strand
GGTTGCTACGAAGCCACCGAACCGCAAATTTCTAACCTCTTCAAGCGCGAAACTCTTTCGGGTGAATTTTTACAAATCAATAAGTATTTAGTGCGGGAGTTAAAAGCTCTTGGCTTATGGAATGATGAGATTCGTAATGAAATTAAATTAGCTGAAGGCAGTATTCAAAATCTTTCGAGCATTCCACCACGTCTTAAAGAAATTTTTCGCACGGTGTGGGAAGTTCCCATGAAGAGCCTGGTCGATATGGCTGCCGATCGTGGCCCTTACATTGATCAAAGCCAAAGCTTAAATTTATTTTCAGAAAGCCCAACGATCGGTAAACTCTCATCCATGTATATGTACGCTTGGAAACGAGGATTAAAGACAACGTATTATTTACGTTCGCGCCCCGCTACCAACATTAACAAAACCACGGTCAAAAAAGCGACCAGTGAAAAAACATATACGGATCAGGAAGCCGTGACTTGCTCATTGGAAAACCCCGAACTCTGTGAGGCTTGTCAATAGCGAGATATCAATAGCCGCCTGAAGCTTGTTTGTACGGACACGACAGGCTTCTTTATCACTGATTGACCGGTGATCCATTGATCACAAATGGAACGATGGATTGAATTGAACTGAACTTAACGATACTGAACTCAGAAGGAGTATTTGAAATGTTATTAGATCCTGGCTTTAACTTAACTTTGAGACCCATGAAATATCCTATCTTTTATGATATGTACAAAAATGGGATTAAAAACACGTGGACCGTAGAAGAAGTAGACTTCTCTACAGACCTTGTTGACTTGAACACGAAACTCAGCTCTTCAGAGAAGCATTTGATTAATCGATTGGTTGCTTTTTTTGCCACAGGTGATTCCATTGTGGGTAATAATTTGGTTCTCAATCTTTACCGCCACGTGAATTCTCCTGAAGGACGGTTGTATTTGTCGCGACAGCTTTTTGAAGAAGCATTGCACGTTCAATTTTATCTGACTCTTCTTGATAGTTATATTCCTCATCCAGATGAGCGAGCCAAAGCTTTTGCGGCGGTTGATAATATCCCCTCTATTAAACGCAAAGCCGATTTTTGCTTTAAGTACATTGATTCTATTTATAATCTACATCGGTTAGAGACTATTGAAGATCGTCGAAAATTTTTGATGAATCTGATTTGTTTTGCCAGTTGCATTGAAGGTCTTTTCTTTTTTGCGGCCTTTGCTTATGTTTACTTCTTGAGATCTAAAGGACTTTTGGCAGGGCTTGCTACAGGAACTAATTGGGTCTTCCGAGATGAGAGCATGCATATTAACTTCGCAATGGAAGTCATCGCCATTGCTCGTCAAGAAGAACCAGGGCTCTTTAACCAGCAAATGAATGATATGGTTACGGAAATGATTGCGGATGCAATAGAGTGTGAGATGGCTTTTGCTAATGATATTTTGGAGTTCGGTGTGGCAGGGCTTTCTCCTAAAGACATGCGTCAGTATTTGCAATTTGTTGCCGATCAACGTTTAGAGGCTCTACATATTCCTGCGCGATACCATGTTAAGAATCCTTTTCCTTTTATGGAACTGCAAGACATGCAAGAGTTGGCGAATTTTTTTGAGCGACGTGTTTCAGCCTACCAAACCGGTATTTCTGGCAGCGTAACTTTCGACGAGGCATTTTAGTTCGAGAGAGTTCTGGTTCTCTCGAACTCGTGCGCCAACCACAGGGTAAGGACAAGGATGGTGGCTGATATTCTAGTGATGCTGGAAAATGCTGAATAAGTTAAAAATCTCCAGTTCCTTTTCTGGAGATTGAAACTATTTCTTCTTTTCTATTTTATAAATATCCCAACCTTCAGGTGTTGGTTTTTCAAAAAGTAATTCTAACTCTGGAATGATTGAAAAACCTGCTAACCATGGAATGTCACGTTCCACTCTCGGTCGTAAACGCAACCAAAAGCGACGAAAGAAGTAAGCATCCTCTTTACCATCATCAGCGATAATCGTTGGAGAAGAAATATCTGCTTTCAAAGCTTTGTCTAGAGACAGAATTTCAGACTCTACGTACTCCGCTAGAGTTTGTTTACTCTCTGGACTTGTCACTTCATCGGCAGCACGAGCAGAAGAAAGACCCACTATACTTGAGGATGAAATCAATAGAATTGCTGGCAGTAATATTTTTTTAGCTAAATTTTGTTTCATAAATAAACTTTCCTTATTTTAAAATAATAAATTAATGTCTACCTGAAGTAGAGTTTTAAAAGAGAAACCGTTTAAAAATTTGTATTGAACATAGAAACCTGAGCTGTCGCCGATCCAATAATGGTGACAAGATCAAAGCCACCTGAGATTGATGCATCAAAGGCGGAGCGCAACTCATAGACTTTCCAACTTTTAAACTGAGCTTGAGTGGCTCTTTTTGCAAAATAAGCACTGATCATTGCGGCTTTTTGCAGACCCTTCAAAAATCGATCTCTTTCTAAACGATAAACAGCCTCTCCAAATCCACCTTCATCATCAGGTTCATTAGTCTCAAGAAGCATTTTGTTCTGAGTCGCAAATCTTAAGTGTTCAGCTGTGGGATTTTTTTCAATAATTAATAAAGGCATTGAGGAGTGAGCGAGTGTCTGAGCATAGATCTTTTCTTTTTCAGGAAGAGGATAGAGTTTGGGTCGTTCCACATGTCGGGTAAAATAAATCTGACCAACAACACCAGCGGAACCTTTAATCAATCCAATATTTCCTTTTACTGAAATTCCAATACCCATTCTGACTTGGTGAGCTTTAAAACCAAGAACGGTATGTTCGGCAAAAGCAGCATTTAAATCTTGAGCCGTTGTGACAACAAAATCCTTTAAGCTCTCTCGCAACTTTGATTGCTTTTCTGAAAGACTCACTGGTGACATCACTTTCGGAGCACTGGCAGAGACGGAATTGGACGTAGCTCTTTGAATACGATGCCACTCAAATCGAAAACGAACTTCCCCTCCGACCATTCCTACAGGCTCCACGCGTCCAGCGGCATCGATCATAAAATCCAATCTGAAACGCGAAACCCACCACGGCAAACCTTCGTCGGAGCTTGGAATACTCGTTGCAATTAATTGAAAGTCCTTGGCCGCATCAAAAAGATTTTTTCTCAAAACAGGAGTATCCTTGATCTTTCCTGTCGCTACAGCTGCGTTGATAGCTGGCTCTAATTGTTTTACCAATTCCTTAGGTGTGCTGGAATCAGTAACCATGATAATGGGTTCCGCATTGGAAACGGAATCTTCCACTGCTTCAGGTGGAGTCGAGGCATTTTCGTTGTGTTCATTAGAAGTAGTTTTATTGGAATCTCCGCTTCCTGGAGCTGGCCCTTGCCGTCGCCAAAAGGCTCGCACGGTTGAAGTTCCCTTAAAAGCTAACATCCCAATAAGCCCACTCCCCGTGAGTGAAAGATCTGTCATAAAATATTCCGCTCTCCATGGTACCCAATCCTTCGGCTTATCATTGGTCGGTTTGGTGGTTGGAACCGGTATTTTCAACGGCGAAATTTGAGGCAGCATCGACTGAGCTTTCAAGTCACCTTCTTCTAAAGCTTGTGAGTTCGCCATAAAAATATTTTCAATGCTTTGATTCAAAGCTTTGTTGGACTCAATATCATCTTCAGAGGGAAGAGAAGGGCTCTCTCCTTTAGAAGCATCAACAGCTTTATGGGTTTCCTTATTGGAGTCACTGGATTTGCTGGTTGTCGTGTTAACGTCGCTATTGTACCAATGGGTTGGCACTTTATTGGCCGTGGCAACTTGATGCGGCTTAGAACAAGCAGCGATAAAAAGAAGTGAAAGAGCAATTGATGTGATTTTTACTTTGATTGGCTTCATAGTTCTCTCCATTAAATTTATTTATATAATTCTGCGACAACTGTTTATGGTACGGAGGGTTCTTTAGCATTGGAAAAACCAATTCTAAAGCGTGGCAAGACACCAAACTTTATTTCAGCAATACCAACCTCTAAATTGACACCAATGCCAACTACCGCTGTCCTAAGCATCCATCCCTTAGCGCTTTCAGATTTTTTTTGAAGCGTCGGCAAGGAACTCATTTCTACAGCGGCAATCGCTTTTTTCAAATTCTCTCTGTAAACATCATTAGAAACCACAACATCGATCGGTTCCCCCGTATTGCTGAGACCCATCATATGAATCCCCTCCTCCGCAGCCTGGGCGACTCCTAAATGATTTAAGCTCACTAAACAAATTAAAGATAATCCCCATTTCTTTATACTCATAGTACCTCCCTACTATTGGTTTGCCCCTCAAGGATTGTCAGATTGTTAAAAAGAATTCACGTAAAGATTCTGTTAAGAAAATTAATGGAGCTTAAAAAGGCGCTCAATAATATAGAGGGTATCTTGAAAACAACAATTATGTTACATAAAGTAAAGACAAAAAAAGCGAACCATCACCAAGTCTTAGCAGTATATAATTAAAGAAAAACGCCGATCGCGTTTTTCTTTAAAGAATAAAGGGAACATTAAATCGAAGAAAATTTAAAAAGTCAGAGTGGGTTGCTGGAAAGAAGAATCGAGAGAGGGATCATCCTGGGTGGTGGTACTTAAGGCGTCTTCTAAGGGTGGTGGGTTTATGGACACTGTGGCAACTCCTGTTTTATCATTGTGTAACTCTTGTCCCTTGTACCAAACAACCATAGAAAAATCTAAAAAACCTTTTGATAACTTGTAGAGGATAAAAGTGGGAATATCAATGACAGCAGACCATCGACCATTGTTAGAGCATGTTATTGATGATGACTGTAGATTTTGAGTTCCAGGATAATAATGAATATTTGTACTGTAAGGCATTCCATCCGGAGCTACACTGGTCCCCTGATTATCGACGGCGTTGAAGTAGATTCCTGTATATTGAAAACCTGGATTAAAACAGCTTCCTTCAGCAATAATATGACTCAAAGTTTGTGTTAACTTATAAGACACTCGATCAACAGAAATAGAAACAAAATTACTTTGATAGGCTTGGTAATCCATGGATGTATCAGGTTGATGCGAACTTAAAGCCGCGACATCCTCGCTCGATAAATAATGACCTTCTCCATAAATATTATCTTGATTAAAAGGACCGCAGGCAGAAAGAGAAAGAAGTGATAATGGTATAAATAAGATATATTTATTCTTCATTAAGTATATGAGTTTATTTAAAAGTGGTTTCATTTTTAAATCCTCCATCGGATTTTCTGTGGTGGGTGCTATTAAAAGGAAGATGCAAAATGTGAGCCGTCTTCAAAAAAGCTGTAAACTCGCTTTTAAAGCGGACTTCATAGAAATAAAAAACTTAAAGGCGTTCTATTATGAGATTTTTTAAAAGCGGATGAGTAGTATCAAGAAAGTCGATGGCCACTGGTGGTGAAGAAACTATTTGAAAGGAATTAGAAAGCAAGTTAGCGATAGCTTTTGTCTTAAATTGAGATGGATCCCAGCGCTCATAATTCGTGCTGATAAAAATTAATCCTGATGGATTGAGGAGCTGAAAAGCTAGAGCTATCATCTGAGATAAGTCTTTCTCAATATTAAAGACACCTTTATTCGATCGTCCAAAGGAAGGTGGATCACAAATGATAAGATCAAACCTGCGTTTTATCTTTAGAGTTCTTCTCAAAAACTCTATGCTGTCAGCCGCCCAAAATTCATAATTTGCAGGAACTAAAGCATTTAATTCAAAATTCTTTTTACCCCAATTTAAAAACGCCTGACTGACATCCACACTCACAACCTCTGAGGCTCCTCCCAAGGCAGCATTAAGACTAAAACCGCAGGTATAACTAAATAAGTTCAGCACTTTGCGATTTTGAGAGTGGGATCTTATCCAATGACGATTTTCCCTTTGATCTAAAAATAACCCCGGAGACATCCCTTGATCGGCACGCATTTCATAATGAATTTGATTTTCTATTATGATCCATCGAGGCTCGGGCTGATGAATTGATTGAAGCAGGGATTGATTCGGTTGCTGACCACGATTCTGCATCTCGCGAACCCAAGTGGGTGTATTAGGGTAATGTTGAAAAAGCGCTTGAAGAAGGGTTTCTTTAGAAATTGAGGTTTCAGTGTTTTTATCTGAATGAGAAATGTAATCATAAACCCAAAACTGATCACCCAAACGATCGATGCGAAAAGCCGGAAACTCCGAATGAACCAAGCGATAAGAATCCGTGCTCAAGTACTTTCTTTGAATAAGTTGATCTCGTAAATCCATGGCTCCAAGGAAAGAACACAGAGACGGAGACTCAGAGATTAATTCTAATTGAGAAAAAAAAGGAGGTGGATCTGCACGCCACAAAGAACAAGCACCTTCCTTCCTAACATCAACGGCAAAATCTTTCTCCTTGTCATCCTGACAAATAGTATTTGCTATTTGAATCTCCCAGGCATGCAAGCATAACCGATAAAAAGGAGCTCCCCCGTAGAGGGTATCGCCTAAAATAGGAATACCAAGACTTTGAGCATGCAAACGAATCTGATGGGTTTTCCCTGTGACGGGTTGAGCTTTCCACAATTGATAAACGCCAACAGATTTTAATAGAGTCAGACGCGTTTCGCTATTAGACTGATGACTTTCCTCGGAGCACCAAGTGCCTTTCTTTTTGCTGATCAGGGATTTAATAGTGATAGCCTCATTGGGCTTTACGTTTTTAAGAGTATTCAAAGATGATTGGTTTAAATTTATTTTAGTTATAAATAAGTATTGCTTATTCACTTTTTTTAATTGTAATAACTGTGTCCAATCAGCTGCAGCCTCCTTTGTTTCTGCAAGCAATAGAATCCCAGAGGTCGCTGCATCGAGACGATGAAATAGGTAAAAAGAGCGTTGAAAGCGTGCCTCGAGCCACTCCACAAACCCACAGGATTGATCAGGTTCATTGGAAACGCGATGAGTTGAAATCCCTGCTGGTTTGTAAGTAACAAAAATATCTTTTGTTATTTTTTGGTGATGATTTTGGTTCATAAAATAAATAGTCTACTTTTTCTTTTCCTGATCTCTCAGATTTTTTTGATCAAACCAAAATTGATGAGCGGTTTGGGCGCCATCAATAAAATCTTGGATCGGCTCAACAGCATAGTAGGCATCTAAAAGCTCCATCGTTTTTAATCGAAAAACAGAAAAAGGATCTCGAGAAGAATAGTTGGGAGAGGTTGAAAGTGGAAATACTTCCGCTAAATAAAGCTTGTGGTTAACATCGAGTAAAGAAGAAAGTTCTACCAAATAGGATTGAATCTCTTCGTCTGATGATTTTTTCGTCAAAAATCCCTTGCCTTGACCGAGATAAATTCTGTGCCCGCTTTGTAAATACTCTTTTATCTCAGCTGTTAATTTAAAGTAGGTTTCGGCCTGTCCCTTGAGTTTTCCAATCTTATCCACCAGGGACATCAACAAAAACTCTGACTCCGGGGAAATCTCTACAGTTCCCTCTTTTCGAACCGCCAAATTTAAAATCCAATTTTTATCTTTCACCGCCTTTTCATAGGCCGACTCCACTAAATGTTGAGCTAAAGGTGAAACGTCAGTTAAGGAGAAATGACCATCGAGCTTTCTCGTCCAAGAAAATCCATAGGGATATGTGTTTACAGCAATAAGAAGGCTACGAAGGAGTCTGCGCGCTTCATGCAATCCATTTTCCATATTGGCATCGTAATTCCAGACATTTTCTTCGATTCGACTGTTTATTTCTGTATTCATTTTATCGTGATAAATATTAAAGCGTGTCAACATAGACTCATAAAGGTTTCTAAAATTTGCTTCATCGGTTTTAGGCCAAGGAAGTGCCTCTAATTCGTTGGAAAAATCTTTGAAAAAATCTTTTTTACTTTTCACAGAAACTAACCAACCTTTTTTAATCAATAAATTATAAACGTTATTTAAAGAACGGATTCGTTTTTCTTCCAGTTGCTCCTTTAATCCTGAAAGACTGTGGGTAGGGATCTCACTGTTTACTCCCTCCTGGTCTTTTGACTTTCTCGTTGAAGCAGCGGTATCGTAGGTTTCTATAGCCTCGATGGTTTCTACAATCTCACCGTATTTTCCCATGGCATCTTCAATTTCTTTGATTTGAGCAAAAAGCTTTAAGAACTGATCTCCAAATTCTGTTTTGTGTATTTTATCACTTTCAGTCCCCTTTTCGCCCTTTCCTCGGAAATACTCCAGCAAACGACCAAAGACCTCAAACTGCATAACACCTCTCCGACCATCTTTTTCGGTCAGAAAAATCTCAAGGCTACGAATATCTTTTATCACTTTGTATTCAAGGCGAAGCTCCTGCAATTTTTCGAGAATATAGCTTTTAATAGGCTTAGGGTCTGCATTCTGAAAATTAATATTTTCTTGTTGATGGGACTGCTTGGAACCACCAGCACTCTGAAAAAGATCTTTACAGGATTGACCAAAACTGTCATTTACACACAATAGGAGAGAAAAGAAACTAAATACAATAAGTTTAATCAATGAGTTCCACATAAATGCCTCGGATCTAAATAAAGTATGAATCACTGATATTCCACTTACAAAAATCAAGCCAAAATAAAATGAATTAGCAATACAATTTGAGGACACACTAGCTCATTAGGGTTTGAAGCCACTCCTTTTTGTCTGCTGGAATCATCTTTGGGTCCATAAAAAGCCCAGAACGCAAACCTGACTCTGGCACCGTCGATCCTTGAGAAAAATCACTACGCAATAAAATCTGTTTAAAGAGATGAAAGGCTTTAGCATTATTACCCTTCATCACTTTGATAACCTCATCCACAGTGACATGAGGAATAGCATCATCCCAACAATCATAATCAGTAACAAAACAACAGGGTAAATAGGGCAAACCAGCCTCTCGAGCTAAAGCATACTCTGGAAAATGACTCATTCCAATGATATCAGCACCCATTTGACGATAGTGCATGCTCTCTGCTTTGGTAGAGAAATAAGGTCCTTCAATACAAACATAAGTTTTAGAAAAATGGATTTTAAAATCAAAGGTCTCTGATTGAACGAGCTCCTTTAAACGCGACTCCATCACTTGGCAAATGGGATGTGCTAATGAAACATGACCAATCAAGCCTTGCCCCAAAAAACTAGAAGCTCTTAAGCCTTTAGTTCGATCGATGTATTGATGAGGAACGACAAGATCTCCTGGCGCCAATTCCTTACTCAATGACCCTACGGCACTGAATGAAAATAGTGATTTTGCCCCCAATTTTTTAAGAGCAAAAATATTAGCTCTATAATTAATCTCAGAGGGCAGAAGTTCATGATGTTCACCATGCCGAGATAAAAACAATAGTTCTTTACCTGAGACTTTAACTCTTTTCAAACCAGAGGCCACAACCCCAAAGGGCGTTGTAACCTCTAATTTTTCAAGAACTTCAAAGCCATCAAATTTTTCAAATCCAGATCCTCCAATTACGGCATACATTCTTTTACTCTCCCTGTCCTAAAGTCAGAAATATTAAAAACACCAAAATCAAAAATCCAATGTGTTACAAGTTCTGCCGGAGTCACATCAAAAGCCGGATTATAAACAGGCGTTTCCAAGGGAGCCCAACGAACGGAACCAAAACTCCCTTCCACTCCACACACTTCCTCGGGTTTGCGCTGTTCGATAGGAATGGATTTACCAGAGGAACAATTCCAATCCATGGTGGTGTATGGACCCGCAACATAAAAAGGAATTTGGTGATAATGAGCCAATACGGCGAGACTATAGGTTCCAATTTTATTAGCAAAATCACCATTAGTGGCAATGCGATCACATCCGACAATCACCTTATTAATTTTTTTCTGCGACATTAAAAATCCCGCCATACTGTCAGTAATTAATGTAAAGGGGATATTTAATTTTTTCAGCTCCCAAGCGGTCAGTCGCCCCCCTTGTAGGAGCGGCCTTGTTTCGTCCACATAAACATGGATTATTTTGCCTTCTTCTTTCGCTTGCTTTAAAACACCCAAGGCTGTGCCAACGCCAGCTGTTGCTAGTCCTCCCGTATTACAATGAGTGAGGATATG
>Ga0154020_10011645_pt1 | contig 10024 bp, 12 predicted proteins | sample Klosneuvirus_201_FD_109709 | JGI IMG/M metagenome (GOLD analysis project Ga0154020, IMG submission 109709) | Active sludge microbial communities from wastewater, Klosterneuburg, Austria - Klosneuvirus_20160825_MG | ecosystem: Engineered > WWTP > Aerobic digester > Activated sludge | place... | reverse complement strand
CGGTTATCCCAATAAAAATATCACGACACCGCAATACTTCTGCCCATGCCAGGGCAAGAGACAGCATGATGGTATTTCGTGCAGGTACGTAAGTAATCGGGATTTCGCCCTGTTTTGTTTCCATGGGTAGCGCGGTCGAGGGATTAGTTAGCGCGCTGGAGGCGAGGGTGGTTAAATCCAGCTTGATGAATTGATGATCTGTTACCTGCATCAAATTACCCACATCCGCAGCTGCCTGCAGTTCAGCACGATGGCGTTGACCATAATCCATGCTCAACGCATAACAGAGAAAATCGGCCTGGCGTGCGATAGCGAGCGTAGTCGCTGAATCCATGCCGCCGGATAATAATACAACTGCTTTCTTCATGCGGGATACTTCGGATTCATTTGCCCGCACACTCTCCCCAAATCAGTTTGTGCAGCTGTAACTGCAGGCGAACAGGTAGTTGATCCTGCAAAATCCAGGAAGCCAGAGCGGCCGGATCAAGCTGCTGAAAAACGGGTGAGAATAATATCGGGCAAATTTGATCAAGTTTGTTATCGTGTATCACTTGTTTAGCCCAGTGGTAGTCGTTTTGATCGCACAGCACGAATTTTAATTCATCCCGTGCAGTAAGATATTTAAGATTTTTCCAGTGATTTCTTTCGACTTCACCAGAGCCAGGTGTTTTGACATCAACAATGCGAGAAACACGGGTGTCTACACGGGATATATCGAGTGCACCACTGGTTTCAAGTGAAACGGAATAACCAAGATCGCAGAGTGATGTTAGCAGGAGCAGGCAATTAATCTGGGCAAGTGGTTCGCCGCCTGTAACCGTTACATATTGGGGTGAAAAGAGAGCAACCTCACTGATCACGCTATCGATTGACATCGATGTGCCACCAGAAAAGGCATAGCTGGTATCGCAATAACCACAGCGTAGCGGGCATCCTGTCAGACGGATAAATACCGTAGGTAATCCAACCCGGGTGGTTTCTCCCTGAAGGGAGTGAAAGATTTCGGTAATACGCAGCATTGGGCTGTTGATGAACAGGCTGAATTGACGGCTAGAGGGCTAATTGATTCAGTTTACAGCAGGCTGTCAGTTTTTCTGAGAGAGCTATTGCTTTATTGATCCATAACGTACTTTGGCTTTTAGGGCAGCTCCACTATCAGGATAACGGGAAATAAGGTCTTGGAGCGTTTTCTGGGCGGCAGCGCCTTGTCCCTTTTCTGTCTGGCTGCTGGCCATGTTGAGGAGTGCATCGGGAACTTTGGGACTGGCAGGGTAAGTCTCGATTAACCACTGTTGCGCGGCAATAGATGCATCAAAATCACGCTGGGCGTAATGTGAGTTGCCTATCCAGTAAGCGGCAGCGGGTGCCAGCTCAGACTGTGGATAGTGTCTTGTAAAAGATTCAAATTCGGCGATAGCCGCAACATAATTGCCATCTTTAAACAAGTTGTATGCCGTGTCATAGCGGCTGCGCTGTACTGCATCAGGTGGTTGCAGCCTGCTCCCGTTGTGTTCTGATATCGTGCCAGGCGCAGCAGCTTGTCTGTCGTGATTAGCCGATCCTGTGGGTGGCGCAATATCGTTGATCCTATTTCCGGGATTTTGCAGGGATGCGCCAGTTTCCAGTGCGCGTAAACGACTATCCAAATCCAGGTAGAAATCCTTTTGTTGCTGGCGCAAAGTCCGATTTTCTTCCTGAAGCTCCTCCAGCTGGCCACGTAATTTACCGAGTTCGATCCTGATTGTCTCGCCCTGGGTATGCAGTTCAATTAAGGCTTGTCCAGAGAGTGTATTTTCAATGTTGTCGATGCGTGCTTTCATGGTTTCTATTTGTTCACGCGCATAGGCGTCATCAAATAATCCAGCAAAGCATAGATTACTACCCAGGCACAATAGTGGCAGGAAAGCACGCAACCGCATTAATATTCTCCCTGATAGAGAATGTCAGTGCGACGATTTTCTGCCCAGGAGGACTCGTCACTGCCCATTGCGCGTGGTTTTTCTTCTCCAAGACTGACAGATTCAACCTGCCCATCTTTGACACCTGATAACAGCATGATGCTTTTGACGCTGTCTGCACGGCGTTGACCCAGCGCAAGATTATATTCGCGACTGCCTCGATCATCAGTATTGCCTTGAAGCAATACCTGCGCACCACTGTTGTCACGTAAATAAGCTGCATGTGCTAATACCAGGTCACGGTACTCACTGGTGACGCTATAGCTGTCGAATCCATAGTAAACACTGCGGCGCGACAGGATATTATTGGGATCTTGCAGTGGATTCATCCCAAAACCAGATCGCCCGTCATTGCCATCCATGCCACTTTTATTATCAAAGTAATCGTTGTTATCGCTGGTGGCTACGGGTTTGGTACTGGAACAAGCAGTTAATGCCAATGCTATAAATAAACTAAAAATCAGTTTCATTTTTTTTCCTTCAAAGAATGTTTAATTAGTACTGCATAAATTACCGCTTCCTCGGTAAAGGCCCCCACTTCGGTTCACGTATGTCGCCCATATCCGGGGAAAGCCGTTGTTTCATTTGCCCGTCTACTGAAACGAGCGACAATATACCACGCCTGTTGATTTCAGATGCGTACAGTATCATACGGTTATTTGGGGAAAAACTGGGGGATTCATCAAATCTGGAATCACTCAATATCTGCACTTGGCGGGTAGCCATATCTTGAACCGTAACGTTGAATCCCCCCGCATGACGGCGTATATAAGTCAGCATTTTTCCATCGGGACTGACGCGTGGACTAACGTTGTAGTCGCCTTCAAAAGTCAGGCGCTCGGCCCTGCCGGCATTCTCCCCGGATGCTGGCATGCGGTAGATTTGCGGGCTGCCGCCCCGATCAGAAGTAAAGATGATCCAGCGGCCATCTGGAGAAAATGTGGGTTCTGTATCGATACTGCTGCTTTGTGAGAGCCGTTGCAGTCCACTGCCATCCGCGTTGATCAGGTAGATTTGAGACCCCCCCTGCTGTGACAGAACAACCGCCAGTTTGTTGCCATCTGGTGACCAGGCGGGGGCGCTGTTACTTCCCTTGAAGTTGGCAACTGCATGGCGTTCGCGCGTGGCCAATGTCTGCACATAAACGATCGGTTTCTTCTTTTCAAAGGAAACATAGGCAATTTTGCTGCCATCTGGCGACCAGGAAGGGGAAATAATCGGTTCGCTATATTCAATTAGCGAGCGCGCATTAAATCCATCGTAATCTGAAACCTGAAGTGCATACTGATTGCCTTGCTTTCGGACAAAAGCGATGCGGGAACTGAAAAAACCAGGCTCGCCCGTTAAAGCTTCATATATAACGTCAGCGATTCTATGGGAGAGGGCACGTAATTGGTCGGTTGTGACGATGGATGAAAATCCTGCCAATTGAATGCGTTTGGCCACATCCAGCAGGCGGAAGCGTACATCCAGGCGGCCATCTGGCTGTGCTGAGATACTGCCAATCACCAGCGCGGCCGCATTCCGGTTCTGCCAGTCGGTATAGTTGACTTGATCAATTTCATGTGGAGCAGTCCCAAAAGTATCAACCAGCTTGAATAAGCCACTCCGCTCCAGGTCAGCCGCTACAACGGCTGAAACCCGTTCCGGGAATTGTGTTTCGGCAGCGAAAGGCACCAATGCAATCGGAATCTTACTGGCGCCTCCACCGTATATTTCGATATTCAGTGCGGCGTGTAAGCCTGTCGTAGTACTAACCAGCAGCACCAGTAGGATACAAATCAAGTTACGTAAACGCATGGCGAAGGTTCTCAAAAATCTTTTGGAAAGGTTATTCACGGTAATACACGGTTAGGTTGAAATCGCGGAATTCCCTGAAAAGGGCGGGATCAGGCGGCAAAGGCAAAGGTTTTGCAAGGTATACTGCTCTTTCTACGGCCTCATCAAACACAGTAAAACCACTTGAGCGATGTAAGTTGACACTCAATACTTCGCCACCTGGCAGCAAAATGACACGAAATTCGACAACCGGATTACCTGGCAGGTCAGGTGGCATGACGATCCGGCTGCGAATTTTAGCTTGAATCATCGCCTTGTATTTTGCAATTTCATCGAGTGTCTGGCTCTGCTTCGCTCTCAATGCTAGACGTTCTTGCTCCTGCTGTTTTTTTTGTTCAGTTGCTTGCGTGTTTTCTGTTTTCTTTTCAACTGGTTTTTTGTCAATATCTTTATTGGGCGGCGTCTCAGGTGCAGTTTTTTTTATGGGCTCGGATGGCTTCTCTGCTGCTTGTTTGGGCGTCGGCTTCTCTTTTATTGCCTTAAGTGGAATGGCTGGTTTGCGCAAGGGGGGAGAAGGCTCAGCAGTTGTGATTGCTGGTTGACCAGGTGACTTCGATTCTACAGGCTGCGGTTTAGACTCAACTTTTGGCTCGGGTTTTGCTGTGACGGGTGGCGCAGGGAGAGGTGGTTTGACCGGCTGCACAGGTTTGATGGGCTCGATTTCAGCAAAATTCTGCCATAATTCCACAATAGTGGCTTCGGGCTCTTTACTTTTCCAGTTCAACCCAAAAACCAGTAGGCCGAAAAAAACCAGATGAATCAGAAGAGAAAAAAGTGCCGCGCGCACTTTTCCAGGTTCTGTATGATGATTATCTGACTGGATGACGGCTTGCATGTATTCTTAATTGATTATTTAGGGCGAGTCAACAGGCCAATTTTTTTAACTTGCTGTTGTTGTAGCAAATCCATGATCTGAATGACTTCCTCATAACGAACGCGCTTGTCCGCAGCAATAACGACAGGCTGCTCGGTGTTTTGTTGTTGCTTGAGTTTGATCAATTCCGCTAATCGGGTGCGATCCACTTTTTGCTCCTCGCCTTTTGCTGCGCGGTCACGTAGTGTCAAACCACCATCAACGTCGATGCTGACTTCAAGTGGTTCAATAGGGGGTGCCGAGGATTGTCCGATCTCAGGCAGTTCAACCTGGCCTGGATGGATAAGTGGTGACGTAATCATAAAAATAATCAATAACACCAACATGACATCAATGTAAGGTACCACATTGATTTCATTCATCAATTGTCGTTTGTTGCGGCGTTGAATCATAAATGCCCTGCAGGGTTTTTAGGTTGAGCGACGCGACGCTGCAGTACATTGGCAACTTCATCGATAAAGCTTTCAAAACGGGTCGCCAGTTGGCTGGTTTTGCTGGCATAGCGATTGTAGGCGATTACGGCAGGAATGGCGGCAAAGAGTCCCATTGCCGTTGCGATTAACGCCTCGGCAATGCCAGGCGCAACGTGTGCAATAGTCGCCTGCGCGATATTGGATAATTCACGAAAAGCATTCATGATTCCCCACACGGTTCCAAACAGACCAATGTAGGGACTGACGGATCCGACGGTAGCAAGAAATGGCAGATGTGATTCAAGCTTGTCCATTTCGCGTTGATAGACTGCCCGCATTGCGCCACGAGTGCTGTCCATGATGACACCGGCTTCCACGCCGGGTTGGTGCTTGGTAAATTCCCGAAATCCTGCTTCAAAAATACGTTCCATGCTACCCACGGCCTCGCGACCACCGGCAGCACGCTGGTAGAGTGCATTCAGATCGGCACCTCGCCAGAAGGCGTTCTCGAATTCATCCGTTTGTCTGGTTGCCTGGCGTATTGCAAACAATTTGCGAAAAATAAACCACCAGGAAAAAAAAGAAGCCACGAGTAAAAGTAGCATAACCAGTTGCACGGGCAGACTGGCGCTGCTAATCAGGTAGAATAAAGATAGATCGTTGTTGATAGTTGAGTTCATGTTGATATTTTTTCTATTTTTTGACGAAGAGGTAGTGGAACACTAATTGGTCTTAGCGTCTCGGCGCCTACGCAGACGACGTGTACAGTTGCGCTCACCAGTAAGCCATCCTCTCTTAATACCTGCTGTTGCAGCGTTACTCGGCTTCGTCCTATTTCGGATGCCTGCACAGTCACCTGCAGCAGATCGTCCAGTAGAGCTGGTTTGAAATATTCAATATTGAGTGAGCGCACCAGAAAAATCATTTTATGCGATTGAATCATTGCGCTTACTTCAAAACCGAGTTCACGCAACCATTCATATCGTGCGCGTTCCATGAAATCAAGGTAGGTGGCGTGATACACCACGCCGCCGGTATCGGTATCTTGATAATAGACACGCACGGGGTAGTTGAACATAGTCTCCATATCGGAAAATATAAAATCTGAGTAGACAAGCTGGTAAAACAAAAACCTGGATAATTTCCAAAAAAACCTAATGGTATATTCTTTTAGGGTTGGAGGTCATTGTACAGTGAGACCCCTTGCTTCAACAATGGTCTCTTTTTCGCGATAATTTTTTTGTAACTACCTGGATGAGATCCAGTAATGATGGGGTTTTTATGCTCTCGATTCGTAATCTTTCTTTTCTGCAAAGTGGAATCCCTCTGTTGCGTGATATTAACCTACAGGTTTTTGCGAATCAGCGGGTTGGATTGGTTGGTAGAAATGGATGTGGTAAATCCACTTTGTTTCAGTTAATTCGTGGGGAGATTGCGCCAGATCAGGGCGAAGTATCTTTGCAGAAAGGGAAAACACTTGCTTTTGTCGAGCAGGAGATTGTTAGTTCTGCGCAAGCTGCACTGGCTTTTACGCTGGAGGGAGATGCGGAGTGGCAGCAACTGCAAGCAGTGTTAGAGAGCAATATGCATGATGCGGACTGGTTTGCCGCTCAGCATCGGTTTGAGGAGATTGATGGCTACGGTGCGCCGGCGCGTGCCGCGCAACTACTGAATGGCCTGGGCTTTTCACAAACGAAGCTGGAGCAATCCGTTAGCAGTTTTTCCGGTGGATGGCGTATGCGACTCAATTTGGCGAGGGCGCTGATGCGACGAGCGGATTTGTTGTTGCTGGATGAGCCGACTAATCATCTTGATTTGGAGGCGATTATATGGCTGGAGGAATACCTTGCGCGTTATCCTGGAAGTTTGATTGTTGTTTCACATGATCGTGAATTTCTGAATGCATGCGTCAATCAGGTGGCTTATATGCACGATGGCGTAATTGATGCTTATAGCGGTAACTACGATAAATTTGAGCGTGCAATGATAGAAAGAATGAGTCAGCAGGAACAGGCTTTTCAGCAACAGCAGCAACAGATCGCTCATATGGAAGATTTTGTGCGACGATTTCGTGCTAAGGCGACTAAGGCGAAACAGGCGCAAAGCCGACTTAAAGCACTGGAGCGTTTGGTGAGAATTGCCCCTGTACACGGTAAACAAAATCACTGCGAATTTAAAATTGAAGCGCCGGAACGTGGTCCGGATTTGTTGATAGAGGCTGAAAGTGCCGGTTTCAAATATGGTGATCAATTGATATTCGATCAGGTTAATTTTTCTTTGCGCGCGGGTGCGCGTGCGGCATTAATTGGACCCAATGGCGCGGGTAAATCAACGCTAATCAAATTGTTAATTGGTGAAATTAAACCAACAGCTGGACAAGTGCATGTCAATTCCGATATTCGCATTGGCTATTTTGCCCAGCATCAATTGGAATATCTGGATGGCAATCAAACCCCCCTGCAGCATGTTCAGAAAATTGCTCCTGGCGAAAAAGAATTGGTATTAAGAAATTTTCTAGGGGGATTCGGTCTGGCGGGAAATGATGAAGATCGTCCAGTTGCAACTTTTTCAGGAGGGGAGAAAAGCCGACTGGCGCTAGCTCTGATTGCTTATCAAAAACCACATATTCTTTTGCTGGATGAGCCAACCAATCATCTTGATATGGAAATGCGGGATTTGTTGACTCTGGCTTTGGAAGAGTATGTGGGTGCTGTGGTATTGGTGTCACATGATCGAGGTTTGATTAAAGCGATTGCTGACGAACTTTGGCTGGTTGCAGATAGATCAGTAAAATTGTTTGATGGTGACTTGGAGGAATATAAAAAGTGGTTTGAAAAAGATCAAGCGCTAAAAACAGAGCGAGTGAAAATAGATATCCCGATAAATGGAAAATCTGTTTTGCCGGAAATTAAGCCGCGGCCGAATAAAAAGTTTTTATTCACAAAACAGGTAAAACTGGAAACATCGATTATATCTCTACAGGTTGAATTGGATGCTATCAATAGCCGTTTGATAGATAGTTCGACTTATATCAATTTGACTCAAAGAGAAATACAGGTTCTAGATCAAAATCGTAGCGAATTGGAGAAAAAAATCGAGATACTAGAAGAAGAATGGCTTGAATTGCTGGCATTGATAGAGGCGTAAAATGGGAAAACCTAGTCAGAATGGCCTGCGATTACAAAACAGCAGTAGTTTCCTTTCTTGACGATACATTCTTTATGTTCGATGTCAGCTTTTAGTAATGAGGATAGAAAACTCAGATCGAGCGTGCAAAATCCCTGGTACTCCTCAGCGAGTTTATTGTAAATACAGTTATTGGCAATGATTTCAGTATGGTTTCCTGCGGTTTCCTTTACGCTTGCATCATAACCAAGTTCACACATAACCGCAGCTACTTCATGAAGTTTAGCTGTTGATGATGATTGGTTCTCTATGCGATCTTCAAATTCTCGAGCCATTTGTTCCCCGAGCGAATGCAAACATAGTTTTGTTTCCTGTTCCCCCAGATTTTTATCGACCCACGAAAGCAGCAGTCTGGCAAAGAATGAGTAACGTCTTTGGAAAAGTTCTAAACCACTTGGTGATAACGAATAAATTTTGCTCGGCCTGCCTCCCGTACTTGCCAGAGTTGCGGTCTGAATGAAGCCGCTGCCGCTCAGGCTCGACAGATGCTGATTGACTGCATTGCGAGAGATGGATAGTAGAGACGATAGCTCGTCTACCGTAAGCCCGCTGCGATGGCGAAGTAACGCCGTGATCAATAATTGTTGGCTTTGACCTAAAAATGACAAAGAGGGCATTCTGAATATTGGTAATGGTTGTGTTTGCTGGTTTTGACATATCTCTATTACAAAAGATTTCAAACATAGGGTAAAGTATAAACTCTCACGCTAATATGAGGAGGAAAGTTTAATGCTGACCTATTTAATCATGGTGTTAGCCATTGCAGCTGTTGGCGGTGTTGTGTTAGCCGCGAAAGTTCTGTCTGGACAGTTGGCGCCATGGCCCTTGTCCATTATTCACGCTTTATTGGGCGCGACAGGTTTGATCATGCTGATCATGATGGTGCTGGAAGGCTCAGGGGGCTCACGCTTGACCGCTGCACTTGGATTGCTTGTTGTTGCCGCATTAGGCGGATGCTATCTTGCCTCGATGCACGCAAAAGGCAACGTTGCACCAAAAAATGTGGTGCTTATTCATGCCGGTGTGGCGGTGGCAGGCTTTCTGACGTTGCTCAGCCTGTTTCTTTAATATATTAAAAACTAAATCACATGAAACATCCCGTCCACCCAATGCTGGTTCATTTTCCGCTGGCGACCTGGTTTCTTGCAACAATAGCAGACATTGCAAGTTTCATTTTTACAAATGAACAGACGGGTTGGGTGACTGGGGTGTTGCTTGTCACTGGAACAGGTACTGCGTTACCTGCGATGATGACTGGGTTGCTTGAGCTTGGAAAAATTGATCAGCAGAGTCCGGTGATGAAGGTGGTGAACCAACATATGATTTTGATTATGATCAGCTGGTCTTTCTATGCGATCAGCTTGTTTCTGCGTCTTGATGGCACACAAATTGAATCGCCAGGATTGGCTGCCATTGCTTTCTCGATTTTGGGGTTTTTTCTTCTTTGTAGTGCGGGATGGAAAGGAGGAAAATTGGTGTATGAACATGGTGTTGGCGTCCGCGCGTGCGCAAAATAAGATTAAATTAGTAGCTGCACTCTTGAATATTTGAATATTTGTTTTGCCGGTTAGTAATGAGCCTCGGCCCTGCTTCTAATGGGGTCCTGAAAATACGGCCTGAATCGCCCCGGATTTTGAGGAGGCTCCAAATCTTGAGAGAATGGAGCCATGAACAAATTAAACAAATATTCCCCTGAAGTAAAAGCACGCGCAGTCCGTCTGGTGCAAGAGCATCGCAGTGAGTACCCTTCGCTG
>Ga0154020_10011644_pt1 | contig 10025 bp, 14 predicted proteins | sample Klosneuvirus_201_FD_109709 | JGI IMG/M metagenome (GOLD analysis project Ga0154020, IMG submission 109709) | Active sludge microbial communities from wastewater, Klosterneuburg, Austria - Klosneuvirus_20160825_MG | ecosystem: Engineered > WWTP > Aerobic digester > Activated sludge | place... | reverse complement strand
TCTCGCCCAGCCGAGCTTACTTGGGCTGTCTCTCCTCGGCTCTCGCCCAGCCGAGCATCTAGGGTGTATTCTCGGCACTCGCCCCTCCGAACCCTCATCCTCACCTCAGGTGAGTCGACTCTGTGTGAGTCCACCTAATATTTTTTGTTGTTGAAAAGTATATTACTCCGTTGGTCATGTTGGTGTGTGTGGTGTATCAGAGTTCAATTTGCTAAGCACACGCGCAGTACCGACTCTTGAATTCTCAAGCGTGGAGTGCAGGCTGGACGGGCTTACATCTTCCGCCTCCCGCCCAGCCAACTGCATCACCGTGGCTGACCAGTCCTCACGTTTCCCCCGGTTCCCCCATTCCCCCCCATTTCTCTGCTGATCCCTGTTGATCTTAACATGGGAAATGACGTCTCGGTGATCAAGCGGGATGTCTCTAATAGAATTTCGCCCGACGTGGCCGCTGTAGCGCCGAGCGCATCGGCGTTCCGACTAGGAGAGCTTCCTGACGACCTCCTGGGAGAGGAGATCGTGAACCACCTCGACCCGCCCTCGAGGCTGAGCGTCTCCATGACCACTCGATCTCTCCGAATTCGAATTTGGCGATTATACGATAATATAAAGAATAGCTATCGTGTTTTAGAAGCTGCAGCGTACCGTGGCTATACGGTGTGGCTCAAGTGGGCGCATGCCAACGGCGCTCCGATCGTCGAGGCCGTCGTCGAGGCTGCCTTCAAAGGGAACCACCTCGAGCTCGCACAGTGGCTACTTGCCGTTTGTCCGGAGGAGCTCACTGGACCTCAGTTGAATTCTTGCATGTTGGCGGGATATTTAAATGGAAACCGCGCTTTGGCCAATATTGTTATCGAGAAAGCACGCCGGACAAAGGGCCTCGGCGTGTTCGGATTGACTCAGCTTAAACGTGATCAGGTCGCGATTGGCGCAGCTGCTCGCGGTGGCCACCTCAAACTTGCTCAGGAATTGGTGGATTTATTAGAAAACTCCTCCAGCTTCAGGTACGAAGATATTATCCTTATGGAAGGCCTGGCTGAAGGCGGCCACCTCCAAGAGCTCAAACTTCTCGTTCAGAAAGCCTCTAAAGCACGACAAGCTATCCTCGAGGCTGCTTGTAACGGAGGGCATCTGAACATCATTCAATACGTCTATGGAGATTTAGAATATCAAGGACTGCCTTCTATGCGGTCCGTTTTGCAATCGAACGTCATCAAACACCCTGAGATTCTCTCTTACTTGAGCGCCAAGTTCCCCGAGTCCTTCTCTGGCTCGTCAATACCAATAGCATCGATGCACTACCTTGTCGCTGAGGCATGCCGAATACCGAGTTTGTCTTTATTCGAGTGGTTGAGGGATCAGAAGATCGATATGATCGCGGGCTCCCTCGAGCTTCTATTTGGAGGACAGAACGACATCGGTCGAGACGAGGAGGTTGCCTTTGGGGCAACGGACGAACCTTCCCCCTCGGATCGATTCGAATGCATCAAATTCGTTTACGAAAATGGGAAGCAATGGGACTTTGATAAGATCCGATTCACTCCACTGTGGGCTTCTCTGGATCAGATCAAGTGGATCGTGGCGCAAACATCCTCTACCTCGACAAGCGCCGACACACCCGCGGTTCCGTTCAATTCCGAAACGCTCACGAGTTACCTCCAAACTCGATCCTGCGCCAAAATCCCCATTGTAAAGTATATTTTGGAGCAAGGTGGGATAGTGAGCGTCAAATCTCTCGTGGAAAGCGCCTTCATGGATAACAACCTGGCTCTCATTGACTTCTTCTTCTCGGTTGCCTCGACGAAGGAAGGGCTCGAGGACGCTCTCAAAGTCGATCTCTCCCTCGTATTGGAAAATGTTATTATGGTATTTTCGGATCTACATCCCTCAAGAGAAAAAGTGTTGAAAAAGGTTGCAGGCATCTTGCAGAGTGGCCAAGACACTGGCCGCAACGTTGCCTACACCATGATGCCCGTGAAGAAGAGAAAGAGATTTCACAACTTCATCTCGCTATTGCGGCTCTTTACGATGAAAGGAATTTCATTCGAGCCTTCTTTGGTATCGTTACTGACCAAGTCAGGCGACGGTTATTTTCAGAAAGAGCTTTCTTCACTTCTTTCCGTGTGAAATACAAAGGAAATAGACCAGCTTTCCGTGATCGAATCTTCATTGAATCGAATGGAGATTTACAAGTAAAGCATTGTCAGCTGAGGGGGAGAGTCAGAGTGAGAGACATAACGCGATCTGACATTCAGAGGCATGTCGAAAGCATAGCGAGTGAAAGAGATGAACGCTTGCTGCTAAGCCAAAAGCTATTCACAAGTTTATAATTATGTATCTGGTATTTCAGTATTTGTCGTCGAGCGCTCCTCGAGTTAAGTGGGCCCATCGCTCAAAAGATTCTTCACTGCCTCGTCATCGAAGGTGCCACGAGGTTCTAGGAATAAGAATGAAAACGAATGTTCAACAAACAAAATGATGCTAACACATGAATGATTATTCGGAAAGGATGAGGGTGTACCGAGGAGCAGTTTGCGCACGCTGTACTTGTCCTCAGTGGAGTGCTGGGGACATCGCAAGGTCTTGGTGCACATTTTGCCAGTCTTCACCGAGAGAACGCCGCATTTCTAAATCACTGAAATAAGAAAAATCCGGCACGCAGTGAAAAAGCGAAATCAGAATACCTTGAGCATCAGCTCTTCGAGTTCGCCAGGAGGAAGCTTGGTATTTGTTTCAATGAATTGGGGCAGAAGCTGCTCGCGCTTCGCGGCCATCCTAATAATGGAGAGTTAGAAAAAAGGCATGAATTTGATCGCGAGGAAGAACATAGCGTACTCAGTGGCAACGGGGTCAGAATCGGCGAGCGAGGAAGCGGAGACAGGCCTAAACAAAGAAAGTTACAAAATGGGCCGCAAAAAGAGGATGTAGCTAAAGAGGATGAGTGTACTTCGATCCGTCTTTGTCTTTGTCCTTTTGGGTGCGCTGCCGTGAGCTCGAAGGAAGACTAGAGATCGGCACAGGCTGCAGCGCTTCATCCGAAGAGCTCAAATCGTGAAAGCGCGTGCTGGCCTTGGAGTTCCTCTGAGGTCGGGAAGATGTCCGCGATAAGGCGGGGCGGGTCTCACTGCCAGTAGCACCATTTGACGGGGAGATACCGTCACCGCTCGCGCTCAGAGGCTGAGTGCCCGCTGCAGCGGGAACTTCAGAAGACAACGACCCTTTCCTCTCCATACGCGGAGTGACCGGGGCGGACTCGTTCCCGCTCGTGGGTTTCGAGTCACCATCGTCATCTGCAGAATAAAATGAGAAAAAGACGAACCGACAGAGAAATCGTTCTGTACCGAGGAGCATAAGTTCATTTTGGATAGAGGCCAGGACACTGCGCACATCCACTGTAGATGGCCGTGGGAGTGGAGGAGAATTATTGGAGCCACGATCAGCATTCGCACCTATGGACAAAGTCACAAAAAAAAGAAGAAATCCCGAATCCAAGAAAGGGCGTACTGCGTGGACTAATTTTACCAAATATAGCACCATGGGGACTGATATTCTTCACATCGCTGGATGGAGTGGGAAGAGAAGGGGAGGATAAAGTTGAGGATAGCATCGGCGATGACTTCTCCGAATCCTTATCTTCATGGAAGTGGGAGAGGGAAAATGAATTCTTCACTGCCGCCGCAGAGACCGCTCCAGAAATGGAGACGGAATTATTTTCGAAGACAGGTTCGAGCTTCGCGTTGAGAATCGCGGGAACGACCACGGGGTCTGCCGGTTTCTCCACGAAGTCGACAATCTTGGCCTTCTGCGGAACTACTGGGAGGGCAGCTTTCTTCAATGCGCTCTCTTGAGGCGGTGAAGCAGATCGGTGATGCTGATGATTATGAGACGATGAGCTATGAGAAGAAGGGATCCTACGAATACTTACATCAGACGGCAGCGGAAATGAAAAACTATGTATTGAAAGGGACTGACCTCCTATTACGTCCGCCGCCACGCATTGAAGGCAAGTCCATGCATTTTTCTAAATGACTCGCATATCGACTTGCCGTGACCGTCCTACCACACACAATAAGGAATCACTGATAATTCAAGAATAGATGCTATCGGCGTACTTAGCGCAATTGGGATTTGGGCAGGTGAACTGGTCTGAAAGCGGAGCGCCGTTAGGTTTGCCGAAGACATCGAACCGATTTTCATCAACAAACGCTTCTAAAAGAAAGAGTAAAACACCAATGCGAGGTGAATGCATAATAGAAGAGATGCCGGTACTGCTATTGTTGATTTGGCAATTCATACAAACACGGTTCGTCTTGAGCCACCGATGTGCCTCAAAGCAAACTTCACTTACGAGATCTTCTACCAATGAATCCATCACAGACAAGATCTATCAAGCGGAATCAGAGAAGAGAAAAGGGTTGTATCTCTAACAAGAAGTGGAGGTACGGCAATCGAGTAATCTTGGTCTTTCGGCGGGCCGTCGAGCAACTCAATCTGCTCTTGTATGCGCTGAGGCTCGTCGTTCTTTTCCCATCTCCGCCGAGAGCGTTCCAGATTGAATCCGCTGGAAGAGAGGCTCAGCGTTCTTCGCTTTGAAGCCACAGGCACTTCTGGAACTACATCGAAAAGGTGTGAGATCGAAAATAAGAGATGTCCGGGAAAGGGTACGAGGCGCTGATTCTCCATAAATGTCCTCCTCGTAATTGGCGTAGTCCTCGTCATTCTCATTGTCCTCCTCGTCTTGGTCCTCCTCCTCATTGTCTACATCCATGGCATCATCAGCGCCTTGTTCAATATCCTCATCGTGATCTTGAGATTGATGATTTTGATGGTCCAGTTGCGGTAGGCGCTTCCCACCTGCACGGGGAGATAGAACGACGCTGAGGTTGGCGATCGGCTCGGGCGCCAGAGGGGCCCGGAGAGCGTTTTGGTTTTCTTTTTTATCAATATCCATCGTGTCAAACTAGAGAACAAAACGATAAGAAGAGAGGACAGCCCTAGCCTTAGGGAAAGTGCAACTACACGGCTGCAAAACCAGAAAAAGATCGGAATTCTTGGTATCGAATCGCGAACAATTTCACTACATTTGACCCATTAAATAGATACGTTATTTGAAATTATATAAATCCAAAAATATATTTCATGGGAAATTTCAAAAAGGAAAGCGAACGGGGAACAGAAGGAACTCGAACATGAAATTCGTCCTCGTCGAGAGACGAGCGAATCAACAATTCTAACTCGGGAGGGCCACAAAAAAAACACAATATAAATAGACGAAATAATAAAATAAATTACAATCATAAGGTTGCTTTCGTAACAAGTCAACGGCGAGGGAAAAACGAGTTCTAACGAATGCGAAGGAGGTAATCTGTTGTTTACAGGAGCTTCGCTTGAGGTCGCGTTTCGGTCCGACTCCGCCCTGGGCCTCTTCTGGTCGCCTAAAAACGCATAAAATAAGACAGCAAATTTAAATGTAAATTCAATGCGCCTCTCCAAAGGCAAAGATAGGTCGAGAGCGGAAGAAAGGGCGGAGAAAACGATCAATTCGAATCTTTTCTTCAAGGAGAAACGAATTGCTGATGAGGAAGCGCTGCGAAGACACGAAAATAACAATGATATCAATGTTGAGATCAGATTATAGCGGTAAATCAAGATGTGGGGTCGGAATAGGGGGCGAAGGAAAGGGCGAGGACCGCTGATAATTGAATCTGAGCTGCTTCGCGCTCTTTTGTTGCGCGTCGCCACGGAGCTCTGTGCACTCGGCGTGTGCGAACTCATCGTCTAAGATAAATGTGAGTGCAATATGAATCGAGTGGGGAGGAGGCAAAGGCTTGGGCGACGAAAGACAAGGTCAGTGAAGGGTCGCAGAAGCGCTCCATGACAAGACGACAGCACCCTTTCGAACACCACAGCGGCCCAGCAAACGAAAAGCGAACGATTCGCACCTAATATATGTGTGGCGCATTCGCCTCACAAAGGAACACTGGGCAAGGCGCGAAGAAACTCAAGAAAGTAAAGCCTCAACGGAGGACGATTGCCGGACGACTGAGGCGGTTTTAAAAAGGTCGCCAACGCCACGACTCAGAAAAGCAATAATGCCAATAAACATCTCGTTTTTTAAAATGAATTTATTGAGCAGCGAGCCGTCACACCAATGACGGACTCGACACGAACAAACGCCAATCGGAGGCATGCATGCCGTGTCATTCCAGTGATTGGACCATTATATTACAAAATATGCGTTTTGGAGGATGAAAAGGGTGTCAAGTTATCATCAGTTTACATCAACGAAGGCCCTGCTAGTCGCGGTGAGATCCTACTGTGGTTCAATCGTGAAGTCGCAGTAGACGGGCCTGTGGTCGCTAGGCCGTTGATCACGCTTCTCATTGCCTGCACCACGACATAAGTATTACAAGTCAAAGAAGAAAAATGGAAAGACAACGGAGTACCAATATAGTATTTCTGGAAAACGTCGTGGGCAATGTTGGTGTTGACAACCAAGGGTACAAGCGCGTTGGTGATGAAGATGTGGTCGAGGAGGACCTTCTTGCTCTTGATCTCGTCGACATAATCGTCAAAGACACAACTAAAAAATGCATTGATGAATCATAACTACCGAAGAGAAATGACGTAAAGAGGAATTCACCTGTAAGGATGCTTCGTGTCAGCGAGCTCGATGAGGACGGCGCGAAGCATCTTCTTGAACTTGAAGGGCGACCCCATGAGCGCATCGACGCTGTCAAACAAGAGGAAGTACTCCTCAAAGAAGTCCATGCCTGGAGAGAGAAAAGGCTAAGCAAACGAAAAAGACATTTAGACCCGAGTGAACAAAAGGATACCTGGACCGTCGTTGAGGTCACCGCCGACAACCACATAAGCATCGGGCGACTCGGAGAAGATCATCTCGTCGATACAGCGGCGAGTGCGCTGCCTAATCGAAAGAAAGGAAAAAAAGGAAGGAAAAGCAAAAGGGATCGATCACTCAGTACAACTCGGCGTGGATGCGACGGCGGTTACCGATTGACTTCTTCACGAACTCCATTTGTTTCAACTGTCACATGAGAAACATAAGAAACGAAAATCCGAATCACAAGAATGAAGAGGTGGCGTACGGGGAGCTTGCTGGTCCAGGCCGACTCACCACCAGCAACGAATTTGGACTTGGTGTGGAGCGCAATGAAGTAGACGGGGCGGATTTTGCCCTTCTCGTTGAGCTCGCCGCGGACGACGACTGGAGTGCGCGTGAACTTGTAGGAGGAGAGCTCAAAGGTTCCGTTCACATCGAACATCCACTCCTTGGCGAGGAAACGAGTCGACTAGAAACGAAGAATGACTCCAAAGATACCACATAAACATAGGTAAGCGTCCGTACAGGCTGATGGTCCGCGGCGTTCTTGACGGGGCCGTCCTTGCGAACGAGAATGTAGATGCGCTGTTGGGCGCCATCAAGGCCGCCGAAAACATCAAAATTATCGTTCATGTAAGTAGTAACGAACAAGCGCATCTTCTGGATGCTCGAGGGACCCTATCGATTAGTGTCAATCTCCAATCTCAAAGAGTAACTAGTGAAGACAGTGGCACCTCCTCGATGGCAATCACGTCGGGCTTCATGTCGGCAATCACACCGGCGATCTTACGACACAGCGCAGGAGCATCGGAAATGCCATTTCTAAAACCGGCGCACATTGAGCACGCTATGAGATAAAAAGAAAGGGACAGGAAAGCATACACGTGATCCTCCTGGACGAAGGTAGGGTGGGCATCATCGGCACTGAAGAGCTGATCCATCCACTCGATGTTCCAGTTGACAAAGCTAAATCAGAATGATAACCAACGACTGCAAACGAGTCAATCAGAGGGCCATGCACCGGAAGGTCGAGTCGTGGGGAGGGAGAGTCGGCTCCCAAGGGGCCGAGGGAACGTCATTGGCTTGCTCAGGAGTCGCCTCATCGGGGACTGAAATGAGCTGCGGGGCACGGGGTCCACCTGGACCTTGTTGCCTCCACCCTGGGCAGAAAAACGTCAAATTGAACATGGGTACGAAAACAGAAGCGATAATGAAAGTTACCGCGGGCAGGTGGGCCTTGCTGCTCCACCTTCTGGAGGCGCTTCTCAACCTAACACGAACTTGTCAGAAAAATATCATCAACAACAGAAAAAAGATAAGGAGAAGCAATAGAAGGACCTCGCGGATCTTGAAGAAAAGGCGATCAATCTGGCCAGTGTGAGCTTGTTGGTTGGACACGAGAACGTTCGCCTTGTCTATCACCAATGAACAAGATCAGCATCCATTTCACAACACAAAAATAGACAATAGGAAATGCCATTGAAGGTCGGGGCATTGACGAAGTCGCGCAGCTCGGGCTTAGTAAGGACGAGGACGCGCTTGTCGTTGACCACGCGCGAGCTGTGGTTCAGGTCGAACTCCTCCGCAATCTCGTGGATCATAAACTAACGCATAAAAAGAGAAAGTATTAGCAAAAGAGAAACTTGGAGGCGACAGAGGATGCCGTGCCTTATCCTGGGGTGTGGTCTCCTCGGGGAAGGTCAATACAGTCTGAGTGCGATCACGGGCGAACTGGCGGACCATCTCGTAATACTGTGCGCGAGCTCCGACACTCCCACCTCCTCCTCCACCTCCTCCACCTCCATGACCTCCGTTGCCTAAGAAGGAAAGAAAAGATAAGAAAGTCATGAAAGCGCGAGAGGGAAAGCGAAGACGAACCACCGCCACGCTCCCCGCTCGGGCGATCGCTAGATAGAGAACAAACTCATCAATTCAACATCAAATCAGAAATAACAAAGAGAATTCAAAGAGCTCAGAGAAAGAGGACGAAAGAGAAAGGCAATGAGTGAAGTCGTGCCCACGATCCCGAGACCTTGACCGAGACCTCGAGCGCTCCCGGCGGTTACCTAAGAGAATATCAAGGTCATTCGACCATTTTAGCAAAAGTGAATATCGGAGAGAATTCCAATCAAATAGAAATAGTTCGTACCGCTCTGATCGCTGCCTCGAGAACGACCGCGCTCGTTACCAGCAGTGAGCGATTGACGAATAGCGCCGCCTGCCAACACATCAATATGAGAACTATATCAACGTCCCCGAAATTCAAACATTATACTCCACCCACTTCTAACAAACGCAGCGAATGGAAGGGAACGGACTGTCACCGCTCTGACTGCGTGGCTGCGCGTTGGGCTCAGTAGTTACCGTCTTGTTGGTCGACACAGCGCCGACAGGAGCAGGCGCAGATGCCGCTGAGCTAAGAGTGGCATGGACGACTGGCGGCGATGACGACGACACGGAGATCTGCGGAGCGACCACGACGACTGGAAAACAATGATGAGCATCCTACTGGGCACAGATCGACAAGAAGAGGGATAGAGGGATATCCCCATCATTCTTATCTTTTGAATATAAGAGAAGATTCGAGAAAAAGTATCTTCAAAAATGAAGCGAGAATTGAAGAGAGTTGTTTAGAGAACGTTACCAGGGGCGGGGGGCTGGACGGCCCTCGAGAGGGGCGGCGAGCTCTTGACGGGCGGATCCACGACCTTCTAAGCCACAAAATACAATAAGATTAGAGAGAAACAAGGAATCTCATATGCCATCTAGAAAACGAATCGACACCCGAGAGCGAAATAGGAGTTGAAAATCAACAAGGAATCTTTGCATCCCGATCGCAGAATGAATCAAATCATTAATAATACTGAACCAAGCACTTGCGACAATCAATTTCGATATATATATTTGAGGATAAGTGAGAACTGATTTACTCATCGAGGGAGAATGAGGACTACTGGCGAACCTTTTCGGCGAGAAGCGGTGAGGCGACCTGCACGGTGATGGACGGACTCGGCGTGACGGCGATAGGCGTAAGAGCACCAGAAGGTGCATTGGGCGCAGTCGCAGAGGTACCAGCAACGAGGCTCGACCACGAGGGCGCCTGGATCGGCGAGGACACGGGCGGTTGGGGCTGTTGGGGTTGATCCTCGGGGCCGTGGTGGCCGCCGCGACCTCCTCGACG
>Ga0154020_10011643_pt1 | contig 10025 bp, 6 predicted proteins | sample Klosneuvirus_201_FD_109709 | JGI IMG/M metagenome (GOLD analysis project Ga0154020, IMG submission 109709) | Active sludge microbial communities from wastewater, Klosterneuburg, Austria - Klosneuvirus_20160825_MG | ecosystem: Engineered > WWTP > Aerobic digester > Activated sludge | place... | reverse complement strand
TGGGCCCGTGCTTCGACGCCACCCAATACTCTGATCTCGGCGGCACGCCTCGCACTTCCGAAGACGACACCTACAGCTACGCCAGCGCCATTCCACTGGGCAACGGCTTCGGCGCGCTGCATCCCGCGCTCAAGTTCCTCGCGCCCGTCTACAACTCCGGCGATCTCGCGCTCGTGCATCGCGTCGCTTATCCGCGGCAATCCCGTTCACACTTCGACTCGCAGCGTTACTGGGAAAACGGCACGCCGAACAACAACCTCGTCAACGACGGCATCTTCTACCGCACCATCTATCAGTCCGGCCTCGCGAACACCGCGCCCTTGACCGGCGTCTCCATCCAATCCTCCTTGCCGCTCATCCTGCGCGGTTCCGAGGCGGCGATGACGAACCTCAGCGATCCCACGCGTTACAACTTGCTCAGCGTTCCCTCTCCCACCGGCGACGTGAAGGCGGACGCTGCGCTCGCGACCACCGGCGGTTATCCGTTCCCGTCCAAGCTCAACCGCGAACTGCTCAGCCTCCAGTACCGGAACCTCCAATCCACCCTCGGTCTCTTTGCGCAAATCGACTTCAGCGAGAACGGCAATACGTTTCGGGACAATGTGAAGACCGATGGCGACGTGGACTGGCGCCCGGAATCCGCCCCCGGCAGCGACACGCAAGGCTACTACCTGTTCCCCACCAGTAACGTGAAGAACGGCGGCTGGCGTCGACCCAACGGCACCAACGTCGCCGCGAAATACGTCGTGGATCCCTCCAATTCCACGATGGACTTCTTCAACAAGCTGAAGTCCGCCGCGCTCGTGCTGAACAAGACCGACGCCATCATCGCGGGCACCGAGATCGGCGGCTTCGACACACATCGCGGCCAGGGCGGTGTGACGGGAGCTCACGCCAACCTGAACCGCTCGATTGGCTGGTCCATCTACGCGCTGAAAAAGTTCTTCACCCTCTATGCTGATCGTTGCACGTGGGACAATCTCATCGTCGTCACCCTCTCCGAGTTCGGTCGCACCACGGTGGAGAACGCCGACATCGGCACCGACCACGCCGAAGCCGGCGTCATGTGGGTCGCGGGCGGCGGCGTGAAAGGCTACGAGAGCGGCGTCCGCAGCGGCGCGTTCAATCTCAACACCCCCGGTGAATTTCAGGCGAACAGCCCGCTCAACTGGTTCACCGGCCCCACCAGCACGAGCGCGATGTTCGGAGTATCCAACGGCTACCTCAAACGCAACACCGACTACCGGTCCGTCCTCGGCGAGGTCATCCGCAAGCATCTCGGCGCATCACAATCCCAGCTCAACCAGATCATTCCCGGCTACGCGGTGCCCACCGAATACCTGCTCAGCGGCGGAACTGTTGCCGATTCCAGCACCGTCAGCACCGCGATCCGTGGCGAAGTGGGCTTCCTTTAAACGAACGCCGCAAGCTCTCCGAAATCCCAGTCGCAATCCGGTCTGAAACCAACTAACCTCCCGCCGTATGTCGTTCCCGAAATGTCGTATCATCGGACTGGCGGTCGCCACGGCGATCCTCGGCCACAGCCCCCTTCGCGCTGATGTCATCACCCTGAACCCAAGCGCCGACACAACGCTCATTCAAGTCGATCCCAATGCGAATCTCGGCGGCGCCGACTTCTTCAACGCCGGAACCGCCGGCAACGGCAACCGCAACCGAGCGTTGATGGTCTTCTCCCTCTCGGAGTTCATCCCCGCCGGCGCGACGATCAACAACGTCTCCCTCGTCCTCGACATCGTCCGCCAACCCGCGGTGGACATCGCCCCGGCACTCTTCAGCCTGCGTCGTGTGCAAACCTCCTGGAGCGAGGGCGACAAAGTGCCCATCGAAGAAGGCAGCCCCGGCCTCGGCGCACCCGCGACCGAAGGCGACGCCACGTGGCTCTATCGCTCCGTCGGCGGCGAAGCGTGGTCTGCGCCCGGCGGACGCGCCGGCGTTGATTTCTCCGGGACTCCCAGTTCCACGGCGTTTGTCTACGGCATAGGCGATCCGGTTCAGTTTGAATCCACGCCCCTGCTCACCGCGGATGTCCAGTTCTGGCTCGATAATCCAAGCTCCAACTTCGGCTGGATGCTGATGACCGAGACCGAGGAGGTCCGCAAATCCGCCCGCAGCTTCGCGTCGCGCGAAGACGCCAACGGCGGCCCCATGCTCATCATCGATTTCACTCCCGTCCCCGAACCGGGCACCATCACGCTCGCCGGTCTGCTTGGACTCGGCCTGCTCGTCGCCCGTCGAGTCAACCGCCGATAGCCGGTCCCAGCCGGAAGTTCCAACGCAGAAACGCGGCCGCGATCCCGTTCGCACTCACCCTCCGTTGCTGTCCAAGCCGTCCGCTCCGCTAGGACGGCAGCGGAAATTCCCGTGGCATTGCTACTGCTAATTGCAGCGCGCAACCCATGAACAACTCTCAGGACAGCTTCGGACAAAGGACTTTTGCGTCATCCAGTGAATTTTCCCTCCATCCTGAGGAAAACAACCTTGCAAACCTCAGTCGGCGCGGAAAAAACTTTTACCGTCGTATGAACTCCCTCTCAGCCTTTGGACGGCTGATCTGTGTCGCCGTCCTTCCTTCACTGCTCGCGTACTCATCATCGGCGCCCGCCGCCGAAGCCGTTCCGGAACCTCCACGCATCACCACCAGTCTCACGACGAATGGCCTGCCGAAGTTGTCTTTCCCGTACCCCGCCGCGCAGGAATACGCCGTCTTCGGATCGAGTGATCCCGCCGGACCATTTCTCCCCATGCAAGGTCGATTGGTCGGCCCGACCTTCACCGTCACCAACGGTGGGCCCCTCGGATTCTTCCGCGTCGGCGTCACCCCCGTCAGCAGCAACTCCATTTTCACCGCGAACGTCCTTAACCGCCTGACCTACGGGCCGACCCCGGCTGACATTGCGCACATCGCAGCGATCGGACCGGAAGCCTTCATCGAGGAACAACTCGCCGCGGACGCCATCGCGGAAGATCTCAACAGCCAGTCGCCGATCACCAATCTCCCGCCCGTCGTCCCGATCCCGACCAACTGGATTCGGGTCTCGGACAGCGGCACAGCCTCCAACACCAATCTCTTCCTTTACCTCAGCGCCGCCGGAAATGTGTATGTGGACGACATCCGCCTCGTGCTCGGCACCAATGCCGACGCCGGCGACAATCTCCTCGCCAACGGCGATTTCGAAGATCCCACGCTGACGAACGCATGGAGGGTTGGCGCGCTGTTCTCGCGGTCTGTCGTGACCAACAGCCCGACGCCCGGCGGGCTGGCCGCCAGTGGCACGAACTGCCTGCTCCTGATCAGCACCGGCGCCGGCAGCGGTGGCGGCACCAGCCTTCAGCAGGTGTTCTCGCCCACCAACTTTCCGTCCGGCCAGCGCTTCACCCTCAGCTATTCCTACCTCCCCATTTCCAACGTGGGCTCGAACACACTGACCGCCCGTCTCTCCGGCAGCTCAACGATTCAGACGGTTTCCCTCCCCTCCGTCGGCCCCGCGCCACCGGCGGCGCCCTTTGCCGTCTCGCCGCTCTACGCGAAACTCACCAACGGCACCGTGCCCGTGAACATCGAGAGCACACCCGCCTCCGTGAATGTGCTGAACGATCTCCGCGCGTATCACATCCGCCGCGCCGTTCAGAGCAAACGGCAGCTCTATGAAATTCTCGTCCAGTTCTTCGAGAACCATTTCACCACCGAATACCTGAAGATCGCCGAGTGGTTCGACAACAACACCGGCAACGCCATCACCAACGGCGCCGTCCGCGACAATCTTGCGCTCGACCTCGAATGGCGGGAGCACGACCTCTTTCGCCGCGCGTTGCTCAATCCGAACTGCACCTTCCACGACCTGCTCAAGATCAGCATCGAAAGCCCGGCGATGATTATCTACCTCGACACGATCCTGAGCACCCGCAACGCCGCCAACGAAAACTACGCCCGCGAAATTTTGGAACTCCACACCTTCGGTGCCGACAACGGCTACGTGCAGCAGGACATCGTGGACCTCGCCAAGATCTGGACCGGCTGGCGCGTCGGAAAGAAATCTCCTGAGAACGAAAACAACCCGCACGCACCGAACGTCTCCAACATCACGAATGACTTCGGGCGCTGGGTGCTGCACTTCGCCACCAACTCGCACAACTACACCGCCACCAAACGCCTCTTCACCAACGCCGTCATCGACGCGCGGTTCGGCGCGGAATTTGGCGCCGGCCAGCCCTACACCTTTATCATCACGAACAACGCCTATCCCGGCACAAACGGGATGAAGGAGGGCTACCTCGCCGCGGAACATCTCGCCAGCCTCCCCTTCACGGCCGAGTTCATCAGCGTGAAACTTTGCCGCACCTTCGTGCATGAGAACTTCGAGTTCGGCGTCTACGACTACACCGCGCCGGCCCTTTCCCCCGAGGCGCAGCTCATCAAGGAATGCATGACCACCTGGAACACGCCCGCTGCGGACGGTCGGAAGGGCAACATCCGCTCCGTGGTGCGGACCATCTTCAACTCCGCGCTCTTCCGGGGCCACGCCGCCGCGCAGCAGAAGATCAAAACGCCGCTCGAATTCGCCGTCAGCACCGTGCGCGCCCTGCGCGTGCAGGACACCGACACCAACAGCTACATCAGCGTCACCGCGGACACTGATGGCTACGGCATCGTCACGCCGCTCAGTCGCATGGGCGGCATGAACCTCTTCAGCAAGCCCGAGCCGGATGGCTACTCGGAATTCGGCCGCATCTGGATGAGCACCGCAAATCTGGACGAGCGCTGGCGCTTCGCGCACCACTTCCTGATGGCCACCGCTTACTCGTTGAAAACCGTGGATGGCACACGGAACAACACGTCGGACCCGGTTAAACTCATCCGGCTGAAACTCCCCAGCGCCAGTTGGAATGATCCCGGCGCCATCGTCGACTTCTTCATCAGCCTGCTCTACCTCGGCGAAGGTCCCGCCAACCTCGGCCTCGATCGCGAAGCCGCCATCAACTACCTCAACACCGCGGATGATGGCACGACACCGTCGCCCTTCAATATCGACACCCACGATGGACGCGTCCGCGGCATGGTCGCCCTGCTCATGTGCCTCCCGCGCTTCCAGGAACAATAACTCTCACCCAAAAACCATTCGTCTTATGGCAAACGTGATTACCCGCCGTTCGTTCCTCAAGGCCAGCGCCCGCACCTCCGTGGCCGGCGCACTCGCTTCGATGGTCAACATTCCGCACTTCCTCCAGCGAGCGCTGGCGGATGGCAACATCGGAATCAGTGGCAAGAAACTCCTCTTCATCTTCCTGCGGGGAGGAAATGACGGCCTCAACAACCTCATCCCCATTCAGGATCCGAGCTACGCGGCAAATCGCGCGCAGATCGGCCTGCCGAAGGATCCCGCCGCGTTCTACGACGCGGCCACCGGTCAGTGCGACAATCCGGGGATGCTCCAGCCCTACGCCATCCGCACCGGCAACGGCTTCGCCGCATTGAATCCGAACCTCTACGACCTCGCGCCGCTCTTCAACACCGGCCGCATGGCGCTCATCCATCGCGTCGCCTATCGCAGCCAGTCGCGGTCGCACTTCGATTCGGAAAAGTATTGGGAAAAAGGCGGTGACGGCACCGCCGCCGGAAAATCCATCGGCACCGGCATGTTCTATCGCGCCATCGTCGAGTCCGGCTGGAACCAAAGCCATCCGCTCTCCGGCGTTTCCTTCCAGAGCAACCTTCCGCAAAGCCTCCGCGGCGAGCAGCCGATGACGAACCTCAGTTCGATCAATCGCTACAACATCCTCGGCGTCTCCGGTGCCACCTCGTCCACCAACGGCGTCAACGTGGCCGCCGACCGCCTGAAACTCCTGAACAACATCGACGCCGGGAACGCGTGGCCCTACGCGGCCAAGGATAATCGCGGGCTGGTGACCGGGCTCGGTAACGCCTTCCGCGACACTCTCGACATCTTCCAGGATCCTAGTTTCGCGACGAATGAGTTCTACGACGACAACGGCACCACCCGATTGTTCCCCGTCAGCGCCGCCACCAACCAGGCTGGAGTGGACGCCAATGGTTACGACTACTTTCAAAAACTGAAGTCCGCCGCGCAAGTCCTCGCGAACACCGACGCCGTGATCGCCGGCACCGAGATGGGCGGCTTCGACACCCACACCGGCCAGGTGACCGCCGGCAGCCCGCACCTCGGCGGCCACGGTCGCCTGCTCAAGCGCATCGGCTGGACCTTCCACGCGCTCGCGAAGTTCTTCCAGAACTACAGCCCGAACGTGAAGTGGGAAGATGTCGTGGTCGTGACCATGTCCGAGTTCGGCCGCACCTCCGCCGAGAACGCCTCCGTCGGCACCGACCACGCCGAAGCCAGCCTCATGTATGTCGCCGGCGGAAGCATCCGCGGCGGCATCTACGGTTGCAGTCCCACCCCGTTGAACAACGTCAACCAATGGGACCCCGGCGACGGCGGCAAGAACGGATCGATGTTCCAGTCCAACGCCAGCGTCGGCTACCTCCGTCGCTGCTTTGATTACCGCTCGATCATGGGCGAGATCATTCGCGACCACCTCGGCGCCACCGAAGCTCAGCTCCATCGCATCATTCCCGGCTACGCCTCCGAGGCCACTGAGCACCTCAAGAGCGGCGGCCTCATCGGCTCCACCCCAATCATAGGCGAAATCGGTCTGGTCTAAATCCTGGCGTCCCAGCGGTTCCGCCCGCGCCCGGCCCGCAAAGGCCGGGCGCGTCGTTTTTGGCCCGCTCCCGGCAGACACTTTTTTCTTCATCGCCAGCAGCGCATCGATCACTCTCCGTCCATGGACAAACTGACTGCTGATGAGATTCGCCGCGCGGTGCAGGCCGCGCTCGCGGAAGACATCGGCCCCGGCGACGCCACCACCCTCGCCACCGTCCCGGAATCCGCCCTCATCCGCGCCGCCATGGTCGCGCGCGAACCCCTCACCGTCGCCGGACTCGCCTTCGCCGAAGCCGCCTTCCACGAACTCTCGCCAGACGTTCATTGCGAACGTCACGTCACCGAAGGCCAGCACGCTGCACCCGGCACCAGTCTGCTCCAAGTATCCGGTCCCGCCCGCGCCATTCTCACCGCGGAACGTGTCGCTCTGAATTTCACTCAACGCCTCTCCGGCGTCGCGACGCAGACCTCGAAGTTTGTCGACGCCATTCGCGGCATTCGCGCGGAAATCCTCGACACGCGCAAGACCACCCCCGGCTGGCGGCGCTTCGAGAAATACGCCGTCGCCTGCGGCGGCGGACGCAACCATCGCATCGGCCTCTACGATCTCATTCTCATCAAGGACAACCATCTCGCCGCGCTTCGTGACGAGAAGCCGAACGCCATCGCCGCCGCTGTGCAACGCGCCCGTGCGAAATATCCGCAACTCAAAGTCGAAGTCGAAGCGGACACGCTCGAACAAGTCGCCCAAGCCGCCGATGCAGGCGCGGACATCATCCTGCTCGACAACATGAGCAACGACCAACTCCGCGCCGCCGTCGCGATCGTCAGCGGCCGCGCCAAGACGGAAGCCAGTGGCGGCGTGAACCTCACCACCGTCCGTGGCATCGCGGAGACCGGCGTGGACTTCATCAGCGTCGGCGCCCTCACGCACAGCGCACGCGCCGTGGACATCGGGCTGGATTTCGAACCGTGACCACCGACACCCGCATTCTCACCGCACTGCGTCAGGCCGGAGCCGGATTCGTCTCGGGTGCAGAACTCTCGCAGCAACTGGGCGTCACCCGCGCCGCCATCTGGGCGCGCATCGAGGAGTTGCGCAAACTCGGCTACGACATTGCCGCCAGCCCGCATCAGGGCTACCGGCTGCTCAGCGTTCCCGACGTCCTTCACGCCGACGACCTGCTCTCGGTTTTGCAGGGAAACAAAGTCGTCGGCCGCGACATCCGCGTCTTCGAGGAAACCGCTTCGACGAATGATGTTGTTGAGAAACTCGCCCGCGACGGCGTGAAGGAAGGCGTCGTCGTCTTCGCCGAATCGCAGAGCAAAGGCCGCGGCCGGCTCGGTCGCAAATGGATTTCGCCGCCGCGCCAGGGACTTTGGTTCTCCGTGCTGCTCCGCCCGAATCTCCGTCCGCAGGCAGCCACGCAGCTCACCGTCGCCGCAGCCACCGCGCTCTATCGCGGCATTCGCGACGTCACCGGGATCACTCCGGAAATCAAGTGGCCGAATGACATCCAGATTCAGGGCCGGAAGATCGCCGGCGTGCTCACCGAACTCAGCGCGGAGATCAATCACATCAATCACCTCATTCTCGGCATCGGCGTGGATGTGAACCAAGCCGCGACCGAATTTCCGCCCGAGCTAAGGAAGATTGCGACCTCGCTCAAGACTGAAACCGGACGCCACATTCACCGAGCTGATCTTGCCGCCGCCATTCTACGCGAATTGGATCGCGACTACGCGCGCATCACCGCCGGGGACTTCACAAAGGTTGCCGACGAATGGCAGCACCAGTGCAACACCATCGGCCAGCGCGTCTCCATCAACATCGGTGACCGCATCATTCAGGGCCACGCCGAGGCGCTCGACGACGACGGCGCGCTGCTCGTTCGCACGCAGCACGGCCGGCTCGAACGGATCATTGGCGGCGACGTGACTTTGCAGAAATGAACTTCCTCCTCTTCGACATCGGAAACACGCACACGCATCTCGGACTCGCGAACGAGCATCGCGTTTTCCGCCAGGCCAACATCCGCACCGCGGCGTGGTTCGACGGGACCTCCGCGAACCTCGTGGCAAAGTTCATCGGCAACCGAAAGCTCGCTGGCGCCGCGCTGTGCAGCGTCGTACCGAAAGCGACCCCAAAAGCCGTCGCTGCGTCTCGAAAGCTTTGGAAGCTCACGCCGCTGGCGTTGACGCCCGACACCATTCGCGGCGTCGGCATCAATTATCCGAAGCCACACACCATCGGCCCGGACCGGCTCGCCAACGCGATCGCCGTCCGCCATCACTTCGGCGCGCCCGCCGTCGTCGTTGACTTCGGAACCGCCGTCACCTTCGACGTCGTCGACAAGCGCGGCGACTACGTGGGCGGCATCATTGCGCCCGGCCTGGCCGCGATGACGGATTATCTGCACGAAAAGACTGCGCTGCTGCCGAAGATTCACATTCGTGAGACGAGCGCTGTCATCGGCAAGAACACCAAGCAGGCGATGCTCATTGGCGCCGTGCATGGCTACCGCGGGCTCATCCGTGAGCTGGCCAGCGAACTGAAACGCGAACTGAAATCCAAACGCCTCCCCATCGTCGCGACCGGCGGCTACGCCAAATTGATGGCGTCCAAGCTGCCGGAAATTACCTCCGTCGAACCGTTGCTGACTCTGGAGGGCCTGCGATTGCTTCGACTGCATCACTCCGTTCCGATTCTGTAGCCGGCCAATCCCGCCTTGAGATTCAGCCGGCGCGCTGGCAGTCTGCGCGCCCATGAATCGCATCGTTGAACAGTTTGCCGCGCTCAAGAGCAAAGGTCAGAAAGGCCTCGTCGTTTACATCGGAGCCGGCGATCCACACCTCGACGCCACTCGTCAGCTCACCGTCGCCTTCGATCAGGCCGGCGTGGATGTCGTGGAACTCGGCGTGCCGTTCAGCGATCCGCTCGCGGATGGTTTGGTGAACCAGCTCGCCGCGCAACGTGGGCTCGAATCCGGCACCACGCCGCCCAAGGTCCTCGCGACCGTGGCGGCGATCCGCAAGGAATCGCAGGTGCCCGTCGTCCTCTACATTTACTTCAACCTCATCTACAAGGTCGGCATGAAGCAGTTCATCGCCGACGCCGCCAAGGCTGGAGTCGACGGCCTGCTCGTGCTCGATCTGCCGCCGGAGGAATCTGAGAACTACGAATCTCTCATGCGCGACGCCGGCTTGTGCAACATTTACCTCATCGCGCCGACGACGCCGGACGAACGCATTGCGCTCATCGCGAAACGCGCGAGCGGCTTCATCTATTATGTCTCGCGCGAAGGCGTCACCGGAATGCAGCAC
>Ga0154020_10011641_pt1 | contig 10025 bp, 10 predicted proteins | sample Klosneuvirus_201_FD_109709 | JGI IMG/M metagenome (GOLD analysis project Ga0154020, IMG submission 109709) | Active sludge microbial communities from wastewater, Klosterneuburg, Austria - Klosneuvirus_20160825_MG | ecosystem: Engineered > WWTP > Aerobic digester > Activated sludge | place... | reverse complement strand
TACTTTGTCAGTATTTTTGTTCTTTTTTCCTATGATTTTTCATTCGTGCATTAGTGGTTAAACCTTTAAAATATATTGCTCACAGTTTCTATCTGAAAATAATTCACTCAGTAAATTTGGTATTTATGGAGCTAAATGACCAATCCTATAAATTTAACTCTGCTTAATAAATGGCTCAACTAATCTTTTAAACCACCCGGAAACTGTCTGTTGGTGATAACGGGGACTGAGCGACAATACCATGCTAATTTTCCATTGCCCAATTGGTCTTTCTGAATAGCATTTGAATTCATAAAAAGCAGTATTTTTGTTCTCATGAAATTTATTTTGATGATAATAGGCTTTGTAGGCTATGCACAGTTTGCCGGAGCGCAGCAATTTAATAGCGAGCTGTCATTTAAATCACATTTTACCGAAAGAAAAGATAGCCTGGATTCTATTGAAGGAATATGGCTTGTTTCTTCTACCCAGGAGTTTTATCGATACGATACATTATATAATATCGATAAATATCCAAGAGCAGCGAAAGTTGCAATCATTAATAAAGGAGAGTTCTATGATTCCTATAACTTGACAGGGGAATCTTATGATGTAAGCTTTTATCTTACAGATGTAAAAGGAGTCTATCTGTACAAAAACTTTTTTAGGACTACGAATGAGTACTCGAACGCACAAGCCGTCATCAGCACTGCGGGAGTAATGCAGTATACGTACGAGTTTCCGGATGAATATTTACGCAAACAGTTTGGCGATTCCTACGAAGAGGGAACCCGCGTGGTCAACTTGCTGACATGGAAAAAAATATTTCCAGAAGAAACGGAAGGCAACAGGTAATTTTTACGAGGTGGCTTGCATGTAATTGAATACCATTCGAGATATTTCACCCATAGTTTGTTTCAGCGGTGCAAGATTGTTTCCCTTGGTCATAACACCAATCATATACGGCGTGTTGTTGTAATACACAATGCCAAATTCGTGAAGTTGCGCAACACTATTTATTACCCTTTCTCCAAATTTATGTGCTATCGGGATTTTTGGATCTAATGTTGAACAAATTCCTTCTTTAAATGTGCTTTGCAAAAGGAGACTAACTGCATATTCGGATGCACTCGGGCTTAGGTAGGTCGAACTGTAAAGTACACGAAGGAATTTGGCATAATCTTCTACCCCGATAAAGTATTCACCTTGTTTGGGAGGTGGCGGCAACTCCAAATCTGAAAAGATTTTTGAGAAGATGGAGTTATTTAAATTTTGCATTAGCACTGTTGTAGCGTCGTTATCTGAATTGACGATCATGGCAAACAACAGATCAGAGATTGTGTAATAGGTTTGTTCTTTAAGCTTAAAGTCTACGATGTTCTGATTGTTTCCGGCAGCATAATGTTTGTCGAAATATAGTTTTTTCTTCAACTTTCCGGGGTTAATGTCCTCCTCTTCAAGATAGCTGATGAGGTATGCGATCTTCATGAGGCTTGCCGGATTGTAGAGCTCGTTTTCATTTATTGAAATGTGGGCCCCATTATCCATTTTACGGATATATACTGATGCAACCTGTAAAACATTGCTTGCAACTTTTTGATTTATTAAGCTCTTTAGCTCAACACCAAGAGTTGTCATGGAGCGATCCTGAACAATAACATCCGTTAACAACAATGGCTTAATGAACGCAGACCGCTTTTCTCGTATTTGTGACATATTCACTGCGCAATCAACCGCACTAGAGGAAATTGTATTTTCGGCTACAGCTTTTTTTGGCAACGTTTTACGCACTAATACAAACGAACTCAATGCAATAACAATTGTTATTACAAGAACCCATATAACAGACAGTTTCTTTTCAAATAAGATTCTCTTCATATAATTTTTTGTACAGTCGCAGAAAGCCCCGCTCAGCCATTAAATTAGCGATAAAGGGGCATAAAGATAGCGCTTCTTAACACCGATGCCCATTAAATCGTTTGTTGAAAAAGTGGTTTTATGGGAAAAGTTCAACAAATTCCATGTTATGTTTTGGTCTCAGCCATAGATTCTGACCCGAACAAGCTGCGCAGCTACCTACCGGTGTCAGATATCTTGTTAATAAGTCAACCTTTGAACAGCCATTAAAAACAATGGCTGTTTTTCGTAAAGAAACGCAGAAAATATTCGTCTATAATAGAGTTATTAACAATGCTGGTTAATAAGGTATCATATTTGGCTACAATTTCTGAAACCCTTAATCCAAAATCGAAGTTAAATTTGCACATACACCTTAACCACTTTACAGATGTCTTTAAGCAAAGAACAAAAGCAGGAACTGGGCGAGCTTAACCGGTATTTAAAAAAGATCGAAGAGCTTACAGTAGAGAACAACATTGATTTAGATGTATTTATGTCTGAATACAAGGATAGTGGATTTGCAGTCTATGCCACTGAAAAGGTGACGGTAAATGAAAATGCACAGAAACGAAAGAAGGTTTTTGAAAAGTCAACTAAAACAAAGGAAACTAGGTCTAAAGTTAAATAACATATATAGGGGACTGCCCGATTTGTTTAATTTTATGGGAACAGCCAGGGGAAATACCCAAGGCTGTTTTTTTTGTGAGTTATAATCATAGGGGCTCGTTTCGAATGGCAGATTGCCAATAAACAAAGGGTATAAATAAAGTAATTTGCTACTTTTGCCGCTTAACGTTAATTTCAAATGATGAAGCTTGCCGGGCTGATTCCCGCTTTTCCTCTTCTTGGATTTCTTCTGATAGCATTTGGTCAGAGAAGACTTAAAGGGATATCTTCCGGAGTCATTGCCTCTTTGATGGTGTTTGGGTCTTTCACTCTCTCACTTGCAGTTTTTCTTTTTGGCTCAGGAGAGCCGATTGTCGTCGAATTGTTTAGCTGGATTCGTTCGGGTAGCTTGACCATTCCATTTTCGTTTCTCATAGACGAACTGTCATTGATCATGCTGCTAATAGTAACCGGAGTTGGATTGTTAATTCACATTTACTCTATAGGTTATATGAAGGGGGACGAAGGTTTTGCAAGATTCTTTTCCTACCTAAATCTGTTTATCTTCTTTATGTTGCTGCTGGTTCTTGGCTCTAACTATGTCGTTTTATTTACCGGTTGGGAAGGTGTTGGACTTTGTTCTTATTTGCTAATAGGTTTTTGGTTTAAAAACCCTGCCTATAACAAGGCAGCCAATAAAGCATTTATCATGAACAGAATTGGTGATCTTGGATTCTTACTTGGAATTATTCTCATTTTCATCACCTTCGGATCAGTCTCTTTTGATCACGTATTTACAGCAGCCTCGGGAATACCGGATAACCAACCCGTGATTATTGCTATTACGATGCTTCTTTTCGTTGGAGCCGTTGGTAAAAGCGCACAGATCCCTTTGTATACATGGTTACCCGATGCTATGGCAGGACCCACACCCGTGTCTGCATTGATCCACGCAGCTACGATGGTTACCGCAGGAATTTACATGGTGGTTCGGTCCAATATTCTTTACTCAATTGCACCGGCGACCTTAGAAGTTATTGCCATTATCGGTACGGCTACAGCCTTGTTTGCAGCAACCATTGCAATGAAACAAACCGATATTAAAAAAGTGTTAGCCTATTCTACAGTCAGTCAATTAGGCTATATGTTTGTTGCCCTCGGAGTTGGAGCATATTCAACAGCGATATTCCACGTGACAACACACGCCTTCTTTAAAGCCCTCTTGTTCCTGGCAGCCGGAAGCGTTATTCACGCTGTCGGCGGTGAACAAGATATTCGGAACATGGGTGGCCTGAAAAAGAAACTTCCAATCACTTTCTTTGTTTTTATGATTGGAACCTTGGCTATTACCGGCATTCCCCCTCTGGCGGGTTTTTTCTCAAAGGATGAAATTCTGGCAAAAGTTTATAGCCAGAACAGCACCTTGTTTGTGATTTTAGCCATAACATCTGTACTCACAGCTTTGTACATGTTTCGCTTATTGTTTCTTACTTTTTATGGAACATTCAGAGGCACCGGCGATCAAGAGAAACACCTTCATGAATCCCCGCCCGTGATGACCGGGCCCTTGATATTACTCGCCGTGCTATCTACTATTGGTGGTTTTATGGGTTTGCCTGCTATCTTCTCAGAGCACCACCTCCTTGACCAATATTTGGCCCCTATACTTTCCACTCCGGCCAGTTTTGCTTCTTCTGAAGTTTCACATGCATTTGAATGGCTGTTAATAGGAACTTCTGTATTGCTGCTTGTCGTTATTATTGCTTGGAGCTACACTAGATATGTCTCTAAAAAGAAAATACCATCTCTCCAATTATCTGAGCAGGATTTTATTTCTAAGATCTTATACAACAAATATTATATCGACGAATTGTACGAAGGCATTATTGTAAAGCCATTGAAAGGCATTGGAAGAATCTGTTGGAACTTCATTGATTCTACGCTCATAGATGGAAGCATCAGAGGACTTAATAAAGGCCTGATTTTCAGTAGCCGAACACTAAGATTTATTCAAACCGGTAATATTGGATTTTACATATTCGCAATGGTATTTGGAATTATTGCGATTCTCTTGTTTAATCTCCTTATGTAAAAAGGGTTTAATTGGCGATTAGAGATAGATCGGCATTTAACGTTAGCGTAACGAATCCCGCGCTGCTCAATTAATATGATGATTAGTATACTTGTTTTTTTTCCTCTTCTTGTGGCTCTTGCGACTCTCTTTTCCGGCGAAAAGGCAAAGCAAACAGCACTTGCAGGCTCATTAATTCAATTTGCCTTATCAATATATTTTGTCTTGAACTTTTCCCCTGAAGGTGGCACACAGTTCACGCAAAACTATTGGTGGGTTCAGGGATTGGGAATTTCATACCACGTTGGAATGGACGGGATCAGCTTATTGTTGGTTCTGCTGACCACCTTTCTCACGCCTATAATCATACTGTCTTCGTTTTCTCATAAGTATAAAAACCCTAGACTATTCTTTGCGCTTATTCTAACAATGCAAATGGCATTAATAGGAGTGTTTGTGTCTCTGGACGCATTCCTGTTTTATGTTTTTTGGGAACTAGCGCTAATTCCGATATACCTCATTTGTTTGATCTGGGGAGGAAAAGACCGGGTCAGGATAACGCTGAAGTTTTTTATTTATACACTCTTCGGAAGTCTTCTCATGCTTGTAGCATTGATTTGGTTATGGAGCCAAACGCCGGGTGCGCACACTTTTGATATTGGAGCTTTTTATTCGCTAACACTCTCTCAGACGCAACAAAGCTGGGTGTTTTGGGCCTTGTTCATTGCCTTTGCAATCAAAATACCCATCTTCCCGTTTCATACTTGGCTACCGGATACATATACAGACTCTCCAACCCAAGGAACGATGCTTCTCTCCGGGATCATGTTGAAAATGGGTATCTATGGTATTTTGCGTTGGCTTTTACCGATTGTTCCGGATGGAGCTCGCGAGTGGGCCGATCTGGTGATTTTATTATCTGTAATTGGAATAGTATATGCATCACTAATAGCTTGGGTTCAAAAGGACTTTAAACGCTTGATAGCCTACTCTTCTATTGCTCACGTTGGCCTTATTGCAGCAGGTGTTTTGGGCTTGAGCTTCCAGGGTGTTCATGGCGGTGTTTTTCAAATGCTTAGTCATGGTGTCAATGTGGTTGGCCTGTTCTTTATCGCTGATATCATTCAACGAAGAACAGAAACAAGGGACATGAATAGCCTTGGAGGCATAAGACTTGAAGCACCGGTGTTTTCAACCTTCTTCATTATCATATTGCTTGCAAGTATTGCTCTCCCACTGACGAATGGTTTTATTGGTGAGTTTTTATTGTTGAATGGAATTTATCAATACAGTACCACTGCTGCCGTTTTCGCCGGCCTCACGATTATTTTTGGTGCTGTATATATGCTTAGGGCCTATAGGAAAATTATTTTGGGCGATAAGAACCACAGCCTTTCAGGTTTTGCAGAACTAAGTCAAAATGAAAAATGGGTAATGATCCCATTAGTTGTTCTGATTTTCTGGATGGGCATTTACCCGGACTTCTTTCTTAGCATTTCGGAACCTTCGGTGAAAACCTTACGTGATATTATATTTGCTTCAGGCGCTCTTGATTCGAATCCATTATAACCCAGACCGGCATTGAATACTCTGATCATATTAACTATACTAGGGCTTATATGTCTTTTCTCTGAAATTTTCGGGTTCAAAAAGATATTGCACACCCTTGTTCTTCTTGGTCTTGCTGCAGCACTTGGTGCCGCAATTATGGATTGGAACCGGGACATGTCATATTACAACGACATGATCCGAATAGATAATTTTGCCTTAGCCTTCACCTCTGTATTAATTGTCCTTTCTGCGACATGGTTTCTTTTGTCTGCTTCATTCTTTGAAGAGCCTACAAGCAAAACGGATCACTATGCCCTTATTATTTTCTCTCTGGTAGGCGCACAACTAATGGTATCGTTTTCTAACATGCTGATATTGTTCCTCGGTATCGAGATTCTTAGTATTTGTCTGTATGCATTGGCGGGCAGTAAAAAATCAGACCTAAACTCAAACGAAGCATCGCTTAAATATCTTTTAATGGGTTCTTTTGCAACCGGATTTCTCCTCTTTGGAATTACATTGATTTACGGTGTCACAGGCTCTTTTCATGTCCAGAATATTTCAGCCTATTTTGTTGATCACGCAGACAACTTCTCGGGACTTGCATTCGTCGGTCTTCTTTTAATGTTCGCGGCGATGTCGTTTAAGGTTTCTGCAGTTCCATTTCACTTTTGGGCTCCTGATGTTTACCAGGGATCTCCAACTCCGGTGACAGCATACATGTCTACAGTCGTAAAAACCGCTGCATTTGCTGCAATGTTCCGGTTGTTTCAGGATTGTTTTCAGGGAGTGTCCATCATTTGGGAAAACACCGTTTGGGTTATTGCGGCAGCTACAATATTATTAGGGAACATCACCGCAGTTTATCAAACAAACTTTAAACGGATGCTTGCCTATTCAAGCATTTCTCACGCGGGCTATATGTTGCTGAGTGTTCTTGCCATGACCCCCGGGGCATCTTCTTCGCTCTTGTTTTATACAGTGGCATATAGCATTTCTTCACTCTCGGCCTTTGCTATTCTGATGATCATTTCTAACCGTTCCGGGGATGAATCTATCAAAGGTTTTAGCGGCTTATCCAAAAGCAACCCGATGCTGGCTGTAGCGACTGTTGTAGCAATGTTATCATTGGCAGGAATACCCCCTCTCGCAGGTTTTTTTGCTAAGTACTATATTTTTTCAGCTGCTATGCAGGCCGGCTTTACTACGCTTGTGCTTATTGCAATACTAGGCTCACTTATCGGAGTTTTCTATTACTTCAGAGTAATTATAACATTGTTCGAAAACCAAGATGAGGCGACACCTATAAAAGTCAAAAATAGTTTCAGCGTTATTGTAATGCTGACAGCAATTGCATCACTCCTCTTGGGCTTGGCTCCCGGGATCTTAGCCGGAATATTGTAATAAATTCTGCACAATGTAATGTGCTGGATACTATTAATATAGCCCAAGAGGCCTTGCTTTTACAGCAAAAGCAAAATAGCAATGCCGTCTTTGGTCTCAACATCGAGGTATTTTTGTTGAAGCCTGATTGCAGGAAAACAATGTCGAAAACCCGATTCAGAAAGCAGTAAAATGTCACGGCAACGTTAAATCAGCACCTATTCTGCTTACAAGTTTTTGTTTTCATCTAAATTTCCTATTATTGTCGACCTAAATTTCCTTCGAAAAAGAAAACGTAGGATTCAGGCTCTATTTTTTTGAAAGAATATAAAACGTTTAATCATCCAAATCCTAAATAGTACATACACATGAGCAACGCATCATCCAAAGGCGGAGGCCTTAAGTCAATTTTATCCATGCTGGTAATTCCTATTGCTTTATTACTCGGCTGGGCATTTTGGAAATTTGTATTGGGAAATCCTGTAAACTTTGAAGGCGGTGACGTCACAAAGAACCCGCTTCCGGAGAACGTTGTTGGCGCAGGTAACCACTACCTTGCCGTTATGTACCACGGAGGTTTTGTTGTTCCCTTCTTGTTGTGTACACTTTTTACGGCAATAATTTTTGCTATTGAAAGAAGTATCACCATTCGTAAATCTAAGGGCACAGGCAATGTTGAAAGTTTTATTCAAAAGATCCGTACCCTTATGATGAAAGGCGATGTTGAAGGTGCGAGAAAAGAGTGCGAGAAACAAAAAGGATCCATAGCCAATGTTGTGAATGCCGGTCTTACTGTTTATAGTCAGATGGAGCAAGATAAAACACTTGATAAAGAGAGAAAGATCCTGGCTATCCAAAAGGAACTGGAAGAGGCAACAACTCTTGAGCTGCCAATGCTCAGTAAAAATCTTGTAATTATATCTACTATCGCATCAATTGCCACCCTATTGGGATTGTTCGGAACGGTATTAGGTATGATACGTGCCTTCTCTGCTCTTGCAAACGCCGGAGCTCCGGATGCGGTAGCCTTGTCAACAGGTATCTCCGAAGCCCTTATCAACACGGCACTGGGTGTAATCACTTCGGCTATCGCCATTATATTTTACAATATGTTTACGAGTAAAATAGATAGCATTACCTACGGTATTGACGAAGCCGGTTACACTATTGTACAGTCGTTTAATGCGAGAATTAAGCACGACTAATATTTTTTTTTCCGTTTATGGAATTGTGGTCACCGCTGAATCTACTTATTATTAATAAGAGCTAATGCCGAAGATAAAAGTCCCTAAGAAAAGTCCCTCACTAGACATGACCCCCATGGTCGATCTAGCCTTCCTGCTGGTGACTTTTTTCATGCTTACCACTAAGTTTCGTCCTTCGGAACCGGTTACTGTTGATCAACCATCATCTGTAAGTGAAATACCGTTGCCGGACAAAGGAGTTATCATGTTGACTGTTGACGCTAAAGGCCGTGTCTTTTTTAACATAGAGGGCCAACAACTCAGAGTGGAAATACTTGATAAACTGGCTACTCGTTTTAATCTAACATTTGATGAACAGGAAAAAAAGCAATTTTCATTACTTACATCCATAGGAATGCCCAGTAACAAGTTGAAGGAGTATCTCACAGCCAACGAAGCAGAAAGAAAAGTGATGAACGAGCAAACAGATGGCATTCCGATTGATTCAATGAATAACGAACTTAGCTCTTGGGTTAATGCTGCCCGAAATGCAGCACCAACAAATAGCATTGCTATCAATGGAGATGGAGACGCAGATATTCCTATTATCAAAAGAGTAATCGAAATTTTACAAGAAAATAAAGCGAACCGTTTTGCACTGGTGACAAACTTGGAAAGCGGCGAAGCGGCGGAAGAAAAATAATTTTGAACAATAACGCTAAGTATATAGCGTTTTAGAAAAGTATAAAGGATCTTCTCAAATGGCAGAAGTACAACAGCAAGATAGTGGCTCGGGTAAAGGCAAGCATAGTAAGCTCCGCGCAAAAAAAGCCTCCACACACATTGATATGACGCCAATGGTGGATTTGGCTTTTCTCTTGCTTACCTTTTTTATCCTTACCACAACTTTAAGTAAGCCACGGACAATGGATATTACCATGCCCGTTAAGGATAACGTAAAGGAAGAGGATCGCACAAAAGTAGCGGCCTCTCAAACCCTTTCCATTCTTCTTACAGAAAATGATAAGATCATCTGGTATATAGGAGTTGATAACCCCGAAGAGCCACCGGTAACAGAAATTGCCGACTTTTCTGCAAGCGGCCCGAGAAGTATTCACAAGATGTTACTTGAAAAAAACAAAGTGATTATTGATCAAGTGAAGCTTGTCGATGATTCTGTTCGGGCAGGATTGATTCCCAACAAGGAAGACATAATAAAAAAGCATAAGGCAGCCGTTAAGGCAGCAGAAAAAAAAGGACTTATCGTTCTTATTAAGCCGGACGATAAATCCAAGTACAGAAACCTGGTCGATATTCTTGATGAAATGCTGGTTACAAATGTTGCCAGATAT
>Ga0154020_10011639_pt1 | contig 10026 bp, 9 predicted proteins | sample Klosneuvirus_201_FD_109709 | JGI IMG/M metagenome (GOLD analysis project Ga0154020, IMG submission 109709) | Active sludge microbial communities from wastewater, Klosterneuburg, Austria - Klosneuvirus_20160825_MG | ecosystem: Engineered > WWTP > Aerobic digester > Activated sludge | place... | reverse complement strand
TTTTTTAGTCGCGGTTGTTGATTTTCCAATCACATGCTCGACAAATGGCGAATTCATATAATCGGAGTCTTCGGAGTCGTCAATCCTAGGACGTTTACGCGTATACAATTCAGCCTGCTCGATAGCACTGTATTTGCGTTTTCTCAAATTATATTTCGACATATCAACGATCGACTACACCCCTCATATATAAATCGCGTACAAATAAACATATAATTAAATACAATTTGTATCGATTGTAAGCGGTGACTGTTTCAACTGGCACGACCGCTTGTGGTTTTACACCATGCGCGGACACAAATATCTCAACGTAACATACTATCCCCGATAATAATAAAATAACAAAAACAATAAAAATAGTAGTATAGAGATAGTGCAATGGCGCAAGTTCTGAAACGAAAAAGTGATGCAGTGGAGAGCAATAGTGTTACAAAACGTCGACGAATCGTCATAGTGAATGATAAAAACTGGGATGAATGGGTGAGCGCCACTCAAACACGAAATTGGCTTATAAAAGATCCGATAATTGACTGGTTAAGTTACCACGGCGCGACGATCGCAGTGAAACGACCCAAGATAGCATCACGAGTATTAAAAGCTATGTCCGGCCGAACCCCGAATAACTTTACTGAATTTATTATGGATCAGGGTTTACAGTTTGAGAAACACCTCCTCGATTATCTATATTCGATTCACAAAGACATTATCACGAATATAGGTGGCGGGGATAATGCAAGATCAAATGAGCGTGCGAACGCCACGATTCAAGCGATAAAGAGCGGCGTTCCGATAATTTACAATGGAGTTCTTCATAATGATCACAATAACACATATGGCGTTCCCGACTTAATTGTCCGGAGCGATTGGTTGGACCAAATTGTCAAAATCTCACCGATAACTGAATCGGACGCCGCAACGCCTGCGCCACTATTGAAGGATCCACATGGCAAACGCGCACGATATCATTATAGGGTAATTGATATCAAATACACGACTTTATACTTGGCTGCGGATGGTATCCATTTACTGAACGCAGGATCGTTTCCCGCGTATAAGGGTCAGTTATGTATATATAACGATGCGCTTGCACGAATACAAGGATACAAACCACCGTGCGCGTATGTGATGGGCCGCAAATGGATGTATAAATCGCAGTCAACGATTACCCGTGGGTCATCATGTGTGGAAAGACTAGGCACGATAGATTTCACTGGTTATGATGCCTCTTATGTGGAAAAAACAGCATCTGCGATCCAGTGGATAAAAGATATGCGCAAGTATGGTGCAAATTGGAATACAACTACGCCTCCATTGACTAGACCTGAACTGTATCCAAATATGTCAAATTCACACGATCATCCGTGGGGTGCTGTGAAAGCAGAAATAGCCCGTGAGATAAAAGAAATAACCGATTTGTGGATGTGTGGGCCTAAAAATCGTATTCGTGCACATAAGCAACGTATTTATAGATGGACAGATCCGCGATGTAAGAGTTCAGTATTGGGCATAAATGGAAAGCGTGCCCCCGTTCTCGATGCTATAATTTCTATTAATCAACAATCGAAGGATTTGATTCGGCCTCCCACAATCCCACGTGTATTGCCGGTCAAACAGTCGATTGAGTTTTATATCGATTTTGAGTTTATAAATGACGTTCTAAGTGATTTTAGTAAGTTGCCGATCGTCGATTCTCCAACGATAATATTCATGATCGGCGTCGGATACTTCGAACCGGTGACTGGTGAGTGGATTTTCCGCGAATTTACAGTAGATGCGCTCACAAATAATGCCGAGAGATCAATATGTGAGAAATTCTCAAAGTATATACGTGATGAAGCGGCATGGTATGAGTGCGATACTCCAACTCTTGTCCATTGGTCACATGCCGAAAACACCCATTGGACAAACGCGTATGAGAGACACGGCGGTATCAAACGAGCATGGATACCGCCGATCTATGACGACCGTGATCGCGAGATTATCAATCCGCAATGGCATGATCTATTGGTCACATTTAAAACAGTGCCAATCGTAATAAAGGACTGTCTAAGTTTTGGATTAAAAGATGTGGCATCCGCAATGTCAAAACACGGATTTATTACGACTACATGGGATCAATCGAGTAGTTGCGTTGATGGAACTGGCGCGATGTTGGGCGCATATCGAGCATATCAGGAATCATCGGCACGTGGTATCCCATTGTCAAAAACACCTCAGTTGCGAGAAATTGCCAAATACAATGAGGTCGATTGTAAGGTGTTGGGCGAGATCATGTCATATCTGCGTGGTATTGAAGAGCCCGTGGGTTCAGTCGCGGAAGAGCCCGTGGGTTCAGTCGCGGAAGGGCCCGTGGGCGCGCCCGCGAATACACTAACTCCTGCACGTGCATTGAATCAATTACGAAAGAGGATCCGCATGCGCACGACTGCGGCTGGTTCAGAGATGAGACGTCAGGTTTCGAAGCGTTCAGTCCCCGTAACGCGTCCAACAACCATAACACGTCTGACACGATCAACAAAAAATATGCCATTGCTCGGCAAAGTGACAAAGAAATAGGTTAAAATTGAATTTAAAATAAACTCTATTCATCTTATAGGTGAAATGGAGGCCACAAAGAAGGAAGACGATGAGTATTACTACTATGACCCCGAGCTCGTTCCAGTGCCATTTGGACTGAACAACATAGGTGCGATTTGTTGGTTTAACTCGCTCTTGCAAGTGATGCTTGGTTTGCCGAGCGTCAATCGAACTCTCCTCGAGAACAAGAAGGAACTTACCGGAAATGTTTTCGCATCCGAGTATATTCACCTTCTTGAGTCGATTTTGCCGAACAATCCCGATGTCGATATCGTTGACGTGGATACCCTGATGCCCGCGAGCGCCGCAATTCTGCGCGCGTTCCAGATCCAGCTGAAGAAGATGGGAAAATCGCACATTATTGGCGATGGTCAAGAGTGTACGGATGAGGGTTTCACTCTCTTTATTGAGGCTCTGAACTGCCCGGCCGTCGAGCGTTTGTTTAGCAATGCATACGAGTTGTCGATCACATGCACCGGATGTGGTAAGAAGGTCTCAACGATCCGTGATAAATCGTTTAGGATTCAGATGTTTACGCCAGTAATGTTAAAGACCGAGGCTGATTTCTGCAAGTGGATAATCGTTCATCCGAGCGAGGTTGATCGTTTCAAGTGTGATTGCGGTACCGTGATGACAAAGTTCTTTCGTACCGAGAAGTTGAAGATGTTGCGTGAGGTTGTCATTGTGATCTTTAACAAGTTCCAGTCGAAGGAGAATCGATGGTATCCGAAGACACTCGAGTTTCCGGCGAAGAACAAGACTAAATTGCGTTACCGCATGGTTGGCAAGGTTGAGCATGCTGGAACGCGATTCGGTGGTCACTATTGGGCGCATTCATTGCGTGATGGCGATTTCAAGCGCCTCAACGACAGTTCGGTCGGTATCGGAAACAATGAACCTACATCGGAGACGTTCATGGTCGCGTATCATCTCGTGAAGGATCAAATTGACCATGATGCGGCCTCGTTCGAAATCCCGACGGTATCAACTACTGTCTGAAGTCGAATCAGCTCATCCACACGATAAATTTTTTTCACTCTTGTCGATTATTAATTTTCTTTCACGATTATGTGTGTATATGTATATTGTATTCGTCATGTCAAAGATTATCGGATACTGCCTTAAGCACAAGGCGAAGATTGAGATCCAAGATCCCAAGTTTGAGCTAAACAAGAAGGGACGTGCCATCGCTCGTGGTGTCTGCCCCAAGGATGGCACCAAGATGTACAAGATTCTTGCGACCGCCGAGATTCCGGCGAATCTTAAGGCTAAGATGGGTAAGGGTGATGATGAAGTTGCCGGCGGCATCGTCGGCGGCGCGCGTAAGCGATCTCGCAAGTCCCGCAAGTCATCGGGTTCAAAGAAGTCGCGCAAGTCGAAGAAGTCCCACGCTTCCAAGGCGTCCAAGGGTTCGCGCAAGTCAAAGAAGTCGCGCAAGTCGAAGAAGTCCCGCAAATCCCGTTCGCACAAGTAGAGTGGTATCGTACGCGCACACGCATACACGCACACGCAAGCACACACACGCATACACACGCATACACGCAAGCACACACGCAAACACACACACGTTCACAAAAAATAGAAATTGACCACATGTATTTATTTTTTTGGCTTGTCGATCTCGACGATCGCGATATTGTTTTGGTTGGCAAAATTCACAATGGCATCATCGTGTATACCCGCGGGCATATGGATCGACGCGATGTCACGATTTAACTTAAGTTCACCATGAATCTGGACCTCCTTGTATATGTTCGCGGTGTAGTCTGCGAACGGAATTTCGTTCATCGCGATCTTGCAGATGTTTGCAAGTTCGGTTTTATCCAGACTCACGAGTACGTGGTCGCAGAAGTCAAGAACTCCCAGACAACGGCTACCGGCTGTGTCACCGGTCGCAATCGTAACGCGCCGACGGATATGCGGCCTCAATGTCATAAACAAATCACCGTACGAGTACGCAGATGGGACGCCCGCGGGATTATTGAGATAGTTTAATGCTCCGTATTTTGGTCTCTCAAAGTTTGTGACGCCGTCATAGAGCTTGAGAAAGCAGTCTGATTCCCACTTGGCACGTTGTTGTATGTAGTTTGGCTTTGTGTTTGTCTCAAACGTGCTCCTGTAAAACTGATCGCGATTGAGAATCGGAATTGTCGTCGAGGGTACGTTAATTGTGATTGGGGCGGCTTCCGCAATGTATTCGGTGAGCGCCGCATGCACAATCTCTGCTTCTTCCCATGGATATGCATCCACGATCGCGGCAACCAGTTTATCCTTTGCATCTATTGAGTCACATTTGGACTGCCCGCGTAGTACGTTTATCACGCGGGTTTGATCGCGTTTAAGCGAATCATCGGGCTTAATAAACACCTGACGGATTTTGTCGTTTGTGGTCATGTGTGCTATAATGAGATTTCTAACTATTCAATTGTTATTTTGGATTCCACGTTCGCGTTCAGTCACTTGTTGACCTGTAGATTGCGTATCCGGTCAACATTGTATACACGAACAGCAAACCCGCAATCGCTGGATGCATCGCGGTGTGATGAATTGCAAACCCATCCTGGCTGCTGATGCTAATCGTGGATATATAACTACCCATTGCTAGAGGAATCCAAAATATAGCCATAATGACCGCAACCATATACCAATCACTGTTTGACATTATGATACGCCCCTTGATATAAACGCTTGATATAAATGCATGTAAAAAAATAGATATTGGATAATAATTATCATTTGACCCCGTTGGCTAACTTTGTATATTTTGCAAATTTGGCAGCCGCGATATCGCGAATATGTTTAGTGCGACGATGGGCAGTCTCGCCCATCACATCAAGTCCGATAAACGCGAGCGCCGATTCAAATTCATTCATAAAATACTCTATGTGTGTGAGCGAATCGGCGGTCGCCACGCGTACAAGTAATGATGTCACAACGTTATAACACGCTGAGTCGTCGCCGGTGAAGCCCAATACAACGTCCGTATCGGTTTTAAATGTAATCGTATTACATAACCACCCTAATATGAATTCAACAACTGGAACTGTTGTGCGAAGTACCAACATTTGATTTCCTTTATAATCTATGAGGTACCAATATCCACGAAAACCATCTGGTCCAAATATACAATCGTCAACGCAGTCCAATAACAACCGTACGTCGTATGATTGCCTATATCCATTTTCATACTGATTTAAATATATGGCAATATCACACACGGACTTGGATAGATTTTTTTGCTTTGGGTATCTCCAGACGGGCTTATATCGGTAAAAGTTTTTAAGAGATTTATACGTATACTTGAAACGAGTTATGAGTTCAGGGATGTAGATTCGCATCAAACCATGAAAGCACACACATACACACGCAAGTGAAATCACCGTATCCATGTCGACATGATCAAAGCAGCAATACCACAATTCGTATGGTATATCAGTTGTGTTGTATAGTGTTGGACACATTAAATCGGTTTCCCTTTCTCTGAAACATATGGTTGCATCGGCCGTATCCGGTTCCATGCGGGCCATTATTATCACGGGTGTGAATTCAAATGTAAAAAATATTATATGTGTGGTTGCGTTGTCGGGTGGTCGCGAATCGCGCGGTTGTGGTATCGTGTATCTAGACTCGAAGCCATGAGGATCAGCATATATTCGCGAACTTGCCGATCTTCATCTGAACCAAATATATGATCGAATTCCCGTAATAACGCGTGTATTTGATATTCCATGAATACGACCACCCCATGTAGATATATGATCATGTGTGAATATGCGTTTGTGTAGGCGTTTGTGTGGGTGTTTGTGTGGGTGTTTGCGTGGGTGTTTGTGTGGGTGTTTGCGTATACGCGCATCCACTTGCCTCCTTCAAATCTATATACGACCGCGTTCGCGGCAACGATACTGGACATGATATATTTACGCGTTGATATATTCAAACGTAAAATTGAAGCTGGTTAAACAATAACATATCAATGGCGCGAGTTACCGATGAGCATATTCGCGCCTTCGTTGAAGAACACGGATGCAATCTGGTCGAGATAACAAGAAAACCCGATTCGCGTGGAAAGGCTGGTATATACATCCAGTACATGTGTGGATGTGGAGACCTAACCATCGAAGGCAAGAAGTGGAGTAAATTTAAGGAAATACCCATGTGTGGAAAGTGTTCGCGAAAGGCAAATCCACAAGTGACCGATGACGAGATTAAGATGCAAGTAGAGGCTAACGGGTGTGAATTTGTCAAATCTGAACGCGTGTATGTTGCCGATAAACCAAGGATCTTCGTGACTTATATTTGCACTTGCGATCGTGATACGACACGCATACATAAACGTTCTTGGTGGGAAGTTATAAAGAGAGGGTGTACCTGTAACATTTGTGGTGATAAACGTCGTAAACTCACAAACAAAAATACGTATGCGCAGCGCGGCGATGAAATTATGGAGAAGGTGAAAGAAACCAATTTGGAAAAATACGGAGTCGAATATGTTTTTCAAAGTCAATCAGTGAAAGAGAAGATAGCTGCGACCAATCTAGAGCGTTATGGCGTGCTTAATGGTGGTAATTCGGACCAGAGTCGCGAGAAAGCCAAACAGACTATGAATGAGCGATACGGCGTTGATTATGCTATGCAAAATTCTGCGCTCCGTGAGAAGCAGACAGTGGCTTCATACAAAACTAAATCATATACCTTTCCGAGTGGTAAAACTGTGCAGGTTCAAGGTTATGAACCGCTCGCGTTGGATATACTCTTGAAATCGCACGATGAAAGTGACATACTTACTGATAACGAGATTGCGAACATGTATGAATTCTGGTATGAACACGAGGGAAAGAAACACCGATACTTCCCAGATATATTCGTGTCGTCTGAACAAAAAATAATCGAGGTAAAATCCGATTACACGTTAAACTATGATCCAATTGTTCTTGAACTTAAGATGGAATCGGTTTTCAACTCGGGTCTTGAGATGGAAGTGTGGTCCTTTGATTCTAAGGGTAATCTGACTATAATGTGAATTTGTATTGTTTGTGTATGGATGTATTTTTTCCTGCTTAGGAAGTGGACCAGACGACCTTCTGCTTCTTCTCGAAGAGATTGACATCCATGTCAGAAACCTGAGTAGGATTGCAGACCGCAACAGCCTGGGGGCGCCCTCTAATCCCCAGCCATGGTTGCGGATCGTAACTGTCGTTCGAATCGGGGCTGTACGTGCGTCCGGTGACTGTTTGGCGCTCGTTATCAAGACGATCCTGAACGAACTCAGCGTGGTTCTTCAACACAGCGCGATCGACGGCCTGGCTAGTAACCCAGTCCTTAAAATCCATATCGGGGGCGCCGAAGTCGTTCGTCGCATACTCAAAGTCCTTGCCATCGGCACACATGCAATCGAGAGCGGCTTTGGCAGCGGTGTCGTTGGCGCAGCCGGCAAAGTGCTCGGCATTCTCGCGGGTGGCATTCGCCTCGGGATTAGAGCACTGGGGGCATGAGCAACCATGGCCGTGCGGGCCGGTATATTTCATCTTAACCGACGTCACCTCACCGGACTCCCTGTCAACGCAATCCCAGCTGCGGACACGAGATTCACGGTGCGCCTTGGGGCGAGACCTAAGTACCAGAATAGTTAGCATAACGACAGCTACAACGAGCAAACCTTCAGTGAGAGTCATTTTTAGTAACTGTATATATCGGCTCCTATAATTCCGGGTATATAATAATAAATGAAAGAAAAATAAAAAAATTATTCGCTAAGGCAGCTTTACCGTTATATTAAAGAATAAATTTGAACACCATTAGATCTTATTATCGCACTCATGGAGGCGCAAGACTTATTGGAAACGTTAGACAACGCGAGTGAAGATGTGGTTGTCACGATGACGAAAATGTTTGAGAGGTGTTGTGGACATAAAGTGATTGTGAGACAAGAATCGGTTTGCGGTTGCGGCTATCTATTCTGCGAGAAACGTTGCGATGAGAGGATATGCCACCTATGTACTCGTGCAATATGTTCTCGTTGTGATATATACTGTCTCGACTGCGAGAAGCCGCATTGTAACGGATGTCTGACCGCAGATAGGTGTTGGTGTGGGCGTGAAATCAACACATGTTATGAAAAAAGAGATACATATTATGGCTCCCCGCAATGTCATAGTTGTCTAAACCGCTTTTACAACAATCACGGTTGATTGTGTGGTGCGTTAAAGAAACGGCCTTTGGTAAAGATTATGGAGCCATTTCCATGTGTTAACGTAAGACATGACGGTTGTGTTACATATCATAGATCTGAATACAACAGCGATTAATAGATACCGATTCTGCAAAAAAATATAATTGGTACTGCATCGATGCCGCATCATATTTTGTACCCGTTGTACTTGTGTACATTGGGACGATTCAGCGGCTCGTTCTTGCGCTTGTTTGCTACGAGCGTTTTATATCGCGAGTTCCATTCGCTTTCGAGGATATCGAGCTTGTTTGCAAGTTCAATAGGATTCTCCCCGCCGATGAGATCATATGTGTCAGAAACGTGTTCAAAACCACGGTCGCCGCATGTTAGCTTTAATCGATAGTAAAGATCCTTCACGGAGTTAAACCGCGTCTCTAATTCGTACATCTTTGACTCGATCGAGCTCAACTGAGAGTCGTTGAATATATACAGTTCTGTTTCACGGGTCTTTGCGATGCTATCCGCGTATGCGTAAATCTCTCCAAACTCCATCTTTTTGATCTTGTTGTGACTTTTTTTCGGCACTCGAAGCATCGCAATCACAGTTTCGCGGTTATCAACCCAAATAATCTTTGCGAGCGCGGGTTTATCACTAACAAACAGTGCCAACTTGCGAAACGAATTCATCTTCCCGCGGGCGCATGTCTTGAAATACTGCTCGGCTAGATAGCTCGCGACCGACTCCGGCAGACCACGTGGATAATCATCACGAATGTTCATCGAATACGCGCGAGACGTGAAGCTCGGTTCAAATGTGAACATATGGCCGCGGCCTCTACGTTTTATGGCGCCGGAGCATTCGATCACCAACTCACGAATTGTATGTATGGAGTATCCGTTTTCATGTTCAATCACATCCGAGTTTGCGATTGCTTCGCGAAACTTCTCTTTGATCAACTGGGCAATTCTCACACGCGCACCCGATTCATCGCAGTATATGCCCGCGGGAATTATCAACGTGTAAACGTGATCTGATTCGCGGACCGGTGTGTCATAATACGGAAGAATCTTTCCTTCGATATCGTATTCATATTTGATCCATGATGAAGATAATGAACTGTATGGAGATCCGTATTTGGAAAATCGTTCATAATCTTGAGGCGGTTCGAGAACCGGCAACGGACGCAGCTCTGAAACTTCAATTGTCGCGCCGGCAAAGAACGGATCCGTATACTCGGTATCCGATAGATACTCGGCAAACATCGCCGCCGATGGATCAT
>Ga0154020_10011638_pt1 | contig 10027 bp, 13 predicted proteins | sample Klosneuvirus_201_FD_109709 | JGI IMG/M metagenome (GOLD analysis project Ga0154020, IMG submission 109709) | Active sludge microbial communities from wastewater, Klosterneuburg, Austria - Klosneuvirus_20160825_MG | ecosystem: Engineered > WWTP > Aerobic digester > Activated sludge | place... | reverse complement strand
TTTGTAGTCCAAGCGCGCCAGACATCATCGAGCGATGCTTTCACTGTAACTTCCTTGTACATCACTCGATCAGTGATTTCTGAAGGATACCGATCGCGCGAGATATAATCAGAAAGCAAAGCCACTACCATCGGAGAGAAAGTATAGGTGTGAACCTTTTTGACGACCGATGGCTCTTTGTCCATAATCTCTTTCAGTTCAGCTTCTGATTGCACTTTGAGCACCACTAATCCGAACTTCCCCCAGACCGGTCCTGCCATCAGAACCTTTCCTTTGGCAGTCAGTTCTTTGAGAAAGGCGAAGTGCTCGCCAAGAACGGCTTCTTCCTCTTTGGTCATGTTGTCTGGCCAGCCATCTCGTGTACCGTGTAACTCAACCAAATAGAACTGAGGAGCAGCGGTTGCGTCCTGCGCCCTTGCCTGTGAGCTCGACATCATTACCTCCAATATTGTCAATAAACAGATACCAATGTACTTTGCGAATTCGCCGGAAGACAGCGCGTAGTTGAGACGCTCATACACATTCATAATCAAACCTCCGCTCCTACTATTACCGGTTCCGGTCAAATTCTTTAGATTTCACTGCGATTGCTTGCTGCTAAGAAATGGGAGTTCCTGATGGAGTCAAATGCTTTCTTGCGCCAAAACTGACCGTTGCGTTGGCGAGAGAATCTTACGATACTGACCGCAGGATGAGACGAAAGAACACCAGATGATCCGCAAACCTGCTGCAAAGCGAAACACTCTTGCCTTAGTAGCTGGAGTAGTCTGGTCGCTGACCGGAATTTTCTTGTCCTCTGTGGCAGTGAGTTGGCTCTTGAAGAGCAAATTGCCATATCTGCTCTTTGCCTTAGTTGCCGGTATAGTAGTTGGATTGTTGATATACCGGTTCAAGTTCGGCAAACTTGCCCGCCAAAATATTGATCGCATCTATCAGCAATCCCCCGGCAGCGACAAAGTCTGCATATTTGCCTTTCAGAATGCCCGAAGTTACTTCCTCGTCATCCTGATGATGTCCATGGGCTATGTGATCCGGCATTCCGGGTTACCGATGCCTTACCTTGCCCCGTTTTACCTGGCAATCGGCAGTTCGATGGCGCTCTCGAGTATCCTCTATTACAGGCACCTCGGACGCAAAAGCTGAGAGCGAAAAAATCTCGTTGAAATCCCCATTTTTTTGGTTTTTTATTGCACTCGCCAACTAAACATAATATCTCCCCCTCCGATATAGTTTGAGTATAGACAGGAGACTAACTTGGTTCACCGTAATAGATTGATGGGCGCAGCTACCGTACTACTTGGAATCACACTATTTTTCTGGGTTTTAGTACTTTCATCCGTTCTTGGATTTACGAACTTCCTTCGTGGCGGCATGTTGGGGCTTCTGCCGGCAGCGCTTGTGATCGTGATGATCGTATTGCCAATTATTGCAGTTGTGCTTGCGTCAATGTCGCGTCGCAAAGACGATCAAACTCTGATCAGCTAACTCGTGGTTCACTTCAGATACTTCACTACTGCCGAGAAGTCAATCTCGTGCGGATTATCATTCATTGTTCGGTCATATAAGCTCTTCGAGGTTCGCGCCAACAAAGTTTCCATTCCAGTTTCGTCCGCCAACTCCAGCAGATAGCCGAGATCCTTTTGAATCAGTGCCGCAGAAAAATGCGGCGAGTAGTCATCGTTGAGTAACTTTTCCCGTTTTGCATTGAAGACTGCAGAATTGCCTGCACCGCCGCTTAAGATTGCAATTGCCTGCTCGCGCGAAATGCCCGCTCGTACACTCAGTGTGGTTGCTTCCGCAATCGCCGCCATGAATGTACCGAGAAGATGATTGTTGATTAGCTTCATTCGCGTCGCTGTGCCGGGCTGTGGTAGGAAATGTATAGTCTTGCCGATGATGTCCAGCATCGGCTTTCCTCTCTCGAATGTAGAGTGAGTTCCACTCGCGAGCACTGTCAACTCACCACGCAAAGCCGGAATGACACTTCCCAATACGGGTGACTCAAGATACTCACAGCCGGCATCGGCGCACACGCGATGGAAGTCTAGCACTTGCCGATGATGATTCGTACTCAAATCGATTACAAGCCGGCCCTTTGGCTGGAGAGCCAAAGCTTGCGGTAGTATCTCAGCAACTGCTTTACTATCGAACAGGCAAAGCATCACCGTCGGGCAGCTCGGTAACAATTCGTCGATGTTGGTAGCAACTCGCGCCTTAAGTCCTTCGGCTTTCGATGCCGTGCGATTGTATATTACCAATTCCTGACCGCAATCAATCAGTCGTTGCGCAATAGCGCGCCCAAGATTGCCCAAGCCAATGAACCCTGTTGCCATATCACCTCTTCCTTTCAGTCTCCAATCCAATTTATGCTATCCCCCTGCTGCCCAACAAAGCCTTTGTTTTGAGCGCCGCAATTGATATCGTTGTAATCGAGGAGCAACTACTCTATGGACAAAGGCAAAAACATCATCATCATCTCCGACGGTACGGGCCGTACTGCCAAGCGGCTTCTCGATGCCGTCCTTTCACAATACGACAACCTGAAGATAGCGTTCCATATCAAGAAGACCTACCAGGGTATTACGACGAAAGAACAAATCGACGCGATCGTCTCCGAGATTACAGATGACTACCTCGTCGTCTATTCGATAATTTCCATCGAGCACGGCGAGTACTTTCACGAGCTGCTCGACTCAAAGGGTATCCTTCATCTAAATGTCCTTCGTCCAATGATCAAGACCCTTTCAAAATTCCTTGGAGTTCATCCGCAATATCGTCCCGGGTTGCTTCAGATCATCGACGATCGCTACTATCGAAAACTCGATGCCATCGGATATACAGTCGAGCATGATGACGGCCGCGGCCACCGCATCGAAGAAGCGGACATTGTCCTCGTCGGACTTTCACGAACCTGTAAAACGCCTATCAGCATGTACCTCGCCTGCAATTTCGGCCTGAAAGTTGTCAACATTCCGATTATCTCTGAAGAGCCATACGGCGCCCAGCTGGTCAGCCGCACCAATAAGGCGCCGAAGCAAAGTGTCATTGGATTGATGATTGACGCCAACGAACTGGCGAGAGTGCGGGAAGAACGCGCATCATTGCTGATGGGAAGCAAGGACAATCGCCACGCCATCATGAACTATCACGACATCACGCAGGTGCGCGGTGAACTGCGTTTTTGCCGGATGCTCTTTGCCAAACAGGGATGGGAAACCGTTGATGTAACGCGACGCGCCATCGAAGAAGTCGGTGCGGAAATACTCGACCGACTCAAGATTTCAGTCGACATGACTCCAGAGATGTAGGTCAACTGCGGCTGTAGTTTTGGGAATCAAAATCGGGGCGAGCAGACTTGAACTGCCGACCTCTCGCACCCCAAGCGAGTGCGCTACCAACTGCGCCACGCCCCGAATCAGGGGGACGCTAAAATAAGCGATATCGGTTCAGAATACAATCGAATTTCGGAACTATTGCAGGCGGGTTGTCCTACGGTTTGGAGCCGTTCGGGCTATTCAAAGTCAGAACCCGCTCGAGCTCCATCAGCTCCTTCTTAATCTGCCCCAAAAGCTCGATCAGTTTGTCCTCGCGTCGAATGTCGCGGGATGACTCTGAGAGCTTCTGGCGGGCACCTTCGATTGTATAGCCCTCTTCATACAAAAGCGACTTAATTCGATTGACCAGCGTGATCTCTCGCTTTTGATAAGTGCGGTTACCGCCGCGATTTTTCTTCGGACGCAGAAGCGGAAATTCCTTCTCCCAAAACCGCAGTACGTACGGTTTGACGTCAGTCATTTCTGCGACTTCAGATATGGAATAGTAAAGTTTCTCTTCGCCGTTCTTCACAGCATCACGCTCGCATTCTTTCTCTAACAGTAGACCTCACTCTTGAGTTCTCGGCTCATCAGGTCACTCAGCGCTTGTGCAGGAGACTTCGAGTCGAAGAGGACTTCGTATACCTGACGTGTAATAGGCATCTCGACATTGTATTTCTCGGCGAGACGAACAGCGGCTCTTGTCGTTGGGACTCCTTCGGCGACCATTGTCATAGAAGACATGATTTCCGGAAGTTTTTCTCCCCTGCCAATCCTTTCACCGACATAACGATTACGGCTATGGAATGAAACGCAGGTAGTCACCAGGTCGCCAAGTCCTGACAATCCGGCGAATGTCTCTTCCCTTGCGCCCATTTTGGCGCCAAGTCTCGACATCTCCGCCAGGCCTCTCGTTAGCAATGCCCCGGTCGTGTTGTCGCCCAGTCTCAGGCCGTAAAGCATTCCGGCGGCAAGGGCAATTACGTTTTTCAACGCCCCGCCAAGCTCGACTCCGATGACATCATCAGACGTATAAACGCGAAAACTCGCGGTCGACATCAGATGCTGCACTTCCGTAAGCGAACCGTGTTTGATTCCGGCGGCAACGACCGAAGTCGGTACATTGCGGGAGACTTCCTCTGCATGTGACGGCCCCGACAAGACGACTACGCGATCGGCGACGTCGTCACCAAGTACGTCGGCGATGATTTCCGACACTCGTTGTAAGGTAGTTATCTCGATACCCTTGGACAGGCTGACGACGATCGGCACCGGTTTGCCGGTAGCTCTGATTTTCTCGCAGACCCGACGCACATTTTGCGTAGGAATAGCAAGAATGATGATATCGCGATCATCCATTGACTCGGCCATGTCGTGGGTAATTTGAATCTTCTTGTGGATATCCACGCCGCGCAGCTTGGTGTTGTCGCGCCGGGTAGTGATTAGCTTTTTTACAGCAGCGGGATCATGTTTCCAGAGGATTACCTGGTTGTCGGTCTCGGCAAGTAGATTGGCGATGGCAATTCCCCACCCTCCTGCACCTAGAACCGAAACTCTCGCCATACATCCCCGGACTCAGGTTAGTCAACCAACTTTTCAAAGCTTGGTCAACGAGACAACTTCTTCTCTTCACCCCGGACCAATCTTCGAATGTTTGCTCGGTGTGTGAATAATACAAGCAGAGTCACGCCGATGCAAGCGGAAAGTAAAGGCAGTGACATATTTTTTGCCATTATGTACTTTTCGATTAGCGCAATCACTGAAAGTGTTACTCCAGCCGTCATCGATCCCAACGATACGATTCGCGTGGTTGCGAATACGACGCCAAAGACTCCCAAACATATCAGCATCTCGATTGGTAGCAGTACAATGAACATTCCCAGAAGAGTATTCACTCCCTTGCCGCCTTTGAATCCTGCGAATATCGGGAAGATATGTCCTACGACTGCAGCCAATCCGCAGGCGATATGGAGCCACTCGGTGTTGGGAAACAACATCTTAGCAGTCAAAACCGGAATTACCCCTTTAAGCGCGTCAAGCAAACCCGCGATTATCGCTGCCGCTAATCCTGCAACGCGATAGACATTGGTAGCGCCGGCATTTCCCGATCCGTGTTTGCGGACATCGACACCGGCAAACAGGTATCCGATGATCACCGAAAATGGAATCGAACCAAATAGGTACGATCCAGCAAGAAGAAGTATTGTCGGAGTAACTGTCATAGTCTTCGGTGTCGGTTGATACTCGGAACGGCACATTCAACCGCTGATGCCGTCGCCGCCATTAATGATACCCTTCCCCTGAAGGGTTGGCTCCGAGCCGATAGAGGTTCAGAGACGGGGTAGGTTATACCGTTTTCCAGCTATGAGCTCTTGATAAATTCCCGAATCTGCTCGATCAGTTTGTCAAGCTCCTCAGCCGTGAGCTTTCTGTCCTTCATCGATTCTGTGAATTGATTAACCATTGGCGACATCTTGTTGAAATCGAGCTTCTTTTCTGCGACAAGTTGCTTCATCTTGTCTTTGAGTTCAGTCAAAGTTGCCTTTACTTCATCAACATTGAAGCCTTCAGGAATATTTGCGAGGACATCCTTCTCCATTGATTCTACGGCTTTCGTCGCAGCAAAACTTTGTATCTTGTCACATTGCGTGTAGCCAATAATCCCGCCTACGATGACCAGCGCCAATATGACGATCCCGACTATTAGCAGTACTTTGCAGCCTTTGCCCATTTCACATTCTCCCTGAGTACATAATTTTGTTCGACGCCAAACTATCAAACGAACGTCACCCACACAACAACAAAGTTGCCTTCTAACTCTGGGAAAGGATTGGTTCGGACACCACGGACAAGTCCAGATAATGGACAGGATAATCTAATTGCACTCCGAACAACTACCTTCTACATTTGTGTCAATAGATGACCAATAAAACTGCACTCCTGATCGGCAACACAAGCGGGATTGGCGCCGAAGTAACCAAGAAACTCCTGGCTCTCGACTTTAGGGTAGTCGGCGTATCCAAATCGAGCTCTTCGCTCCATCATCCTCACTACCGCCACTTTCTGCAGGATGTTTCTGCTACCAACTACCGTTCTCGACTGAACGAAATCTTGGTTGAATATCCGCACATCGATCTTTGCATCTACTTCGCTGGAATTGGCGATCAACTCGATTGGACCAATCTTCGGTTTGAGACTCGCGTCTTCGAAGTGAATCTCCTGGGAGCCGTGATAACCACGGAGATTGTACTGACTGCGATGCAGAACCAAGGCAACGGTCATTTCATCGGAATAAGCTCAATGGCCGACGAATTGACGTCTCCCGACGCACCGAGCTACAGTGCGACGAAAGCAGGAATTTCGAGATACTGGGAGGGTCTCGGAATAGCTGCGAAAGCAAAGAGTATCAATGTCAGTAATATTCGCTTCGGATTTGTGGATACGAAGATGGCAAAATCCCCGGTGAAACCATTCTTGATGTCGCTCGACCAAGCAGCTGAGTTCATTCTCAAAGTGATCAAGCGTCCAAGGATTAGAGCCACGAAACCAATTGCGCTGGTTCCTCTGGTATGGCTCCTTCGTTTCATCGTTCGAGCGAAACTGCTGCTTCGGTAGCCTTGGCAACCAAGGGCACAGTTTCAGTTAATCGGTCGCTCTTCCGGGGATTTGACCTATAGACTGCCGAACTCGCAGTAGGCGCGATTGAGAGCTCGACTAAGTGCCATTCAATCCCCTTATTGGGAAATCGATTTCCAGAGTCCGATGATGTTTCCACCCGGGTCGGACAACCAGGCGAATTCTCCCATACCGGGAATGGGTGTCGCTGGCACAAGAGTCTTACCGCCTAATTGACTTGCTTTCGCCAGGCAGGCATTGATGTCTTCGACCTGTACATAAACAGTTACATACTGGTGAGGCTCATGACCGAGACTGCTAATATGTCCCTGAATGCCCACCTTGTCGCCGGTGTCGATCATTCTTGCGGGACCCATTTCTGCGATTTTCCAGTCGAAGAGCTTGGAGTAGAAATCCTGCGTTTGCTGGCCGTCTTTGCAGCCGATCTCAAAGTGTACTACTGGGTGCGCCATACGTTCGATCCTTTCTTAGTCGTATTTGAATTGTGGCTAACGGACTATCGCCAAACAAGCGACATCTGATTTTTCAAGATGAAGAACCGCTGCGACGAAATCAATCATATTCTCGACCGGAGTTGTCGATGATAAACCGCTGATAATGAGAAAGCTGAATAGATTTGTGGGGCGGGCCCCATAATCGGATGCAGGCTGAGAATTTGAAACACGCACTTGGAGACCTGCCCTACATTCTCGCATGAGTCTGATTATAACGAAAAAGGCGAATGATTCGCATCATCCGCCTCTCGAATTCAGAATCGCTTTCGCGATTAATATGCACTACTTACCGGCTTTGGCCGTCTTTGCTGCTTTGGCTTTCGGCTTGGAAGCTCCTGCCTTAGCTGACTTGGCTTTCTTCGGAGCAGCGGTCTTTGCCGGTGCATCACCCTTCTCCTTAGATGCCTTGCCCTTGCCTTCCTTCTTCTCGACTGTCTCGACCGGCTTGTCGAGCAGAAGCTCGATTACCGACACCTCGGCGTTGTCGCCGCGGCGCATACCGGCTTTGATTACGCGCGAGTAACCGGAAGTCCGTTCGCTCATCTTCGGAGCGATTTCTTCGAACAGCTTCTTCAAAGCGACCTTGTGCGGCATGTAGCTCGCAACCAGACGCTTGCTATGCAGCGTGCCGTCCTTCGCCTTCGTGATCAAACGATCGACGTAGGGACGAAGCGCCTTTGCCTTCGGCGTCGTGGTCGTCATCTTCGAGTGCAGGAAGAGCGACGCTGCCATGTTGGAAAGCATAGCGTTACGGTGGGTGGCCGTACGGCTTAGCTTCGGGGTTTTCTTGCCATGATGTAACACAGTATCACTCTCCTCAGTCTATTCATTCGCGATAAATTTAGAAATATCCATACCCCAGCTCATACCCTGCTCGTCCAGAATGGCGCTTAGCTCGGTGAGCGACTTGCGTCCGAAGTTGCGATACTTCAGCATATCTGATTCCGACTTGGTCACCAGATCGCGCAAGGTTTGGATATTCGCGGCGCGCAGACAATTGGATGAGCGCACCGAAAGTTCGAGTTCATCAACCCGGGTATTTAGCAGATTACGAACGCGGACGATCTCTTCGTCTTCCTTCTTCTCTTCGACTGGAATGATATCTTCGTCGATGTGAATGAAGAAGCGCAAGTGATCGGCAAGCAGCTTGGCGCTGAATCCAATCGCTTCTTCCGGACTTAGCGAGCCGTCGGTCAGAACCTCAAGCGTCAAACGATCGTAGTCGGTGCGCTGGCCCACGCGGGTATTTTCAACATTGTAATTCACCTTAATGACCGGGCTGAACAACGAGTCCACCAAGATCGTTCCAACCGGACGGTCAGGACGCTTGTTGCCCTCAGCGAGGACATAACCCCGACCCAAGTCCATATCGATCTCAATATTGAACTTCTTGTCTTCGGTCAACTCGAGAATATGCAGATCCGGATTCAGAATCTCGATATCAGCGTTCGGTTCAATCTTGCCGGCATTGTATTTGCCTTTGCCGGTGATCGCCAACTTCAGGGTCTTCGGATCGTCATTGTGCATCTTGATTCTGAGTTTCTTCAGATTCAAGACGATCTGCGTGACGTCTTCATAGACACCCGGAATCGTCGAAAACTCATGCTGCACGCCTTCGATGCGAATCGAAGTAACTGCAGCTCCCTGAATGGCCGAGAGCAGAATTCTACGCAGCGAGTTGCCGATCGTAACACCAAATCCGCGCTCCAGCGGTTCGAGTACGAAACGCGCAAAGCGCTGATCCTCCGACACTCCTTCGGTCGCTACCTCTTTCGGCAGCACCAGATTTCTCCACTTCATTATAGCTACTCTCCTTGCTAAACTACTTGCTGTACAACTCCACAATCAACTGCTCGGAAACCGGAACCGGTATATCGGCACGCTTTGGCAACTCTAGCAGTTCGCCCTCCAGTGAAGCCTTATTGACACGCAGCCAGGGCAAGTCTGATGAACGGTCGGAGTTCTTAAGCGCCATGTGAATAATATCCAGCTTGCGCGACTTATCCTTCACGCGGATTAATTCATGCGGTTTCAATTGGTACGACGGAATATCGACGATATGTCCGCCCACCACGAAATGGCGATGACGAACCAACTGCCGCGCAGCGCGACGCGTTGGCGCAAAGCCCAAACGAAATACAATATTGTCCAAGCGGCATTCCAGAAGCTGCAACAGGTTTTCGCCCGTCACGCCTTTCATGCGGTTGGCTTCTTCGAAATAATTGCGGAACTGCTTTTCCAGCACGCCGTAAATCGAACGCACCTTCTGCTTTTCGCGCAATTGGATGCCATACTCGGACAGCTTGCGGCGCATGCCCTGGCCGTGTTGACCCGGACCGTACGGACGGCGGTCAACCGGACACTTCAGTGAATCGCAAACTTTTTCGCCGAGACGGCGGCACATCTTATGTTTCGGACCTGTATATCTTGCCATAATTATTTACCTCCCCACCCTATACTCTGCGCCGCTTAGGCGGACGGCAGCCGTTGTGAGGAATCGGAGTGACATCCTTAATAGCGGTGATCTCAAGACCAGCCGCCTGAAGTGAACGAATCGCCGCCTCGCGACCGGAACCCGGTCCC
>Ga0154020_10011637_pt1 | contig 10028 bp, 7 predicted proteins | sample Klosneuvirus_201_FD_109709 | JGI IMG/M metagenome (GOLD analysis project Ga0154020, IMG submission 109709) | Active sludge microbial communities from wastewater, Klosterneuburg, Austria - Klosneuvirus_20160825_MG | ecosystem: Engineered > WWTP > Aerobic digester > Activated sludge | place... | reverse complement strand
CCCTGTTGTAAAACTCAGGGGCCTCATGGACATTACCAGCGAATCTCACCAAACCGCCCATTCCCATGCGACGGCGCATGTCGAGACCTCAGTGCTCGGCGGCATGGCACCCGCGACGTTCTTGCGCGACTACTGGCAGAAGCGCCCCCTGCTGATCCGGCAGGCCATTCCCAATTTTCGCGGCTTGTTTGAACCTCACGCCTCCGGAAAGTCCGGAGGCACTGCGGCCCGCGACGCTTTCCTATCGCTGGCCACCCGCGATGACGTCACCTCACGGCTCGTCATCGCCCCTGGGTCCACGCGCCGCCAGCCACGACGATGGGAGCGCTTCGACGGCCCGTTCGATCGACTCGATGCGAGCACTCTGCCACCGAGCCACTGGTCCCTGCTCATCCACGGCATCGAAAGTCATGTGCCAGGCGGCTGGGAGCTGCTTCGCCGCTTCTCGTTTATTCCGAGCGCCCGCATTGATGATCTGATGGTCAGCTACGCCAGCAAAGGCGGCACGGTGGGACCACACGATGATCTCTATGATGTCTTCCTGCTACAGGGACCGGGCCGGCGACGCTGGCAGGTTAGCACCCAGGCCGACCGCACGCTCGATTCCGACGCCGCGATCAAAGTGCTGAAGTCGTTCGTCCCCGAGCAGGAGTGGCTACTCGAACCGGGTGACATTCTGTACCTGCCGCCCGGCGTCGCCCACTTCGGCGTTGCCGAGGAGCCCTGCTTCACCTACTCCATCGGATTTCTGGCACCGTCACACCGCGAACTCGTGCAGAACTTCCTAGGCTACTTGAACGAGGTGCTCGAGCAGGGTATCGATCCCGACGCGCTCTACCAAGATCCGGACTTGCGGACCCAGCCAAACCCTCTCGAAATCAGCGACGCAATGGTCGACCAGGTCACCAAGGTTTTGCAGAACGTGCGCTGGAACCGTGACACGGTCGGTGACTTCCTTGGGCGTCTGCTGACCGGCCGCAAGCTGCCAGAGACCTTCGCCGCTCCGTCGCGAACGCTGTCCCGATCGGCGTTCACTAGGCGTCTGCAGGGACAGGGACGTCTTGAACTCGCCCGAGTCAGCCGCGGCCTTCTGCGCGGTGACTGTCTGTTTCTCAACGGCGAAGCCCATCACGCCGGACCTCAAACGCTACAGCTCTTCTCCCGACTCGTGCACGAGCGAGCCTTGCCGCTGCCGCTGGTCACTGACGAGGCAACCCTCGAACTTTTTCACGACTTCTACACGGCGGGCTACCTGCGAATCGTGCCCAGCATCGGGGCAGCGATGAACTCCATCACCAGCGAGCGTGATCCGTAATCCCAAGACTGAATTCCTTGACGTTGCGGAGTAGCTCATCATCGACCAATGGGCCATCCATCGCGGTTCCCGTTCAGAGCACCCATTGGGACGTAGTGAATCACTCGAACACTTTCTACTCGCGCTGACATCAGAAGCTGACACAGTGTCAGTCATGCAGCATCGCACCCAATCACCCGACGATATCCGCACGATTCCGATCATCCAGGATAGTGCGTTTTCCTCTCTCCAGTTCGACCACCGGTTTGTTCGCGAGCTGCCTGCGGATCTCAGCTCCGAACAGCGGCCGCGACAGGTGGTTGGTGCCTGTTACTCATGGGTCAGTCCCACTCCTGTACAGTCGCCGCGCCTTATCGCGCACTCCGCAGAGGTGACGGAGCTACTCGGTCTGCCGGACGATGCCCATTTGAGTCCGTCCTTCGCAGCGATCTTGGGAGGCAATGCACTCGCCAAAGGAATGACAAGTTACGCGGCCTGTTACGGAGGACACCAGTTTGGCAACTGGGCCGGTCAACTCGGCGACGGGAGAGCGCTGAGTCTGGGGGAAGTACTCCGGCCCAATGGACAGCGCTGGGAACTGCAGTTAAAAGGGGCGGGACCGACTCCTTATTCTCGGAACGCCGATGGCCGTGCGGTGATGCGGTCCTCTGTTCGCGAGTTTCTATGTAGCGAAGCGATGCATCACTTGGGAGTCCCTACCACTCGCGCCCTGAGCTTGGTGGGAACCGGTGATTTGGTGGTTCGTGACATGTTTTATGACGGTCGCTCCGCAGCAGAGCCCGGTGCTGTGGTGTGTCGTGTCGCGCCGAGCTTCCTCCGCTTTGGGAACTACAAACTACTCGCGTTCCGTCGCGATGTCGATACGCTCAAGAAGCTGGTAGATCACACCATTACCGCTCACTTTCCGGTTCTGGGACCACCCAATCGTGAATGCTATGTTCGCTTTTTGGGAGCCGTTGCAGAACGCACAGCCGAGCTCATGGTTCACTGGCAGCGCGTCGGCTTTGTTCATGGAGTGATGAATACCGACAACATGAGTGTGTTAGGACTCACGATTGATTATGGACCCTATGGATGGCTCGAAGACTATGATCCGACGTGGACTCCCAATACCACCGATGCCAGCGGTCGTCGCTATTGCTTTGGGAATCAGTCAGGTGTCGCGTTCTGGAATTTGGTCCGCTTTGCGGAAGGCCTGCTACCGCTCGTCGGGGATGCCCGGCCGCTGGAAGAAGCACTGCTGGCTTTTCCTCATACCTTCGATCGCGAACAGAGCGACATGATGCGCAGAAAACTCGGTCTGTTGACGTGGCGATTTGAGGAAGACGCGGAATTGGAAAAAGAACTGTTCACAGTGCTCCAGTTGGTCGAGACAGACATGACAATCTTCTTTCGCACGCTGGCGAACTTGTCACAGCAGGAGTCCGACCTTGGGAAGTGGCTGGATCAGACAATGGCGTCCGCGTACTACCGTCCGTTGGATTTACAGGGCCCGCATCGAGTCACGATCCTAAAGTGGCTGGCGCGCTACCAGCAACGCATCCGGCAGCAAGATGTATCCGATGAAGTGCGGCGCTCGCAAATGAACGACATCAATCCGCGCTACGTGCTTCGTAATTATCTTGCGCAGCTTGCGATCGATCTCGCCGAGCAAGGCGATGGAACGCTCCTTTACAAGCTGCTCGACGTGCTGCGACATCCGTATGATGAACAACCGGAGCATTCCGAGTACGCGGAAAAGCGTCCAGAGTGGGCGCGTCACCGGCCCGGCTGCTCGATGCTGTCCTGTAGTAGCTAACGCTCTGGTTACCAAATGCGGAGGGTGTTAACAGCAGCGGCGCAAACCATTTGAAAAAGCCTGTCTCATGAAGCTATGGCCCTACTTGCGATGGCGGCCCTTGGTTGACAATATTAGTCATCCAATCTGTGAGTTTTGTTCCTGCAACCGTGAGTGTGGGATAGGTCGGGTCGAGTAGAAACGTGTGCATCGTGCCCGCAGGAAAGTATGTCGACCACGCGCCGTCAGGTTTGAGATAGTTGTCTCGCAGATCAAACAGTCCGGTCTGGAACGTATCTTCCATCGAGAAATCCGACAGAACTTCCCTGTCACCGATGGAGGAAATGAGGGAAGCAATCCGGACCGGCGTTGCCAAACGCAAGAGCCGTCCCAGACCAACCCCTCCTGTCAACGGGTCGCTGGGCGACCAGGGCTTTCTATCCTACCTAGAGACAAAAGGACCAATCTGACTTCCCGCCATGTCTCTATCGACAGTGGGATGAAACTCCGCACGCTGCCTTTACAGTTCTGCCGGCTTCGGCGCACAGAAGGCTTTGCTGTAGTAGCCGGACGGATCGAAACAACAGACCCTCCGCTTGCCACAGGACAGCATGTCGCAGGCATCGCTGATCCGTTTGGCACGGGTCTTGAGTTGCTTGGCGGAAGTGATCCAGTGGATCCAATCGAGCCGGGCGACAGTCGTTGTGTCATCCCAAACGGATCGAGCATCGGGAAGTGCCGCCAACGCTTTCTGTAGGTCAAGCGGTACCTCCGGTTCGGGTTCTTGCGCGACCGGCTTGATCTCCAGCGTCACGAGGTCACCACATTCAGCGCCCACGGTTTCGAGCAGTGTCTTCTCCACTGGAAGCCAATGGCTCAATTGACCATCCGGCTCAAGCGTGATCCGGAAGGAGTGACCATTCATGGTGCCATCCACAGTCGTTCTGCCTCGTCGTGGCAGCTTGTCGCTTGCTTCCTTGGGCAGGACGATGAATGCATGGGGCGCTTCGCCGCCGGATTTTGCGGGACGCAGTAGTTTCGCCTTGAAACAGGATTGGGAATCGGTCGCAGTCATTTCCGTTTAACAAAAAGTGCGTCGCAAGGTGACGTGGAGTCGGATGCGATTCAATCGCATCGTCGGGTGTTTGACAAGAGGAGTCGGTCACATGAACCGTCACCTCTGATTGGGAATAGAAGGATGACTGGAGGCAGGCGGTTGTTGAACCCGCTGGGCGAGATGGTCCTCGACCAAGTGACCTGACCGAAGGCATACCCATGCTGATGAGTCAATCTGCCAGTTGGACGACTACACCACTGCGAGCGTCTTCCAGGCCAGAAGTGCTCCGTCCGATTGCCGCTGTGTCTGGAACGTGTATCCGACCAGAGCACTCTCGGTGACCACCTTATCGGCGAGGTTGGTGGTGTCCTTGGCCCCACGCGTTTTGTACAGCGGCTGCGTGGCGATGATCTCGTTGTTGAGGGAGTCATCGAAGAACAGTTGGGACGTAAACTCCTTTCCGTTATATCGAACGGTAAAGTGTATGTGAATCGTTCGCGAGCTGTACCATCCAGGGAAGCAGGTGTTAAAGTCAACTCGGCCACTCGAGTCCGCAGTCTGGATGCCACGAAACCAGCGACCCGCACGCGCCGCAGAGTCGTTGTTCGTGCACATGTTCGAAGCATCACTACCTGAGTACAGACCGTTTGGGTTGCAGTGCCATACCTCGATGGTCGCACCTGACAGCGGCTGACATGTGCTGCTCACCAGTAGTAGCGACAGACGCACCGGGAGTCCCAGACCCCCTTCGCTGATGTCCTTGCGATCCACCGTCAGTGCATGACACGGACCGAGCGTGGATGCCTTATACAACGTACAGACAGAGCCCAGTCCAACCGTGAATGGATCGGCATAGCTTCCCGACATCACCGCAGTTCCTCCCGTAGCCCACTGCGTTGAGCTTCCGGTTCCCGCGTCAGAACCGGCTCCGGCATCGGTGGTTCCTTGTGCATCGGTTCCGGTTGCCGTATCGGTGCTGCATCCAAACAGATGCACAAGCGGTGAAAGCAGAATTCCCGCACCCATTCCCCCGATTCCACGAAGGAGCTGGCGACGTTCCTTCGCACGAGGGTCTAGGTCTCGGCGAGCAAGCTGCGAGTGTTTGTCAGACGTCTTAAGCATGGGAGCCTCCCGGTTTGATGGGTAAGTTGTGAGTTGCGGCATCTGCCTCGTAATCAGCCGCAGTCACAACTTAGTGTGGTCGTCCCTTCGCCTTCCGCCGGTCCATTCCGACCAACCGTGCTGGGGATGCCACCAGCCGCTAACCAGCGTCCACCAACCGTAGAATCAGTCTCCTACGTCGACGTTACAGCTTGCGCAGTCCAGTGGCGCTGGCCAGTAGGTGCTCACGTACAACCTGCGCCCGCTCTCGTGCCACAGGTACAATCAGTGGGCGATGCGGGCCGTCCAGTTCATCGCCCACCAGCAGGCTCGACTCACCTTCCTCTCGATCGAGTCCGCGCACATGATCCAAGTGAACCAGCCAGGAGCGATGGACTCGCAGAAACCCAGCACCCACCGATGCCTCAATCGCCGATAGTGAGAGATCGAGATCGTAGCGACCGGCGCGGGTGTGAACAAAAGTCAGCCGTGCTTCCGATTCGAATGCCCAGACTTCTTCTGGGCGCAGAAACAGCAGCCGCTTGCGATCGCGGGCGACAATTCGGGAGGGAATTGTGGGAGAACGGGGCTGCACATGAAGGCGAGCGGCGCGAGCGCGCAGCCTCGTAAGACACTGGGTCACCCGATCTGCGCTAAACGGCTTGACCAGATAGTCGCTGACTCCCAATTCAAACGCCATCAGTGCATGCTGCTGGGCCGCAGATGCCACCACCAAAAGGGGGGCCGATCGACTCTGTGATAGCTCACGCGCAAGATCGAGTCCGGCCGAAGCAGACAGATCTCCAGCCAGATGAATGTCTAGGAACGCAGCATCGATCGTGGGTGCGGCCGAGATCACTTGGCGGGCTTGCTCCGCGCTTGGTACTGCTGCAACGACTTCAGCCAGCCCGGACTGACTCACCAACTCGGTCAAATAGCTCCGCGCTGCCCACTCATCTTCTACAATGAGCACAAGCAGGGGTGCCCCCTGAGGCTCCATCTCGTTCATGACAGCGTGTCCCCTGTTGGAATTGAACCCGGAAGCGGTCGAGGCATCGCAGCAAGCGGAAGACGGACCGTCACCATCGTTCCCTCCGCAGAGCCATCGAGCGTACAGCTCGAACCCGGCCACTCCAGCTGAAGTCTTCTCCGCACAGCGTGCAGACCAAATGCCCCCGGTCTCGTCGGTCCTTGCAAAAGTCCTGGTCCGTTATCACGAATCCGGCACACCAGTCGCAGCTTCCCTTCGGAACGCTCCATGGCCGCCGCGATCGTCACCCGCCCTGGTCCAGCGGACCGCAGCGCACCATGAATCACCGCGTTTTCGACAATCGGCTGGAGCAAAGAGCGCGGCACTGTCTGTGATAGTGCCGCCGGATCGAGCTGCCAGTCAAAGGAGAGCTGCCCATGATGACGGATCTCCAGGATCTCGGCATAGCGACGGAGCCATGCGACTTCCTCGGCCAATGTTTGGTGAGTAGCGGTCGATTCCAGACTATCGCGGAGGAGATCGCCCAGGCATGATAGCAGTCGCCGTGTCTGCTCCGGATCATCTTTCAGGAGTCCCGCGATGGCATTCAGGGTATTGAGCAGAAAGTGAGGCTCCAAGCGACTGCGTAGCTGCGCCAGCTCTGCAGCTACCCGCAGATTTTCGCGCTCAATCGACAGCGGATAGACAAAACCGAGCACCCAAAACGATGCGGTGGTAATGCCGCGCAGAGCTCCGTGACTGCACCGAGTAAGAAGTGTATGCAGCCACGTACCAGGCTCTGGCTGCGGAGGATGAAACAGCTCACCAAACAGAGCACTTAGCCCCATTCCAAGCACAGACAGAATCACCGCCAGTAGCAAGAGGCGCGGCCCAAAACGGAGCCGCCGCGTTGCCAGCCGACCATCGATGAGCCACGCCGCGATCATCAGCAGCACGAACTCCAGACTGATGAGCAAAGGGGGCGGAATCCGGCCAAACGGCGGCGGCATTCCCTGCGGTCCCATGGACTGAGTGAGGAAAACCTGCACCGCCAGATACAACACAAACGTCATCGACAGCAGCGCCAGAACCATCCAAGCGCGACGACTGCGCCCGGAGGACTCAGGAGGTTCCCTGGAATTTGATGGCAAAGAAGAGAGCATCGGATGTCGCAGTCTATCACCGCAGCCCTCACTGCTAATCCGCTGACAACAGGGCGCTTGCGTGAACAGCATCACCCCGATGCTGCGCCGCAGGGTCGAGGATTGGAGAGATTAGGGAAGACTGGTGTGCTGTCCCTTGGTGTAACCGTCCACTCGTACTCGGGCGATCTCGTCCGCTTTGAAGGCCGACGCTTCGCAACCGGGCTTAAAGGGCTTCCCTTTCTCACCCACTCGGTCGACCACCCGAACGTCCTGAGCGATGAAGGTATCGTACGATTTGCCGGTGGTGTGGTCCTCTAGCCACAGGTGCTCTGGACAGACCTGCCCTTCTCGGAAGCCGCCGCAGACATACACCTGATGATCCAGTGCTTCGGTCCGTTTCTCACACAGCTTCTTTCCGATGGCATCCATGGTCGCTTGGCGAGCATTGGCCAGCGCCCCCTTATCCAGTCCAAACCCGTAGTCATAGCGCTCGCCGATTTCGTCCATCAATTCGGTGTACGCGGTGTTGACCTTGGCTGCATTGGCCGGAGTGCCGCTGAGAGCCCAGGTATGGCATGCCATGTCCTTTGTGGACAGAATTTTGCGCCTATCCTCCCCATCACCCAGGATGACAGTCGGCGTATTGGCGGACTCCTTTGGCTGCGCTCCAAGCTTGGGAATCACATAGTCATGATCCGTTCCCCAGACGCCCAGCAACGTATCAATCGCGGACTGATACTTGGCCAGGCGTTTGTCCTTGCCCAGCGCCTTGGTCACGGCAGATGGATCGAGCACTGCGATCTTCTTCTTCTTCATCTGCTCATCGAGAATTTCGAAGAGCGGCTTGAGGCTGCTCCGCTTGAGCGTGAATTTCTTGGTGGACTGTTGCACATGCTCCACAAACTTGTCGTACTGCTGCTTCGCATTCATGAGTTCCCCCTGCCGATCAAAAATGAAAAATGGCCTCCTTACTATATCATTCCCCCACCGGCAGTGGCACGCGATTTCATCGCGAGGGAAGTGGGCAACGGTGGTTGAAGATCATGCGCTAGTGAGCTAGCCTCTGCCGCCATGCCAGCCACCACAACCGTCACGAAGAAGAAGCCAGCCACGAAAAAGTCTACCACCAAGGCCCCCTCCGTACGCATGACTCTGGCCGAGACCATGCGTGAGCTGGAGCAGGCCGGATCCGAGCAAACGCGCAAGACCTACGCCCGGCATGGTGCAATTGGGCCGATGTTCGGCGTGAGTTTCGCAACGCTGAAGGGACTCCTGAAGCGGATCGGTGTTGATCACGAGCTAGCCTGTGCGCTCTGGGAGACTGGCAACTTCGATGCTCGGAATCTTGCTGTGAAGATCGTGGATCCGACGCGACTGTCATCTGCTGATCTGGACCGCTGGGCGCGTGACACGTCCGCGCTGAGTGCCTGTGGAGCCTACGTCTCTATGCTGGCTGCGGAGGGCCCTCACGCCGCTAGCAAGGCCACCGAATGGCTCGCCGCCAAGGACGACTGGGCACGCGTTGCGGGGTGGGGCCTCATCGGGCAGCTCGCCCAACGCCAGGAGTCTCTGCCGGACTCCTGGTTCGCAGATCACCTCGTCGAGATCGAACGAACCATTTCTCACGCACCGAACGCAGAACGTGAATCGATGAATGCCGCGCTCATCGCCATCGGTTGCCACAACGAGGCTCTGCGCAAGACGGCAACCACAGTTGCGAAACGGATCGGTAAGGTCCACATCGACCATGGCGATACGGCCTGCAAAACCCCCGATGCCGCAGCCTACATCGAAAAAACGTGGGCTCACTCCTTGTCAAAGGGGTTCGAATCCCCAGCCGCCCATGAACGGACACGAGAAGTTCCACGGCTGCGGTGCTAACTGCAACCTAACAGAGCGACTGCCTACCTACATTCCTGTCTGAACCCAGCGCTGTACCGACAAGAGTTCTGCTGGCGTCAAGGTTCCGACTTCCGGTGGAGGCATTGGCTTTGGTTGCTGATCGATCAGCCGCTGCTTCATCAGGGCTCGGCGCGTAGCCCATTGGGAATACGTGGAAAGGTCACTGTTCGCACTCCCTCCCGGTAGGTGACAGCTTCGACAGAGTCGCTGGAACAGAGGCAGAATGTTACGTCGCCAGCGGTCCTCATCGGATCCTCCCTGGGTTCGCTCTCCGAGCCGAACAAGCTGGGGCCCACCGAGCACCCACACATCGCCACTTGGTGAACCAACAAGCCGCGCTGACTCCGGCACCACTGCCGAGTTGCCGTGTAGGAGCTTTGAGCCGTGCAGCAGCGCAAGCTGATTCCCAATGGCGACCCACACTCCACGACCGGATCCTGTGAGTCCGGTGATCTTCGATTCATCTGGCACGTCCCAGATTTTTGTGAGAGCCCCGTTTCGTTCGACATAAAGGGACTGTTCGGTGGCCGCAACCAGTACCTCCTGTCCGGATACGTCGAAGGCTACGGCCAGGACTCCTTCCAAAGGGAGTCGCATCATGGTTGCACCGGGCGGTTTCGTAAAATCGATCTGAATCACACCCGTGCTATCGAAGGCGGCCAAGCGCCCCGCTGCACCAGACAGCCCCCGTGCTTGGATGTCGAAAAACCGTACGGAACTTACGCTGCCATTGACTACTGCAATCTTATCGGCTGCTTGTG
>Ga0154020_10011636_pt1 | contig 10029 bp, 13 predicted proteins | sample Klosneuvirus_201_FD_109709 | JGI IMG/M metagenome (GOLD analysis project Ga0154020, IMG submission 109709) | Active sludge microbial communities from wastewater, Klosterneuburg, Austria - Klosneuvirus_20160825_MG | ecosystem: Engineered > WWTP > Aerobic digester > Activated sludge | place... | reverse complement strand
AGTCAGGAGGAGGAGGAGAAAAAGGTGAGAGCCGAGTGCAGAAATGGGGGCCAACTGCCAACCGCGTCCTCGAAAACTCATAACACTCGCTCACCCGCCAGGAACGCGACGAGTGAGACAGGAGATTCGTCGGATTTAAAATCGTACACGCTGAGTGCTCGCAGCCGTCCATGGTGCCGCGAAATGAGCGCATTTCATCGAGGCAGATCGCGCAATCTTGATCGTCGCCTTGGTCCATGATGCAGACGGCCACCACCCTCCGAACCACTGGAAATGAAATGATATTTAAAAGTTAAATAATAATATAACTATTATGGAAATAATGTCAAAATACCGCAGCCGCCCGAGCCGTATGAAAGGTTCAATTCACAACCAGCACAACGAAAAACGGGAAATTCATGAAACGCCGGTGCGGCCCCTCTGTAATGCAAGCAATATGCGGAATGGAGGGCACCAAACGAAAGGAAGGGAAACAAAGGAAAAGGGGGAAAGGGGAAAAGAGAAGAGACACGAGGAAGGCAGGGACATAAGTCACAAAACAAATGTCACAAAATCCAAAAAAATGCTCCAACTCGGCGTTACCTGTGTGCGATCTCCCAAAGTGCTAGTTGCCTACAGGACCTGGTTGTTTAACTAGACGCGAAGAACAGAACTGAGAGCAAGCCAGCGTAGCCGCGGAGGTGCCAACAAGCCCTCACGCGCAGAAGGTCTCGAAAGCGGCGACCGAACGAGGACTAATGGCTCGGACTCAGAGTCAGTTTTAGGCGTCAATGACGATTCAGAATTCCGATCGAAGGTGCTGCTGGCAGCAGTGCTGACTCACGTACTCGCTCACCGCTTTGTCTTCAGGGGGGTGCAAAAAGCTTTACTCTCTTTTGTGAGAATAGTGAGATTGTTATAAGATGAGGTTCAGCAAGAAATTTTTCTTCCTCTACTGGGGCGTGTTCGACCTGATAATCGCTCTTTCAATGAATGACATCCCGCGCTTTGTGGCCACCGCCTTCCCAGATGTCGCTCTCGATAAGTTCGATGAGACTATTTTCATAATGGCACGATGGGAGAGAATGCTTTTGGGAGTGTACCTTTGTACGTTGGCCTTCACGACAGACAAGGCAAAGAAGCTGTTTTGTCAGGTACTTCCGACCCACGATCGGACCATCTTCTGTTCTCTTACACTATTAGATTCAATTTAATGTGTTTGTGTGTGATTTATTATTCTCTTTCGCTCAAAAATTCAGGAATCCCTTTTTATCCAGGTCTCTTCCATCATCGTGCCACTGACGGCCGTGAAATTCCTTTTCGAATTGCGACCCGAAATTTGCCACCAACGAGTCAAGGAGGACTTCGTTTACTTTAATCTCATATTCATGGCGCTCTATGAAATTGGCGCTCTTTACGCTGGCTGGAGACAACACACGCCAGCGATTGCTCAACCGCGAAAAGCAGAAGTCCACCAAGATCGATTTTCTTCAAAGCGCTTTTTCCTTATCTGGGGCATCTTCACTGTCATGGTATCCGCCATCCAAATGCATTTCATTCACCGCTGGGCAATCCATGCTTTTCCGAAAATCGACGACCAGACATTCAATGAGTCCCTCTTCAGTCAAGCGATGTGGGAGCGATTGGCATTAGGGTTCTACATGTTGACCTTGGTGGCGACTGATGAGGAGTCTCGCAAGGTCATTTGCATGGTCCGCACTGGCTCTTGAGATTGGATTTTATTGATTTGACTCAACACAGCGGAACCTTCAACCTTTCTCTACTAATACCTTCGCGTTTAGATGACATCGGTGGTCGTTCCGATTAATATATTCGCTTTGGTACACTTTACGGATTCCCGTAGTGGCGGTTTACCACTTCCGCCAGTTCCCCGAATCGTCCATGTGAGCTTGTTGATACTTTATACAGTGGTCGCTGGCTACTTTGGGTGGAGTCAATCTGACATTCACCGAATCATGAAAATAGTGGCATTGTACTGAAAGTCGTACTGATTGAACCAAGAGGACGTTTTCTATGATCCCTCTTAACATCAACGGCAGCTCGTATCGATAGATCAGGCGCCGACATCAACAGAGGTGAAAGGCAACCTTTGAACTTGCCCATCGACGAGGGCCTATGGACAAAACTGAGATTTTCTACGACCACCTGAGACTAAATACAGCATTTCCTTTTTCTTGCAAAATAGCTTCTTCTCTCATTCACAATAGCGTGACTGGGTCTGAGCACACGTTCAGGGCTGTGGAAGTACTGTCCACAAGACTTACAAGTCTTGGCCGGTCAGATCGCTCGGTCCAATGATTGGGATCTTATCTGGAGTCCGGTTCACAGCATTGGACCGAAAAGATACTCCCTTAATGTTAGAAAATAATATATGCGTCTGCGTTGTGCAAAGAGACAATAAGATTTCAAGCGCGTCGACAGTTTTCTGCCGCCTATGACCAAACGACGATGGAATCGTGTTATGTAGGCCAAAGGTGAATCCGTCGTTCTCTTTCTCTCATCATTCTCTTTTCGCTTTTCGATCGGGTTTGTATGCACCTTCCTGAGTATATTCTCTATTTAAATGTGATCATATAAATGTGCTTTCCGGCTGTCGGCGGCGAGGGCATTTTTTATACCGTCATCAGAGAACATGGCCTTCCATGGTGTCACCTTTTGGTCTTCCCTCGCCCTCCTTGTCTTGATTTGCCCCACCTTCGAGTCTCCAGCTGAAATGATATTAAGAAGCAATAAGATTTATTTTTCATTTTCTTAAACCTTTTGATGCGGTCGAGGTCTTGTATACGATCATTCCTTGTCGCGTTTTCCTCTTCTTTTCCCCGAATTGAATTTGAGTTTCGGTCTCGAGCTTCTTGATTTAATAGCAAATTCAAGAGAATTTATACCTTAGGAAAAATGCTTCGAAGCTCGGATACCTTTGTCGTGACGACGGTGTGTGTGCTGCTCCTCGTTTCCCTCAGCCTCTTCTTCTCCTCTGCCATCGCCTCTGTGGCTCCACCTACGGGTCGGCCCTCCCATTTGTGGAGGACCTACTACGACGCCCTTGGAGTCACTACGAAGAATTGCAGTGGGCTCCCTTTGAAGAAGGCGTATCGAGAGCGCGTGAAAGTCTATCACCCTGACAAAAGAGGATCTGATCACGAGTATCTCGCCGTCTACGACGGTATAAAAAAGATTGGCTCTTTTCCCAGGGTAAGTTTCACCTTCTTTAAGACATGTTTTAATCAGTTTCTTTTAGGTTTCTCAGTTTTCTCGAATTTGACTCTTAAGCAACGATATGACGAGCTCCTCAAGGTGACTGGGAAGCACTGGAACCTCAACTTGCAGAAGTGGGGAAAGGTTGAGAGCCTGATTAGTTCCTACAAGGTACAAAATCCAACTGGATGGAATCAGCACACCGAAGTCTTCCAAAATCATCACCGCCTCTACGACGACGAGCTAATTCCAGCCAAGAAAACGCCTCCGTCAATTCTTTATAAGGTTTGGAAGAGGGTAGTCGCGTTTTGCTGGCCGACAGTTGTGGGAATTTCGAGCGGGGTGGCCATTACCCTCATTTTGGTAACTCTGTATAACATTTTCAAGAGCTGCTGCTGCCCGGCAATGCCATCGACCAAGAAGACGCAAATTCATAAAGCAGCTCTGAAACCGAAACCAACACCCCCCGAGGTCTCTGCCATTCGTCTTCCTTTCAATCCCTCAGATCCGAATCCACCTTCGAGTCGCACTCGCCATGGAGGCGGTAACATATTTGAGGAGGCGGCGAGGAGCATTCTCACTGTCAATCCCGTCCAAGTTCATTCCGTCCAAGTTCATCCAACGCTGCCACGCCTTCCCATTATCACCATGGAAATGAAGACGCCAACGACTTGGAGTGCACCCAAAGTCGTTGTTCCACCTGTCACTGCCGAGGACATCGTATCCGATTTCAAAACGAGCCTTGTCGTCCCTGCTCAGAATAAGGGTTGCAAGAATGTCGATAAGTGTGAAAAGGAATCGAAGAACTCGAAGTCGAGTCAGCTCTCTAGTCGATTGAATTGGCGCGACTTGGATTCACTCTCCAATTCTGAGCTCAAGTACCTCAATGCATCTTCACAACCTCTTCATTGATCGTTCTTAGTGAGCTTTTTGTCATGTAGGCAACTTGTGGAGGAATATGATATCAACGCATCGACTTCGAGGAAGTACGTTCTTCTTGGACGATTTTACTCGCACCTTCGCCTCGAGTCGTGGACGCCCGAAGAGCTCGCCTACTTCAATCTAAATCAATTGCTGATGATTTCAGAGGGAATGGGATTGAAGATCTCAGAGGCGCAGGATGAAATTATCGAGAAGACCTCGTTGATCAACTCCATGATCGCCTTCGCTCTTGGCAACGAGGAATCCCAGGTCTTCCTCATTTTTCTCAGGTACAAAATTGTTGGCTGTTCTGATAAGGGTTTGATTCAGGTGTCAACGGAGAATTCAAGGGAAGATACTCCAAAGAAGAGGAAGAGGAGTGAATCCGAGCGCAAGGAGGACAAGGAGTCCGATATCGATGAGCGTCCTGCAAAAAAGGCGAAGAAGGAGTAGGATGCGGATGTGGTGTTTGTTTTCGTCCTCCATTTTGTTCCCTTGTTCCACTTGTTGAAAATACCTTCGCAACGAAACGTCAAATATAGGAGTTTTGAAGAGTGGGCGTATGGGAGGAGTGTTTATCTCTTCACAATGCAAGTCAAACTTGTCTAGTTGGTGTTGACGGGGCCAGCGGTGAACTGGGCCTTCCAGAAGAAGTCGGAGGGCTCCGCGTACTCGATCGCGTACTATTACATCAAATAAGAAAAGGAGGCGGTGAGAGGAGGAATACGAGGGAGAGCAGTACGTCGAAGAGCTGGCCTTGGCAAGCGCTGACACGGATGGCGAACTCACCACTGACGGCGCGGCGACCGCCAGTGCACTGAATCGCCTGGATGGTGATGGGCACGGGGCAACCGTCGACAGTCGACGTACCGCCATCTACATCCAACATGGATAAGCGAGAAAAGAAGGTAAGAGGTTGATTCGGATAAGAAAGAGGACAAGAAAGCGGTTGTACCGGTCCAGGTGTCGGAGCAGTCGAGGACGTATTTGTACTCCCAGATCTTGGGATCGGTGCCAGCAGGCCCAGAGACGAGCTGGTCGGTCACGGCACCCGAGGGCTAGATGGGAAAATGAGAGGAGGAGGAGAGGAGAAAAGAGGGGGAAAGGGGGGTGAAAGAGTACGCCATCCATAGTGATGGCCTCGTCGAAGTAGATGAGGTTGCCATTCGCAAAGAGCGAACCATCGAAGGTGCTGTACCTAAGATGAAACAAGAGTATCATGAGAGAGAAAGGTGAGTAAAACAAAGGAGGATAAGGTGAAAGCAAGGGGAAGAGAGAAGGCGGGAGGAGGGAGTACGTGATGGTCTGAGGGTTGGTGGTGTAGGTCCACGAGGTGACAGCCGAGAAGGAGTACGTGATGCCCTCCTCAGTGTCAATGTCGAAGGTGCTCACGGTACCTAAGAAGAGAAGGATAGGAGATGAGGGGACGAAAGAAAGAGGGGGTAGAAAGTGAGTACCAGTGAGGTTGGTGGTGAGGGTGTTGTCAGTGAGGTTGGCGGAGAAGAAAGAGGGAGGAATAAACACGTTAGGGACAATCGGGATCTACAAAAACAACAAATTATTTAAAAAAGTCTCGCGTTCGCACCGAGAAAAAGCAACAGGAGAGTAACGAAAAGAATATTGAGGATAGAGGTCAGGGCGAGCGAGGGGACCGAGGTGCCGTGGTGAAGAAGAGAGACGAAGCAAATGTGAATACATAAAGACTATTTGAATCATAAAAAGAGCTGAAGAGAAAAAGTGAAAGGAAGAGAAGAACGCTCGCCGAAATGGTAGCCGAGGCTCGACGAATGAACCTGATCTTCACTATGACCCAGCAAACCTCAAACGAAGCCAAATATAGATTAATTAATAAAATAACCCAATTTTAATCATGGAACCTCTGTCCAACCTCCTTGGGACAAAGGGAGAGATCGAGGGAGGGGGAAAGATAAGCCGAGGGAGAGCGGACCGCCGAAGCAACGGCAACCAAAACGCAAAGCACGACAAGAACGGAGCGCATCTTGACTCTTCCTTATCAGCAAATCAGGGATGGATAAGGACGAAAGAGAGTAGAGGAAGGCCATTTGGCCAAGGGACGGGTTCACCGGAAATGGGGATAGAAAATTCAAGGGTGATTAGGGTGCACCGGATTCCAACTCCCTCTTCTTCGTTCCTTGGATCCCTCCCTCTATTCATCCCCCGGCTCTCCTCGCTGAAGTCGCCATTCGGCAGTGGGATTGGCATTCTTTTGTGGTGTTGGTAAGATTGGTGAGGTACCGGCTCCACCTTTTCCTCCTTCCTCTTCGTTCTATTTCCCTCGATACCGCCACTCGCCAATGTTCCTTCTTTTTATATGAGTTTTTCGACTTACAATATTATAATGCATTAATCACAATGATCTCAAGGAGGAGAAGAATCGAGGTTAGGGCAAAATCCTTCCTTGTCTTCCTCCTCCTGAGCTTGCGCTGTGTCCCGCAGCCGCGATCCTCTTCGATATAATAGATATTTGAATATATTTGGCGTTCTTTTTCACTTGGGAGAGCGAGCGAGGCGTGAGGAGCGCTCAACCTCGCCCTTTTCCTTCAACTTTTCTCTCCTCTTTTTCTCCTTCGTCTTCCCCGTCGAATTAGAAGGTTAGATTCCCCTCCCATTTCCCATTTTCATCAAATATTCTCTCCATTTTGTGTTTTCATTATTCCCTATATCGTACGCGGCGCCCTTCAGCGCCTCTTCTCATCCTCCTCTCGAGCCTCGTTGTATCATCCTTGTCTCGTCTTCCTTCCTTTTCAACTTCTGACGTCGTTTTCTTCTCCTTAGCTATGTCTAAGCGTGGAGGTCAGATCGATACCGCGGCTGTCGTGAGCCGCGCCTTGTCCCTCGTCGGCCAGAGCCGCGCCGATTACGTCTGCAACCAGGTGCGACTTATCCACTTCTTCCTCATTCCTCATTTTCTTGGTGGTGACAAATTGTCTTGTCATGAAGGTCGTCAACTACGCTCTCAATGGTGACAAGAACAAGGGCGGCCTTGCTGCTTCCTACCTCCACTATGGCGCTGGCTGCACGCCCCGCGCTGGCGCCGTCGTCGTTGGCAAGGTCCACCTCTTCTCTTTTCTCCCTCTCGGGCCTCTTGGCCTTCTTTGTTCTCATGTTGACCTTGTAGGATGGTGTCCACTGCGGCATCTTTGTTGACACCCAAAACTTTGTCCACTCCTCCTCCTCCAAGTTCCAGGTCGTCAAGGTAGACTTTTCTCTTCTTTCCTCCTCTTTCTCTCTCTTCTCTTCCACGTCTCCCCTTGTTCCCTCGTTCTTCTCTCAAATCGTTTGATTTTCCTAGGTCAACAGCGGTCAGCTCCAGTATGTCTTCCCCAGCGGCTACGAGATCCGCTGCGGTTAAATTGGCTTCGACCCTCTTTGCTTTTTCTCCTCCTTTTCTTCGTCTTTGAAGAATTAGGAGGAAGACTCGAGAAGCGAGATGAAGCTTCGTCACTGTTGTATTACAAAGCACCCAATAAACTACAAACTGCAATCGTTCCCTGATTCGATTTGTATCCTGATATCCATCTCTGCTTGCAGTGTAGCTCCACTGCCAATTCGTACATGTTGTCTTTTCTGCCGATGACCTCCTCGTGATGAGAATTGTGGAATCATGTTGTCCGAGCGAGCAGCCAACTCACTTTCATTAATCATGATATTTCGTGATAGTAAGATTCAGTTCAGCATTCATTGTTGATTGCTCGTCAACTGAACACACAGACCGACTTCGGCTCTTCTATGTTCTCGTCCTCTCCTCATGATCCATTACTTTCCCAAATATACTTTATTGTTCAATTTTTGTTAAATATATTATAGCATAAAATCATATTCTGGAAACAGCGGTTTGCGCTTTCTCTTTTTCCCTTCATGAAAAGGATCCCGGCTCTTATCCCTCCCGCCTCCTGTCCCACCTGCTTATGGCGTCGGTAAGGAATCAAATCTTAGATTTTTTTGAAGATAATTATATGACATTTTATTGAATTTCGCTGTCCCAGTCGCAGCGATAGCGGCGCTCGACATTGCGCATGACGAGGAGCTCCACCTTATTTCTTCCTCCATTGTGGCGATCTTTGCTTTTCCAGATTCTCTTTCCTTTCTCTATCAATCATGTAATTCCTATCAAAGCTATCATAACACACGTATTCCCTGTTGAATGGATTGCATCCGGATCATCCTCTTCTCTCTTTGACTTCTTTCCTCCCATTCCCCGTCGTCCCCTCTTCCCCGGCCCCTTTTTATTCTTAGGGTTTGCTTATGTTTACGTCTTCGTTTTAGGAGGATGTACTAAGATGTGTGGTACGTGTTGCAAGTCGTGTTCGTGTGATTGTGCGCCGTCGTGGCAATACTCCATCGTCGGGGTTCTCCGCTTCGTGGCCTTGGTTTTGTCCTTCCTTGCCGTCCTCACCAACCTCTCCCTGTTCACCATCCATGGCGGATGTACGAATCACTCAAATCTAAGAGAAATGAGATGTAAATACAAAGGAGAAAGGGGGAAAGAAAGAGATGATGAAGGTGAAGGAGGAGAAAGCTGCCTGAGGCGTTTGTCAAGTGCTATGTAACTTCCAATTATGAGATATTTATATTTTGGTTTGGTTTAGTTGACAGAGAAGGCGACGGCGCCTCACTCACACAAAACGAATGGACTTGCAATGTCAACTACTTCTTCGTAACCGTCATCATGGTCCGTTTTCTCATCTTTTCTTCCCTCCTAATCTTTCCCTATTTTCTGTTTGTCTAATAATATATATATTGTTATTCTTCTTGGTGTTATGGTATAGGAATGTGTGCATCCTCCGCAGCTCCTTCCATTGCAATGCAAGGCATTGACTACTCAGACGGACTACTACTATAACAGTCACTTCAACGCGAGTGTGTTGGATGTTATGTATGGGGTCGCCTATATGAACTCGACCTCCTCTACCCCATCGAGTCTGCCGACTTTATGCAATGATATTCCCTTTACGGAGGGGGGTATGTTGGAATGCTGTACGCGATATGGCTGCATTGGGAATCGAACGGCTCCCACGGCACAGTGCTGCACGGGCGACTGCCTCCTTCTCGAACAGAAGGCCACTACCCTCGGTGGATGGAAGAACTACTCCACCATCACGTACTCATCCTCCTCTTCTTCTTCCTCCTCCTCCTCCTCCTTTCTATAGTCATCATCTCCGCCTTTCGATTGATATCTAATGTGAATTGTCAATTCTTTGTCTCAGTTACCCTTATTATAACGCTCATTGATGATCGGTCGATACCTCACAATATTATAGATCTCAATTTTTCTTACTTTCTCTTCTCTTCCTGTCACTTTCTCCTTTTCATTAGAACTGCGAAGCCTCCAGGGTACACATCGTTGCCTCGGAGCTTCTTCACCGCGGGTCGCCAAACACCATGGGAGACGAGCGCTGTCTTCATCTTCTTCTTGATCTCCATCGTTGCGGGCATCTTTAATCTTCTATTCTTTGACATTGTACTTCTTTTTGCCTTCTCAAGATAAATTTTTTATATATATTTCATGTATTTTGCATTGGTAGTTTTTGGACAATTGTCGTTGTGGCCCAAAGTGCACCAAGGGCTACGCGGGTCTGGGCTTCATCTTATCCATCTTCACGCTTGTCGGAAGCTTCGGCTCTCTCATCTCTGCGTACCAATCATATATAACTTGGTCTTTGTTTATCTATACTATATCCAAATATGCATCGTGTGATTTTCAGATATAGAGACGGGTTGATATTCGTAACTTGATATTCGTAACTTGGATAAAATTCTGTCGTGTAGGCATTTGATTGCGAATACCGTGATGCCAATTGCCCTGGAAATCGGCATCCTCTTCCTCTTCTTCTACCTTGCCCTCCTCTTCCATGTAACCGCCGCCATTCTCTCCATCTTCGGTTTCATTGT
>Ga0154020_10011635_pt1 | contig 10030 bp, 8 predicted proteins | sample Klosneuvirus_201_FD_109709 | JGI IMG/M metagenome (GOLD analysis project Ga0154020, IMG submission 109709) | Active sludge microbial communities from wastewater, Klosterneuburg, Austria - Klosneuvirus_20160825_MG | ecosystem: Engineered > WWTP > Aerobic digester > Activated sludge | place... | reverse complement strand
TATTGATGGAAAAGAAACACCGTTGATTCGAGCTAATTATGTTTTGCGATCATGTAATGTTCCATCTGGAAAACATCAAATTATTTTAGAATTCAAACCTAGATCATATCATTTGGGGACTACGTTGTCAATGATTTGTTCATTGTTATTGATTGGATTTATGGGATTTGTTGGGTATAAGGAATGGTTCGGGAAGAAGGGGTGATCGGGTGATCGGGTTTGGATAGTAATCGGGTTTGGATGGTGATCAGGTTTGAATGGTAATTGGGTTTGGGTGGTAATCGGGTTTGAATGGTGATCAGGTTTGGTGGAAGTTGTCAGTCGTTAATAGGAAGAAGTACGCAATTTTATTAATGATATATAGATTCAATTATTTTAATTCCTATTTTAAATATTTTATGATTCTCAAGGTATGGGTTTTTCGAAAATAATGTCAGTTGCTTTAGAGTTAGAGAAAGAAATTATTGACTTGGATTTCGAATCGCTGGCCCTGCATTCAAGTGTCAAAAGTTATTACCGTTTTGACCTTACAAAAATTCGTTACGTCACACAATGCAATGCTTTTACATTGCATCATATTCTGGAAGGATTGGATAAACCCATACAAGAAATTATGATCGTGGATCATGGTGCCGGTTTAGGTTTTTTTTCTTTTTTAGTAAAAAAAATTGGAGCTCGATGTATATCACATGATTTATCAGAAGAATATTTGGATGGCATCAAAACTATAGGCACGAAATTAAATTTGGCGCCTGATGAATACGTACTTGGAGGAACAGAGGTCCTGGCTTCTTTTGTTATACAAAACAATATTCATATCGATGGTATTGGATCCAGAAATGTTATCGAACACATTCCGGATTACCGGGAATTTTTTAAAACATTGAATTCTTTTTTAAAGAGTCCGTGCAATGTGGTTATTACTACTTCTGCTAATATGCACCATCCAATGGTAAAGAAAATTCATGAAAAAATACATGCTCAATATGAACTCGTAGGTTCTGGAATGGATATGGATGATCCCACTATTAATGAAGCACAGTGCGGCATAAAAATTCGAAACTCACTAATTCAAACACATTTTCCAGACCTTTCATCAGATGAAATCAATCGACTAGCTATACTCAACCGCGGTTTCACTGAAGCGCTCATTGTACAAAGAATTGAAAACTATATTAAAACTGGAATTCTTCCCACTCCACATTCAGATCCTACAAATACCTGTGATCCCTATACCGGAACATGGGTAGAGCGTCTGGTCTCTATACAGGATTACAAAAATGCAGCGGTGCAACAACAATTTGAATTCAATTATTTATCTGGTTTTTATAGCACTTCATACAACACTTGGTATAAAAACATGACGGGTTTATTTTTGAATTTATTACTCATCATTCCGGGACCATGGCGAATCCATATATCTCCTTTTCTTGCAATGAAGCTCACTAAATCATAGCGCAATGTCAAATAATTCAGCAATCATTCCATTTGATTTTTCAAAAGACTATATATTGGAAGATGACTTTGTATTGCTGCGACCTTTGGATCTAAATGATTTCAACCATCTATTAACTTTTGCACAGAATGAACCAGAGATTTGGAAATATTCTTTACTTTCTGGTGCCGGAGAAGAAGGCCTTAAGAAGTATATAATGCAAGCTGTGGAAGCCAGACAAACTTCTAAAGAATATCCCTTCATCGTCTATGATAAGATCAATCACTCCTTTGCTGGCAGTACCCGATTCTATGATATTCAATTAGCGTACCACACCGTACAATTAGGATACACCTGGTACGGAAAAAAATTTCAAGGCACCGGACTCAATAAACATTGTAAGTTTCTATTATTTACTTTCGCTTTCGAACAAATGGGATTCAAACGCGTAGAACTGCGAGCCGACAATCGTAATACTAGAAGCAAGGCAGCGATGCAAAGCATTGGCTGCAAAGTCGAAGGCGTCCTGCGACGTCATATGCCGGCACCAGAAGGTGGACGAAGGGACAGCATTGTATTAAGTATTTTAGATGATGAATGGAAGGATTCGGCGAAAGAGATGTTGAGGGGGAAGTTGTGATGAATCAATAGATGCTCTAATGAATTTTCTAGTGGGTAAAATAAAAAGCCATATATCTTTAATATGAAATTATAGTATAATAAGTTGAAGATACCATTTGATAATCTAAATTTGTAGGACCTTTTAGAAGGTTTCATACAAAAAGGTGTGCATAGCCAAATGCAATAGGCAAACTTCATTGATTACTTTGCAATGGATAAAATGGTGTATATTTGTATCAAATATTTATGTGCATGAATGGACGAATTATCAATATTGACCCTGAAATTCTTGGAGGAACTCCAGTGTTTTTTGGCACTCGTGTTCCTATAAAAAATCTATTCGACTATCTTGAATCTGGCCAATCCATTGACTATTTTTTAGATGATTTCGAAGGAGTTCAAAAAGAGCAAGTAATTAAAATTCTTGAAATGTCACAGAAATTAATCGAAACTTCTTCAAACATCCTACATGAAAGTTTTACTTGACGAATGTGTTACTAAACATTTGAAACCACATTTAACAGATCTTGAAGTTTACACTGTAAGTGAAATGAAGTGGAGTGGAATAAAAAATGGAAAACTTATTTCGTTGTGCGTTGAAAATGATTTTGATGTCTTTCTTACTATTGATAAGAATCTTCAATTCCAGCAAGCACTTGAAAAATATCCTTTAGTAATAGTGATTCTAAATAGCTTCACAAGTAACCTCGATGAACTTTTAACTTATTTACCATCTTTCCGAAATCAGCTTGGGGAGTTCAGAAAGCATAATGCATATCTAATCAACAAATAAAGTAGCGGTAGATCAAGCAAAGACTTTACACCGCAAAGTATTTAGAATCAATCTCATTTAATTTTTCAAATAAAGATAAATTTATTTATTAGCTTTGACAGTCCACAGATGTGGATATTAGCGCTTATTCCATCCGCAATGGCAACAATGCCAAAACCAAAATCTACAATCTATGAAAACAAAATTACTGTTTGCCTTTTGCCTATTGACTTTGGTAGTTGAATACTCATTTTCCCAAGCTTACACGCCAATGCTCAATAATTCTTCTTGGAATATTATTGAAACTAATGGAACACAGGAAATTAATAGGGTTATAAACCCAGGCATCGATTATTATTTAAATTCTTCAACATACTCAACATTTATTGACCCAACTATATCTGGTAGGAATAATGAAGTTTGTCTTCGTGAAGATACTTCTACTAGAAAAGTCTACAGAATCATTGATGGTGAAGACCATTTGCTTTACGATTTTAGTCTTCAAGTTGGTGATAGTATACTACTGGATAATGGCAAGTACTATAAAATATCCTCGATTACTAATATTAATGTCATTGGTGGCACAAGAAGGCGGTTTAACTTAATTCATTATACTGGTAATGTTGCAGGATACAGTGAAGCTTGGATTGAAGGTGTTGGTAGTTATAAGCATCCTTTAGCACCATTTTATACACTTGGATCTGATCCAGAATATCGTATAAGTTGTAGTGCTCAAAATGAAATAAATATTTACAATTGGGGAATTGAAAGAGGTACATCGCCATCAGACTGCTCAATGCTTTTAAATCAAAATAATTTAAACGATTTAGGACAAGATTTAATATTCTCTCCAAATCCATTTAAATCTGAACTTTTAATAACAACAACATTAAATTTTGAAAACACCACTTTAAAACTTTTTAATTCATATGGACAATTAGTAAAAGAAATAAATAATATTCATGGACAAAATATAATTATTAAAAGAGAAAACTTAAATAGTGGTATTTATTTAAATCAATTGATAGAAAATGGAAAGTTAATTTCAATTAATAAAATAATTGTAACTGACTAAATAAAGTATCTGTTTAGGTCTTCAATTAATTTCGGTAACTATTGTACCTAAGACTTTAAAACAAGCAAAAATTAATATTGATAAAAAACGTTAACATGATTAAATATACCATAATTATTGAAAAAGCTCTAGATGGTGGATTTGGGGCCTATGTACCGGATTTGCCTGGCTGCATTGGAATGGGGGAAACGAAATCTGAAACTATAGACAATACTATAGAAAGCATTCGCTTTCATCTTGAAGGGATGAAATTGGAAGGAATTCCAATACCTGAACCTCTTTGCGAAGCTGAAAATTTGGTTTTTAGTTTTAATATCTAACTCCGTAGATTAGGATCGGTTTACTTCTCTGTAAATATTAATTAGGACCGTACATCAATTTTATTTGACGAGCATTAATCCGCTGTTCCGATATTTAATTTTATTTTCTTCTTAGTTCTGTCAGGACACTGCACTGGTGAAACCACCTTAATAAATTGTTGCTTTTCCAATTGATTTGTGCCATTGGAATTTTTTACTTCTAGTTTGACACTATAAGTACCTTGTTTATGATAAACAATAGTAGGATATTGAACAGAAGAGGTATCTTTATTTGCGCCTTCAAATTGCCAGAACCACGATTTGACATCTTTGGAAGATGCATCAATTATTTTAATTGCATCTCCTGCACAGACTTCATTTTTTTCAACTGTGAAATCTACCTTAGGAAGGAGGAGTACTGTGACGGATTCAAGGAGCTCTACTGTTCCACATGAGTTGTGTACTTTGAGTCTTACATTGTATTCGCCTTCTTTATTATATTGATGAACAGGCGAAGATTCTGTACTTGTAGAGTCATCACCAAAATTCCATTCATAGGTATTTCCATATTGACTGGTGTTCGTAAAGAAAACTTGAATGCCTGTAATACTAGTTGAAAAAGAAGGTGAAGGCATTGCGTCTATACTAATAAAATTTTTATTGACTTTAGTCATGGTTGTTGTAGCATTACTAGCAGTTAATTTAACATCATAAGTACCCGGAATGGTATATTCAATTTCTGGTGGATTCTTCTCTTTAGAACTTGAAGGTATTCCTCCTGGGAATTCCCATAAATAATCTGTAGCGGTTGGCGCTGATAGATTTTTGTATTGGACTTTATAAGGAGCACAGGCCCTTTGAGTATTGGCAGAAAAGTTTGCAATGTTTTGTGCAGCAATAGTTACTTTAAAAGTTTTCTTTGTTGAACCACATCGATTAATAACTTCTAATGTAAGATTATAGACACCTTCCTTTTTATAAGTATGAATGGGTTCAAAATCTGAAGAAATTTCACCATCTCCAAATTTCCAAATATAAGTACTGCCATACTTTGAGTTGTTTTTAGTGGTAATGTCGGATTCATTAATTTGAACATCAAAAGCAGAAACTGGAGGTGCTTCAACGTCAATCATTTGATTTATTGTAACTATATCAGTACCCGCAACATTGGTCACTTTTAGTGTTACATCATAGACTCCCCGGGTTTTATATACAACAGATGGATTTTTTAAATTAGAAGCTGAAGGGGTTCCTCCGGGAAACGACCACTCCCATTGATATGGATTTTCTGTTGATAAATCTGTAAATTGTACGGTATTGGAATTGGGTAAACACAGTATAGTATTCGAAGCTTTAAAGGAAGCTACGGGTGGATTTCCTAAAGTGCTACAACCTATAGCACATGAAGCATTTTCTACAAAGGCACTAATTACATTAATAGATTGGTTAGACCATGTTTCACAAACACAACTTCCCATTATAGTGTTTGGTCCGATATCATTTTGTGCATTACAAATATGACCTGTATTATGAGTCTGCAAAGCCCGAAGATAATTTGGGGCACCTCCAAAATCACTCAACACCATATATTTATTATCATTACATAATCCACCTATCCAAGTCAAACCGACAGCACCCGCAGTATATTTTGTGGACCATGCCACTGCCATTGCATAATCTGCGCTGCCATATCCACCGGCATTACCCCAATCCTTATGTACATCCAAATGTGTGCTAATATTGTTGACCCCATTCCATGGATCTGTAATAGTATCAGTAGCTATAAATACAGTTACCACATTTAATTCAATTCCAACTAAAAATTCATTGTCAAATAAAGTTGCCACATTTGATAATAATCCTATGCACCAAGCTTCCGTACCAGTTCCTCTTTTTTGGTAAACGGTGTAGTCATTTGCAATAGCAACATTCAAACCATAACAAGCTGGTACCGATCTCTTTGAATTGTTATTTTGACTCAAAACTATAGATCTATTTTCATGAGCATCTATTACAGCACTTTTTACATTAGGATTAATGATGGCATCATTGGATTGATAGAAGATCATTTGGTCCTTGGGTGCATTTTCTACAAGTCCGCTCAGCGGTTCAAAAAAATATTCAATACCATGATCTATTATATATCCGTAAAAGAAATGATCTGCAATGGTTATACTGCTCATGGCATCATGCGCTGCATTCAATGAACAATGATAAGTCTTAATTCTATCATCTTTTGGGATTCTTCTATTATTATTCTCTTGAGCCAATTGTAAATAATAATCGGGCTTCATTAAGTCATATTCAAACAAGTCTAAGGTCCATTTTTTATTGTTTCCCAATTGAATGTTCACTTTGTGGTATACCCCTTTTGTGCTTAATAATTTTTGAATGGTGGGTACATCGATTGATACAATTTCATACTTAGTAAACAACTGCTTCAAAGTAACATCAGCAGCTTCGTTCTTAACAGAAGGAGCAATAATTTCCTGAGCGCGTAGATGGTTTGTTATCAAAACAACCAAACAAAGTGAATAAAGCAGTTTCATATAAAATGATTTTACTACAAATCTAGTGACATTGCATTTAAATTGCATCTTACCCTACTTATTATTTTATACAATTATTCTGATTATGTGTAGATTATAGACGATTATTCTTCAAAACCTATGATTTCAACAAATTTTGCTTTTCTAAAGTCTAATGTGCCAGTCTTAGTTAACTACGATTGACTTATGAGAACGCATCAATGCCATCATTCATAAGCTATAATCTTCCCTTTCTCATTCACTTTATAATGATACTTAGAACGTTGCAGAACACAATTTGGGCTGGTATAATACAAATATCCATTATCTCCAATGGTCACCCAATTGGGTGTAAAATCAAATGAACTTTGGATAATTGTCAATTGATCAGTTATTACCCCCTTTTGAATAGCTTTTAAATAAAAGGAATCGGAGTCATATAGAAATAAATCATCTTTATGATCAATGTAATAAATACTTTTGTGACATAATTCATAATTTATTCCAGAATCTACTAATATCTTAGTCTTACCGTAATCAGGTGAAGCAAATAAGTAGGTATTATAATCAAAACCAATATTTGTAATTTCTGTCCAATATAAATAACCTTTTTCAAAACAAAATATTTTGTCAGAAAAATGATTCATTGTTGATGAAAATTGACTCCAAGTATTACCAAAATTTTTTGAATAGTATATAGAGCTATCCCCATATGCAAATATGATGTCTTGATCATTAATTAACAAACCATCCATTGTTAAATGTGGTGTAGAAAACTTTGTCCATGACTTAGCCTCATCTGTAGTATACCACATTTCATCATTACTTATCAAGGAAATAGTTTGTGATTTACTTTCTGATAAAAAAACATTTGCTAAATATTTTAGTGCGTCAGGTTTAGCAATATTAAATAAAATATTAAAGTCATTATCGTAAATACTTATAACATTAGTATAGGGATAACAATTCGAAAAATAAGAAATTTCTGAATTTAATTTTCTACATGATATGTTTACATAATTACCATTTAAAAAATCAGGTTCAATATATTTCCAAGTTATGCCATTATTATTAGTAAGTTGCCATCTATTGTCTACTTTTGCCAAAATATAACCTTTAGAATAACTTATAAATTGATTAATCCTTGGTTCATTATTTGGAATTGAAATTCGTTTTTCTATATGATTATTATTAATCATGACAACACCTGTGCTCGAAAAAATAATCCACCCTTTTTTATTAATGTATTGAACATTAAATATGTAAGAGTATTTCTCTTTTGATTTGTAATGACTCCAATTTTGATCATTAATTAATTTGGTAGAATATTGACCGTTGCTTATGAATAATGAATGTCCATTAATTTCAAATAAATCTGGATAAGATCCGTATTCTATCTCTTTTTCTAATGAATTCCAACGCTCTCCATTGTCATCAGAATAAATTAATTTGCTATAGTTTTGAAAATATATTCTGAATTTTGATTTCAATTGTTTAGAGTGACGAAAATTGCTTTCATAGACATGTTCATTATTGTTTTCATCAATGGGAATATTAATTTCTTGATTCTGAAAGTCAGGTAATTTTTTAACTAAACATTCATTATCATACATACTATATAAAATGGAACTATCATTAAACAATATTTTCTCTCCTGGATCAAGTTTATTATTGATCTTTTTATATGTTCTTGTATAGTCATTGGAATAAATCAATTCTTTTGTATCCCAACGATATATATATCCATCATCACCAATATAACAATTATTTTGACTACATAAACTGTCGACCAATATCAATTGATTCATTTGATTAAAACAATATAAACCGTAGTCCAACAAAAAATAAATGGAATCATTGGGCATTTTGTAAAGAAACTTAAATTTTCTTCCTTGATTATAAAAACTCAAATATCTAGAATAAACTTCATTGGGATCATTAATGTAATTGTGCTTACTATGAAAATTCATTTCTATATGCTTCCAATGCTCCCCAAAATCTTTGCTTTTGTATACTTGAAAACTGCCGGTAAGGATCATCAGCTCTTGGGTCTTTTCAAGATATATACCATCCAATAAAGTCATCCCGTTGGGCCCATTTAATTTCACCCATTCTATTTCCTGGGATCTAATAATACCAAAACAAAAAACAAAAAATAAGAATTGGAGACAGCACTTCAACATGATCGATAGACTTAACTATTTTGATAACGAGACGAGATAGATCTTATTGTAGTGTGTAGCATGACGCTGAGTAGCCATTAATCCTCATAGTATAAATCTCCATTCGTGCATTCGTGGCAACAATTCGCACCTATCCCTTCACAAATTTCAAATACTCCACACGCTCTCCGGATCTGATGGCTACGATATATATTCCGGGAATCAACAAAGAGGTATTCAATCGAATCACATCGTGTGGATGAACAACAAAATGGTTTTCATCCAATTGTTGTTTTTGAAGATTGTACAATTGGATAGATATGGATTGGATGTCCGGAAGATTAGAAACTATTTTTAATTCATTTGAAACCGGATTCGGATACAAAGTCCAATCTGAATGTTTAGCAGAACCTATTTTTGCAGTAGCCCAATTACTGGTGAGTAATTCTTGATTGGAATCTATGATTTGTAACTGATAATGATAGGCCTGATTTGGTTCAACAGCATAGTCCAGATATTGCAATGGATTGGACTGCGCATTCAATGCAATGGTGTCGATAACTTCTCGATCTAAGGATTTATATCTTCTAAGTAAACGCATGGATTGCATTTCAACAGCAGATTCAACATTCCAACTTAACCCAATGTGATCTGTTTGCGCATCTGCAAAAAGTACTACATCATTTAATCCTAATGGCCTTAATCCAAATAATTGAAATTCTGACATTTGAAGACATCCTGGCGGTAGATTAGAAGCCGATACGCCATCATCCCGCCTGAAACTACTGCCTTGATTAGCTGAATATCCCAATCCACGACGAGCGAAAACATTCCAAATAATACAACTATTAGCTCCCCCATAAAGTAAGGTGTCGGCCTTTAATATTGCATTTCTGGAGTCTACAAATCCAGGCGAACAAACTTGTAGTTTGAGTCCTTCCATGACCAATTTAAATGCCTTTATATTTCCTGCAGAAGAATTACTTTTATAAATATCAGGCTCCATCCCATACTGCGTTATTAATGCCCAGGTCATATCCCAAATCATAGAACACCAGATATATCCGATCCCATGGGGCTGTGTTATGTGGTATACATCGGGCATCTGATTGTAATTTGCTGGATTAATATTCAGATC